>ERZ856578.446-NODE-446-length-85039-cov-10.059391_pt1 | contig 85039 bp, 70 predicted proteins | sample MGYA00514384_ERZ856578 | MGnify/ENA primary metagenome ERZ856578 (study PRJEB29103, sample SAMN06111958) | human gut metagenome | biome: human gut; feature: ankylosing spondylitis patient; material: healthy_person | host: Homo sapiens | place: China:Hangzhou... | reverse complement strand
TCGAGGGCATCGATCTGCCGGAGAGCATTGAGCTTGCGGTGGGCGGCGAGGACAGCGCCACTCTGACGCCGACGCTGGCGCCGGAGGACGCCCAGGGCGTTATCGCCTGGACGAGCAGCGATGAGGCGGTTGCTACGGTCGATGCAGAGGGCGTTGTGAGCGCGGTAGGCAAAGGCAGCTGCACCATCCGGGCCGAGGCCGAGGGCATAAGCGCCAAAACAGACGTGACCGTGACCGTAGCCCCCACGGGCATTACGCTGGCGCAAAGCAGCGGCATACTGACCGTGGGCGGCTCCACAGCGCTGACCGTTTACACTGTGCCGGAGGAAGCGGAAGCCGCCGATCCGGCCCAGCTGACCTACACAAGCAGCAATGAGAGCGTGGCGGCTGTAAGCGAAGATGGAACGATCACGGCCAAAAGCGCGGGCAGCGCGGTCATCACAGTGACCTATCAGGGCAGCATGACGGCAGAGTACAGCTTGACGGTGCGCGCGAAGCAGACGGTGCGGCCCGGCACCTCCACAGGCAGCGCAGCCGGTACAGGCGGCACGGGTACGGGCAGCGCTGGCGCTACCGCCCCCAGCGGCGGCGGGACGGCTCCCGCCCCCACTCCCAATCCGACACCGACGCCGCCTCCCACGCCTGATCCGACCCCAGCTCCGGGTGGCGATGGTGGATATGCGCACGAGGAAAGCCCCGGCGTTGCGCTTGACCCCAATGCGCCCAACAACGATTACACTGATTATTTGGGTTGATTTGCTCATAACTCAATAAGCCCCTTACCGAGCGGAGGGTGCGACATGATGTCGCACCCCTGTTTTTACAGTTCGGTGAGGGGCTTTATTATTTGCCATGGAGGCTGCGCCCATGATTGAATGGTTGATATCATTTGGAAACGGCTGCCATTACATCACAATGGCTTTTTTACTTTTGTACCTGTTGTGGCTCGTTCGTGAATCTTTCCGCACGAGGAAAAGCGGCGTCGTCCGAGAAGAAATTATGTACTCCGATGATGCCGGAAAATGTTTTCTTGCATTGTGGCTCGCTGCCGAATATTTGATGCGCGAGAATTTCCCTTTTTCGCTGTATCCCCACTATACTGCCTAGAAATACTGGATCGCATGGCCGCTTCTGATTCTTTGTGTTGGTATAGAAAAAGGGTTAAAACACAAAGGGCTTTCACAGCTTTCAGGAGATAGAAAGATTGTTCGGGAACGACAGGCCGGAAATCAGGTCAAGCAGGAAATGTCGTTCAAAAGCCTTGAGGAGAAACAAAGGCACTTGACCGAAATCGCTTCGGAAATAGGAAAATTTGCGCAGGAGTTCACGCGCATTGTCGCTGAAAACAAACAGTTGCAGATAGAAAACGATCAGCTGCGGGCAGAAAACGACAGGCTGCGGGAACAGCTTCAACTTCAAAGGGAAAGAATATTGGAGCTGGAACGGCAACGCTCTGAAATCCAATAAGCCCCTTGCCGAGCAGGGGGTGCGACATGATGTCGCACCCCCTGTTTTTACAGTTCGGTGAGGAGCTTTTTGTCATTCAAACAGTAACCTGAGCGTGCTGTTTTGCACAAGGAGGAATGGTATGAAAAATATTTGCTTTTATCCCCTGCACAGTGCGCCGTCCAGTGAAGAAGAATATGTGACATTGGAAAGCCAGGCAGACCGGGATCTCTCTCTCCCTGATATTTGGGAGCCGGTCGCCAGCCAGTCCCGCAGGCGTGGGCTGCTGATCTTGACAGGAAAAATAAGTATCATAGAAATACCTTATGGAGATCGGATGGCCAACTCAATGTATTATACAATGGCGCTGCGCCATGCACGCGGCACAAGCGCATGGATGTTGCTGCTGGTATTGGAATTGATGCATCTTGATATTGACAGAATGGCATCAGGAACCGAAAAACAACAGCGTCTCTTTGAATTGCTGCAGGACGAAAGGATGTACTATGAAAATTTTTTGCCGAACCTGCTAAGGAAATAATTTAAAATCAAGCTCATTACCGAGTAGAGGGTGCGGCGTGATGTCTCACTCTTTTTTTCTTTGGGCTAAAAATCATCAAGAACAGCTAATTGGGAAGGGAGGATAAAATGTTCGATTTTTCAATCGAGTTTGCCATGGAAGCATTCATCATCGTATTGCTGGGTGTTGCAATTTCCATGTTTGTAGCATTTATCACAAACATTGACAAGGAACTGGCTTTGCATGACAAAAACATTGACAAGGAACTGGCTTTGCACGATCAAAAAAGTTCTGCTGAAAACACGTCCCTGTCAAAAGAACACGCTTCTTTATCAAGTTCATTGTCCAGAGGATATGCAGCACTTTCGCAAGAGCTTTCACAGATTTCAGGAGATATAAAGGTGGTTCGGGAACGACAGGCCGAAGATCGAATCAAGCAGGAAATGTCGTTCAAAAGCCTTGCCGAAAGTGTTTCGGAAATGGAGAAATTTGTTGAGCAGTTCACGCGCATTGCGGCTGAAAGCAATCAGTTGCAAGCAGAAAACAATCAGCTGCGGGGACAGCTTCAACTTCAAAGGGAAAGAATACTGGAGCTGGAACGGCAACGCTATGAAACCCAATAACCCCCTGTTTTTACAGTTCGGTGAGGGGCTTTTTTTATGTTAATTCAATATGCTATAATGGAGGAAAAATGGGTATGTTGATTTTTTTCTTATGCATTTCCCTGATTGCGAATCTGCTTTTGGTGCGAGCGTTAATTAAACTGCGGCGATACATAAAATCATTTACCCGTCTGGTGGAAGGAATGAGGAATATTGAAAACAACCATCATCCCTGACAGAACATCTTGCGGAAATCTCGAATACCTGAAAAATCATCTGTCAGAAATTCAGCCTATCAAAAAGATAACGTGCTACCAAAACTCTGAAAATTTTATTTTTTCCGAATATGCTATTTTAACAGATGGCGTTTTCATGGCTATAGAGAGTTGGAAAGAGAAAGTTTTACTTTGTACGGGATTAAATTGTGGTTACCATGGAACGGGGCCTCACGCAACAGAAGCCTTTCTGAAACTTCTCAAAATTCCACCCTCAAAAATCGGATTGATATTTGAGTACAGCGGTTTTACAATTACTTTTGATGAAACCGGACAATATCGGAATATGAAAGCAGCAGATGGCTTCTTCTCTCAAGATGCGATTTCTGAAAAGTCTTTTGGCTGTTATCTGGACAAAACCTGTGCAGTCAATCCAGTCAAGCGAAAAGTCTACATGGTAGATCCGCAATTACATCGGCCAGCCGCATTTTTTCGCTGCTTAGAAGCCATGCAGCCAGTGGAAATGGAGTTTACGACCCAATTGGGACAGTCGCTTAGTCCCTTGACCTATAATGAAATCTTCGGAACAAATGGAAGTAATTCTCCATGCAATCTCCTGATTCGAGGCAAGACTTTTATACTGTATGGGTTTATTCGCCGGGATGAAATTCTTTCTACCGTTCAAAGCGTTTCGCTGTATTGCAATCGAAGGGCATTGTACGATACAATTTGGTGGAATGAAAATGAACTATGTATAGAAAGTCATGTTATGAAACGTCTACCGATTATGATCCATCTTATTAAACGGCTACTCGTCCCACGCTCACCGATTCACAAAACAATTCCTCTGGGAATGGGCGGTGGAGAAGAATGATTCAAGCTATAATAACTTTTTTGCATAATTTGGATTGGCCTTCTTTTATTGTGGGATTATTCTTAGGATTCGTTGGAACCTTTATGCAAGACCGTGCATTCCCGTTTTTGAACAGAAAGAGGATTTTATATGACGAATCTAAAAAGGCACCAGCGGTATTGGTACAAGAGCAGCTTTTAAAGGACTTGGATTTGGCAAAAGACAGCAACATATATCAAGTTGGGATCAGCTGTCTGCCTGACCGTCCCCGGAGCCACTGCTATACATTCCACCTACTTTCCTCAGAAAGTAACTTTGACAGCGAAAGTGCAGTCATCTGCCGTATATCAAATCGAAATGAGAAAAACGGATATTCCTTAATGGGCCTCCAATGTACAAGCGGAAAATTTGTAGAGGCTCAAATATGGGACAATCAAATTGAGCCGCGTGAGTCTCTGACCCTGGTTATAGAGGTTGGACTTATGCCCACCTTTTCAAGTCTCCAATTGGAATCTGGAAACTTTGTATTTCAGTATGATATACGTTACGAAAATGAAACACGAAATCCAACACCTAAAGTCAGTTATCGGCAAAGAAAAAATTTTTTTACCGATAAGCGGCACTATTTTATATCTAAATCTAACGAGTGAACAAATCTTCTCTATTGTTTTTTAGAGGGAATTGAAGTAGTTGGAAAGAGATAGTTCGCGCTATCAATCCAATAAGCCCCTTACCGAGCAGGGGGTGCGACATCATGTCGCACCCCTGTTTTCACAGTTCGGTGAGAGGCTTTTTGTATGCAGTAAAGGAGGAACAATGAACATCTTGATCTTTTTCTTGTGTATTTCCCTGATTGCGAATCTGCTTTTGGTGCGAGCACTAATCAAACTGCGGCGATACATAGGATCATTTACCCGTCTGGTGGAAGGAATGAGGAATATTGAAAACAACCATCATCCCTGACGGAACATCTTTAGGAATGAGCCGCCGGTTTCTTCTGGAACCCATCGAAAAGTGTTTGGAAAACAATGAATGCAAAATCGTGGATGTGAAAGGCGGCATAATACAGATGGAGCGTTTGACGGGCAAAGAAGATTTTGGCGGCAGCGCTTCCCGACAAGAAAATGTTTTGGGATCATAGCATTTTTTCTTGTGTGGACAGTCATTAAAATATTTGCTAAAATGGAGCCGAAGAGGAGGAATCCGAGATGGAAAAGAAAATGACAGCAGCCATTTGCGCGCTGGCGATGCTGGCTTTGAGTGCCTGCGGCGCGTCCGTGACGGAGATCACGCTGCCGGAAAGCATCGAGCTTGCGCCCGGCGAGAGCCAGCAAGTGGAAATCGCTTATACCTACGACAAGGAGGGCTTGGGCGAGCAGGCCCAGCAAAAGGCCGTTGCCGCTGCAGCCATCAGCTGGAGCGTGGAGGGAAGCGCGGTATCCGTGTCCAACAGCGGCAAGGTGGAAGCGCTGGAGAGCGGCGAGGCCACCGTGACGGCCACGACAAAGCAGGGCCGGACGGCCAGCTGCACCGTGACCGTGACGCAGCCCATCGAGGGCATCGATCTGCCGGAGAGCATTGAGCTTGCGGTGGGCGGCGAGGACAGCGCCACTCTGACGCCGACGCTGACGCCGGAGAACGCCCAGGGCGTTATCACCTGGACGAGCAGCGATGAGGCGGTTGCCACGGTCGATGCAAAGGGCGTTGTAAGCGCGGTATGCAAAGGCAGCTGCACTATCCGGGCCGAGGCCGGGGGCGTGAGCGCCGAAACAGACGTGACCGTGACCGTGGCTCCCACGGGCATTACGCTGGCACAAAGCAGCGGCATCCTGACCGTGGGCGGCTCCACGGCTCTGACCGTTTACACTGTGCCGGAGGAAGCGGAAGCCGCCGATCCGGCCCAGCTGACCTACACAAGCAGCAATGAGAGCGTGGCGGCTGTGAGCGAAGATGGAACGGTCACGGCCAAAGGCGCGGGCAGCGCGGTCATCACAGTGACCTATCAGGGCAGCATGACGGCAGAGTACAGCCTGACGGTGCGCGCGAAGCAGACGGCGCGGCCCGGCACCTCCACGGGCAGCACAGCCGGTACAGGCGGCACGGGCAGCGCTGGCGCTACCGCCCCCAGCGGCGGCGGGACGGCTCCGGCTCCTTCTCCGACACCTGACCCAGCGCCTACAGAGCCGCAGCACTACCACGGAAACGGATCGGATGCTGGCGTCTGCCCTGTATGTGGAGTTCACTATAGTCCCGATGTCGCGCTTGACCCCGATGCGCCGGTGAATGAATTGCCCGATCTCTCATAACTCAGTAAGCCCCTTACCGAGCAGAGAGTGCGACCAATGGTCGCATCCGCTGTTTTTTGGAAATTGCAGAGGGACTTTTGGTTTTGTCAATAATATGCTATAATGAAAAAATAAAAAATCCGGGGACTTCCCAGCAGGAACGGAGTAATCAAAATGACAAGCTTTTATTGGCCTATAGGAAAAATATCCGGAGAACTGTATATTGGGAAGGGCGCTGGAAAAAGATTGCTGCGTTATGTTGACAACGCTCAAAAAAGTGTGAAGGTTTTTTCTCCATATATGAGCGCCAGCTTCATCTCTACTTTGTTTGATAAAAGCGAACAAGGTGTAAATGTTGAATGCGTTACTCAAATCGTCTCAGATACTGAGGATAAACAACTCTCAAAAGATACCTTTGGACTGGATAGAATTCATAGACGATGCATCAAACAGACGGCCTATGTAAATCAGGAAAAGCAGAACGAGAAGGAACGCCGTCTGCGGAATGCACACAAATCTTTGAAGTTGTCGCTCGGACTTTTGGTGGCTGCATTACTTTCTTTTCTTTTGAGCATAGCCTCTTTTCAGAACTTTATTGACCACAGTTTATCAGAAGCACTAAGACAGGGAGAACTTTCGTTTGGCGTTATAAGCCCCGCATTGTTTTTCTGGCTTTTCATCTTTCTGGCAATTTTTTCTCTGTGTGTGTTTCTTACAGCAAACAGTAACCGAAAGCTGGCTGAAAATATCAGCACATCAGAATTTCAATACGATTTTACAAAAAAATTTTGTTTGTTATCTACGCGGGCAAACAAAAGCGGGATGCCATTTCCGCATCTGAAACTGTTAATTGTGGACGAGAAAACAGCATTTTTAGGCTCATTAAACTTTACAGTTTCGGGGGTAAACAATAATTTGGAAAGCTGTGTTCGCATTGACGATCCCGCATCAATAAGCCAGTTAAGCAGCTGTTTTAATGATTTGTATGAAGAATTAAAGCCATATGCTTTATCTGCGGATTACTTGGGAAAATATTATTTTGAAAAGAAAACAACCCCGACTGTTCATTGATTTTTATCAATGTAATAAGCCCCTTACCGAACAGAGGGTGCGACCAGTGGTCGCACCCTCTGTTTTTACAGTTCGGTGAGGGGCTTTTTTATTGACACTTGCTGTATAACGTTTCGCAATAAGCGCTCTGCTGAAAGCCAGCAGGGCGCTTTTTATATAGATCGGGGAATGTCCCCGGAACACTGAACTTAGGAGGAAATCTGAATGAATAAGAAAAGCAGGCTGAGGCTCACGTCTTGGCTGCTCGCTGTTGTTATGGCGATATCTATTGCATCTCCAGCTCTGGCTGTAGATGCCAGCGTTGTATCAGAAAGTACGCCCGCTGCGGTCAACGAGAGCACGCCAGACAATTCCGTGCCGGAAAGCATTCCCGCGCAAGGAAATGATGTTCCAACCAGTACAGACCCGCCAGAGGAGAACCAGAGTGCCGCAGACAGCAGTTCCGAACCGAAAAGTGAGAGCAGGCCGGAGAGCGAAAGTATACCGGACAGCACTTCCGCGCCGGACAGCGAAAGTACACCGGACAGCAGCTCCGCGCCGGAGAGCGAGAGCATGTCGGACAGCGATTCCGCATCCGGCAGCGAAAGCACACCGGATTCGGAGAGCACGTCCAGCACGGAGAGCGACAGCGAGGCTCCGGCCTTTACGCCGTTGGGGATCGCCGAAATGTTTACCCATACCGAAGCCCAGCCCGGCGACACCGTGGAACTGTATGTCCGGCTGAACCGGGACGATGTGGCCGTAACCTATCAGTGGCAGGTGTTGGACGCCTCCCCCGGCGAACTCGAATCGCCGGAAGCCATCTATTCTTATGGCGAGGGTGAAAGCACGGACTACGCCTTTTTGCTGGACGGCATGACCGAGGAAGAACTGTTGGCGATCAATCCGGATGCAGTCTGGCCCGGTATCGAAATGTACTATGCCAAAAAAGGAAAACAGGCCCGGCAGCGCACGCTGTCCAGCGAGCCGATCCATATTGAGAACGGCACGCCGAACTATGTGCTCAATCCGGAGGCTCAGGACATCGAGGATACCGAAATCGCATGGCGAGGCATCGACGGCGCAACGGATAGCACCTATCCGCATGTTGTAACCGGGGACGAAGAAGATCTGTCATACCGCTGTGTTATCACCGTCACGGACGAAGCCTACCTGACCGAAGCGGCGCAGACAGAAACTCAGAGCGGCACAGCGGAAGCGGTCATGGAAGAAGCCGCGCCGGAGAGCTCCGCAGAGGCCGTACCCGATGCCTCCGCATCCGATGCCCGGGGGCGGGTGCTGGCCATGGACGCGCCCGTCGAGGAAGCTGCTTCGGAGGAAATCCTTATCTCCGATAGTATGTATGTGGATATCCCGGTGGCGCCCTCCGAAGATGCCCCGGCCATGTTTTCCGCTGTGACAGGCAGCGCCCAGGACGTGCATCTGTCAGAGGACAACCAATGGCTGATGGGCCTGACGCAGCACATGGAATACATCACCGCCCAGGCGTACCAGGAGTACGGCGGCGAGGCTGCCAACAATCCCTACTGGACAAAGATCAGCGGCGGCGCGCGTGCCGACGGAAGTAAATATGCACCGACTTCTCTTGTCGATAATACACAGATGGAAGTTTTGTCGGCTTGGTACGGCAAGACGGTATATGTCCGGGTGCAGGGCGAAAGCGGCCCCGGCAAAGCAATCGAGATCCCGGCCTATACAGGTGTAGACTACCAGACGGGCGAAAAAACACTTTACAAATCAGCAATCAAAGTCATCAATGCTTATGTACCAGACACGGGAATGTCTTTCTACAATGCTTTTTTGCGCACTGCATTGAATGATGGTTGGGCCAATAATGGATGTCATATCACGTTGGACGCCATCCCCATTGACAACTTCAACCGTGTGCCGACCAATTACCTGACGAATGCCGAAGGCGATTACGTCTACGATCTGGTGATCGTAGGCGCTTCCGCCTATAGCGAACCGGATATTTCCGGCGCAGCGGCCTGGGCACTGGCGGACTACATCGGCGAGGGATACGGCTTTCTGATCGGCCACGATATGATGTACGGTTATGCGGGCGTCAACCCGAATCCGTACTATGAGCCTGATCCTAGTGATACCACCACGCCTTACTATGTGCAGAACAGCAAGGAGAACGGCCACTGGAACCTGAACTGGCTGATGGGCGTCAATAAGCTGTACACCGAAGCGTCGCCCTATGACGCCGCCTCCATGATCCTGAACATCGGGGACTTCAACGACAAGAGTACCATGTACGGCGACGACAGCGGCTCCAGTACGCTGCGCATCAAAAAGAAACTGGAGGGCGACCCCGCTGCCAACGTTACAGCCCGCTGCCCGACCAACTGGCCGTATACTGCTTTCGCAGATGGTACGCCCTTTGAAAAAGGGGTTACATTTGCCGGTACAGCCACCCATACCAACCAGCAAATGGCGTTCGGCACGGTCTGGATCGACTACGCTTCCAACAGTATCACCGACATCGGCGGCGGCAAGCTGCTTGAAACAACCGTGGACGGCGTGTACGGCACCAACAATTTTTACCTCACCACCAACGGCAACTTCGGCATGAGCCAGATTGGCCACAAAAGCGAGAACATCAACCTGGCAAAGCTGGAAGAATGCTATCTGTTAGCAAACACCGTTATGTATCTGTCCCAGCGGCAGCAGTGTCAGGTGTGCCAGTCCGAGCAGGGCGGCAACCGGGAGATCCATTTTGTGCACCGCATCAGCAGCGCCGAGGAACTGCAAAAACTCAATGACCAGGATAAATACTGGTTTACCCACCCCATCGACGACTGCTATATGCTGACGCTGGACATCACCTTGCCGGACGATTGGGAGCCGATTCACGGGTTCCGAGGCCACTTTGACGCCGATGGGCATGACGTGACCCTGGGAGCCAACAAAGCGCCCCTGTTCGAGCAGAAAGGCACCGATCCCGCAGCGTGGAATCTGGGCGAGGACAAAGAGCATGGCACACCGACGATCTCCGCCGATGGAGCGCGTACAACCGGCATTGCCCGCGTGGTCGGCTACCTCAAAGACCTGTTCCGCGACAGCGACACCAACTATGCCGGATGGCGCGTCGTGGTACACGGCACCGACGGGAAAGGCTACGAATGCGTCACAAACAACGAGGGGAAATACGTTGTATCCAATCTGCCCTGCACGGGCATCATGCCCGCCAGCGTGTATAACACAGCAGGCGAGGAAGCAGAGGCAGGGCGCGTATACACCATGAGCATCGACCCCGGATTTTGGGATACCGATGTCACCCGGCCCCTCCAGCTCGTCGCCCCCGGCGCGCAGCCGGTCAAGGACACCAGCGTGTATGAGGCTCAAACGGCGGTCATGGCGCAGGGCGGCGCATGGCTGTCAAACCATGTGTACACCAAAGACGAAGTGCGGTGGGAGTACCGTGACGGGGATCAGTGGAAGCCCGTCAGCGAAGATAAATTCCCCGGCTTTTCGTACACGGTCGAAGCCGGAAAGAAACAGGATGATTTCCAGTTCACTCGCACGGAGCTGACGCTGCCCAATGTCCTGGACGAATGGGACGGCCTACACTTCCGCGCGGTCTTTTCCTATCAGGGCCAGACGGTCACGACGGCGGACAACGGAGTGGCGGTCAACGGCTATAACGGCATCCTGACGGTACGCCGCAAAATGGTTGTCACCAACCCGGACGACCAAACGATCTGGGTCAACGACAACGCAGTGTTTACTTCTTCCTGTGAAGCTCTGTACAGCCCTGAAAAAGACAAAAACTTTGCGGGACGCCAGCTTTCTCTTGTGTGGCAATACCGTACATCGGACGCGGGCGAGTGGAAAAACGTCATGGATGACGTTGAACTGAAAAAATCTGCCAGCGTCAAGACGGATGTCATGTCCACGGGCAGCGCCGTCACCCCCTGGAAATCCACAACCACCCTGACGCTCAAAAACTGCCCTGAAAGCTACACTGGCCTGCAATTCCGCGCGGTATACAGCTATGTGGGCGGGTTTGGCAAAACGGTTGCCAAAAACAGTGCCCCGGCCAATTTGACCGTGCGCGGGCCGGAATTGTCGGTGAGGTGGATCACCGAGCAGCCGGGACGGTACGGTATGTCCGACGACAACCCCCTTTGGCTGGAGCAGTCTACCCATACCACGCAGGAGGGCGCGGCGGTGTACACCGCCGAAGTAAGCTATAATCCCGGCGCAGCAGACCTTGCCAACGGCGGCCAGCCGCCCAAACTGTCCGGCCAGTGGAAGTACCACACCTATGAGGATCAACGGCTGAAAGTGTGGAACACCAACACCGTTGCCGACGCCGTGAAGCTGGCGGGGGCAAAGATGACGCCCAATGTCACGTTCGGCGATCCCGTCTATGTGGAAGATCGCGCGGGCGTGCATATCTACCGCGTCACCATGACGATCAGCAACATAGACGAGATGTTCGATGCCGGGCAGACGCGCTTTTACTTTTCGTTTCATCCGACGCTGGTGTTCAGCGGCGAAACGCTGACCACCGCGACCTCCGATATGCCCCTGTGTCTGGATTACATCGTCAATGCCAATTTCGGCCCCGGCGTGCAGAACGACGCCAACAACGACGGAGTGCAGGACAGCGATGTGTGCCTGATCGACACCGAGCTGGGCAAACAGTATTCCGACTGGAGCTTTCCGAACCTGACGCTCCGCTCCGGGCGCAGCACGTTCCAGAGCATGATCCTGATGTACGACGACCGCGCCCACATCGATGACCACTACGGCGCGGGCAACCCGGACTACGATAAGGACGATAAACTCATGTTCCGGGACGGCGGGGACGGCCTGTCCGCCATCAACGCAAAAATCACCATCAACAATCCGCATTACATGATGATTACGGCCAAATCCAACGCCGGGATCAGTGTGGAGGCCATGGAAAGCTGGCTGCGCGCCAACGTACAGTGGCGCAGCTATGACCCCACGGCCAAACCTGCCAAAATCACCGTATATGTGGACGTGGAAAACAATCTGGCAAGCAAAACGAATGCAGTCAGCGGCTTTTTCCGCAGCCTGTTAGGGGCCGCGCCTGTCATCGATGCGCCCGGCACCGTGCAGGAAAACGGCACGATCACCTTTACCTCCAACGCGGGCTACCCCGCCCAATGGCAGATGTCCGAGGACGGAGGCAAAACCTTTGTGGATATGCCGGGTGAGACACAGCCCTATCTGGTGATCGATACGGCCCTGCCCATGATGCAGGGCTGGCAGTATCGGGTGCGCAATGCCTCCGGCGATACCAGTGCCCCGGTGACGCTGCAAATCTCCAACGACATTATGCTGCTACCTGTGCAGGCCGGAGCAAGCACGGAATGGGCTTTCGAGGCGCAGAGCGGCGCGGTGTCCCAATTCGGCGATGCCAGCAAGCAGACGATCACCCTGCGCAACGCGGCGGTCACGACCGGGACACCCGGCTTCTATGCGTCAGCCAAAATTACGATTCCGCAGGAATATGTGGATGCCAACGCCACGGTGGATATTACCTACCATCTGGATTCTATTGATTCTCCGGGTGGCAATATCTGCATTTCCGCCGTACAGCCCGGTGACAGCGATTGGGCATACAACCCCGACCGCGACCGTCTTGTATCCTCCGCCAATGCGGGGCAGACCGTCACGGAGCATTTCACACTCAGTTCCCAATACGTCAAGAACAATGAAGTGGCACTGACGATGTGGAACAATGGGCGCATAGTAAATGAATGGGCGCAGGTGACGATCACCCAGGTCAAGGTCAACGGCGTCCCCATGACGCCCGGAGGCAAGCCCACGCTGGCCCGCACTTCGCACAGCGGCTACGATGTGGCGGACATTTCCGCGTGCAAAGAGCTTCCCCTGCCGGGCGGCGGCCAGCTGACCATCACGGCCATCAACAAAATCTATGACGGCACAGAGACCGTGGCAAAGGCGTCCATCGGCTCGCCCGTGTCCCCCTCTGTGGCACAGCAGCTGCTTGCCCGGGCGACGATCGCTTACAGTTCCGGCTCCAGCACATCCGGCACGGCCTCATCCGGTTCCGGCTGCATCGACGCCGGGAAATATACCGCGACCGTTACGCTGCAAGCGGCGGACGCGCAGAAATACGGCATCAATCAAACGGCCAGCTGTACGTTCCAGATCGCGGCAAGGCCGCTGCATCTGTACAGCTACAACAACGACCGCGCCTATGACGGCACCGACCAGGGCACAATCCGCAACATCCAGATCAAGCCCTTTGACGACACCGCCGCATCGGGTATCGTAGACCGGGACAAAGGCAAGGTCACATTGAGCAGCGCCAGCGTGAGCGGCGGCTACAAGGAGACGATCCACCAAACGGCGGGCCAGCAGATCGACATGGTGCGCGGCGGCTCGCTGACGCTCACCGGCGAACGGGCGGGCAATTACCGCATCTCGACCGAGGACTATACCGGAGCGATCACTCCGCGCGGCCTGACTGTGCACAGTCTCTATCAAGACCCCGGCGACACAGGAAACAATCCCCGCAACGTCAAAGTGTACGACGGGACAAACGAGGCTACGATTACGCATATCCTGCTGGACGGCGCGGTAGAGGGCGACGATGTAATCGTGGCCCAGGACAGCATTGCTGGCACCTACGAATCCTCCAATGCAGGCGAGACACTAACCCCGGACGGCACGGCGCAGGAGAATGCGGAAAACAAGCTGCTTGAGTACAAAATCACCCGCACGGGAGAGATCAGCCTGGACAATAACCCTTATGGGGACTATGAGATCAAGGCCGAGCAGTACAGCGGCGCAATCCGACGCCGCACCATCAGCGCATTTGTCGGCAATCTCACCGCCCGCTACGGCGACGGACTGGCCGAGGAACCGACTGCGGCGGCAGAGTATTCCGCAGCCGAGGGCGGCAGCGGCACCCAGCTGCAAATTTCCGCGCTGGTGGCAGATGACACGCTGACGCTGGACGCAGATAAGAGCGGCTTTGAATACGCTCCGATCACCGCAGAAACGGAAGCCGGTTACTATCCGCTTGAGTATGTCGGCCTGACCGAAGAAAATTACCCTGTACTGCGAAACTACATCATCTGGTACGAACCGGGCAGCATCGCTGTCACTCCGCGCCCGCTGGTGATCAGCGCGGGAGAATACAGTATGATCTACGGTGACCCGCTCCCGGAATTTGCACCCGCGTACAACGGTTTCATCAACGGCGATACGCCGGACAGCGATTTGCAGGGCGAGCCTGTCTTTGTGACGGACGCCACATCGACCTCCGACGTGGGCTGCTATCCCGTGGAGTTGTCCGGCTTGACGGCCAACCCCAATGCCAACGGCGCGGAAAATTATGTGGTGTATCTCCAGCCCGGCACGCTGGACATCAACCGCAGGCCCATTATTATTGAGCCTGATCCTGACCCAGACCCCGATCCCGCCCCTGTGCCGGAGCTGCGGCGCGTGAAAACAGAAAAAGAAGCCGACCGGGAAGCTGCGGCTGTGGGGGATATCATCACCTACAAAATCACAGTGAACAACATCGGCAGCGTGGAGCTGAAAGACATCCCAGTACGCGACACCAACGACGGCGCGGGCCGAATCACCGCTGCGGACGGCCCCGGCTACACCTGGAACGAGGACAGCGGCACATGGACGATCCACCGGCTGCCTGTGGGCAAATCCATCACGATCACCTATACGTATGAAGTGGTGGAAGCGGATGACGGCAAGGACATCACCAACGTGGCCGTCACCACAGTGCCCGGCACGAACCCCGAAGACCCGGATAACCCCGGACACGGCATTGACCCGGAGAAACCCATTGACCCGGACGCCGAGTATCCCTCGGACGAGGTCATTGTGCCGGTCGATCCAGACCGCGAGCCAGACCCCGATCCCGACCCTGTGGACGGGCGCAGCATTACCATTGTCAAATTTACGGACACGGCTTTTGCGGCGGTGGGTGACACCATCGGCTATGGAGCGACCGTCACGAATAACGGGACTGTGGATCTCACCAACATCCGTTTGGAGGACGTATTTGCCAATGCATCCGGCCCGATCACTCCCGTGGAGGGAGACGGCTATGTATGGGAGGACGGAGACGCCCTGATCCCGGAGCTGGCTGTGGGCGAGAGCGTGACCGTGTACTTTGATTACACGGTACAGGCCGACGACGCGGGCAAAAATCTGCGCAATGTGGTAATCGCGTCTGTGCCGGGCGAAAACCCGCCTGATCCCGATGCGCCGGATACCGGCGTCAACGACCCGGACGCACCTGTGACGCCGGATGTGGAATATCCCTCGAATGAGGTCGTTGTGCCAGTCGATCCTGCGGGCGGCGGCGTGGCTGCTGAGCCAAAGGTCAAGATTTACGGAGACAGTGACCCGGAGCTGACCTACACGCTGACCGAAGAACTGATCAAGCCGGACGACATTTGGGGCGAGTTGGAGCGCGTACCCGGCGAGGCCGTGGGTGTTTATCCCATCCTGCAAGGCACGCTGGAGAGCAAAAACTATGACATCACCTATGTCCCGGCGATTTTTCGCATCCTGCCCGCGCCGCTGACGGTGACGGTCCAGGACAAGACAAAGGTATATGGAGACGCCAATCCCACGCTTACCTACACGGTCACAGGATTCAAGTTCGACGAGACACTGGAGAGCGCCACAGACAACAATGTGACTGTGGAAACTCCGGCCACACTGGAATCCGGCGCAGGAGAGTACGCGATCCAGGCCAGCGGCCTGACGTTCCCGGCCAATGACCAGGGCAACAGCAATTATTATGCTGTTTATGTGGACGGTACACTCCGAATCACCCCGGCCCTGCTGACGGTGACGGCCCAGGACAAGACAAAGGTATATGGCGCTCCCAACCCCAAACTGACCTACACGGTGACGGGCTGGAAGCTGGATGACACACTGGAAAACGCCACAAACAACGACGTGCAGCTGGATACGCCCGTGGGGCTGTATACGTTGGTGGGCGAATATCCCATTACTCCCAGTGGCCTGACGCTCCCGCTCAACGCACAGGGCAAAGTCAACTACGATGTGCAGTATGTGCCCGGCGTGTTCCGCGTCCTGCCGATCACGGGCCTGATCGACGTGTTTGCGCCGGAGGCAGAGGCCATTGTACGCGGGCCGGACGGCAATATCCTTACGGTGACGCCGAAGCAGTTCCCGAAAACCGGCGTTACCCCCAGCGACGTGACCGAACATGAGGACGGCACGCTGACGGCTGAATTTGAGGGCGACAGTGCGCCGGATGAGATCACCTACAACGGCAAAACCTACTCCCGGACGGGCGAGGTCACGATTGACCGGGCAGATGGAGCGCCGAAAGAGCCGGAAAGCGTTGTGGTCGAATATTCCGGCCTGGAAGAACAGCAAGTGCCGCAGACCTATCATGTGGACAATGGCTCCAGGTCTTATGACCTGTCCCTGTCGGACGTGCAGTTCGCCGCTGGCGCACCGCAGACGCTTACCATCGACTATACCGACACGACGGCTCCCACGCCTCCCCAGGTATATGTGGCCGAGATCGACGGAGTGGAAACGACGTTTACACTGGCCTCGATGGAGCAGACCAGCGATTACAGCTGGCGGGATGTGGATTTCACAACGGTTTGGTATGGACGCCAGCTGGCCGACTTCTATTTGGGTAAGATCCAGCCGGACAGCCCCGCGATTCCGTTTGACTCCGCCAATCCCCGTTATGCAGGCTATGAGGCTGTACTGCTCCAGTATTTGGGCCTCGACGCCGACACCTACCGCATTGTGGATTCCGAATGGCGTCAGCTCGACGAACCGTGGCAAAACACCCTGCGTCATACAGGCGTTTACCACGCACAGCGTTATGCAGCCAGCTGGCGTGCGACCTACACGACAGCCAGCGGCACCTATGACGCTGTGGCAACCTATTCCGCGCTCGCCGAGGAGGCACCGGCCATCGCAACGGCGGATTACGCCGAAGTGCGGGCAACTCCCGCATCGGTGCTGCCCATTGTGGTTTTGTCCTGTCTGGGCGTTCTGTTCCTGGCGGCAGTCGTTGTAGCGACCCTGATGATCCTGCGCAAACGGCGTCAGGATGACAAACCCAAAACATGATTTTATTTCATCAAAGGGCGCGCCACATCGGCGCGCCCTTTCTTGTGAAAGGAGTTGATTAAGAAAAGAATAAACGTCTTTATGTGCACAAATGCCCAGGCGAAACTCTGTCGCCGACAGCCACCAATGTGCACGATAATCTTTCCGAAATAGAGGAGTACAGTAAAATGTCACATGGCAAAGGAGATATTATATCAGCCATCAAAGAACACATCGATATTCCAGATTATCTGGAAAGCTGTGGATATCATGTCAGAAAACATGGCAGCAAGGGTAAGCTCACACTCAAGGAACATGACAGCTTTGTGTATGATCCGGAACGCAAGCGCTTCTACTGGAACTCCCGCGATTTGGAGGGGGATATCGTCGATCTGTATGGCTATCTCAACAATTGTGATTTCGACGCAGCGCTCCGGGCTTTACGCGCCATGCTTCCAGCCAGGACATATCAAGCGTCACGCCCCTCCACATCGGCAGTTCTCCGTCCGAGTGTCACCAAATCGGCTCCTTTTTCACCGCCCAAATCTGCTCCACAAAATCTGAAATATGTGTATGCATATCTCATCAATACGCGAGCGATCTGTCCCACGGTTGTAAAGTGGCTGGTCAAGCAGCATTACATCTATGCTGATGCAAAACGCAATTTATGCTACACATCACTTGGATACGGAACGGATAGACCGTATGTCGGACAAAAAGGAACCTGGGTAGATTCTGAAACCGGAAAACCGACACATTTTCGGTGTGCTGTGGAGGAGGGCAACTTTGAGGGGCGTTTTTCCGTCAATATGGTGCGCGCCGATGGTTCGCCGACTTGTGTGGAACGGGTATTTGTGTGTGAAGCGGCGGTTGATCTTTTCAGCGTCATGTCCTTTTTGGAACTCAACCAGAGGGACTTTACGCAATACGGTTATATCAGCCTGGAATGTTGCTACGAAGGCCCTCTGCACTATCATCTGCGCCATCACCCTGAAACAAAAACACTCTATTTGGGGCAGGACAATGATTCAGGCGGGGCACAGAGCCGTGCCGCTTGCCGTGCCCTGCTCCAGCGGCAGAACTGGACAGGCCGCGTCATTGACAAAATCCCCTGTACTCCTGACGGGGATTGGAACGATGATTTGCGGACTTTCCGCAGTTCGGTACATCAATCTGAAGCAAAATCCCCTGCAACACGGTCGAAAGGAGGCGTCGATTGATGAAAACCATTGAATCATGGGTACAGGACATGAAAAGCCAGGGGGCCGGCTTCGCAAATGCTCTGGTTGTAAATCTTATCTTAGCTTTTATAACCGGCACTGCAATTCTCGGCTTTTTTCTATGTGCAGCCAAAGCATACTCGAGCTATATGGACGAGCCAATCTATTCGCAAAACACTTCATTTATCAGGCATATTAAAAGTGCCCTTTTATGCCTGCTTTTGGGTGGCCTCGCCGGAACCCTTTGGGCAGTTCTTCCTAAATACTAACCTAAAACAAAGAAAGGAATTTGCACAATGAACATTATTACTGACGTAAATAATCTCACAAAAACTGTTGGAGATTCCATCAAAGAGTTTTTTACTTCTGTTGTTGTCAACATTGGTACGCCTGTGGCTATCATCGCATGCATCGTTGGCGCTCTTTTCTGTACTGTTAAGGCAATCAACGCCTTTCACTCGGACAGAGGCAGCAATGATTTTTGGCGTTACATTGTCGGCATTGCCGTCTCAATTCTTGGAATCGTCGTATTTACGGTGCTGTGGACGAGCCTCGCAAGCTATCTTTGATCCAATAAAAGCCGCCCCTGGTTTTCACTGGGGGCGGCTTTACATTGAAGTAACGAGGTGAACTATGGCTTTTTTAGACTACATCATGGAAGCGGCCAACGCTCTTGCGCAAGAAATGATGTCCTTAACTCTTGATTTTTTCACCAATCTGGTGCAATGGTGCGCGAGCGCATCCTACAGTTTTTGGGACGCATCCCTCGTCAATGTGCTGTTGCAAGCGGGCGCGGGGGTGTCAATCCTGGTCTGGGCCGTATCATTGATAATCGTGATACAAGACGTGCTGGAAGCAATCTCCGAGGAAAAACGTGTGTACTTGGGCAGTGTCATTGGCGATTCGCTGAAAGCCGTTGTTTTCTCCCAGGCATCCCCGTTCCTGGGGATTCTTGTGATAAAGTTCCTGTTCCAAATCATGGCGTTGTTAAACTGGTCGGATAGTCTCGTGGCAAGCTGGACGGATTTAGTTGCTGAGACTGCTGGGTTCTCACGCATAATGGGCATTCTTATCACCGTCATTGCGAGCGGCTATTTTTTCTATGCATCAATCAAGAACAGCGGCCTTTTTTTCGTTATGCTGCTTCTGTGCCCTCTGTATGTGCCTGCAATCACACGCGGAGATCATTCAGCCATGGGCGGCTGGATCAGGCAGGCACTTGCGATCCTGTTAACCTATTTTTTCAACTATCTGATTTACTACATCGGCCTGTTTTTGTTCGTGCAAGGCGATCTTTTCAGTGCCGTCATCCCTTGGGCAGCTTTGTTTACAGTCCCCCGCCTGCTGGATAAATTCGGCTTTTCATCCGGTAGCGGAGGCATCGGACAGACTCTGGGTATAGCTGTACAAGGCGTTTCGCTTTTTATGCACTAAGACTAAGGAAGGACGATCCATGACACAAAAAAAACTATATCTTTGTCCTCAAAAACTCCAAGCAAAACTTCTGATTGGGTGGTGGACGGTCGGCGATCTTTGCATTACTCTGGTACTTTTGCTGGCATTTTTCCTGACTGGCTACGCTCCATTCTTTCTGGCGCTGTGCTTAGGATACCTTTTTCTGAGCCTGCGGTTTGACGGGAAATCCAATCTCTTAGGAGGGCTAAAACGTCACATGCTCTATCACACAACACATCAGCTCTTTGTCAAAACAGCCAAAGAGCAAAATAAACCTCATAAAAAAGCACTCCCCATCCAGCGCGTAATTGACTTCAAACTGGAGGACAATTATGTTATTTCGGACGGACACTATGTCTACTTTTACCGCTATTATGCGCCAAACACGCACATCATGACAGATGATGAAATCCAATCTGAGATTGGCAAGCTTGGCCGCCTGTTTGACACTTTGAAATGTTCTTTCTCTTTATTCGCAACGGACAAGGTGGAAAATCTGGAAGCCATCAAAAATTATTACCTGTCGCTCCCTGTGCGGTATGAGTATATCAACAGCGAAATCGTAGAAAGTATTGAGCGTAGCGACGTAGAGAGCAGCGCTGTTCAACGAGCTTACTACATCATCTATAGAACCGATAGTCCGCAGGAAGATATCTACAGCACATTGAGTGGACACGGCCTGCATGTGGAACGCGCGACAAAAGCCGAAACGGCGGTACTTCTCCGCAATTATTTTGTGCGGGAGTTTCTGAATTGCGATATCTATACCATCGCTGAGGAGGTCTCCAATATTCCCAATATCAAAAAGGCGAAACAGGTCGTATTTGACCGTGAGATATTGAGCCGACTTACTCCGCACAACATTCATTTTTCTGCCAGCTACGCCGAACAGGGGAACTGCTATCGAAAAACTCTTATGATTAAAAATTTTCCGAAAGACATCCCCCCGGCTGCACTTATGGAGTTGGCCAAGCAGCGCGGCACAACCTTTACTATGCGCCTGACGCCTATGAACCGCTCGATTGCCAGACGCTTAATCAACAATCAGATGCGCCAGCAAAATGTGCGGCGGGGAAAAGGCATGGTAACGGAACGCATAGAGGCCGATCAGGACGCTGCGATTATTCGGGACTTTTATGCAGATATCAACCGGAATCATAACAGCATCTATCATGTCAATGTCTTTGTGGAAATCTACGGCTCAACCCGAAACGAACTGGCGGAAATGGAAAAAGAAGTCATCGACATTCTGGCCGGGGTTTCCACCACCAGCGAGCACTTGCACCTGGAACAGCGGGAAGCCTTTTCATCTGTACAGCCGCTCGGGACAGATCATTTCTTGGCTGATGCGAACAATATGCCCAGCCTTACCGCGGCAGCGCTGTTCCCGTTTTCCAGTTCCTCCTGCCTGGACACCCACGGGATGGTGCTGGGCAATACGGAGGATGGCGGGCCGTTTATTTACGATCTTCTGAAACGCACCGAAACCCTCACGAACAGCAACTATTTTACTGGTGGCGTCGCTGGTATGGGAAAATCTTTCCTAAACAAGAAAATCATCAAGTTCCTGCGGATGTTCGGCGTCAAAGTCTATATCTTTGATCCCGAGGGCGAATACGGCGATCTGGTACATCAAATGGGCGGTACGGTCATAAACCGAGCAAGTGGAAAATGGAAAAACAACATTTTTCAGGTTCGTCGTTTCAAAAGTGCGGATGAAGATGATCGTATTGGTTTGGAATATGGCGGTGAAACGCCGGTCTACTACCAACATTTGAGTTGGCTGCAAGAACAGTTGAGTATCATCCACAGCGGCTTAAGTGCTGATAATCTCCGGGCCTTGATGGTCATGGTGCAGGATATGTACAAAGAGTTTGGTATTGACGCGGACACCGACTTTTCAAAACTCATGCCGCTGGACTATCCCACCTATACCGACCTGTATACTTTTATTGAAAAGCATTCCCAGAAAGAATATAAAATGCTCACATCGGAGACGATGAAGCAATTGCTGCTACATCTAAAATCCTGCTACGATGGTGCGCTCTCGCCTTTGTTCAATGGGCACACCAATATTATCAATTCCGATTTTATCTGTTTTAACATGAAGGATTTGCTCTCCGGCTCAGAGGAACGCTCAAATGCGGTGCTTAACAACGATTTCGCCTGGGCATGGCAGGTCATGATGCAGAAAGACGGATACACCTGCATTTGCCTGGATGAAATGCACCTTTTCCTGCGAAATCCGTATATGCGCAAGCTGCTGCAATCTTCTGTTTACCGTGCACGGAAATATAACGGCATGATTGGCTGCTGCACCCAGCGCGTCCTCCAGTGCCTCAATTCGGAGTACGACGAAGAAGTATCCGCCATCCTAGATATGTCCCCCACCAAATTCCTGTTCCATCCCGGCCCGGTTGACCACGATGTAATCAAGGATAAGCTCAAACTCACAGACGGAGAGTCCAACTACATTTCCAACTCTCACAAGGGGCATTGCCTTGTTATGGCCGGACACGAGCGGTATGCTGTACACATTGGTAAAATGCCCCATGAAGATGCTCTGTTTGGTTCCGGTGGTGGCCGATAATGTCCGGCAAACTGGCACTCTTTCTCCTGCAGCTTACCACTAAAAAAAGTTTTTGGGCCACATTAGTTGCAATTCTGTTGACGATTATTGGCTTTATAGGATTCTTGATGTTTGTGCTTTTCGGAACAGCTCTGGCAGGGACATATACTGCGGAAGATGATGTGATTCTCGCCGTAGACGCTCAGTATTCCAACATGGAAAAAGCCTTGTCGCGATCTCTGCAAAACGGCCCGGCATTATATCCCGGATATGATGAATACGTCTACAATCTCGCGGAAGTAGGCCACGATGGAAATATTCTGGCGTCTTACCTGTCTGCGCTGCATCCGCGTTACACACAGAATATTGTACAGTCGGATCTGGACGCATTGCTGGCTGAACAGTATATGGTCTCGACATACGAAACCATTGAGATCAGAGAGCGCATTGTCGGTTATGAAAAAGATCCGGATGATCCCGATGAGCTGATCCCTATTATAGAGGAATATGAATACCGCATACTGACGATCTCACTTTCCAATAACAGGCTGTCTTTCGTAAAGCAGCTTTTAAACGCAGAACAACAGAAAATGTACGATCTTTACAAAATGCTCAATGGCAATAAACCGTATCTCTTCCCCACATATTCGCCGGAGCTGGGCGACATTGTTCTACCGGAAGAAATCATGGCGTTGCTTCCGCCGGATGTTTCGGAGGGGCGCCGCGCGGTAATAGCCGCAGCGGTATCCGGTGTTGGGCATATTACCTATGATGTGTCTCAAAGCCGCCAGCCAAGCGGGCCTGGACTGGCCGGAGCCGGTGGTTCTCTCGATTGCTCACGGTTTATCAAATGGGCCTATTGGACAGCTGGATTTATGGATTGGGATGCCGACAGCACAAGCACTTATTCGCGTGCAAGCTGCGTTCGCCAGATTGCACGTTCAGAATTGCAGCCCGGAGACATCGCCATGTTGGAGCCGTCGGGCAGCGGAAACAATCATGTGCGCATCTACATCGGCAGCGGATATTGGGTTGAAAGCTGTTACGGGCATGGAGCTTGCATCAATAACTGGACAGACGAGCAGAATGGCGGTCACGCTTACCGTCAATTTTGGAGATATGTAGGATTTGATTAATGTGCAGGGGTGCGACATGATGTCGCACCCCTGTTCTAACTTACTGAAATTGGGAAAGGGGCTGCACCATGAACGAGTGCACCATTATCTTCGGCGATGGCTGCTGTGTCGTCCTCCATGGCGACGATTACGATATAAATTTTGATGAAATGGAGACTTCCGAACTGATTGCATTTATTCAAAAAAACATTACAAAAATCCGGGGCAAGGCCACCGCTGGCTCAGACCTGGAAAAAGATCTTAAAGAATAGGGGTGTAATGTAATGCCGGATAAGGTTATCGGTATAATTAACTATTTTGGGCCAAACGGTGAAATCGCTGACACCCAGGCTTTTACGGATGCTGAAAAATATCTCTCCGCAATCGAAAAGGCGTTTGACCACTACGGGATAAATGGATGGAAGTATGCCACACAGACAAATGATCTTGATGTGAATTATAAAGTATATGCTTTAGTGGCAGATGAATATGGGTATGATTCAATCAGTAAAAAAGACTTCCAGCTGAAACATCCCCAATATGTCCCAGCCTCCGCCACATTCGGAGTTATGGAAGATACTCCATGGGGACGAATGAAAGTTGTCCGTCAGCAGGATTTTGACAAAGCTTTTGCTCAGGGTACAACGGACTTTTCCAATTGTTATTTTGACGGGGTGACGTTCAACGGAGAAGCGGCGGAGATCAGTTTTCAAAACTCCATTTTAACAAGCGACTGCCTGTTTGACCATGCATGTTTCAAAGACGCCGCCTTTAATGGCGCGTCTGTTTATTGTACGATACAAGATTGCGACTTCTCCCGATCCTCTTTTTTACACGCCACAATCAGCGGTCATGTCGAACGTACAGATTTGAGCGGGTGCTTCTTCAAAGATAGTCATATCAACAGAACGAGCTTTATTGACTGTGTTTTGAATCGCTGCATTATGTATGAGACCTCTCTTAACAGTACGCACTTTGTCCGCTGTGAAGCTTTCGGCCTGCAGCACATGGATACAATGCATTTGACGATGGGTGGAGCAACTGAACGCGAAGTAGCCAATTATATTCGTCAGGTAACGGAAGCATTGACGCCCCAAACTTATGAGGATTTGTTCTGCCAGATTCGAGCAGAAATATCCAACAATCGGTTCCATATTTACGATATCGAGCATTCTTCCACACCGCTGGTCGGTGAAGGAAGCATTCCGCAGGGACTTACCCCGGAAGCCGCAGCCAAACAATGGCTACGCGGGACTGATGGATTATCCTACCGTATGCGCGGCGTACATGCCTATGAAAACCTGCTTGAAATTCCAGAGGACAAACGCCTTGTAGAACTGGATCATGACACATTTCAGTGGCGGCCCCGGAAAGGAGTTGAATCCAACGAAATCGATCAGGCGATTTCACAATACGTCAAAGCATGGCGTCAACAAGAGAATCCAGTGGATGTTTCCACATCTGAGTCGGTTGTGAAACGCAAGAGCGCTATCGATATCGCAAAAGAGCAGATCCAAAATTTGTGCAATAGTTTCAAGAAAGACCCGCAGCAATATGTCGAATACTTAAAATTCTCCGCACGGTTTTACAAATATTCCGGCCGCAATATGATGCTGATTTATCAGCAAAAGCCGGGCGCGAATTTTGTGGCCAGCCGCACAGCATTTAAAGATATGGGTTACGACTTGAAGCCGGGCCAATGGAGACATCCTGCGTGGATCATTCGACCGGAAACAAAGACGCTGTTTGTTACTGCTGATGGAGTGGTCGCAGATATCAAATCCGCAACTGTACAGGAAAAGGCCGACATTCAGGATGGAAAAATTCCAACCGAAAAATTCACCTATTTTCGGGCCGCAAAAGTATACGAAATCGGACAGACCACCTGTCCAGCAAAAGATTATCCTAAAATACTCGGCCACGGTATTGACGACCAGCAGCACAAAGAACTGTATACGCGGCTTCAAGCTGTCGCAGGAATGAGTGGATTTATCGTTTCAGAAGAGCCGCTGCCCTCTGGTGAATTTGGATATTGCAGCTATAACAAACAAATTGTCATCAGCGATAGCCTGGGAGACACTCAAAAGTTGGCTACTTTGAACCATGAATTTGCCCATGGTCTGCTGCATCTGGCCAGCGATCTTCCGTCTGCGGTCGAAGAATTTGAGGCGGAATCTGTGGCACTGATTATGCAGCAGCGTTTGGGGCTTCCCGTCGAGGATTTGACGGTGCGCTATGTGAAAAATGCGCTCCGTGAAGCTGGAAATTTGCCCGAATTTAGTATGGAAGAAAGCCTTGGACGCATTGTCAAACAAGCCAATTATGTCTGTGACCGATTGGAATTGCAGCAGCTTCAGCAACAGGAAGTGATGCCAGTGCAGAATCAGGCTCCCGTCATACAGGCACAGCCAAATTTTGGTCCAACTTTGTAAAGGGGGCTGATACACACAAGGAAAAAAAGAAAGGAGTCTTGCAGCACAATGACATCGGCAAAAAAGAATAAAATCCGGCTCAGTCTTTTTGTCAGCTTTTCCCTATACACTATTTTATCATTTGTTATCAGCGCTCCGCACCTTTCGGATTTTTCAAGCACAATCGATGCTATTCTGTATGCGCTATCTTCATACTGGCTCATAAAACTCACGGTCGTGCTTGCTGCTGATATTTTTATTTTTATATACAAGCCGCAGCCGCTCGGTATATCGGATGTCAAAGCTGGTCACGGGCAGCATGGCAGTCAACAGTTTGCCAGCGACGAAGAAGTTTCTCATGTTTACGAAAAGGTGTCGTTTGGCTCTGAACGTGAACCGGGTTTTTTGGTAGGTACGCAGGGGAAGAATTGGTTGGTTGACACCAGCGATACTAATTTGCTGCTTGTGGCTCCTCCCAAAATGGGTAAGACACGGAGAAATTTTATTCCAACGCTGGAATATAACGCACGCGTCAATGAAAACACAGGTGGACATGGAGCAGGGATGATTTTGATGGATGTCAAGGGTACTTTATATAACAAGGCCGGGCCGGAACTACAGGCTAAAGGATACTGCACCCCGGTTCTTGATCTTCGCAATGTATTTCGTTCGTACCAATTCAATATCCTGTACCGCGTAAACAAAGAAATCGACGCCTGGCGCACAGCTGCGAATGAGGAAGATCGTGTAAAGCATTATGGTGCGGCTGAACGATTCGCAAAAGTCGCGGCAAATGCAATTATCGCCAATGTTCAAGCCCATGGTTCCAATGACAACCAATTTTTTATCGATACGGCCCGAGGGATGATTACAGGGTTTATTTTACTCGTAGCACTCTATGCCCCTCCAACAGCTCGCCATATTATTTCCGTATTTGAATTGGTCGTTCAGTGTTCCGCGCCGGAAAGTCTCCCTGCTCCCGGCGCACAGCAACGCACAATGATCGCATCACTGATGGAGCATATCAATGATCGACGCATCCGCAACTACGTCGCCCCTGCAAGCAGTGCAGATATCCGCACTGCGCTTAACATCTTTTCTTCGGCGCTCTCCCATCTGCTCAAGTTTGTTGACGCTGAACTGGAGCAGCTGATTTGTGACCAGTCGCCAGAGTTTGACGCACAGAGGTTCATCGATCAGCCAACGGCCATCTTTCTGATCTGCCCGGATGAAAACCCTACCAGACATTTTCTAGCAAGCTTATTTGTGCGCTCCTTTACCGATGAACTGATCGAACTGGCAGAGACAAAGTACAATGAGACACTGCCGCGCAAATTTCTATACTTTCTCGATGAATTTGGCAATATGCCGCCAATCGAGAATGCGACTGCCTTATTCTCTGCGATCCGGTCACGCGGCGGACGTGTCATGTGCGCGCTACAGGCATACGATCAGCTGCGGCTCAATTACACAGAACATCAGGCGGCCACCATCGAAAAAAACTGCCATGTCCAAATGAACTCCGCCGTTGCACCTGCTGCTGACAAGGATGCAAAAAGAATCTCCGAGATGCTCGGCAACGAAACGATTTTGACTGGAAGCAAATCGAAAACACGCGGGGTTACGACAACCAATACTTCTTTGATTGGCCGTCCCCTCATGTCGCCCGCGCAATTAGTCACCATGCCAATCGGCACCTTTGTTGTTCAATGTGTGAGCCAGAACCCATACAAGAGTTATTTGCCGGATTACTCAGAGTATCTGGAACTGGCCACAGAGTTTCTGCATCCAGCTCCGATTCGAAAATACACACCAGTTCTGGTAGCTGCTCCACGTATGATAGCAATGAATGCCCGGGGCGGCCGCATTGAAATTCATAAAGGGATGTTTGATGTGGCCGATGAAGAATGGTAAAGGCCGGGCCAGACCCTAAAATGGCGTTATAAAGCCATCGGTGGCCCGTCAGGCCATACCGTAAAAGAAAGGCGGCCATACGCCAAAAGCGCATCACAGCGCGGAAAATCAGCTTTCAGGCCATACTGGAGCAAACTTGACAGGGAGTGCAGGCTGGCCGAAAGGCCAGCCTGTAGTTTCAAGCCGCTCTGCGGCTTGATGTGACGCAGGCCATACTTTTGTATGGCCTGCTTTATCCTGCATAAAATTTCTTCAGAAATTTTATCTGTGTGGAACCCGCCCAAACCGGCTTTCCGCAAGCAATCCAAGGGAGACACCCTAGCTCCAAATTGACCGCCCGTGTGGCGGGCCAACCTGACAGAAAAAATAACGCTACCGCAGCACGGCAGAGATGTCAAGCGAGGACGCATCCGCTGCGCCGAAGCGACAGCGTGGCGCCTGCACGGCCCAACCTCAAAGAGAAAAAACACTCTACCACAACGTGGCAGAGTGTCAAGCAGAATCAAAAAACGGAAGCGGTACGGGCCAACCTGAAAGAGAAAAAATTCTATCGCAGGGCGATAGAATTGTCAAACCACACAAGAATGTGCACAAATTGCACGCTGCAGCATGCCCGATCCGGATTTTTTCAAGAAAGATTTGTGCACACATCAAAGGAGTAAACTATCATGGGAACAATCAAACGCACTTATAAATTGGACGAAGCCGTGCTGGCAGACGCCGTGGCTCTGGCCGAGAAAAAAGGGACATCCGTCACCGCAATCATCGAAAATGCCATCCGCTGTTATAAAGATTATACTTACATGGAAACAGCGGCCTTTGTGCCGGATCAGTTTGTCCGTCAAGTCAATGCTTCCCTGCGGCTGCTGGAAAAAAGGCAAAATGCAAAGACGAACCAAGTTTTGTCAGAGTTGGCCATCCAGGAATGCATCTTAACGTTTATCATTGCCAGCAACACTAATATCTCTGCCGACACTCTGGCCATGTACCGCCAGAGAGCGGTGGAGTTTCTTCGGTTGAATAACCGCGTCTTTCGGATGGATGAAAGCGAGTTGATATAATGGCGTTCATAATCGACAAGTGCGCATTTATGAAAAACAGCATGCACGTCGCCCGGATGATATCATATCTGGAGCGGCAGAGCGACTTGTTTTCAGATTCTGGAGAACTGAATTTTGAGCAGGCATATCAGAGCTATGTTGACGCCTCGCCGCCCCGCGTCTGGCACCATATTATATCGCTTTCTGACGAGGATGCCCAGCGTCAAAACGTTGACCGCGAGTACATGAAGCAGTTGCTATGCGTGGAACAAAGCCGAATCGCGGAAGCGTACAATACAGTACCCAGCAACATGAGGATTGTAGCGTCCTGGCATGAAAAAGACCACCATCCACATCTCCATTTGCTGTTTTACAGCACAGATCGGCGTGAGGGTGGCGTTTGGGCACATACTGACCAGGAAGCAAAAGCCAGGCTCAATGACGCCAGCGAAAAAGTAAAAAGCCTGTTTGCCAACAGGATTTTTGCAGACGACCTTGCCCCATTGAAAGAAATCAAAAATATGCGGCGTGCCGAATTGAATCAGCAGATCAAGCAATCGATCCGGGGCATCGCCCAACATGACCCCTCTGATGAAGTGGTCAAAGCGCTGGAGCATTTGTCCCACTCGTTAAGCGGGCTGAAAGGGAAGCTACATTATGAGTATCTGCCGCCCCACATAAAAAGCGAAGTGGATGATCTGCTGCGTACAGTCATCGACACAGAGCCTACCTGCAGGAGTCTCCAGGAGCAGTACGCACAAAGCTGCCGTGACCTGATCCTTACCTACGCGAGAAAGTCAGAAGTTGTCTCTCGAAAAATGGGCGAATGGGAGGAACGCTTCTGGCATCCGCATAAGGCAGATGATAAAACACGGCACAATATGATTATTAAAGCAGCCAGTGAACTTACGCCATACTTGACACAAGAGGACGTGTCACCCCCGAATATTGAGGATGCGGCTGCGCAGACGCCGGATGCAGAAACAGCATACAACCAATGCCAGCACAAGATCGTGCGTTCCGCTCGGGCGACCTTATTTAATAAAAACGCGTCTGATTCCGACAGAACGCATTCACTGAACACCTTGCAGTCTGCGGCAGACAATGGGGACAAATATGCTGCGTATCAGCTGGGAAAAGCCTATCAAACAGGGACTTTTGTAGAGAAGGACCTCATATATGCCCATCAGTATCTGCAAGCCGCAATGACTGAAAAAAGCGATTGGGTTGCTTATTCCATAGGAAAACTTTTTAAAGATGAGGACTTCGACGACTACGACAGGGCTAAAGCCATCCAATACTTTGAATTAGCAGATAAAATGGGCAGCGAAACGGCATCCTATCAGCTGGGCAAAGCCTACTTAGAGGGAGATTCATTGCAACAAGATTATTGGAAAGCAATTAAAATGTTTGAAAAAACAGATGGCTTTCTTAAGTCTGCCGCCATTTACTCGTTAGGGAAAATTTATGCTGACGCAAAATTTGAGGGCCACAGCAAAGACAAGGCCATCCAATATCTTGAGCAGGCGCAAAAAATGGGGAATGAAGCGGCCTTTTATCAATTAGGCAAGGTCTATTTAAGTGGAGAACCTTCACAGCAGGACTACCAGAAAGCCATCCAAATGTTTGAGCAGGCAGAAGGGGTACTGGAGCCTTGGGCAGTTTATGCTTTGGGAAAGATTTACCTGGATGAAAATTTCAATGAGCACAGCAGAGACAAGGCCATTCAGTGCTTTGAACATGCACAGGAATTGGGAAACGAAACGGCTGTTTATCAATTAGGCAAAATCTATTCGAGCGGAGAAGCTTCTCAGGAAGATTACCTGAAAGCGATCCAATTATTGGAGCAGACAAAAGGTGTGTTGAAGCCATGGGCTGAATACAAAATCGGGACAATCTATCAGGATGAACGCTTTTCTCAAAAAGATCTAAGACTGGCCGTCTATCACTTCCAAAAGGCTGCCGGCTTGGGAAATGAGTTCGCTCAGTACAAGCTTGCAAAAGCATATTTGCAAGGGGACGGTGTTGAACCCTCGACAGGCAAAGCAATCCAATTATTTGAAAAACTCATGCAGACCAAAAGTGAAATAGCAAAAGCTGCACAGCTGAATATATGGAGCGAGTATTACCTCGGGAAAATTTATTTGTACGGACTAGGCATACAGTCAAATCCAGGCAAAGGGAAAGAGCTGTTACAACATGCAGCGGAGAACAACTGTGAGCCTGCGCAAAAACTTTTGGAAAGATATAATCTGTACCGAGCTAAGTCGGCTATGCAAACAGTAAAATCACTGATTATGCGCATTGCCAATAGTCTGCAGGCGGATACAACGCAAGCTAAAAATTACAGGCCCACCACGAAAACACGTTATGAGCATCTGCGCCAGGCTGAAAAGCACCAGGATCAGCGCACCGAAGAAATGTATTATTAAAGCCCCACTTCTTTCCCGAAGCGGGGCTTTGCACAATAGGAGGAACACACATATGAAGCTGAAAGTGCATCATCAATTATTGGCAATGGGATTGTCTCCCAATGAACTGAAAGTATACTGCTACCTCATGAGCTGCGCAACGGATGGTATTGCGATTGTCCGGGCAGGCCGAATCGCAGAGCGGTGCCAAATTAGCCGCGCTACTGTACAGACTGCCTGCACCAGCATGGCCGCAAAGGGTGTCTTGTCCAAAGTGAATCGGTATGCAGACGGACATCTTGTCGCAAACGCATATCACCTGAGTACCTTTACAGGCAGATTTTTCATGCTGGACGCCGATGCAGCTGTATTCGGCCTCTCCGGTAGCGTCTTTACTACATATCTTGCATTGCTTTCTCACCGTGGCCGCAACGGCAAAGCGTTCCCCTCCCTACGCAAACTAGCTGTGGCTCTGCGCCTGTGCCGCAATACGATCATCCGCGCGATTCGTCAATTGGTATCGCTCAAGCTGGTAGTAAAAGCTGCCTTGCGCTCTGGCAAGCACAATCTTTACATGGTTTTTTCGTTGAAGGAAAAGGCAAAAGAAAAGGAGCTTCCGTCTGTACACGGAAACTCCAGCAGTAAAAGCGCAAGTCAAAACACTTTTTACTTTACCTATAAGGTATCATGCGTGACAGCTTTTGTCAAGACAAAAACATTTTTTTCTCAGGTGGTTCAATTTTTAGACAATCTTCCCTTACCCACCCTGTTACCTAAAAGAGAAAAAAGTAAGATACAAAGTAAGTGTAGGAGGATAGGTATGCGCGTGAAAAGAGTTGTGCAAAAGATGTTTTGCGGGTATAATTTTAACATCAGACAAAAATTCCCGTCTTTTTTCTTTCAGGTAGGAGATGATATTTGTGACGGTACTTGATGACAGGGACTTTCGAGCCACGTTGATGAGCAAGGACATCCCTCTTGCAAACATCCATGGCCGTAGAATCGAACCGCTTCAGGAGCATCTTCTTCCGCTCCAGCTCCAGCGCATGGGAGATATTGAAACATGGCTGTCCATGCGTGCAATTGATGAACACAGAGTAAATTCCAGGCTGCTGAAAAAGGTGCTGCGCCTCGAAGAAAAGGATAACGTCAGCACCGCTCTTAAATTCAATGGCGCGACAATCACAGATACCTATTGGGTGCGCCCCTGGAACAGCAATCTGCGTTGGGATCAAGTGCGGTTTACCTCCAACTATTTTGATACGCTGGCCCTCCGGGGCGATTTGTCGGCATTCAGCCAGCGTCCCAGCCGAACGCCGGAACTGACAAATACCGGAAGCTTTGAAAAGTGTTGGCGTCTTGAAAATGGCGAATGGTGGATGTATAAAGCCGGGAATGAATATGAGCAGTTTTCTGAGCTGTTTATTGAGCAGTTGGGCTGCCAGCTGGGCTTCCCCATGGCGCACTACGAACTTTCTGGCGGCTATATCAAGACCCGCGATTTCACATCTGGCGCAACAGTCAATTTTGAGCCAGCTTTCGGCCTTGTGGGCGACAACGAGGACTATGTGCACAATTATCGTGTTTTCCAAAATATCAGTCAGGATTTGGCCGATCAGTATTTCGAGATCATTTTGATGGATACGGTTTGTCTGAATGCAGATCGCCATACAAATAACTACGGTGTGCTGCGGAATCCTGACACCGGCAAAATCCTATGCCTAGCTCCCAACTTTGACAATAACATTGCGCTAATCAGCCGTGGTTACAACTCCACACCGCGCAAGCCGGACATTTTTGGCGATGATCTCCGCACACTACAAAACGAGACAAATGCAGCCGGGCTATATGCGGCCCGGCACCCGCTGCCTGTGGTAACTGCGTCCGTGATCGACCGGGCTTACGCGGCCACAGGGATGCAGGCCGATTTAAATTACCTGCGCCAATTTGTGCTCACCGGCTATCAGCAAACGCCGATCGTGCAGATGGCAACGGCCCTTGAACAAAGTCCTCTGATCGAGCCATAACCAACTGCCCGAGCGGGGGTGCGACATGATGTCGCACCCCCTGCTTGTTGGATAACAGAAGAAAAAAGCGCGCCGATCCAGCCCGTCTCGGATTCTCTCGCAGTAGTTCCCCGCCGGTTGACTGCTTTAAGGCAGAGGGGGTGCGACATGATGTCGCACCCCCTCTATCTGCTGATAATAGAAGAGAAAACCGTGCCGCCCCAGTTCGCGTCAACTCCTCTCGCAATGGCCTTACAGCATTTGATTTTTAAAACAAAAAGGGTGCGACACAATGTCGCACCCTTCGAGAAATTGGAGCTGGTGGACGGATTCGAACCCCCGACCTATTGATTACAAGTCAATTGCACTACCAACTGTGCTACACCAGCGTATTGCATTATGAGTGTACCAAATGTAATACGATTTGTCAAGAACGATACATCGAACAAGTACCGCGAAAAGCTTCGCTGTTTTTAAATATTAAGTGTTGACAAAACGTAATACATTTGATATTATAATTAAGCGTTCTGAATCATTTGCAAAGTCTGTGAACGCAATTGGACTTTGAAAATGGAGAGAATGCAGAAACATGGGTTTCTGTTTTGAATTAAAATGCTGGCGAATTGTTGATTTGTAATCAGCAGGTCGGGGGTTCGAATCCGTCCACCAGCTCCATTTATTGAATATGGGAGAGTTCCCGAGTGGCCAATGGGGGCAGACTGTAAATCTGTTGCGTCTTCGCTTCGATGGTTCGAATCCATCCTCTCCCACCAAAAAAGTTGCATTTCATTTTTGGAATGTAACTTTTTTATTTTTGCTGTCATCTCACCGGAAAAAGGCGGTATAAACATGGGAGGAATATTAAACAAAGCAATCGTGTACGCAGTAAAGGCTCATAACGGCCAGGTGAGAAAGGGTACGCAGGTCCCCTACATTCTTCATCCCTTGGAGGCTGCGTCTATTGTAGGCACTCTGACAACGGATGAAAAAGTCATAGCAGCCGCTGTTCTGCACGACGTCGTGGAGGATACCGCCGCCACAACAGAATGCATTCAAGAAGCCTTTGGGGAAAGGATCGCCGCTTTGGTCGCTGCAGAAAGCGAAAACAAACGAGAAGATCTGCCTGCCGGATCGACCTGGAAAATCCGTAAGCAGGAAACAATAGATCACTTGAGGGACGCTTCCATAGAAGTAAAAATGTTAACGCTCGGCGATAAGCTTTCCAATATCCGTTCCCTTTACCGGGATCAGCTTGTTTACGGAGAGCGGTTATGGCAAAGATTCAACCAAAAAGATAAACAGGAACACTACTGGTATTACAAACGCATTGCCGAATGCCTCACAGAACTGAAGAATCATTGTGCTTACGCAGAATACGCCGGGCTGGTAGAAAAAACCTTTAAAGAATGATCCCCTGCAATTATTCGCTGTCCCTGAAGCTCTCATAAAAACCAAAGAGCGGGCTGTCCTCCAGTCTCTTTGGGAAGCTGGTTCCGGAAAACACCAATTGAAACGCGCTGTTTCCTTGGGCGGCAGACAAAATGTCCGACACAAATTTTCTGCTTTGGTTGATTTTGCCGCACCGGCTTGGTACAATAACACCAAAAGGGGGCTTTGGCTATGGAAAACGCAGACAACGGCGGCATCGTTTGGAGCGACCGAAAACGCATCGCATTCGGCCTGCCATGGACTTTTACGAAATATACGCTGACAAAAGAAAAGCTGCTCATCCACACCGGCATGCTGAACACGCAGGAGGATGAGGTGCGCCTGTACCGCATTATGGACGTGACGCTGCGCCGCTCGCTGTGGGAGCGTATGTTCGGCCTTGGCACCATCCATTGTTGCTCGGCGGATAAGTCCACGCCGGAGTTCGATATCGCCTGGGTGAAGGACGCGGCACAGGTAAAGGAAACGCTCTCCGACATGGTGGAGGCTGAGCGCATGGCAAAACGCGTGAGCAGCCGCGAATTTATGACGGACGACGAGGACGGTGAAATGCTGTAACGCGCCGTCCCGCAAAAATATCATTCCGGCGCCGCCGGACGGGAAGACCGTCCGGCGGCGCTTTTGTTTTTTAGAACAAATATTTCTGTTTTTCCGGAAAAGGTATTGTTGACTTTTCGTTTCATAAAAGTATAATAAGTTATACAAGTTATATTTTTAAGAATTTTATTAAAGAAAGAGAGGGCTGTTTATGAGCATGAAAATGCCAAAAGGGAAATACATGGCTACTGTCAAGGTAGGCGAAAAAGGGCAGATCGTCATCCCGAAGGGAGCGCGGGAGCTGTTCGGCATTGAGCCAGGAGACACGCTTCTGCTTATGGCGGACGTGAAACAGGGCATCGCCATCGTGCAGAATGACGCATATATGAAATTCGTGGACGCCGTGTTCAGCGTGCAGCAGGAGCCTCCCGTGGCACCGGACGGCGAATTGGAGGCAGAAAAATGAACGTGCTTTCTGTTCGCGGATTATGCAAGCGGTACGGCTCTTTTGCACTGCGGGACGTTTCCTTTGACGTTGCGCCCGGTTCCATCACGGGCTTCATCGGCCGCAACGGCGCCGGAAAAACAACAACGCTGAAATCGCTGTTGGATTTTGTACACCCCGACGCCGGCGAGGCGCTGTTTTTCGGCAGGCCGCTGTCCGCGGATGAATTCGGCGTCAAGCAGGCGGTGGGGTTTGCGTCCGGAGGCTTCGGGTTTTATCCCCTTAAGCGCCTGCGCACTGTAACGGATGTAACGCGCCGCTTTTATCCGAGCTGGGACGAGACAGCTTACCGCCGGTATCTCGCGCTGTTCGCGCTGGATGAAAACAAACGAGTGAAAGAGCTTTCCGAGGGCATGAAGGTAAAGTACGCCCTGGCTCTGGCACTCTCTCACCGGGCGCGGCTTTTGGTGCTGGACGAACCCACCAGCGGGCTGGATCCCGTTTCCCGGGACGAACTGTTGGAGATCTTTCTCCAGCTTGCCCAGGACGAAGGCATCAGCATCCTGTTTTCCACGCATATCACCTCCGACCTGGAAAAATGCGCCGACCACATCGTATACCTGCGGCGGGGCGAGGTGGCGGCAGACGCAGACGCGGACGCACTGCGCGCCCGGTACCGCACAGCCGCACTGACAGCCGCGCAGCGGGACGCTGCGCCCGAGGGCCTGCTGCTGGGATGCAAACGGGAGCGGGAAGGCTTCAGCGCTCTGCTGCGGGCCGAGGACGCGCCCCGCCTTGGCGCCGATACCGCGCCCGCATCGCTGGAGGATATTATGGTACATCTGGAAAAGGAGGACGGCGGCCTATGAAAAACCTGATGCGCAAGGAGCTTGTGCTGGCCATGCATCCGGCTTCGGTGCTGTTCTTGCTGCTTTCCGCAATGCTGCTCATCCCCAACTATCCTTATTATGTCATTTGCTTTTACACCTGCCTGGGCACCTTTTTCATCTGCCTGACGGGGCGGGAGAACCGGGACATCGAGTTCACGGCGCTGCTGCCCGTGCGCAAGACCGATCTTGTGCGGGCGCGCGTTTTTACGGTGATGCTGATGCAGCTGGCACAGCTCGTGATCGCCGTTCCCTTCGCCGTGTTCAGCAGCCGTGTCTCCGCGGAAAACCTTGTGGGCATGGACGCGAACACCGCGTTTTTCGGATTCGCGCTGGTGCTGTACGGCGTGTTCAATCTTGTCTTTTTCCGAAACTACTACCGCGCGCCGGGCAAGGTCGGCAAGGCCTTCGGTTGGGGCTGCGGCGCCCTTACCCTTTGCATGGTGGTATTCGAGGCCTGCGCCCACACCGTCCCCTTTGTGCGGGACCGCCTGGACACGCCGGACCCGGCGTTCCTGGGCGAAAAGCTCACCTTATTGGCCGCTGGCGCCGCACTGTACGTGCTGCTGTCGGCGCTGGCATTGCGGCGCGCCATGCACAGCTTTGCCGCGCTGGACCTGTGAGCCAGCCTCGCGTTTTGCAGTGTAAAACATCAAAAGGCAGGGTCGTAAAGCCCTGCCTCAGCTTGTCGAAAAAGCTTCGCTTTTACGCGCCTCGGCACTGGCCCTGCGGGGCGTCGCGGGGTTATTTTAAATGAAAAAGGGATTCTCCACCCCTTTTTCAAGCTTTTTCCCCGGACGCTTCTTTTATTTCTTTGCCTTTTTCCGTGCCTCCCCCGGCTCAGCGCCGGCCGATATATAGACGGCGCAGCTCCTCCAGGATCTCCGGATGGGAAAAATCCTGATGATGCACCATATTGATGCGCCGCACCATGCCCGGCTTCTCCAGCGGGACGACTGCCAGGCGGCCCGCCTGCTCGTCCTCGCGGCAGGCGCTGTGGGCGATGACGGAAATGCCCAGATCCTGCGCGACAAGCTCCTTGATGGTGGCGACACTGTCCATCTCGATGATGATATTGAAGTCCCGGATATCCGCCCCGCATTCGGACAGATAACTCTCAAACATCGAGCGCGTGCCCGCTCCCTTGGGACGCATGATGAACCGCTCGCCCTGCAGTGCGCCGATGGCGACGCTGGCACGCCGTGCCAGCGGGTGGATGGGCGACACCACAAGGCACAGGTAATCGGTATCCAGCAGCACTTCGGTGTAGCCGGATGCCGGGAACTGCCCGTCCACGATGGCTACGTCCAGCTCGTAGGAGCGCATCATATCATAAAGATTTTTTATGGTGTCCGTAACGATATTGATGTGTACGCCGGGCGTCTGGTTGCAGTATTCGGCCAGCACCTGCGGCACACAGCTTTCGCCCACGGTGTGGGTGATGCCCACCCCGATGTGCGACATGCAGATGCGGCTGTCCTCGATGGCTTGGCGGGCGTTGCGGTATACAGCCAGCGCCCGGCGGGCGTATTTTACCAGAATCTCGCCTTCCGGCGTCAGGCGCAGCTCTTTTTTATCCTTATAAAATATATGAATGCCGAACTCCTGCTCCAGCTGGCGCATATGATGGCTGACAGCGGGCTGTGTGAGCGAAAGCCGCTGTGCCGCCCGTGTGTAACTGCCCGCACTGATGACCTCCAGGAGGGTCTCTATCTTCGCATCAAACATTTTGCTCCCCAATTCATTAAAAAAATTTATATGTACATGAAAAGTCATAATTTGATTTTATCATAGTGTGCGCATATAATCAAGCACACAACAGAAAGAGGTGTGCTTGATGAACATTTTTACCTTGCCGCAGAGCGCGGGCGGCGTATTACTGGGCGTCGCCATTCTGCTGACAGCCGGTTTTTTGATGACGCGCCTGACGCGGCGCCTGCATTTACCCAACGTGACGGGCTATATTCTGGCGGGTATCCTGGTGGGACCGTATGCACTGAACCTGATCCCCGCATGGCTGTCCGGCGGCATGGAATTCGTCACCGATCTCGCGCTCTCCTATATCGCGTTTTCCGCCGGACGGTATTTCCGTATCGCGGATCTGAAGCGTTCCGGCGGAAAGGTGCTGGCTGTCACACTGGCCGAGGCGCTGTGTGCCGCCGTTGCCGTCACGCTGACGATGATCTTCGTATTCCGTCTGTCCGTGCCGTTTGCACTGCTGTTGGGCGCCATCGGCTGCGCCACGGCCCCTGCCTCCACCATCATGACGATCCGGCAGTACCGCGCCAAAGGACCTTTCGTCAACCTGCTTTTGCAGGTGACCGCTTTGGACGACGCGGTGGCCCTGACCGCCTTCAGCGTTTGTACCGCCGTGGTGAACGCGCTGCAGACAGGCCATATACAGTTTGCAGACGTGGCGCTGCCCCTGCTGTGGAATCTGGGGGCGGTGGCGCTGGGGCTGGCGCTGGCCGTGCTGCTGCGTTGGCTTGCCGGGCAGGGGCATTCCCAGGCACACACACTGGTACTCGTCAACGCGGTGCTTTTGTTTTTGAGCGGGCTGTGCTCGACACTGGGCATTTCACCGTTGCTGGCCTGTATGGCACTGGGCGCGGGTTATGTGAACCTGGGCGGCGAAAAGCGTCTGTTCAAGCGGATGGACAAATTCTCTCCGCCGTTCCTGCTGCTGTTCTTCGCGCTTTCCGGCCTGCGTCTCAACATCCCGTCCCTCGCAACGGCGGGCGTTATCGGCGTGGCCTATTTCTTCGTACGCATCGCAGGCAAATACGCGGGGGCCAGCAGCGGTGCGGCGCTGTGCCGCGCCGACCCGTCCATCATCAAATATCTGGGCCTCGCTCTCACGCCTCAGGCCGGCGTTTCCATCGGTCTTGCCGTGCTGGGCCAACGCATGCTGCCTGCGGCCGAAGGCACGATGCTGGCTACCATCATCCTTTCCTCCGCTGTACTGTATGAGCTGACCGGCCCGGCCTGCGCAAAGCTTGCGCTGCTGCGCAGCGGCGCCATCCCCCGCCCTGCAACCCGGCAGCCCGCCCGCGGGCATGGGCGGATGCCGAGCATGCCGGATACGGGCGACACGCAGGAACCGCCTCGCGCGGCGGGATAAAAACGCCGCGCCACCGCAAAAAAACACAAAAACCCCTTTGTCATACGCTTCCTTTTATTGTATAGTAGAAGAGTAATCAAGACGTTTGCTTGGGCTCCGCGCAGTTCTGCGCGGCTGGAAAGGAGCGGTTTGCATTGGTGAGTTTTGCATATACCCTGACCGACCCGATGGGCCTGCACATGCGTCCCGCCGGTGTGATGGCAAAGCGGCTGGCCGAAACGCCCTCTTCCGTCGTCATCCGATGCGGCACACGCAGTGCGGACGCGAAGAGCATCCTGAACGTGATGGCTCTGGCGGCCAAATGCGGCGAGACTGTGACCATAGAAGTAAGCGGTGAAGACGAAGAAGCCACCCTGCAGGAGCTGAGGGAATTTTTCACTGCCAACTTCTGAGCGGCGCGACCCGAACGAAAGCAGAGCGCCCCGGCGGCCTTTTCAGGCCGCGCCGGGGCGCTCTGTTCTGTTTTCCGCTTTTCTGCCCGGCGGCGGTCAATCCATTTCCCCGCGCAGCGCACGCAGACATTCAGCCCCCTCCGGCGTGACGGGAGGCGGCAGCAGAGCCGGGCGGGCCAGAAAATAGCCCTGCACATAATCCACGCCCAACGCAGCCAGAGCCTCCAGCTCGGCACGCGTTTCCACACCCTCTCCTACCAGCGCTATGCCTCGCACATGGGCGTAGGACACCAGATTTTCTACCAGCTGGCGCTTGTCGTCGTCCTGGTCCACGCCGCGCACGATGGCAACATCGATTTTCACATAATCCGGCTGCACAGCCAGCAGCATGGCCTCGCCGTTATAGCCGCTGCCGTAATCGTCCAGCGCCAGCTTTCCGCCGCTGCGCATCAATGCCTGCATTTTTACCGCCTGAAGATCGGCGTCTATGCGCGTGACCTCCGTCAGTTCCAGCACGACGCGGGACAGGTAGTCCCGGTATTCGCGATGAAACCGCGCCGTATCCTCGGGCAGCATGGCCTGGTTGGAAAGGGAGTTGATGAATACGCGGCAGCCCTCCGGGACGTGCCCTGCACGGCAGTGCGCCGCGAATGCGCCCATGGCCGTATGCCAGGTAAGAGTCTCCACCGCGCGCAGCTTGCCCTCCTGCCGCGCCAGTTCCAGCACGGCCAGCGGCGAGGACAGCTCCGGCGTGCGGGGGCGCATCAGCGCTTCGTAAGCAAAAATGCGGCCCGTGCTCACCTCTACGATGGGCTGGAAGTGGTAATCCACCAGCCGCTGCTCCAGCAAACGGTGCAGCACGCCGCGGCTCTGCACCAGATAGGCGTCACGCCGGTATGCCTCGCCGTCGAATTCCGCAAATTCGCCCTTGCCGCTGTTCTTCACCTGGTACATGGCGAAATCCGCATAGCGCACCAGCTCGTCGAACCGGTCGCTGTCCGCCGGATACCAAGCCACGCCGCCGGAAGCCCGCACCGGCTGGCGCACGCCGTCGGGCAGCGTAAGCGAAGCCCGCGTCATACGCTGGCGCAGCAGGGCGATCTGCCCGCGCACTTCTTCCTGTGTGTCATAACCGTGAAACAGCACGAAGAACTCATCGCCGGACATGCGTGCCACAAGGCAGCGTTCCCCGTCGGGGCTGGGAAGGCTCGCGGCCATACAGCGGATATAGGCGTCGCCCATATCGTGGCCGTAGGTATCGTTGATATACTTCAGGTTGTCCAGATCCAGCATCACCAGCGCACCCACGCACGCCGCCTGCGGCCCTCGGGCCAGCAACGCCAGCGCCATACGTTTGAATGCGCGGCGGTTATAAAGCTCGGTGAGCACGTCGTGGTCACGCTCGTATTCCATGCGTTCCAACGACATCCTGTCACTGGTGATGTCCTCGGCCAGGCCCGTCCAGCGGGAACTGCTGCGCAGCAGGCGCATACGCACCCAGCGCACGCCGTCCGGCTCCGGCATGCGGAAAATGTATTCCGTATGCTCGTCGTCGGTTTTTTCCCGTTCCGTCACATAGACGTGCAGGGCATCCATCGCTCTCTCGAAGGACTGTGGGCCGCGCACGGTGCTCGCCAGCTCCGGACGGCCGAATACGTCGAAAAACTGGTCGGTGAGGAACAGCGTGCCGTCCCGGCCGTCCACCTCAAAACCGCCCATGCGCACGCTGGCCATCTCCAGGATCTGGGTGAACTTGCCGCCCGCGCGCAGCACTTCGTCGCTGAGCGTCTCGATGGAGCCCGCCAGTGCGTCCAGCTCTGTGATATCCGTTTTTTGCAGGCGGGCGGGAGCCGCCGGGTCCGTCGCGCGCACTTCGGCCGCCAGCTTGACGATGGGCTGCGAAACCGAACGTACGGTGATCAGGATCGTCACCAGACTGGTGAGAACGATGGATGCCAGCAGCGCCAGCATAATCAGCAGCGTATCGTGCTTGAGTGCGAACAGCGTGCGGCCCGGCACCGCCCCCAGCAGAACCCACTGATCGTCTGCAAAAGGCGTGTTCGTATTGTACAGGCTCAGCACGGCGGAGCAGACGTACATCTCCTCGCCGCCGCCCCGCTCCAGCGTGTAAAGGCCTGCGCTCTCCTTTTCCAGATACACGGTGCTGAACCCGGAAGCCGCCAGATAGACAGGACCGCTCACCACCTGCGGCCGGACGGATGCTTCCGGGTCGGCCGCGCCGCACACGCCCAAGATGTAAGCGCTGCCGTGATCCTCTGAAAGCTCGTCGTAAGGCAGCAACCGCAGCAGGTAGTCCTCGAGGATATCCACACCCAAAACACCGTACACCGTTCCGTCGGGCGCGATGAGCGGAACCGAATAAGAGATCAGACGGATGTTATCGCCGCTCAGCGTGTGCGGCGCAGCCCAATAGCCCGCATTTTCCCAGCCAAGGGACGGGTCCTCCACCGCCGCGTTGTAGGGTCTTATCAGGCAGGCATCGGCCCGCGCGGTGTCCCCCTCCAGCACGAACATCGGCTTCCAGTTGCTGTCCATGGCGATGCCGAGGCCGCGCACCAGTTCCAGCGGCGCGCGCTCCAGCAGCAGATCGCCGTTGCCGGCGCTGGTGTGGGCGGAGGGGTCTCTGTCGCGCAGGTAAAGCCCGGGCAATTGCAGGCTCTCGCTCAGTTCCTGCGGGAACGTCTGCGTGTTCAGTACGACAAAAGCCCCCGTCACGCTGTTTGTACGCATCAGAGAGACGAGTTCCGGCGCTGCCTGTTCCAGAAACGCGTTGTACTGGGCGGGGTCCGACGCCAGCTCTCCAGGCGTGACGGAGCCGTCCTGCACAAGGCCCTCGTACAGTTCGCCCAATACCTCCTGCGTCAGGCTGAGGTTGGACCAGCGGCGCACCATATCGTCTTCCAAATAGCCCGCCCGGCTCTGTACGCGCTGGTCCAGCACCGCGTATGCATTTTCGTCCATGCGTTCCAGCAGGCCTGAAAAATAAACTCCACCGATGAGCACGGCCACCTGGACCGTCAGCAGCAAGCATATGGGCACGAGCAGGCGGCGGCGGATCGACCGCCCATGCCTGCGCCTTTTTTCCCCATTCATCCGCTGTCCCGCCTTTCCAGCCATTATCTGTCTGTCAGCCCGCGATGCACATCTCCAGCGCCGTGCGCGTCTCCTCATACCACGCCTCGAAATTTTCATCCGTTACAAACTGCGCGGCCGCCTCTTCGTGCGGCATGCCCTCCGCCGTCAGCGCAAGGAACGCCTCGCGGTCCGCCCGTGCCTTTTCCACCATGGAATCGTTGAGGATGGCACGTGCCGCAGTGCCGTTCCTGAATGCTTTTGTAGTGTACATCTGGTTCTCGCCCGTCATGCCGATAGCGTTCGTGATGATGGCGCGCATTTTGGAACTGGCGCCTGCCGCGTCCATCGCCTGTTCCACAAACGTCATTTCATTGGCTTCTTTTTTCACCGGCACATAGCCGGAACCCAGCGAAAATTCCAGATTTCGCCCGGCTTCTGTGAACCACTTGAGAAATTCCACCGAAGCCTCAACTTCCTGCGGAGCGGCATTCGTCACAACAAGGCCCGCGCCCTGTTGCACGGCAAAATCTTCCCCGCCCTCGAATTTAGGGCATGGGTAGGCGCGCATCTCGATGGGATAACTCTCGGTATCGCTGAGGATGCATTCATCCGGGAAATAGGCAGCGCCCGAGGAGGATCCGACGCAGGCGATGATATTGCCCATTTTGATGTCGTCGCTGCGAAAGCGCCCGGACGCGCCGAACCAGCCGTTGATGAACGGCACATAGTAATTGTCCCACAGGCGGCGGACCACATCTTTATCGAAATCCAGCACCGGTGCGCCGTCCTCCACACGCAGAAGCTCCACGCCCAGCTGGCGCGCACCGATGATCATGTAATTGGCAAACGCGTCGCGGCCAAAAAACGCCTTTCCGTCGTCCGAAATATCCGGCGTTTGAGCGTCCGTCCACTCATAATATTGGCGCGCCGTCTCGGTAATGCCCTCCACAGTGGCAAAGGCGCTGTCATCCGCGCCCGTGGCAGCGGCGAATTTTTCCCAATCCGTCGCATTCAGCATCAGCAGCTCCACGGATTTTGCGATGGGGAATATCTTCAGCGTTCCCTCGCCCGAAAACGCGCCTTCCTCCAGATAGCCCGGCACATATTCAGCCAGCTCCTCGTCCGTCAGGTAGGGACGCAGGTCCGCCACAAGGCCAAGCCGGTCCACCGCATAGGCAGTGTCGGCGTAGGCGGCAAAAATATTGGGCACCTCCGGCGCGCCCACCTCCCGGTTGGCCGCAGCCAGCACGCTGGTCTCCAGATCCGTTACGGTGGCCTGGCTGGACTGCTGTACCGCGATGCCCTTTTCCCGGCCCACAGTCTCGTTGAATTCATTGACAAGATCCGCAAACGCCTGCTGCTGCGGGCCGTTGTAATAGTGCCAGACCGTCACGGTGACGGGGTTTTCCGGGCTGAACGCAGCGGAGCCGGACGCACCGGAGGCACACCCTGTTAAAAACAGCGCCGCCGCAAGGCACAGCGCCGCGATGCGTTTTGCATGCTTCATAAAAACTTCCTTTCCCGCACGCCGCGTCCGCCGCCGGCTGCGCGCAGCACGGGCCCGGCCCGCCGCTGCTTTCGTATGTTCAATTATTCTACCATATGCGACACAAATAAACTACATCTATTTCCGTACGTGCATGCGAAAAAGAAATAAACCCGTGCAAAACCTGTACAATCGGGCCTTTGCGGTGTATAATATAGTGGATTCCATCGCGCGGAGGCCCCGCGCGTGCAGTAAAGGAGTGATCGGTTTTGATCAAGTTCTACAACCCCCTTGGCAAGGTCTGCATGACCAGCGACTATTTCGCGGGCCTGGTGGGCGCCGCCGCCCAGAGCTGCTACGGTGTGTGCGGCATGGCCACGGGCGGCACGTCCGACAGTCTCAAAACCATCGTGCTCGGCACCAATTATCCCGACAAGGGTGTGCGCGTCACGGAAGAGGACGGCAAGCTGGTGATCGAGCTGCATATCAAGGTGACCTACGGGCTGAACATTGCGGCCATCGTGCGCAGCATCACTCATAAAGTGAAGTACGCCGTGGAGGACGCCACCACTTTGAAGGTGGAGCGCATCGACGTTTACGTGGACGACATCGTCTGAAGCGTGCCCGTCCGGGCACCCGGCCGCCGGCCGAAACATTGTTTGAGGTGAAGAAACGAAATGATTACTGGTTTGACTTTGAAAAACAGCATCATCTCCGGCGCGAACAACCTTTCCAACCGCCGCGCCAAGGTCGACGAGCTGAACGTTTTCCCCGTGCCGGACGGCGATACCGGCACCAACATGGGCATGACCATCGGCGCCGCGCGGACAGAGCTTCTGAACCTGCCCGACGACTGCACCGTGGAAAAGGCCGCGCAGGTAACGGCCAGCGCCATGCTGCGCGGCGCGCGCGGCAACTCCGGCGTTATTTCCAGCCTGCTGTTCCGCGGCTTTTCCAAGGCGCTGCAGGGCAAAAAAACAGCCGATGCAGAGGACCTTGTGCAGGCGCTGGAAAAAGGCGTTGAGGGTGCATACAAGGCCGTGATGAAACCCACCGAGGGCACGATGCTGACGGTGGCCCGTGTGGCCAGCGAGGAAGCCGCGGCCAGCGGCATCGCGGACGCGGTGGAGCTGTGGCAGCTGGTGTGCACCGCCGCCCAGCGCGCGCTGGACAACACGCCCGAGCAGCTGCCGGTGCTGAAAAAGGCCGGCGTTGTGGACGCGGGCGGCCAGGGCCTTGTGTATATCTTCGAGGGCATGCTCTCCGTTTTTAAAGACAACCATATCATCGCCGCTGACGAAGCGCCGGAGAAGAGCGCCAAGCTCTCCACCAGCGGCGCAGGCAAGGGCGTTTACACCGACGATCTGATGAAGGTCGAAGACATCAAAAACGGTTACTGCACCCAGTTTCTGGTGAACAAAAACGACGGTGCCAGCAGCAATAAGCTGCGCGCCTTCCTGGAGAGCAACGGCGACAGCGTCGTGGTCATCGAGGACGATGAGGTCATCAACTGCCACGTCCACACTGCGGACCCGGGCAAGATCGTCAGCCATGCGCTGCAGTACGGCTACCTGACGAATTTCAAAATTGAAAACATGCACGAGCAGTTTCTGTCCCGCCAGGCGCAGGGCGAGGGGCTGAAAAAGCAGGCCGCCGCCGAGGCCGCGGACACGGGCAACGAGTTCACCTACGCCGCCGTGGACAACGACCGGGCGTTTGGCTTCGTGGCCGTCGCCGCAGGCGAGGGCCTCAAGGCTATCTTCACCGACCTTGGCGCTGACGCCGTGGTGTCCGGCGGGCAAACGATGAATCCCTCCACGGCCGATATCGTGGCCGCTGTGCAGAGCGTGCCCGCCAAGACGGTGTTTGTGCTGCCCAACAACAAAAACATCATTATGGCCGCCGAGCAGGCCCAGGGCATTGCGGACCGCACTATCGTCGTGCTTTCCACCCGCACCATTCCCCAGGGCATCACAGCTATGCTCAACTTTGACCCGGACGCCTCCGAGTACGAAAACGCCACCAACATGATGCAGGCGGCGGACAAAGTTGCAACAGGCCTTGTCACCTTTGCTGCCCGCGACAGCGATTTCGACGGCCGCAAGATCAAAAAAGGCGAGATCCTGGCGCTGGAGAACGGCAAGCTGGTGGCCACGGGCACCGACGTCACCAAGGTGACGTACCGCCTGGCGCGCAGCATGTGCAAAAAGGATACGAATTTCATCACCGTCATCTCCGGCTGCGATGTCAGCGAGGAGGACGCCGCCCGCACCACTGAGCTGGTACAGGCGAAATGCCCGGCAGGCATCGAAGTCACACACCTGAACGGCGGCCAGCCGGTGTATTACTATATCATAAGCGTGGAATAATAACCTTCCGGCCGCCGGCGCGGCCGCGCGCTGATGCATCCGCGTACATGGGATTGCTGTGCCCGCCGAATGGTTGCGGGACAGTACGTGGGACTGTGCGCTTAGCAACAGGATATGACCAGAAATATAAGCGCCGCCGGAAAGGCGCGTTGGCATAAAAAAACATCGGTTTTGGGCCGGACGGTTTGACGCGCAGCGTCAAAAGGCGCGTTGACGCAAGAAAACATCGGTTTTGGGCTGACGGTTTTGGCGCACAGCGTACTCAAAAAGCCTGGCAATCCACAAAGGATTGCCAGGCTTTTTTCGCGCACTGTACATCCAAAACCGCCGGGCCAAAACTGCGCAGCACCCTTGAAACGGGAATTTTCGATGCAGAGCAAGGAAAATTGCCGCAGGCACCCTTTGTGGTTGTCAAGGCGATTTGACGAAGCTATGCGCGGAAATTCCCGCTTCAAGGACGATGTTTTCTTACGCCAACACGCCTAATCGGCGGCGCTTTTTTTATTCACTGCTCACTGCCGTGAATGCCGCGTACCCGGTATCCACGTGCATACCGCAGAAAAGGAGGGCGCAGGCTTGGATATCCGCTATTTAAAAGGCGTTGGGGAAAAACGTGCCGCCCAGCTCACCAGGCTGGGCATCCGCACTGTGGACGACCTTCTGGGCTTTTACCCCCGGGATTATGTGGACTACTCCCACCCCTACCCTGTTGCCGGCGCCCCCTATGACGTGAAGTGTGTGGTGCGCGCCACCGTATACGGCAAAAACGGCGGCGCGCGCATCCGCGGCGGCCGCCAGATGGCAAAGGCAACGGCCGGAGATGATACAGCCGGTTTAATTTTGACCTATTTCAACAATCCGTATGCGCTTCAAAAGCTGGAAGTCGGGCGCGAATATCTGTTCTTCGGCAAAGTGGGCGGCACATTCACGGCACGGGAGATGGTGAATCCCGTAATGCTGACGGTAGAGAGCGCCGCGGCCTCGCCACTGGTGCCTGTGTATCCGCAGACAGAGGGCGTGAGCAGCGCGTACCTGGCCAAGTGTGTGCGTGCTGCATTTGCCGCCGCACCGGATATCGAAGAACCGCTGCCCGCCGCGCTGATCGAAAAATACCGCCTGTGCGGCAAGGCCGAGGCCTTGCAGAAGATTCACTTCCCCCAGAGCCGGCAGGACGTGCAGGCTGCGCGGCGGCGGCTGATCTTCGAGGAGCTTCTGGCGCTGCAGCTGGGCCTGCTGCTGCTGCGCAGACGGGAGGCCGCACACACGGGCGCGCCCATGCGCCCGGCGGACCTGTCCCCTTTTTGGAACGCACTGCCCTTCGCGCCCACCGGCGCACAGCGGCGCGCAGCACAGGAGATTTTAGCCGATTTGGGGAAAAAGACGCCCATGAACCGGCTTTTACAGGGCGACGTGGGCAGCGGAAAAACGCTGGTGGCGGCGGCGGGCGTTTACGCGGCCGCGCAGAGCGGCTACCAGAGCGTGCTCATGGCCCCCACCGAGATTTTAGCGGCACAGCACGCGGACACGCTGGACCGCCTGCTGGCGCCGCTGGGCATCCGTGTGGCGCTGCTGACGGGCAGCGTGAAGGGCGCGGCGAAAAAGGCCGCGCTGCGGGCCATTGCCGCGGGTGAAGTGGAACTGGTGGTAGGTACTCACGCTGTGCTGAGCGCGGGCGTGGAATTCGCGCGGCTGGGCTTTGCGGTGACGGACGAGCAGCACCGCTTCGGCGTGCGGCAGCGCAGCCTGCTGGCCGCCAAGGCCGACCATCCCCACCTGCTGGTGATGAGCGCCACGCCCATTCCCCGCACGCTGGGGCTTCTGATGTTCGGAGACCTGGACATCTCGGTGCTGGATGAACTGCCGCCCGGGCGCACACCCGTCAAGACCTATGCCATCACGGGCAAAAAGCGCGCGGACATGTACGGCTTTGTGCGCAGGCAGCTGGCCGCCGGGCGGCAGGCATACATCGTATGCCCCGTCATCGACGAGGGAGAAAACGACATGCAGGCCGTCACCACCTATTACACGGACGTAGCCCAGCCCCTTTTGGAGCATTACCGCGTGGGACTGATGCATGGGCGGCTGAAGGCCGCGGAAAAGGCCGCCGTGATGGACGCCTTTAAGGCCGGTGCGCTGGACGTGCTGGTGTCCACCACGGTCATCGAGGTGGGCGTGGACGTGCCCAACGCCAATATCATCGTGATCGAAAACGCCGAGCGGTACGGCCTTTCGGCACTGCACCAGCTGCGCGGGCGCGTGGGACGCGGCAAAGGCGAAGCGTACTGTGTGCTCATCAGCGACCATGCGACCGATGCGGTAAAAAAGCGGCTCTCGTTTTTATGCCATACGAACGATGGCTTCGAAATCGCAAAATTCGATCTGGAAACACGCGGGCCGGGCGACTTTTTCGGCAGCCGGCAGCACGGCCTGCCCACGCTGCGCATCGCGGACCTGATGGCCGACAGCCGTGCATTGTATGCGGCCCAGAAGGAGGCGCTGGCGCTCGTCGGAGCGGACCCGGCGCTGCGCAGCCCCGGAAACGCGGGGCTGCGACGTCTGGCCGAGGAGCTGTTCTCCGGCGACACGGCACTGAACTGAAACGGAAAAGCGGCACTGTATGGGGCCAAACGCGGAACCATCCGAAGGCATTCCGGTGGCGGCGCGCATGCATTCGCTGTAAGCGGGCACAGTGCCGTCCGGATAAAAGAAATGCGGGGGGACGGAAAAAATGACAGGCACGCTGGTAAACGCCGCGGCCATCGCGGCGGGAGGCTGCGTTGGGCTGCTGCTGAAAAAAGGGGTAAAGGGCAGCCATCAGGACTCCATCAACAAGGCGCTTGGCGTTGCGGTGCTGGTGCTGGGGCTCAACGGCGTAATCTCCTCCATGTTCACGGTGAACGCGGACGGTACGCTGGCCTCCTCGGGCGAGCTGCTGCTCATCATCAGCCTGGTGCTGGGCACGCTGGCGGGCGAGGCGCTGCGCATCGACGACAGGCTGAACGGCTTGTCCGGCCTTGTGGAGCGCAGGCTGCACCTTTCGGGCTTTGCCCAAAGCTTTGTGAACGGCGCCCTCATCTACTGCGTGGGCGCGATGGCCATCATCGGCGCGCTGAACGACGGGCTGCGGGGCGACGCCTCGGTGCTGTACATCAAAAGCCTGCTGGACGGCATCTCCTCTGTGGTGCTGGGCGCAACGCTGGGCCCGGGCGTCATCTTTGCCGCGCTGCCTGTTCTGGTATACCAGGGAGCCATTTCCCTTCTGGCGGGTGCGCTGGAACCGTTCCTCGCGGGTGAATTGCTGGGGCAGATCTGCGGCGTGGGCTACTGCCTGGTGCTGTGCATCGGCATCAACTTTCTCGGCATGACGAAGATCAAGACCGCCAATATGCTGCCGGCGCTGCTGATACCTGTGCTGTGGAGTTTTCTGCAGCCGCTGTTCAGCGGGGCGGCATAAAGCGCGGCATGTTCCGTCCTTTTTGCAGATGTTCAACAAAACAAAAGCACTGTTTCGGGCGGCGGTTTTTGCTGTTTTCGCGCATATGAAATGCCGCGCAAAAATATTTTGCGAATACGCTTGACATCCTCTGTAAAACACGATATAAAGTTTATAAGACCTTTGCGCGGCCTCTTGCGCGCCGCGCGCAGAGATATTTTGGAGGGAATTTAGTTATGGTTTTTGAGCGCATCCGCGAGATCATCTGCGACCAGCTTGATTTGGAGGAAGACAAAGTCACCATGGACTCCGATATCATGGAAGATTTCGAGGCGGACAGCCTGGACGTTGTCGATCTCGTGATGTCCATTGAGGACGAATTCGGCCTGGAAGTGCCGGACGACCAGATCGAGAACTTCCGCACGGTCGGTGACGTTGTCCGCTATATCGAAGAAAATTCCTGAGCATCTGCCTGACGACGATCCCCCATGCGCACAGCAGGGGGATTTTTTGTGTGCCTGCGGCGCGAACGGAAAAGAAGAGGAGTCAAAACAATGAGCCAGAACAAAAAAATGGTGGAGGCCATCACCCCCATCAACGAAGATTTCACCCAATGGTATACCGACATCTGCCTGAAAGCAGAGCTGGTGGATTATTCCACCGTCAAGGGCTGCGTCATTCTGCGGCCTTACGGCTATGCCATCTGGGAAAACATCATGCATCTGCTGGACGCGCGCTTTAAGGCCACAGGGCACGAGAACGTAGCCATGCCGCTGTTCATCCCCGAAAGCCTGCTGCAAAAGGAAAAAGACCATGTGGAGGGCTTTGCCCCCGAGGTGGCCTGGGTGACGATGGGCGGCTCCGAGCCGCTGGAGGACCGCCTCTGCGTGCGCCCCACCAGCGAGACGCTGTTCTGCGACCATTTCGCCCACGTGCTGCACTCCTATCGGGACCTGCCCATGAAATACAACCAGTGGTGCAGCGTGGTGCGCTGGGAAAAAACCACGCGCCCCTTCCTGCGCACGCGGGAATTCTGGTGGCAGGAGGGCCATACCATCCACGAAACCGCGCAGGAGGCCATCGAGGAGACCGAGCAGCAGCTGGAGACCTACGCTGATTTTTGTGAAAACGAGCTGAACATTCCCGTGCTCAAGGGCAAAAAGACGGACAAGGAAAAATTTGCGGGCGCGGAAGCCACCTATACCATCGAGGCCATGATGCACGACGGCAAGGCGCTGCAGAGCGGCACCAGCCATTACTTTGGCGACGGGTTCTCCCGCGCGTTCGGCGTGCAGTTTACGGGACGCGACAATACGCTGCAGTATCCCTTCCAGACAAGCTGGGGTATGAGCACGCGCCTCATCGGCGCCATCATCATGACTCATGGCGACGACGAGGGGCTCATCCTGCCTCCGGCCATTGCGCCGTACCAGGTGGTCATCGTACCGGTGGCCGCCCACAAGCCCGGCGTGCTGGAAAAGGCCGAGGAGCTGCGCGCGCGGCTCTCTAAATTCGTGCGTGTGAAGCTGGACGACAGCGAAAACAGCCCAGGCTGGAAATTTGCCCAGTGGGAGATGAAAGGCGTGCCTCTGCGCCTGGAGATCGGGCCCAAGGACATCGAGAACGGCCAATGCGTGCTGGTGCGCCGTGACAACCGGGAAAAGGCCTTCACAAAGCTGGAAGACCTGGAGGCCGCCATCCCCGCTCTGCTGGACGCGCTGGGCAAAAGCCTGTACGCCCGCGCCGAGGCAAACCGCGCCGGGCGCACCTGGACGGCCACGACCATGGACGAGGTGCTGGAGCGCGCCGGAGGCGAGAACGGCTACATCAAGACCATGTGGTGCGGCGATCTGGCCTGCGAGGAAATGATGAAGGAAAAGGCGGGGCTTTCCAGCCGGTGCATGCCTTTCGCGCAGGAGCATCTTTCCGACGTATGCCCCTGCTGCGGCAAGCCCGCGAAGGCCATGGTGGTGTGGGGCAAGGCGTATTGAGAACGCCGCCCAGCCACCGGACAAACAGCAAAAAACAAGCGCCGCCCCCGGGGGCGGCGCTTTTGCATTCCGTTCTATTTGTTTTTGTACATCTCGGCATAATATTTCTGGTAATCGCCGCTGGTCACGTTTTTCATCCAGTCCTCGTGCTCCAGATACCAGTTGATGGTCTTTTCGATTCCCACCTCGAACGTCGTCTCGGGGTACCAGCCCAGCTCGTTCTTGATCTTTTCCGGGTCGATGCCGTAGCGGCGGTCGTGGCCCATGCGGTCCTCCACATATTTGATGAGCGATTCGTCGATGGACGGGTCTACTTTATCGTGCAGGATCTCAATGATCTTCTTCACGATAAAGATGTTCGGACGCTCGTTATGGCCGCCCACATTGTACACCTCGCCCACGCGCCCGCCGCTGGCCACCATGTCGATGGCCTTGCAGTGGTCCTCCACATACAGCCAATCGCGCACGTTCATGCCGTCGCCGTACACGGGCAGGCCTTTTTTGGTTTTGGCGTTGTTGATCATCAGCGGGATAAGCTTTTCCGGGAACTGGTACGGACCATAGTTGTTGGAGCAGCGGGTAATGTTCACAGGCATGCCGTAGGTATCGCCGAAGGCCTTCACGAACAGGTCCGCGCTCGTCTTGCTGGCGGAGTAGGGGCTGTGGGGGTCCAGCGGAGTGGTCTCCATGAAATAGCCTGTCTCGCCCAGGCTGCCGTACACCTCGTCCGTGGAGACCTGCAGATACTTTTTGCCCTCGGCCCACTTGCCGTCCCTATACCAGGCGTTCTTGGCGCACTGCAGCATATTCACCGTGCCCTCCACGTTCGTCTTGACGAAGATCTCGGGGTTCGTGATGCTGCGGTCCACATGGCTCTCAGCCGCAAAGTTGATGACAAAATCAAAATCATACTGTCCGAACAGCGCCGTGATGGCCTCCCGGTCGCAGATATCGGCCTGCACGAATACATGGCGTTTGTCGCCCTCGATGCTCTTGAGGTTCTCCAGATTGCCCGCATAGGTCAGCTTGTCCACGTTGACAATGGTGATATCCTTGTACTTCTCCAGCATATACAGCACGAAGTTGGAGCCGATGAACCCGGCGCCGCCGGTGACGAGATAGGTTTTCATGTGTTTACTCCTCCGGTTTGTAGTTTTCAAAAAAACAGGCCAGCGCGGTTTTCCAATCGCGCATTTCATTTCCGATAGTCGCTTTCAGCATGGCGTTTTCCAGCGCCGAATACGCCGGGCGCGGCGCGATCTGCTTTTTCGCTCCGGCGATGAACTGCTCCGTCGTGCAGGGCGTCACCGTGGCGGGGATGCCGGAAAGGCGGATGATCTCGGCTGCGAACTCGCACCAGGAGCACACGCCCTCGCCCGTGCAGTGGTACACGCCGTATTCCTTGTTCACCAGCAGGTTCAATATCTCGTGGGCCAGATCCGCCGCATTGGTGGGGTTGCCCAGCTGGTCGTCCACCACCGTCACGCCGCCGTTCTGCCTGGCCAGACGAAGCATCGTCTTGACAAAGTTGTTGCCCGCGTAGCCGTACAGCCACGCCGTACGCACAATGAAATAGTGCGTGCAGAACTGCTGTACATACTGCTCGCCCAGCAGCTTTGTTTTGCCGTAGACCGAGCGCGGCGCGGGCAGGTCGTATTCCCAGACGGGCTGCGCCGCGTCGCCGCTGAACACATAGTCCGTGGAGACATGCACCAGCTTTGCGCCAATCTCCTCCGCGGCCATGGCCAGGTTGCGCGCACCCAAGGCATTCACCGCAAAGGCCGCCTCCCGGTTTGTTTCGCAGCCGTCCACATTGGTGAACGCCGCGCAGGAAATGATGGCGTCCGGCGCGTGATGGCGCACATAGGCAGCCACCTCGTGGCGGTTTGTGATGTCCAGCGTGTCCACGTCCGTGGCAAGCACGGTGGCGCGCTGCAGCTTTGCGGGCAGGGGCCCCAGCTCCGTTTTTCCCGCGGCAATGCACCGGCGCAGCTCTGTCCCAAGCTGCCCGTTCGCACCTGTGATGAGTATTTTCATAATATTTTCCTCTTTTTCTGTTTTGCACTTCATTCGGCCCGAAGGGTGCCTCAATACTGCAGCCGCCCCTCAGCCACTCGCTTCAGGTGCTCGCCGTAGGGGCTTTTGCCGTAGCGCCGGGCGCTTTCCATCAGCTTATCCTTTGTGATCCAGCCGTTTTTGTAGGCGATCTCCTCGGGCGCAGAGATCTTGATGCCCTGGCGCTTCTCCACCATACGCACAAAATCCGCCGCGTCCACAAGGCTGTCCATCGTGCCGGTGTCCAGCCAGGCAAAGCCGCGGCCCAGAAGCTGCACGTCCAGATCACCCTTTTTCAGGTACATCTCGTTGAGCGTCGTGATCTCCAGCTCGCCGCGGGCCGAGGGCCTTACCTCCTTCGCCATCTGAACCACGCGTTTGTCGTAGAAATACAGGCCCGTGATCGCGTAATTGGATTTTGGCTGCGCGGGCTTTTCCTCCACGGAAACGACCTTGCCGTTTTCGTCAAATTCCACGATGCCGAAGCGCTCGGGATCGTTCACATAATAGCCGAACACCGTAGCGCGTCCGTTTTCGGCGTTTTCCACCGCCGCGCGCAGCAGCCTGGAAAAGCCGTTGCCGTAAAAAATGTTGTCGCCCAGCACCATGGCGCATGGCTCGTCCCCGATGAATGCATCCCCCAGAATGAACGCCTGCGCCAGGCCGTCCGGCGAAGGCTGCACCTTGTACGACAGCTTCACGCCGAACTGGCTTCCGTCGCCCAGAAGCGATTCAAAACGGGGCGTGTCCTCCGGTGTTGAGATGATCAGGATATCCTGAATGCCCGCCAGCATCAGCGTGGACAGCGGATAATAGATCATCGGCTTGTCGTACACCGGCAAAAGCTGCTTCGAGGTGACCATCGTCAGCGGATACAACCGCGTGCCGGCGCCCCCGGCCAGTATGATTCCCTTCATTGTTCCTGCTCCTTTGCTTTTCTTTTTTCTCTGCTGTACACCTGCATGCGTAAAGCAATGCAGGCTTCCCCGTGTTTTCCCGGGAAAACACCCGCCCCTCAAACCATTCGGAAACCCCATTTGCGCCAGTAACGGAGCATCGAGCGGATCTGCATCCAGAAATTCTTCCACTTTTTCTTTGTGTCCCGGTGCCAGGCATGATAGACATGCGCCTCGGGCACGTACATCACCTTGCCGTATTCCTGCGCCTTGCGGGTGATATCCGCGTCCTCCACATACATAAAATAACCCTCGTCGAAGCCGCCCATGCGGCGGAACGCCTCGGTGCGCATCACAAAAAAACAGCCCGTGCAGAACTCGATCTCCTGCGGGCGGGACAGATCCTCGTCCTGCATCAGATAATGCCGTTCCACGCCCTTCAAAAACGGCAGCGGAACCTGCCGGGCCAGCAGCGCCAGAAAGCTGGGCCTCCGCTTTGCCGTATACTGCTCGGCCCCGTCCGGGAACAGCAGGCGCGGCGTCGCCATCACCACATCCGGGTGAGCGTCCATCCACGCGCACAGCTTTGAAACGGCGTCGTCGTCCAACGTGATATCCGGGTTCACCACAAAATGGTAAACGCTGTCCAGCTGTGGCAGCACGGTGTTATTCCCGCTGCCGAAGCCCACGTTCTCGGGCAGGCGCACCACCTTCACTCCGGGGCCAAGCTGCTGCGCCGCAAGCCATTCGCCCGCGCCGTCCGGCGAGGCGTTGTCCACCAGTGTGAGCGAAAGCGCCGCGTCCTGTGTGTGCTCCACCAGAGAGCGCGCGGCCTGTGCCGCTTCTTCCCCACCGCCGTACACAACGATGCACGCGCTGACCTTTGTCTTTTGCATAACTACTCCATTCTCAGTTTATGGTCTTATATATTTTACCATCTTTCCCCCACAAATAGCAATGGGCGGCGCAATTGTTTGTGATATTCCGTGCAAAAACGGCGCATCCTATACCCGGGTGATGTGTAAATGAAGGAAAAGGCAACGGCTTTCGCGGTGGGTGCCACCGGATATCCCTGTATCGAGATCCTGGCGCGGGGACACACGCACTGGAGCATGGCCCTGCTGGGCGGCATATGCGTGCTGGCTCTGGTGTGGATCGCGCGGCGGTTCCCCGGCATGAACATCGCCGTGCAGGCCGCGCTGGGCACGGCGTTCATCACAGCGGCGGAATTAGCCGTAGGGCTGGTGGTGAACCGGGCGCTGGGCTGGCAGGTATGGGATTACAGCCGGGAATTCGGCAATGTGCTGGGACAGATATGCCCCCTGTTCAGCTTTTACTGGTTCCTGCTGTGCCTGCCCGTGTTCGGCCTGCTGCGTCTGGCCGCACGCTGGAAAGCCAAGCGCGCGTCTGAGGTGTAAGGCGCGCAAAACCGCGCCCCGTGTGCAGCATACGGGGCGCGGTTTTGTTTTAACGCAGGGTCATCTTGCGATCTGCTTATTGCGGTATTCGTTGGCGCTCATATTCTCCATTTTTTTGAAAATGCGGGAAAAATGCGTCACATCCGCAAAGCCCACCGCGTCGCTCACTTCCCAGACCTTGAGGGCTGGGTCGGCCAGCAGCTCCTTTGCTTTGGCGATGCGAACGCCGTTGAGCAGGTCGGAAAAACTCTGGCCAGTGTTCTTGGCAATGAGCTTAGAGAGGTGCCACTGGCTGACGTAGACCTTGTCCGCCACGTCGGGCAGCGTCAGTTTTTCCGCATAATGCTGCTCAATGTACTGCACCGCTTTCTTTATGATGAAATTCTGCGCATTTTCCGCAGACTGCACCGCGCCGGACGCGGGCGCGCCGCCCAGGTTTTCCACCATGACGGCCAGCGCCTCTTCCAGCTCATGCATCTTGCTGGGCTTAAGTACATACCGCACCACACCCAGGCCGATGGCCCGCTGGGCGTACTCAAAATCCGGGAACCCGCTCAGGATCGTCACCTGCATGTCTGGGAACTCGCTGCGTACAGCCGCCAGCAGCGCAAGCCCGTCCGCGCCCGGCATGCAGATATCCGTGAACAGGATATCCGGCCGCTTTTCCCGCAGCACGGCCTGCGCCGCAAGCCCGTCGGACGCGGTAGCCGCCACTTCGCAGCCATACTTCGCCCAGGGCATCACCTTTACCAGGCCGCTGACGATGATATCCTCGTCGTCCACGATCATCACCTTATACATCCTATATCACCACACTGTTTTTGCCTATGGTCATAGTATACCATAACACCGCGAAGCGGCCTCAATAAAACCGCATCTATTGCGGTTTTGCATGGTCCAATGTTCTCAAAGCCCTGTGCGTCAGCACAGGGGCGTGTGCAATGCACACGCGCAGCCGCGCAAGCGGCGGCTTTGAGGTTATTATACCATGACGCCGCGAAGCGGCCACAACAAAACCGCACCTGCTGCGGTTTTGCATGGTCCAATGTTCTCAAAGCCCTGTGCGTCAGCACAGGGGCGTGTGCAATGCACACGCGCAGCCGCGCAAGCGGCGGCTTTGAGGTTATTATACCATATTTTTAAGCTCACACTTCGCGTACCGCTCGTGTTCACCAACCGGACATATTATACCATATTTCCATTCCCCCGCCCAACGGTGGAAAAGCGCGGCACCGGGCGCGCCCCATGCACCGAACACAGGACACGCCCGCCCGCCGCGCGAAAAAGGGGAGCACCTGTAAAATGCGCCGCAAAAGCTGTCAGCCCTTCACCGCGCCGGCAGTCATCCCCTTAATGATATAGTTCTGCAGGAAGATATAGACCACCAGCACCGGAATCACGACCATCACCACCGCGGCCACCATCAGGCCGTAGTTCGTGCCCGCCTGGCTGGATATCTCATTCAGCAGGCGCGTGATGGTGAAGAATTTTTTGCTGCGCAGGAAAAACATCTGTAAAAAAAGGTCGTTGTAGCTCCACAGAAACGTGAAGATGCCCACCGTGGCAAAGCTGGGCTTGGCCAGCGGCATGATGATTCGGAAGAATATCTGGTAGACGTTGTAGCCTTCCAGATAAGCGGCTTCCTCCAGATCCACCGGGAGGCTGCGGATGAAGCCCATCAGCACAATGATGGCAAACGACAGGTTGCCCGCAATCTGCGGCAGGACGACCGAGAGCCGCGTCAGCCAAATGCTGCCTGTATTCACGATGCCCCAGGACGACTCCATGCGGAACACCGGGATGATCGTGGAGAACACCGGGAACATCATGCTGGCGATGATCATGGAATGCAGAAAGCCCCGCAGCCGGAAGCTGTACCGCACCATAGCGTAGGCGGCAAGCCCAGCCAGCACCATCACCACCACAGTGACGGCGCCGCTGATGACAATGCTGTTGACATAGGCCGTGCCGATGTCAACGCGCTTGAAGGCGGTGACGTAGTTCTCCAGTGTGAATTTGTCGCCGATGGGCAGCGAGAATGTATCGCTGCGGATCAGCCCGCGCGGCTTGAAGGAATTGAGGATGACCCAGATAAAAGGATAGATCGTCGTGAGCGCCCACAGGGACATAAACCCATAGAGGAGCGTTTTTCCCACGGGAAAGCGTCTGCGTGTCATAAAAAAGCCCCCCTTAATAATCTTTTTCTTTGAAGATGCGGTTCGCGATCTGGCTGATTACAACACCCAGCACCACGATGAGGATGGCGATGGCCGAGCCGTAGTCCACGTCCTGCAGCACCATAGTCTGGTAGTACATATATGTGCCGGTCAGCCAGGATTTGTCCAGCGGCAGGCCGCCTACAAACATGGTCCACGGCAGGTCGAACACCTTCAGCGAGCCGGTAATGGCCAGCACCAGGCAGGTACACAGCGTGTTGTGCAGCAGCGGCAGGGTGATATACCGGATGCGCCCCAGGCCGCTGGCCCCGTCAATCTCGGCCGCCTCATAAATATCGGTAGAGATATTGTTCAGCCCTGTGACGAGAATAACAAAATAAAACCCCACATACTGCCAGATAACAGGTACCATCATCGTGACGAAAAAGTGGGCGGGGTCTTTCCAGTCGATATTCTCCGCGGCGAGGCCCAGGTTCTGCAGAAGCTGGTTGAGCATGCCGCCGTCGTACAGAAAGATCAGGTTGAACAGAAGGCCCAGCGCTGTGGCGCTGATGACGATGGGAAAAAAATACACGGTGCGGAAGAATTTCGCCCCCACCTTGATATTGTCCACCATCAGCGCCAGCACCAGCGCGATGCCCACCTGAAACACCACGGTCAGAATCATCAGAATCATGGTGTTCTTCAGCGCGGTGCGCATGAGCGGGTCTGTGAACATCTTGACGTAGTTCTCCCATACCGGCTCGTTCAGGCCGCGGCTGCTCTCGCCCAGGCCGCCGATCTTGTTGAGGCTGTTGTAGATATTCATCAAAAACGGATAGTATAAGTACATGGTCAAAAAGAGGAAGGTCGGCACGAGGAACAGCACGAGCGGGCCTTTCTTTTTGTAGATCATCGCATTCATGGCAAGGCTCCCCTTCTTTTCTGCGTTTGTCTGCGGGATGCGGGCGCGCGAAGCGCCGTCGTTTTTCGGACGGACGCGCCGCCGTTCGGTGCGGCGGACGGCCCCGGGGGCGTGCGGCACGGCATGCGCCGCGGCCGAAGGCCCGTTTTTTCAAAAAAGGCCGGAGAGCCGTTTCCAAGCTCTCCGGCCGTATTGGCTGCTTATATCGCTTGCGTCAGGAATCTGCCAGCGGGGTGGCGAGGGCCGTCTCAATGGCCTCCTCCGGCGCCAGGGTGCCTGTCACAACATCCTTGACAGAGGCGAACAGAACGCCGCGGGCAGTCTGGTTCAGCGCATCCTGCACGGCGCTGGCCATGCCTGTCTTGCCGTTGAACATGGTGACGGCCGCCGCGTGCAGGCTGTCGGTATCCGCCGCTTCGGGCAGGCCGGATTTCAGCGCCGTAGGGGCGCCGCCCGCGAACTTGTTGACCATATCGTCGGTGGTCATGTATTCCACGAACTGGACGGCCGCATCGCGCTTTTCGGGGTCGCTCCAGGCTTTCTCGGTGATGTAGTAGCCCATGGAAATGCCGCCCACGATGTCCGTGGCCTTGCGGCTGCCGCTGCCCGGCACATAAGTAACGGTGTAATCGTCGATGTTCTCCACGTTGCCTGCGGCGTCCTCGCTGCCGGTGAACCAGCCCACCTTCCACGAGCCGTCAATGGCGAACGCGGCTTTGTTGTCGGCCATCATCTGGAATGTGTCGGCGTCACCCGCCGTCAGGGTATTTGCGGGGAAATAGCCCTTTTCGTACATCTCTTTGAGGGTGTTCAGGCCCGCGACCCAGCGCTGGCCCGCTTCGTCGGCGCCGGAAGCAGGGACCTCGGCGTGCTTGGCCACGTCGCCCTGGTTCAGGATGCAGAACTCGAACCAGTAGTGCGGCACCTCCTGCAGGGAGCAGGCGATGGGCGTATAGCCCTTGCTTTTAATGGTCTCACACATCTCCATGAACTCGTCCCAGGTCGTATCGGGGCCGGGGACCTCCAGGCCGCAGTCGGCCAGAACGGTTTTGTTCACGAACATGCCTTCCCAATATCCGCTGGACGGAACGGCGTAGGCCTTGGCGTCCACAAAGGAAAGGGGCATGGCCGCATCCAGCATGTTGGATGCATAGTCCGGGTATTCCTTGCGGATCTCCTCGATGGACACGACCTTGCCGTTCTTGATAAACTCGCTGGCGTCAGTACCCGTGAAGAAGAAGAGCACGTCCGGTTCGCTTCCGGTCTGGAAGTCGGCTTTGACCTGGGCCTTCCACTGCTCGTTTGAGGTGGCGGATTCGTCTACCACAGTGTTGCCCGTGGCCGCTTCGTAACCCGCCACCGCTTCTTCATAATTGGCGCGGTTGCCGTCGTCGCCGCCGTAGGACGTCACGACGCGGATCTCAACAGGCTTTGCTTCGGGGGCGGAGGAGCCTGTGCTTCCGGCCACGGACGCGGAAGCCGGAGCGCTGGAGCCGGAACCGCCGCAGGCGGCCAGCATGGAAGCGCCGAGGCACAGCGCAAGAATGATCGCGAGTGTCTTTTTCATGTTTCAAACCTCCCATTTTCTGGGGGCATGCGCGGCGTTCACAGCACCGTCCGAATGCCTCCCTGTGCTTATAATGTTATACCAGTTTGCACAAAAACTGAATGAACGAACTTGTTTTTTATTGCATATTATTGCCCGTCTTGTTCAAATTTGATATTCATTCTCGACAGCGTATTCCCTTTTTCAGTGATTGTGATAGAAAGGCCGCTCTCCTGCCCGTAGATGATCTTTACCCGCTCGTGTACGTTGCGGATGCCCAGCGAAGCGCTGCCCGTTCCCTCCGGCAGCGGCTCGTCCGAGAGAAGCGTCTGGATCTTCATCAGGTCGTCGTAGGTGGTTACGCCGTCGTTCTCGATCTCCAGCAGCAGCCTGTCCTGCTCGCGGTAAGCGCGGATGATGATGGTGCCTTTCTGCACGGGATTGATGCCGTGCTCCACGGCGTTTTCCAGCAAAGGCTGCAGCACCAGGCGCGGCACATAGCAGTCCAGCGTTTCGGGGGAGATCTCCTTTTCCACGGTCAGCCGCTTGCCCAACCGCTCCCGGATGATGAACAGGTACGCGTCCACATACATCATTTCCTCGGAGAGGTGGATGAGCGGCCGGTGCTTACGGTCCATGGCCGCGTTCAGCATCGTGGACAGCGCCTCCAGCATCTGACATACCTTCACGTCGTCGGCCAGGCGCGCTTCCCAGTTGATGATCTCCAGCGTGTTATTCAGAAAATGGGGGTTGATCTGGCTCTGCAGAGCCATGATCTTCGCGTCCCGCAGGGCCAGCTCCTCCTTATAGATGCGCTCGAACTGATTTTTCAGCTTGTCGCTCATGGCGTTGAAGCTGTTGCCCAGATAGGCGAACTCCTTGCTGCCCAGCCGCCCGGCGTCCACCTGAATGCCGAATTCACCCTGCTCGATGTGCGCCGAAGCCCCGCTCAGCGTGACGATGGGCCGGTTTACCTTGCGGTACAGAAACGCGATGACCGCTCCCATCAGCGGCAGCAGCGCGGCCAGCAGCGCAGCCAGCAGCAAAGCCGTGCTGCGCAGCTGGGCGCGCATGGCCGCGGTGTCGGAGTAGACGATGTATTCCAGCGCACAGCCGGGCACTACGCTTTCACTGCCCCAGACGGCGTAGCTGCCCTGCGCGGGCGCGCCGCCCTGGCCGCCCGCACGGATGTTCCCGCGCAGCTCTCCCGCATCCCGCACGCTGCCCGCAACGGTATACTCCGCGTCGCCCAGCCAGACCGTAGCGTCCGTCATCCAGATGACACTGCGCATACTGTCGAACAGCGTGTCGGTGTTCAGCTCCATCACCAGCACGCCGTAGGTGCGGTAGTTGGCGTCCAGCAGGTTGCGCATCATGTACAGGCTGCCGTCCGCCGCAAAGAAACCGATGCCGGTGCCCAGCGCTTCGCTGCGGACCAGTACTTCGTCCCGCACATGCTGCTGATATTTGCGTATGGAGGTATACGAGGTGTTGGAGGTATAGATAGGCGCTGCTGGATCGTCCACCAGCGTGACGATGGTATTGCGGAATTTGTCGTCGTAGCGGTACTGCTGGGTGAGAAAGGTCTGCATCTCGTTGTAAAACGTGACGTAATCGCCCGTTTTCGTGTAGGATGCCCAGGCATTGCCCATGGTGGCGATATAACTGGCCTTACGGCTGGCGGCGATCATGGAATCCAGGTTGCGCCCGGTGATGGCCGCGGCGCTTTGTGCGCTGCGCATCATATCGCTGCGGTACTGCCGCGTCATGCTGTCCAGAATATATACACCGCCCAGCGTGACGATGAGCACAACGGGCAGCACCCAGCACAGCAGGATAATGCCCAGCATCCCCTGCCGCAGGCCGAGCTGCCGCCTGTGTTTCATTTTCTGCCGTTCCATGCCTCCGCCTCTTTCCCGGCGCGCTTTGCAAGCATCCGCGCGTCCTGCCCGCTATTATAGCAAAAAAGGGGGACAATGTCCCCCTTTCCCCGCTTTTCGGCCGCTTTTCGTTACAGCGACAAAAACTCCGTCAAAATTTTGGCAAATTTTTCCGCATTTTCCATGGTATCCATCTCACAGAACACGCGCAGCAGCGGCTCGGTGCCGGAAAAGCGCGCGATGACCCAGCCGCCGTTTTTGAAGTACACCTTGCAGCCGTCCATGTAGCTGACCTTGGCGATCTCGCAAGGGAATTCCGGCAGCTGTTTGTCCTCCATCAGCAGCTTGAAGATGCGCGTCCTTTCGGCGCTGCTGAAATGAAAATCGTGTTCCGCCATCTCGGCGGCACCGTATTTCTGCGTGATTTCGTCCCACAGCGCGCTGAGCCTGCGGCCTGTTTTGGCAATGGCCTCAACCAGCAGCGCGGCGGCATAAATGCCGTCCTTGCCCTGGATGTGCCCGCGCACCGTCAGCCCGCCGGAGCTTTCGCCGCCGATGATGGCGCCGGTCTCCACCATCTTGGCAGACACATATTTAAAGCCCACAGGCACCTCGTAGCAGGTCTCGCCGAAGTCCTCGGCAATGCGGTCCAGCAGATGGGTGGTGGCCAGGTTCCGCACCGCTGCGCCGCGCCAGCCGCGGTACCGCATCAGATAGTAATACAGCAGCACCAGAATCTTATTGGGATGCAGGAACTCCGCCTTATCGTCAATGACACCCAGGCGGTCCGCGTCGCCGTCGGTGGCGATGCCGATGTCGCAGCCGTGTTCTTCCACATAGTTCGTCAGGCCCGCCAGCGTCTTGAGGTTGGGCGCGGGCAGCCGGCCGCCGAACAGCGTGTCCCTCCGCTCATGGATGACCTCTACGTCGCACCGGGTGGTGAGCAAGATGGTCTGCAGCGCCGTCTTGGACACGCCGTACATGGGGTCCAGCACCACGTGCAGGCCGCGGGACCGGATGGCCTCTGCATCCACCATTTTGAGGATGCTGTCGATGTAGTCGTTCATCGGGTCGATGAGCTGGATACTGCCTGCAGCAAGCCCTTCTTCGTAGGGCACCGTCTCCACAGGCTCGCCTTCCAGCTCGCGGATATAGCCCTCAAAGGCGGCGGTAAGCGTTTCGTCCGCGTCGCGCCCGCCCTCCATAAACACCTTGATGCCGTTGTAGACGGCCGGGTTGTGGCTGGCCGTGATGGCCATGCCGTAGGGCAGGCCATAGGCAGCCACCGTATACATAATAAGAGGCGTGGGGCTTTCCCGGTGGATGATGCGGCACAGGATGCCCTGTCCCGCCATCACCTCAGCGGCCCATCCGGCGGCCTCCTCGCTCAAAAAGCGCCTGTCATAGCCGATGACGAAGCCCTTGTCGGCCCTGCCCTCATCCAGCATTTTACGCGCCAGCGCCAGCGTCAGCAGCTGGACGTTGGCTTTCGTGAAGCCGTCGCCGATGACGGCGCGCCAGCCGCCCGTTCCAAAATGGATCATCGTTTCGCTCTCCTTCCTGCATATCCCCGCCGGGGAACCTGCGGCGCGCGTCAGCCCAGCACCGCCGTCACGCGGCCCGTCGTGCCGGGCGCCAGCAGCGGCAGCCGTTCCACACGCACACCGTCCAGGTACAGCGCCTTTACGCCCTTGCACACATGGGCGGGGTTCCGCACCTCGATCTCATACACCGCGCCCCGGAACCGCCGCACGGCCGTAAAGCCGTCCCAACCGCCGGGGATGCACGGGTCGATGACAAGGCCGTCGAACTCCGGCCGGATGCCCAGCATATAGCGCGTCGCGGCCACATAGCTCCACCCGCCGGAGCCTGTCATGAACGGATGGTGCGCCTCGCCGAATTTCTTGTGGTCGCGCCCGGTGATGAACTGACAGTAGGAATAAGGCTCCGCTTTGCGCGTCTCTATTTTGTCGTTCTGCCAATAGGGACACAGCGCGTCGTAAAACTGCATGGCCCTGTCGCCCCGTCCCAGCACGCATTCCGCCGCCCACGCCCATGGGTTGGGATGGCTGAAAATGGATCCGTTTTCTTTCAGGCCCTTATACACCCGGGTGACAAAACCAATGTCGTCGTCGGGCTTCGAGTAAGCCGGCGCGTTGAGCATCAGGCCCCAGGGCGTGTAGAGGTATTCCTCCACGCTGTCCATGGCCCGCGCGCCCCGCTCCGGCCCTGCCGCGCCGGAGAGAACGGCCCAGGTGTTGCTCTCCAGATGCACCTTGCCCTCCGTATCCGCGTCCGTTCCGATGGGGCGGCCGTTTTTTGTGAAGCCGCGCAGATACCATCTGCCGTCCCACAGCTCTTTTTCACACACGTCCGCCACGCTGCGCCGCACGGCCTCGTAATGCTCCGCGTCTGCCTTTCGGCCCAACCAGCGGGCCAGTGCGGCAAAGTTTCCCAGTGCCCAAACGTGCAGAAAGCTCACCATCGCGCTTTCGCCCCCGCCCAGGTTCAGGCAATCGTTCCAGTCCGCCCGCAGGCCCTGGCAGATCCCATGCGCACCCACCATGCGCTGGGAAAAATCCAGGATCGTCTTCAGGTGGCCGTAAACCGTGTCCGTCCCTTTATCCGCATAGGGCACCGGCATGTCGAGGAACGCGGCGTCCCCAGTCTCCCGCACATAGTCCGCCACGGTGGAAACAAGCCACAGCGCATCGTCGCTGCATGCGTCCGCCAGGCCGTGGATCATACTGCTTTTATCCGGCGTGGGCACAACGGTCGGGCTCTTGAAACTCTGCCGGGGCGTCTCCTCGAACCATTCCGGCTCGAACAGATGCAGGCCGTATCCCTCGCTGACAAGCCCTTTTAAAAGCTGCACGATGCGCTCTTTGCAGCGGGCGGGGTTCGAGTGCAGCACGGTCATCGCGTCCTGGGCGGTGTCGCGGTAGCCCAGCCCGGTGCGGCCGCCCACCTCGATGAAGCTGGCAAAGCGGGAAAACTGCACGTTTATCTCGCTCTGATACAGCGTCCAGATATTGATGAGCGTGTTCATGCCCTCATTGGGCGTGTCGATCTGCAGCGCCGCACATTTTTCGTCCCAGTAGTCGCGCAGGGCCGCCAGTGCCGCGTCCCGGGCGGTGGGCGGCGCATATTTTTTGCGGATGCGCACGCCTTCGGCCCGCGGCCCCTCCCCCAGGAAAAACGCTTCGCGCAGGACCTCGCCGGGCGCAAGGATAAAACGCCTGTGCAGCGACGCGCACTGGTTGCCGCCCAGCTCCGTGCTGCCGGAAAGCGTGCCCCGCTCCACGCCGATGGGGTCTGTCTCGGTGCGGTACGGGCCGATGAACGCCTCCCGCACCGTATCGTAGCTGTCCGGCGGGAAAGTGGCCGCAAAATACTGGAAGCCGTTCTCCTCATAGAAAAGGTCCTGTTCGATGATGCCGTCCGCATAGCTGCCGCCCGCGGCATACAGGCTCATCTGAAAGTTGCGGTTGTCCATATCGATATGGTGGAACGACAGCTCGGCGTAGCTGAACACGCTGATGTTCCGCGCCCGGCCGGAGATATTCTCCAACGAAAGGTCCCAGATCTCCACAGCCTCGCCCCGGGGAATGAACAGCGTCTGCACGGCGCGGATGCCGCCGTACTCACATTCGTATTTTGTATAGGACAAGCCGTGGCGGCAGGTATATTTCGCCCAGTCCAGCGGCTTGCCCACGGGCTGCCACGAAACAGACCAGTACTCCCCGGTGTCGTCGTCCCGAAGATAAATGTAATGGCCGGGCCGGTCCATGGGCACGGCGTTGGCGCGAAAACGCGTGATGCGGTGATATTCGGCGCTTTTATGGAACAGGTATCCGCCCGCCGTGTGGTTCACCACGGCGCACATCTCCTCCGTGCCAAGATAATTGGTCCAGCTCGCGGGCAGGTCCACCCTGTCGATGACATATTCCCGGCGGTCGTTGTCGAAGTGGCCGTACTGCATACTGCATCCTCCCTGTACGGGCCGCGCGGAGGGCGCGCCCGGTGTCGTTGCTTTTATTGTACGGCGCGCGGCGCGCGGTGAACAGGGCGGGGCTTGGCATATATTTGCGTTTCTTGCCACGTGGCGCCGGCCATCCCTTTCTCCGGGCGGCGGTGTCTCTGCTCCATGCGGGCCGCACCGGTCATCGGTTTTACGCACCCAAAAAGTCATTTGATTTTTATCATCATTTTTATATTGACTTCGCCTCGCAAAAAGTCTGTTAAATGCGTGCAAATTTTTTCAATTTGTGACCATGTTGTGACCAGGCGGTGGTATACTGAGTATAAACCAGTCACAGAAAGCCCGAAATTCGATACACTCAGGAGGAATACGATGGAAACGAACCGGATGATGTCTCCCGCCGCCAGGCGGCTTGCGGCAGTTGTGCTGGCCGCGCTGCTTTGTCTCTCGCTGTTCTGGCCCAGGGGCGGCTCGCTGACAGCCGTGCTGTGCGGCGCTCCATTGGCCTCCGTAAACGGGCGGCCCGCCGCGCAGGTGATGGCGGTGCAGGCGGAGCAATAGCCTTTTACGCAGAAATGCCGGCGGCGGAAATTTCCGCTGCCGGCATTTTTGATTCCTTTCCCTTTTTCGCCCTGGCTCACCGCCGTTTTTCCATCACGAAATTGGTGAGCGCCACGCCCTGCCGTTCCACCTGCTGCTCCCGGATGACCCGATACCCTCTTTTTTCAAAAAAAGGCTTCGCCGTAATCGATGCGTGGGTGCTGATAACGCCCGCGCACACCTGCTCCAGCCTGTCGCAAAGGGCGGTTGCCACGCCCTTGCCCTGATGGCGCCGGTGGACGTACAAACGGTCCAGATATCCCGAGCCGTCGATATCCCCAAACCCGATGACCGCACCGTCCTCCAAAGCGACAAGGGTATGGTGTTCCCGGAACGAGCGGTCCCAGGCCTCCAGATCCACATGGCCCGTCGCCCACGCGTCCAGCTGCTCCTTTGTATAATCCCCGGCATTGACCGTATGGACCGTGTCGTAGAACAGCTCCGCCAATTCCCGGCAATCCGACGGCCTGTATTTTCTGATCTGCATGCTTATCCTCCGCATCACGGCGCCTCACAGCGCGTACTCCATCTGGCAGTCAAACGGCTCCGACGCCACATGGGCCTCATTGTACTCCCGGGCCTCCACGCAGCCCATCGCCGCGTAAAACGCCTGTGTCTCCACCGCCGAATGGGCCGACAGATACAGCTTTTTTCCGCCGTGCGCACGGGCCCACTGTGCCGCCCGGGTAAAAAGCTCCCGCCCGATGCCTCTGCCCCGCAGCTCAGCCGAAACGTGCAGGCACGTCAGGTCCCGGTAATCCCCCGCTTTGCCCAGCGGGGCGCTTTCCACCGAGGCAAAGCCCTTGAGCGCGCCGTCCGCAAAGGCCCCCAGCACAACGCCGCCCGTGGCCAGCGTATTTTGCAGGCATTGCACAAGAAACGCATAATCCACTTCGCTCCAGTCGTCGATGAACGGCGCGTCCCGCACGACCCATACGCCGTTTTCCCTGCGGCGGCACTTCGTCACTTCCTGGCGCCGTTCAAAATGCCGGAACAGCGCCCGGTCCAGCTCGCCGGGTGCGATCTCGCGGTATTCCATATCCATTCTCCTTCTATGCGGCCGCCGCGCGCCGCTCAAAACACCTGGAACAGGTAAAACTTCAGATAATTCGTCTCGTCCACACCCCACAGGATGGGATGGTCCGGCGATTGCTGGCGCGCCTCGATCTGGCGCAGCTGCACGCCCGCGTCACGGGCCGCGTCTGCCAGCATGGCGCGGAACATCCCGTCCGTGGCAAAATGGCTGCAGCTGCAGGTGGCAAGATACCCGCCCCGGGGCAGCAGCTTCATGGCGCGGTAATTGATCTCCTTATATCCCCGCAGTGCGCCCGGCACTGTCTTGCGGGATTTCGTAAACGCGGGCGGATCCAGAATGATGAAATCATACTTTTTGCCGCCCTCCTCCGCCAGACGGGGCAGCAGGTCGAACACATTGGCCGCCACGCAGTCCATTCTGTCCGACACTCCGTTGATATCCGCATTGCGGCGCGCCATCTCCACGGCGGCCTCGGAGACGTCCACCGCCGTCACATGGGCCGCGCCGCCCTTGGCTGCGTTCAGTGCAAAGGAGCCGGTGTGCGTGAAGCAGTCCAGCACCGTCCTGCCCTGCGCAAGCCGCGCCACAGCCTGCCGGTTGAACCTCTGGTCCAGAAAAAAACCCGTTTTCTGGCCATTTTCCACGTCCACAGTATAGCGGACCCCGTTTTCCACAATTTCCGTCAGACAGGTGTCCGGCCGGGGCAGGTCCAGCGCCGAAAGGTCAAACCAGCCCTTGTTTTCCTCCAGCCCCTCCCGGGCGCGGATGGCAACGTCGTTGCGCTCGTACAGGCCGTCGATCTGCTGGCCGTCGTCCCGCAGCAGCTTTACCAGCAGCGGAAAGAGCATGGGCTTGATGCGCTCGATGCCCACAGAGAGCGTCTGTGCCACCAGATACCGGCCGAAACGGTCCACCGTCAGGCCAGGGAACAGGTCGGCCTCGCCGAAGATGACACGGCAGCTCGAAACCTCCCCGCTCAGCACTGTTTTGCGGTACTCCCACGCGTGGGACAATCGGCGCAGGTAAAACGCCTCGTCGAAGACGTCATTGGCATTGCGTGAAAGGATGCGCACACGGATCTTGCTGTGCAGGCTGATGAAGCCCGTGCCCAGATACCGTCCCTTTGCGCTGATCACGTCCACCAGCGCGCCGTTTTCCGCGGGCTGCGCGTCCGCCACTTCCGTATCGTACACCCACGGATGTCCACCCGTCAGCCCGCGTTCGGCCTTGGGGGTAACGGTCACCCGGGGATATCCTCTTTGCTGCTTCATGGTCTTTCCGCCTTTTCTTTTGGGTGCGCACGTTTGCGCCCGGCCGGGCTTTTTACAAAGCGCCCGGCATTTTTGACTTGTCGGATACACACTATTATAATGGTCTTACGAAAAAAAAGATAGTGGGGTGTTAAAATGGAGATCGAACGCAAGTGGCTCATCGACGGGTTCCCCGCCGGTCTCCCGCTGCTGAAAGAGGCCCGGGTGCGCCAGGGATATATCTCGACAGCCCCCGTGGTGCGCATCCGGGAGAGCGTGAACGCCGACGGCTGCCGCTGTGTGCTGTGCTTCAAGGGCGAAGGCACGCTGGCGCGGGAGGAGGTTGAAACGGATATTTCTGCGGAATTGTTCCGGCGGCTCACAGCCTTCACCGGGCAGGACCTTGTGACCAAGGATTACAGGGTGTATGCGCTGCCCGGGGGCGAGCGGCTGGAGGTGAGCCTGGTGGACGCGGGCCGGCCCACGGCGTTTTTCTACGCGGAGGTGGAGTTCCCCACCGTGGAGGCCGCCCGCGCCTTTGTTCCGCCGCCCTTCCTGGGCGAAGAAAAGACCGAGAGCGGCGATTTTTCCATGAGCGCCTACTGGCACGCTACCCGCGGCTCCGGCCGGGAGGGATAGCCATGCACACGGGCCGCCTGTTCGAGATCGTATATCTGCTGCAAAGCCGTCCCCGCATGACGGCGCGGGAGTTGGCCGAACGCTTTGAAGTGAGCGTGCGCACGATTTACCGGGACATCGACGCGCTTTCGGCCGCGGGCGTCCCTGTGTACGCGGCGCGGGGCGGAGGCGGAGGCGTGGGGCTGCTGCCCGGCTATGTGCTGGACCGCTCGCTGCTGACGGACGGCGAGCAGGACGAGATCCTATATGCCCTGCGGGCCATGGCTGCCGCAGGTATGGGAGGCGCGGCGCTGGAAAAGCTGGCCGGGCTGTTCCAGAAAAGCGGCGACGGCTGGCTGGAGGTGGATTTTTCTCCCTGGGGCTCCGGCCCGGCGGAAAAACGCGTGTTCGCCACACTGAAAACAGCCATCCTTTCGCGCCGTGAGATCGCCTTCGATTATTACAGCGCGCGCGGCGAAAAAAGCCGCCGCACGGCCCAGCCCGTGAAGCTGGTTTATAAAGATGCCGCCTGGTACCTGCAGGCGTACTGCCTGGCACGACAGGCGCTGCGTGTGTTCAAACTGTGCCGCATGCTGGACGTGACGCTGCTGGACGCCGTTTTCACGCCCGGCCCGCAGCACACGCCCCAGCCGATGGACCCGGCGGAGGCCCCCGGTCCGCTTTTGCATCTGGAGCTGATGTTCACGCCCGCCGCCGCGTACCGCGTTTACGATATGTTTCCGCCGGAGTGGGTGACACAGCTGCCGGACGGACGCTTCTTCGTGTCCGCCTTTTACCCCGAAAGCCCGTGGATATACGGTTTTTTGCTGAGCTTCGGAGCCGATGTGGCTGTGCTGTCCCCGCCGCAGGTGCAGCAGGCCCTGCGCGAGGCCGGGCAGAAAGTGGCGGCGCTGTACGGCGCGCCGGAGTGACCCTTTGGCGCGCGGCCGGCTGCGGAAAATTTATTTTTTCTTTTGAATATGACGCAGGATGTCATCTTCCCCGGTTTATACTGAACGTACAACAACCGAAAGGGGAATGCAACATGGAAAACCAGAACGTCAAGCGCTTTTGCCAGAGCTGCGGCATGCCGCTGCAAAACGAGGCCGACTATGGCACCGAAGCCGGAGGCGCCAGGTCGGAGGAATACTGCACCTACTGTTACCAGAACGGCGGTTTCACGGCGGACTGCACGATGGACGAGATGATCGATTTCTGCATCCGCTTCGAACAGCAGCAGAACCCGGGGCTGGACGCCGAGGACGCCCGCCGCGCCATGCGCGCGTGGTACCCCACGCTCAAGCGCTGGAAGCAGGCGCAGGGCTGACGCGTATGCAGCGCGCCGCTCCGGCCCGCGCGGGGGAGGGCACTGTACGGGAAAACACCGCGCCGCCAAGGCCGCACGAACTCCACACGACGCCTCTTGGCGCCGCGCGTCTGTGCAAAAATCTCGGGTTTGCCCCCCAGGACGTCATGCGGCAGTGCATACGGTGCATCGCACAGCCAGATGCGGTTTATCAGCGCAGGGGCAAAAACTGGTATATCACATCTGCGGACTGCGAATTTGTGGTCAACGCGGGCAGCGGGACGGTCATTACCGCACACCGCCGCCCGCCGCCGCAAAACGGCTCTTGACAAACCGTTTCCGCTTTGCTATCTTAAAAAACAGCAGCTACGCTGCTGTTTTCTACGCGCATCCAGGCACTTTGTGCCCGGGCGCTTGAGATCTTAAGACCATGGGTCGGGACGGCCCACATGGCTGCTTTTTATAGCTTTGCACGGCAAAGCTATAAAAAAAATAGCTGCGGGCTATTTTTTCGGCTGTGCGGCCCGTCCCCGGGCGCGGCCATCAAGATCGTTTTTTATTGGGAGCAATAAAAAAGAATCGAACAGACGGGAGATGGAAGGATGCGCATTTGACCTGCTTTTTGTACGTGCACAAACCTGCGGCGCAGCGTTTTCGCGCGCTGCTGTGGTTTGGTGCGCCTTCCACAAAGCGGGAAAATGCGTTTCGTTCCGGCTCCTTCCGTGTGTAAGGAAGGGCAGGGCCGCCTTTGTGCGGCGCCTGCCTTTTTCAGGGTTTCCGGCGCTTCGGCCCGGCTCTGGACACATGGTGGAAAAAGCCGCGGGCGCGTTCCCGCGGCCTTTTTCGATTGGAGTTGAAGTATATGTCCCAAATCACCGTTTCCCATCTTACCTTCGCCTATGACGGCGCCTGCGACAACGTGTTCGAGGACGTCTCTTTCGTGCTGGACACCGACTGGCGGCTCGGCTTTACCGGCCGCAACGGGCGCGGCAAAACCACATTTCTGAAGCTGCTGGACGGCACGCTGGATTCCCGCGGCGCCGTGCGTGCCGGCGTACCCGTGCTGTATTTCCCATTCCCTGTGGAATATCCGGAGGACGATACGCAAGCCGTGCTGGAACGGCTGCTCCCGGATTGCCCGGCTTGGCGCATCTTGCGGGAACTGAATCTGCTGGGTGTGGAGCAAGACGTATTATATCGCCCATTTTATACAATGAGTAATGGAGAGCAAACCAAGATCCTGCTGGCCAGCCTGTTTTTGCACGATGGCGCATTCCTGCTCATCGACGAGCCGACAAACCATCTGGATGCCGGAGGACGCCGCCTTCTGGGTGAATATCTGGCGCAGAAAAGGGGATATATCCTGGTTTCCCACGACAGAGACCTGCTGGACCGCTGCGCCGACCATATGCTGGTACTGAACCGCCGTGACATCACCGTGATGCAGGGGAATTTCACCGTCTGGGAGGAAAACAAACGCGTGCAGGACGACCGCGAACGCGCGGAAAACGAACGGCTGGAAAAGGACATCGCCCGGCTGGGTGAGGCCGCGCGCCGCACCGAGCGCTGGAGCGGCAGGGCCGAGCAGGAAAAGCACGCCCGCAACAGCGGCCTGCGGCCGGACCGGGGCTTTCTGGGCCACAAGGCGGCCAAACTGATGAAGCGGGCCAAAGTCACCGAAGCGCGCCAACAGGCGGCCATCGCAGAGAAAAAAACACTGCTGCGCAATGTGGACGAGGCCGACGGCCTGAAGCTGCACCCGCTGGCCTGGGGCAAAAGCGGACCGCTGGTGCGCGCCGAAGGCCTGAGCCTTTCCTACGGCGGGCGCACGGTGTGCGCAGGCCTGACGTTCACGCTTCGCCCCGGCGAGCGTATGGCTGTCACCGGCCCCAACGGCTGCGGTAAAAGCACGCTGCTGAAAAAGCTGTGCGGTCAGGACGTCGCCGCCTGCGGTACGCTGGCGCTCGGCGCGGGGCTTATTGTGTCTTATGTGCCCCAGGACGCATCATTTCTGCACGGCGGCGCACGAGACTACGCCCGGAACGCGGGCGTGGACGAGACGATGTTCCTGACGCTGCTGCGCAAGCTTGGCTTTGAACGGGTGCAGTTTGAAAAGGATATGGCGGATTACAGCGCCGGACAGAAAAAGAAAGTGCTGCTGGCCCGCAGCCTTTGCGAAAGCGCTCATCTTTACCTGTGGGACGAGCCCCTGAATTATATCGACGTACTGTCCCGCATGCAGATCGAGCAGCTTTTGCTGGACTACCGGCCCACAATGCTGTTTGTAGAGCATGACGCGGCCTTTGTGCGCCGGGCCGCCACCGGGACGCTTGTGCTGTAAGCAGGCGCCCCATCACAGGAAAGAAGGAATTTTTATGGAGCTTACCATCCGGGCGGACGTTTCCGCCCATATGCGGGAATTGAAGCAATGGCTTGCACAGACGCGGGATGAGCCCGCCGAGGATATGAACGGCTTTTTCGCCGCCCGCGTGGACACCTATGAAGCGCACATGTCCGTGTGGGACAAAGCATATGGCCGTGTGGCCGAGCTGACGCCCGGAGACTGCGGCCCCCTGCTGGACCTCGGCTGCGGCACCGGGCTGGAGCTGGACCGCATCTTTGCCCGCTGGCCGGAGCTTGCCGTCACGGGAGTGGACCTGTGCGCGGCCATGCTGGAAAAGCTGCGTGCGAAGCATGCCGGGCGGCGGCTTGAGCTGCGGTGCGCGGATTATCTGGCGATGGACCTGGGCGCGGAGCAATACGGCGCGGTCGTTTCCGTAGAGAGCCTGCACCATTTTACCCCGGAGCAAAAGCTGGAGCTGTACAAAAAAATTCATGCCGCCCTGCGGCCCGGCGGCTTTTTTCTGGAGGCGGACTACATCGCCTGCTGCGAGGAAGAGGAGACTCTGCTGCGGGCGGAAAGCGCGCGCCGCCGGGCTCGCGCGAACATCCCGGCGGATGTGTTCATCCACTTCGACACGCCGCTGACGCTGGAGCACGAGCTTGCCCTGCTGCGGGCCGCGGGCTTTTCGTACTGCGAGGCCGTGGACAGCATCGCGGGGGCCACGTTCCTGCGCGGCCGCAAATAAGACCGGTAACAAAAAAGCCTTACAAAAGAGTAAGAAAGCTGTAAGCCCTGTTCCGGTTGCGCGCGGCGCACAGCCATGATACAATAATATATCCTTATTTTTGCTGCAAAGGAGGCCGCGCCCGGTGCAGTTCACATCCCTTGCCTATCTCGGCTTTTTCGCCGCCGTGTTCGCCGTACACTGGGCCGTGCCGCAGAAAGCGCGCTGGGCCGTTTGCCTGGCCGCGTCGGCCGGTTTTTACGCGCTGCTGGGCGCGCCCATGCTTGCCGTGCTGGCGCTGTGCATCGCCGTCTCTTATCTGGGCGGCCTGTGGCTGCAGCGGCGGCGGGGCCGCAGGCCCGCGCTGGCGCTGGCCGCGGCGGCGGCGCTGGCGCCGCTGCTGTTCTTCAAATATTTCAATACGCTGCTGGGCGCGTATGTACCCGAAAGCGTGCGCGCGTTCAGCCTGCTCACGCCCGTCGGCATCAGTTTTTTCACGTTCAAAGCTGTGGCGTATCTGGCCGAGGTGTACAAGGGCGCTCTGCCTCCCTGCCGCCATTTCGGACGGTACGCGCTGTATGTTTCATTCTTTCCCGAAGTGAGTATGGGACCCATCCAGCGCCCGGGCGACCTGATGGCCCAGATCGGCACGCCCCGCGCATTTGACGCCGGGCGCGCGGTACGCGGCGCGCAGCTCATGCTGTGGGGGTATTTTGAAAAGCTGGTGGTGGCCGACAACCTGGCGCCTTATGTTTCCGCCGGGCTGGACGCCCCCGACCTTGTGATGGGCCTTTCGGTGTTCCTGGCCAGCGTACTGTACGCGGTGCAGCTCTATGCGGATTTCGCCGGGTATTCCCACATCGCCATCGGCTGTATGCAGCTTTTGGGCTTTGACGTACCGGAAAATTTCCGCGCGCCCTATTTTTCCACGTCCGTGAAGGAGTTCTGGAACCGCTGGCATATTTCGCTCTCCTCCTGGCTGCGGGACTACGTCTACATCCCGCTGGGCGGCAGCCGCTGCTCCACAGCGCGCTGCTGCGTCAATCTGCTGATAACCTTCCTTGTCAGCGGCCTGTGGCACGGCACCGGGCTTCAATTCGCCGTATGGGGGCTGCTGCACGGGGCATACCTTGCGGTGGGACGGCTCACCGCGCCCGCCCGCGCGCGGCTGTGGCGCGCCTCGCACATTCCGGAGCAGAGCGCCCCGGCCCGCGGGCTGAAAATACTTGTCACTTTCGTGCTGGTGTGGTTCGGATGGGTGTTTTTCCGCGCGCCCACTCTGTCCGGTGCGCTGCATCTGTTCGCCCGCATGCCGGACAGCTTTTCTCTTGCGCCCCCGGCGCTGAAAAACGCTCTCGCCATGCTGGGGTTTAACAGCGGTATGCTGATACGCGTCGGCTTTGCCTGCGCTCTGCTGTGCGCGGTGGACTTCGCCGCGAGGCGCACGGGCTTTTCCGCCTGGCTTGCGGGGCGCAGAAAATGGTTCCAGGCCGCGCTGTGCTATGTGCTGGTTCTGGCCATCCTGTTTCTTGCGCCCATCGGCGCATCCCCCACGCCCATCTACTTCCAGTTTTAAGCGCCGCGCCCCCGAACGGACGCGGCCCGAATATCCGGGAGGCTTCCATTGAAACGCTTTTTAAAGATCCTCGCGCTGTTTCTCGCGCCCGTCATCCTGCTGCTGGGCATGTTTTCCCTTGCCCTTGTGCGCTCGGGCGAGCTGACGCCCACGGCGGACATTGAAGCCGCTGCGCTGAACGGCGGGCTGGAGCTGTTCGGCCTTGCCTACCGGGATGATACCCGCGCCTTGAAGCAGGCCGTGGCCAACGCCCGCGGTGCGGACGTGCTGGTGCTGGGCACCTCGCGCTCCATGCAGCTGCGCGGCGCTTTCTTCGCATCAGACAGCTTTTACAACGCAGGCGGCGGCATCGCCTATATTTCACAGGCCCAGGTGTTTTTGGAAAACATGCCGCCGGACGCACGGCCGAAGCATCTGCTTCTGGTGCTGGACCAGTATTTCTATAATGAGACCTGGACCTCCATCGAACCGGAGGACAGCGCGGCCCTGCGGCCCTATACGCAGCCGGACGCCTTTTACGCTCTGCGCCGGGCACTGGCGGATTATCTGGACGGAAAATATTCCCTGCTGCATGTGCTGGGCACGCAGGACGGCGTGTACGGCATGTCGGCCGCCGGGCGCGGCGCAGGCTTTTACGCAGACGGCTCATATACCTACGGCACCGCCGTGCTGCACCCGGAAAAAAGCGTGGACGCAGAGTTTAAGGATACGTTCCAGCGCATCGCAAAAAACACGAACCGCTTTGAGTACGGGGAAACGCCGGACGCAGAAAGCCTTGCCCAGACGGAAGCTCTGCTCGCTTTCTGCGCCCGGACCGGCATCGAGGTAACGGCATTCCTGCCCCCCTACGCCCCCTCTGTGTGGCAGCGCATGCAGGAGACCGGGCAGTACGGCTACATCCCGGCCACCTTCGCGGCGCTGGAGACGATGTTTGCCCGGTACGGCTTTGAGGTGTTCGATTACTCCTATCTGCCGGAGACGAATGACAGCCAGTATGTGGACGGCTTCCACGGCTCCGACCGTGTATATGCGGCGCTGTGCGCGCGGCTGGCGGAGGATTCGCTTCTGCTGGGCGCACAGTTCGACAGCGCCGCGCTGACGGCGCTGTTTACGGCGCAGGGAAACCCTCTGACGGTTTCCCTGCCATAGACCCGCCTTAAAAAGCAGAAACAGCGGCGGGCCGCCCACACCGGGCGCGCCCTCCGCTGTTTTTGGTATTTGATCCCATTTTTTCAGCCGCCGATCAGGAAGTCCAAAACATCCATCGCTCCGTCGCTCATTTCCTTGTACAGCTCGGTATAGCCGCACCGGGTGCAGGTGATGGTGGTGAAGCGCTTGTTCTGTACGTCGAACAGCTTGGCAAAATTGCCGCCGGTCGCCTGGAACTGGTCGGCCTCATACTCCATATTTCCGCACTTCGGGCATACATACTGCTGCCGTTCCATGGTGCATCCCCTCCTTTTGGTACCAGTTTACGCGAGATTGAGCCGCTTTGTCAACAACCAGCGCGTTATGCAGAAATAAATCACACAGCCGACCAGCAGCACTGCGCCCACGGCCCCCATTACGGCGCACATCACGGCGGCGGGTGCGGCGTGCTCTACCACAGGGACCAGCGCATCCATAGCCCCGGTCGCCGCAAGCACTACGCCGCTGACGAGCATACCGGCCACCGTCAGCATCTGCAGCCCGAAATTGAGTATAAAATACGCCGCGATGCTGGCTCCCAGGCGGCTGGTGGGCCACTGCCCGCCGATGGCCATGCACATGTAAAGCTGTAAATATGTGTTCACTGTACCGATAATAAAAAGCACCAGCATCACGGCGGCGGGCATCCACAGGCCCGTCCCCATCTCCGCGCGGAACGCCGCGCTGAAGCGTGCAAGCGTCATGCCGTTTTCCGCCGCGCCGGGAATAGAGAAGATCAATGCAGCGGCAGCCAGCACCGCCAGCGCCAGTGAAAGGAGCGTCCACACTGTGCCCACGGCCAGCTTGGCCGTGATGTGCTGCGCGGGTGTGACTGGCAGCGTGAACATCAGATATCCCTCGTCCCCCAGCAGGTTTTTGTAAAACCGCTGGATGGTGACGACCACCGCGGCCGTCATCATGGCCATCATTGCAATAAAGGTGAGCAGGCACAGCAGCCCGGAAGCGAGGCCGAGCACCGGCCCTCCCCAGCCCGTTCCGCCGGGCAGCACCAGTATGCCGCCCAGCTTTACGGTCAGCGCCGCCGCGCCCGTCAGCACCAGAACCGTGCCCAGTATGGGCAGAAAAATACGCGCCGTCGCCTTGAATTCATGTTTGATGAGTTTCGCTAACATTTGAATACCTCCCTGAAAAACGCGTCGACGCTTTTGCCCTGCGCCGCACGGAGCTCATCCACACTGCCGGACGCCACAAGCCTTCCGCCGCCGATCATCACGACGTCGTCCAGCACCTTTTCAATGTCGCCGATAAGATGTGTGGAAAGCACCAGCGCCGCGTCCTCGCTATAATTGCGGATGATCGTATCCAGAATGTAATCCCTGGCCGCGGGGTCCACGCCGCCGATGGGCTCATCCAGCAGATACAACCCGGCGGCGCGGCTCATCACCAGCACAAGCTGCACCTTCTCCCGCGTGCCCTTGCTCATGGCGCTGATCTTGTCCCCCGGCTGGATCTTCAGATCCGCCAGCATCGAGACCGCCTTTTCCCGGCTGAAATCAGCGTAAAAATCGCAGAACAGCTCCAGCGCCTCGCGCACGCGCAAACCGGCGGGCAGATACGTGCGTTCCGGCAGATACGCCACGCGCGCTTTCGTCTGCGGCCCCGGCGCCTGTCCACATACGCGAAGGCTTCCGCCCGTGGGCACCAGCAGCCCCGCCGCCAGCTTCATCAGCGTCGTCTTGCCGCTGCCGTTCGGCCCCAGCAGGCCCGTGATGCGCCCGCCGGAAAAAACCGCCGTAAAATTGTCCAGCGCTTTGTTCGGGCCATAGGCCTTTGTCAATGCGCTGCATGTCAATACCGCTTCCATCGTCATTCCTCCTGTGCCTTTTGCTGCAAAAGTGCCAGCGTCTGCGCCCGGGTGTATCCCAGCTTTTCCATCATCTGCAAAAATGCGCCGATCTGCTCGGCAGCCAGTTGTTCGCGCAATTGTGCGATCATTGTTTTATCCTCCGTTACGGTGCGGCCTGCCGTGCGCTGTGTATTCAAAAGGCCGCGTGCTTCCAGTTCCTGCAGCGCACGCTGCATGGTGTTTGGGTTTACCGCCGCTCCGGCAGCCATCTCCCGCACGCCGGGCAGCCGTGCGCCCGCCCGGTATTCTCCGGCCACGATGGCAAGCTCCAGCTGTTCGATGAGCTGCAGGTAAACGGGCCGGTCGGCTGTAATGTTCCACTTCATGCGCTCGTCTCCTTGTGTCACTGTATTAACCGCTTAATACAATAATACAATATATTTTCCAAAAGTCAATAGGGGAAAATATAAAATTGGGGCTGGACTTTTCAAAAAAGGTATGCTATAATAATTTTCGCTGTGGAGGCGTAGCTCAGCTGGTTAGAGCGTTCGGTTCACATCCGAGAGGTCGCGGGTTCGAGCCCCTCCGTCTCCACCATATAAAAAGCCGCATTACACTGTCATTTGTTCGGTGTTTGCGGTTTTCTTTTTGCCTTGTTTATGCGCGCCAATATCCTTACGGTGTTATTTACAAAATATGCAAATCAAAATGCAAGCCAAACATAAATTAAAACTCCCTCGGTAGTTGTTACCGGGGGAGTTCTGTTTTATCAACAGATATCAACGCCGACAGACTTTGCCTTTTTATGGGATTTGGGGAAGTGCCAGGAGTTGGACTTTATCCTATATTACATATCCCTTTGCAGCCAGCGCTTCGGTATATTATGCTCCAGTCTGATGATTGTCTTAAAGCCATGAGCGGAAAATACTGCCGACATTTGTTCTCCGGTCTCCTGGGGTACATAAATTACGCTGCAAATTTGAGTTTCACCCTGTCTCCCGCGATTCATAAGAATGGGCAGCAGCCTCGTCCTCCCGGGCGCGCGCTTTCCGCAGCAGGCAGGCTTCCGCATTCGTTCGCAGCCATAGAAGGAACCGGCGGCATTTCCGATGATACAAAGCTATTGTTTTTCTCAGCACAACCGCTTAATAGCAATGTCAAAAACATCCGCGCACGGATATTCTTCCTCTTTTTTTCTCCTTGCTGTTTGTCTTTTACCGAACATACCAGCCAAATTCCATCGCCATCCAAGCATTCTATCTTCTTGCGCCGGAAAATCGCCGGCGCGCCGGGGCTGCTCTGTCAGAACTTCAATTGCATGGGCATCCGGCCTTACGGAATGTGCCTGATGCCCAGCCGATTTCTCCCTTCGTATCCACAGAAACATAGTAGAGCGCCGCTTGCGCCTCCGCCACAGAATCACCGGGAGATATCTCTGACGCCGGACCAATCTCCGGTTTTCGCTCTCCTGTAAGCTCTTTTGTGGTCACCGTTCTGTAAAGCCATGCGTCGGTCCGATATTCTGTACGGATACGGGCATATTCTTCGCCTGCCTTTCCGGCAGCCTCTGTTCTCATAAATGCACCGGTGGTTTTCCATCCAGCGCGCTCAAAATGCAACAAATTATATACGGCCGGTCCATGCGGCCTCCTTATAGACACTCCATCAAAATCTCGTAGATTTCATCCCTGCTGAGTTCACGGGGGCCAGCCTTGATAATGTTGCAGGTATCGGCCACCTGCCGCAGTACCTCCGGGGTGATCTCCACCGTGGATTTAAGCCGGCTCAGTTTTGTGGGCAGCCCGCACTCTTTGATGAAGCTCTCCAGTGCCGCCACACCGGCTTCTGCGGTATCCTGGCCAAATACGTCCTTTGCAAGTCTGGCAAATTTCTCCGGCGCATCCTTTACGATATGGCGGTAATAAACGGGATGAATCACTGCCAGTCCCTGGCCGTGGTCGCAGTCGGTATAAGCGCCAAGCTGGTGTTCGATCTGGTGTGTCTGGGAATCTGTCAGGCGGCCGCATTTCAAAATTCCATTCTCCGCCATTGCAGAATCCCACATCAAGTTGCTCCGAGCCTGCCTGTCATTGATGTTTTTCAGCAAGCGGCGCATATTGACAACGGTATTGCGCATGACCGCCAGCGCCACATCATCGGAAACATTATCCTGGTCGGAATTACCGAAATATGTTTCCATGGCATGGCTTAAAGTGTCAAACGCACCGGAGAGGACCTGCATGGGCGGCACGGACATGGTATACGCCGGGTCCAGGACGGCGAATACGGGAGCGATGCCGAAAATGCCGCCCTTCCACTTCTTTTCTTCATGGGTGATGACGCCGCCCGCGTTCATTTCTGCCCCTGTGCCGGATGCGGTGACAACCGCACCTACCGGGATTCCTGCGTTAGGGAACTGTCCCTTGCCGTACTCCATCTCCCAGATGTCTTCGTCCAGCAGAGCTTGTGCGGAAATCACCTTGCAGCAGTCGATCACGCTGCCGCCGCCCACAGCCAGAATGAAGTCTACATGCTGCTCACGGGCAATGGCCGCACCTTCCTGCACCTTTGCATAGGTGGGGTTCGGCATGATACCGGAAAAATCAATAATCGTTTTATCTGCTTGTTTAAGCAGCGCTTTTACTTCATCATAGACGCCATTCTTTTTGACGGAGCCGCCGCCGTAGGCAAGCAGCACTGTCTTGCCTTTCTTTCGAAGCTCTGTGCGGAAAGCCTGCGCCGCGCTCCCCTCACCAAAATACACCTTCGTCGGATAAGAAAAAGTGAAACTGTTCATGCTATACTCTTCCTTCAATCGTGAATCTTTCTGTTTGTACACATACGAACGAATTCCGGGTCAAAGTGTTTCACGACAGTACCTGTATAACCTTGATCCAAAGAACTGATCCTCTGCATTTCATCATCGGTGAGGGTAAAATCCCAGATATTGAAATTCTCCTCGATTCGTTCCGGATGGGTGGATTTGGGGATCACCACTACTCCGCGCTGGATGTTCCATCGAAGCATCACTTGCCCCACTGTCTTTCCGTGTGCCGAAGCAATCTCCAGAAGGAGCCCCTCATGGAACGCGCCATATCGGCCGCCGCCAAGAGGCGCCCATGCTTCCGGAACGATATTGTACTTTTTCATAGTAGCCAATGCGTTCTCTTGCGTGAAATAAGGGTGAAGCTCCACTTGATTCACCATGGGCTGGATCTCGACAGTTTCGCAGAAATTCGTAAGGACGTGAGGATAGAAGTTGGACACGCCAATAGCTTTCAGCTTTCCATCCCTGTACGCGTCCTCCATAGCCCGCCATGCGCTGAAGTAATCCTTCATCGCCTGATGCAGCAAGTATAAATCCAGATATTCCAGTCCTGTTTTTTCCAGAGAGGCGCCAATGGCAGCTTTTGCCATTTCGTAATTCTGCATATCCTGCACCCACATTTTAGAGGTGATAAACAGCTCCTCTCTGGTACAGATGCCTTCAGCAATGGCTTCCCGCACAGCTTCTCCCACGGCGTCCTCGTTGGTGTATGAAGCGGCAGTATCAATCAGGCGGTATCCTGTCCGGATCGCATCCAGCACAGAACGCTTACATTCCTCTTTATCACGAACTTGAAAAACCCCAAAGCCCTCCATAGGCATTTTCAATCCGTTTTGCAGTGTTGCATATTCCATAATAGCGGCTCCTCCTTATTTTTCTTTTGCGGCAATTTCGTCAATGATGCTCATAGCATTCAGGCTGCGGGGATACCCGATATATGGCATGCACTGCTCCACGACACTGTAAAGTTTTTCTTTTCCGTTGCCCACGCCGAAATTTCCTGCCGTATGCCCGCGAAGCTGGTCTTCACAGCCTCCCTGTGCAAGAAGGAAACAAAAAGTGATCATCTCGCGTTCCTGGCCGTTCAGGCCGTTGCGGGTATAATAGTCTCCAAAGCAGTTGTCCGCCAGCCAGCGGTTAATGTTTCTGCGAAGCGCCGGGCCATCCGTTTGGCGCTTCGCCATATCGGGGCCAAACAGCTCCACCTGTTTGGCAAGCCCTCGCTCAAACCGGGGTTCCTCATTTGTGGATGCTTGCGGCGCAAGTGGCAGCCTGACGCCATGCTGCTCCATAATCCCGTTCGCAGCAATGAGAAAATCACAGGTGCGGCCGATCCCAAGATAGGCCGTTGCCTGATAGATGGTCTCCTTGATCGCAACGGGGTCAACCCCTATATTCAGTGCTGCGTGGAGCATGTTCTGAAATTCGCCCATGCCCTGGCAGCCAAGCAGGGCGCCAGGATACAAAGCATCCGTTCCTTTTCCGTGAGGATATTTGCATTCGCGGTTTCGTCCTGAGAAAAATTTGAGATGATCTCCACAAACTCAGGATCGGTCCGGCTCAAAGAAGAATTTACCCCTGCAAATAATCTTCGCGCTCTGCTCTCCGCGTTTTTGTTCATAAAAGCCATCCTTTTCTTATCTTATAAAGTTCGTCAAAACCTTTTCGTTGTCCGGGTGTGGAAGTCCATTCTCTCTTCCCAGGGCGATGCACTTTAACAGCCACGCCATGTTCTTCCCGATATTATACATGGTCATCAGCCCTTCCTTATCCTTTGCGACCTCCTCCGGCTGTGCGCCGTATACGTGGTTCCAATAGGTGGCGGAAACTACCGGCATAGAGCAGATGGTAAAATACTTATTGATAACGTCGAAAGAAGCTGTGGTTCCCGCCCGCCGGGCAGAAAGTACTGCCGCCGCGGGTTTAAACTGAAATGCCGCTCCGCCGGAATAAAAAGCCCTGTCCATAAAAGCCAACAGCCTGCCGCTGGGATGGGCGAAATAAACCGGAGAACCAAATACAAAACCATCTGCTGATTTTGCCTTTTCTACAAACTCATTCACACTATCATGGAACACACAACGCCCGGTTTCCCGGCACTTGCGGCAGGCAATGCAATCCGGCAGAGCTTCATTTCCGATAAAGAACTGCTCGGTTCCGATTCCCGCTTCCTGCAAGGCACGTTCCACTTCACACAACGCGGCATTGGTGCATCCCTTCTTACGGGAGCTGCCGTTTACAAGCAACACTTTCATTTGAATATCCCTCTTTTTCTCTTGCAATTTTGTTATTTCAATGCTACAATGCGTTTGTTTTAACCGCTTGTTAAGATCGATTATATTATACGGTAGTTACTATCGGTCAATAACCTTTTAAAATTTTTAATGACTTTTTGTAGACGGTTGATTGTAAAATCAAGTTGGACAGATAAAAGAAATCCATAGTGATTTGCCCGGTGGTAGAATGGAGTTGAAAAG
>ERZ856578.445-NODE-445-length-85061-cov-39.635167_pt1 | contig 85061 bp, 72 predicted proteins | sample MGYA00514384_ERZ856578 | MGnify/ENA primary metagenome ERZ856578 (study PRJEB29103, sample SAMN06111958) | human gut metagenome | biome: human gut; feature: ankylosing spondylitis patient; material: healthy_person | host: Homo sapiens | place: China:Hangzhou... | reverse complement strand
ACGCTGCGTTTCATTCACGTTAGCCAGAATGAAAAACTCGCGGCGCATCTTGGCGCATTCTTATCTGGAAATAGTATGAACACTTCCATACTTGACTTTATCCGCTGCAAGGGAAACGAACTTCCCCAAAAAAGCAAAAAACGCATCCCGACAATCCCCTTGTGCAGGAGAGGATTGCCGGGATGCTTGCGTATCATCGAATTACTCGCACGCCGCTTCAAATGCCTCGAAGAATTCCGGGCAAGACCAAGTGCCGCACGATGCAATCTTGTCGTTCTTCACCGTGAACTGATAAACCAGCCCGTTGTCCAGTTCAATCAGCAGAGACTGCTTCGCGCTCAGCGATCCGCTGCTTTCGTACGTCGCGTCATTCAGCAGCAGCGAAATCAGGTCGGCGCAGACACTTGCGTCCGTAATCGTGCCGACGCCGCTCAACTCAATGCTCGCGACGTGTCCGCTTAACTGCATCACGTCCGCAAGCGTCTCCGAACCCTTCAGCGCGTTGCCGTTGAAGCTCACGCGCTGGAAGAGCCGCATCTGCCCGTCCACCTCCGCCGCGACGAACGTGCTGCTCATGCCGCTGATGCCGTATACCTCCGTGCCGACCGCTGCCTTGTTAGAGAGCATGACATTCATGCCGGACAAAGACGGCTCGGTCGTGTACTCCGCAATCGTGCCTAAACTTGCGCCTAACAGGCTGGAGGAGACACTGCGCGGCGAGGTCATCATGCGGTAGTAGCTGCCGTTTACGCCAATCAGCGGGAAGGTGCTGCTGTCGCTGCTGCTCGACCATAGGTTACGGTAGGAGGGTACGGACTGCTTCTGCCCGATGGATACGTCGCTGCCGGTCAGGTCAGCGCGGAGCGTCCGCTCGGTGGCGGTCGGCTTGTCGCCCAAGGGGCTGGATTGAATCAGCGGTGCATTCGCAGGGGAGGACAACAGGGGAGAAAGCCCCACGAACAGCGCTACCGCCGCGGCGCACACGCCCGCGACCGACACAAAGCGGCGCACCGGGAAAGACTTCTTCTGACGGGATGCACGGGAATCGCGCACCGCCATCTGGATTCGATTGTTCAGCTCTGTCCCGGCGGTCAGACCTGCCAGCGACTGGTTCACCGTGTCGGGCAGATTCCGGAGCTGGGCTTCAAACTGCTCGTTCTGCTCAGGATGCTTCTTCACCGGGCATCGCCTCCTTTCAAAAGAATGGATTCAAGTTTTTTGCGCCCGCGGCTCAGACGGGAGGAAATCGTGCCTTCCGGCAGCTCTAACATTTGGGCAATTTCGGCAATGTTCATGCCCTGATAATAATGCAGGAGGATAACTTCCTTGAAGGTTGCGGGAAGCTGGTTGATGGCGGCCATCATCGCCTGCTGGTCGTCGCGGCGGGAAAACTCATCCGGCGCAGGAATCAGCTCGAACGTCGGCCCGCCCAGAATGACACGCTTGAGCCAAGCACCGCGCCATAAATCGCGGCAGCGGTTCAGCGCTACCTTCAGCAACCACGATTTTTCACGCCCCGGCTGCAGCAACGGATGCGTTGTCATCAGCCGCACGAACACGTCCTGACAGACATCCTCCGCTTTTTCGCGGTCGGAAAGGTAGAAGTAGCAGACGCGGAGCACATCGGTGGCGTACTGATCATAGAGCCGGGCAAAGTACGCGGGGTCATCCCGCACATCCGGTACCGGTTGATAAGAATCATCCAGCCCCTTTGCGGCGGCGGGTGAATCGAGGGCCTGCTGCACGGCAGATTCCTCCTTGTGCTTTGAGGTGGGTTCACTCATCTAACGATTGACGCCTCCCTTCCATTCCCGGAATTTCAAATTTTTTTGCGGATTTCAGGAAGAATTATACCACGCATCACAGAAAACTGCAAGCACAGGCAGAATGTCCCTCTTGTCAGCGGAAAAGAAATGTGCTATGATTGCGTTTACCCTGTCAACTAAGGGCAAAAGGAGTCGAAAGCATTCATGATTCGCACGGTCATCCACATTAACGAAGAACTCTGTTCCGGCTGCGGACTCTGCGCCTCGGCGTGCAAAGAAGGCGCGATTGCCATGGTGAACGGCAAGGCAAGGCTGATTCGCGACGACTACTGCGACGGGCTGGGCAACTGTCTGCCCGCGTGTCCCGTGGGCGCCATCAGCTTTGTGCAGCGCGAAGCCGCCGCGTTCGACGAGGAAGCGGTCAAGGAGCATCTGGCGCGCAAGCAGCAGGTGAGCGGCTGCCCCGGCATGAAGGTGCGCGCGATGAAGCGCACCGCCGCAAATGAATCTGCCGAAAACGCGGACAATGGGAGCCGCCTCCGTCAGTGGCCAGTGCAGATTCGTCTCGCGCCGGTCAGCGCCGCTTTCTATCAGGGCGCGGATCTGCTGATTGCGGCGGACTGCACCGCGTATGCCTACGGGCGCTTCCATCAGGACTTCATCCGCGACCGAATCGTCCTCATCGGCTGCCCGAAGCTCGACGATACGGATTATTCCCTGAAACTCACCGACATTCTCGCGAAAAACGAAATTCGTTCCGTGACCGTTGTGCGTATGGAAGTACCCTGCTGCGGCGGTATTTCCTACGCGGCGGAGAAAGCCGTCGCCCGCTGCGGCAAAAAACTGCCGATGCAAATCATCACCATCGGCACGGACGGGGAGATTTGCAGATAAATCCCATCAAAGTGGTTAATTTATTGAGAAAATGCGCACGGATGTCTTGAAAAGCCCCGGCAAATGTGGTAAAATACACCCTGTGCGTATAGATTCAAGAACGCATGACCGGGTCAGCTGACCCGACGAGAGCGCAGGAGGGAACAAATTCCGATGAGCACCAATTTTGAAAAGATTTCCAGCAACAAGGTGAAGCTGACCTTTGTTGTCCCCGCTGAAGATTTCGACAAGGCCCTGAATCAGGCTTATCTCAAGGATCGCAGCAAGATTAACGTCCCCGGCTTCCGCAAGGGCAAGGCGCCCCGCGCGGTCATCGAGCGTATGTATGGCGAAGGCGTGTTCTATGATGACGCGCTGGACGCGATTTTCCCGGCGCTGTATGCCGAAGCCATCAAGGAACACAACATCGACGTTGTGGATCGTCCGCAGGTGGATGTGCAGGAAATCGGCGCGGGCAAAGAACTGAAGTTCACCGCGGAAGTTTTCGTGCGTCCGGACGTGACGCTGGGCGAATACAAGAACCTGAAGGTTGAAGTGGAGCCGAAGGAAGTCGTCACCGAGGACGAAATTCAGGCGCGCATCAGCCAGGATCAGCAGAAGGGCGCGCGTACCATCGACGTGACCGACCGCGGCGTGGATTACACCGACACCGTGAACCTCGACTACGCAGGCAGTGTGGACGGCGTTCCGTTCGAGGGCGGCACGGCGCAGGGTCAGACCCTGAAAATCGGCAGCGGCGCGTTCATCCCGGGCTTTGAAGAGCAGATGGTCGGCATGACCGTCGGCGAAGAGAAGGATTTGAACGTCACCTTCCCTGAAAAGTATCATGCGGAGAACCTTGCGGGCAAGAACGCCGTGTTCCATGTCAAGGTGAACAGCATCACCAAGACCGAACTGCCGGAGCTGGATGACGACTTTGCGCAGGACAACGGCTTCGACACCTTCGACGCTTACAAGGCGGATGTCGCCAAGAAGCTGCAGGAGATTGCCGACACCAACTACGATGTCGAAATCGAGAATGCGCTGATTGAAAAGGCGGTTGCCAATGCCCAGATGGACATTCCGGCGGCGATGATTGACGATCAGCTGAACTACGTCATGCGTGACGTGGAATACTCCATGATGCGTCAGGGCCTCCGCATGGAAGACTACCTGAAGTACACGGGTCAGACCCGCGAGCAGATGGCGCAGCAGTACCGCGGCGAAGCGGAAAACCGCGTGAAGATTCAGCTGGTGCTGGAAGCCATCCGCAAGGCGGAGAACATTGAGCCCACCGCCGAGGATATCGACGAGCAGAGCGCGAAGCAGGCCAAGCGCGCTGGTCAGGAAGTGGAAGCCTTCAAGGCGAACCTGACCGACGAGCACAAGGCGTACCTGTCCGATCTGGCCGCCATCCAGAAGGTGTGCGACCTGATGAAGGCTGGCGCGACCGTCGTGGACAAGAAGCCGGAAGAAGCGGCGGAGACTGCGGAAGAAACCAAGACCGAGGAGTAATCCCCTAATTTTACGCTGATGAACGCGGGAGACAGGTCACGCCAGTCGCGACCGCTCCCGCGTCTTTCAGAATATACAGAAAACGGGGCAGGAGCAAAAAATGCGCCGCACGCATAGGTGCGCCCCAAACGGCGTACACTGAGCGGGAAAAATGCGCTGGAAAGCCCCTGCTATCCATGCTGCAAGGACAAATATGCAGCGAGGAGGGATAACGCAATGAATCTGATCCCCTATGTGGTCGAACAGACCAACCGCGGCGAGCGGTCGTATGACATTTATTCCCGCCTGCTCAAGGATCGTATTATCTTCTTGGGCGGCGAAATCAACGATGACGTGGCGAACACCGTCGTGGCGCAGATGCTCTTTCTGGAAATGGAAGACCCGGATGCCGATATCTGCCTGTACATCAACAGCCCCGGCGGTTCGGTGACGGCTGGTATGGCAATTTATGATACCATGCAGTACATCAAGCCGCAGGTACGCACGGTGTGCATCGGCATGGCGGCGTCGATGGGCGCGTTCCTGCTCATGGCGGGTCAGAAAGGCAAGCGCTGCGCCCTGCCGAACAGCGAAGTTATGATTCATCAACCGCTGGGCGGTGCGCAGGGTCAGGCGACGGACGTGCAGATTCAGGCGGAATGGCTGCTGAAAACGAAGGAAAAGATGATCCGCATGAAGGCTGAAATGACGGGGCAGGATATTGAGCGCATCCGCCGCGACGTGGAACGCGACCACTTCATGTCTGCGCAGGAAGCCCTCGAATACGGGATCATTGATGAAATCTTCGATCCCCGCAAGAAGACAAATTGACAGCTTGAGAGGTAGAAGATGGCAAAAGACGATATGACCCGTACGCCGCTGAAACGGTGCAGCTTCTGTGGCAAGACGGAACGCCAGGTGATGCGGATGGTGGCAGGCGCGAACAACGTTTGCATCTGCAACGAGTGCATCATGCTCTGTCAGGAGATTATCTCCGACGCAATGCCGATGATGCACTCCGGGCATCCGCAGCAGGAGCAGAAGTTCGACCACCTGCCGTCCCCCGCAGAAATGAAGCAGGTACTGGATGATTATGTCATCGGGCAGGAACATGCCAAGCGTGCCCTGTGCGTGGCGGTGTACAACCATTACAAGCGCATCGGCCAGCGCCCCGGCAAGGATGATGTTGAACTGCAGAAGTCGAACATCCTGATGGTGGGGCCGACGGGCTGCGGCAAGACGTTTCTGGCGCAGACACTCGCGCGCATCCTGAATGTGCCGTTCGCGATTGCTGATGCAACGAGCCTGACGGAAGCCGGCTACGTCGGCGAAGACGTGGAGAATATCCTGCTTCGCCTGATTCAGGCAGCGGATTACGACATTGACGCGGCACAGCGCGGCATCATCTACATTGACGAAATCGACAAAATCGCCCGCAAGAGCGAAAATCCGTCGATTACGCGCGATGTCAGCGGCGAAGGCGTGCAGCAGGCGCTGCTGAAAATCCTCGAAGGCACACTTGCTTCCGTTCCGCCGCAGGGTGGCCGCAAGCATCCCCAGCAGGAAATGATTCAGATTGACACGACAAACATCCTCTTTATCTGCGGCGGCGCGTTCGACGGCATTGTGCCGATTATCGAGAGCCGCACGGGCAAGAAGAACCTCGGCTTCGGCGCGGAGCTGACCAGCAAGACGCCGGAGGGCAGCACGGATGCGCTGAAAAAGCTGCGCCCGGAGGATTTGACGAAGTTCGGTCTGATTCCGGAATTTGTCGGTCGTCTGCCGATTACAGTGACGCTTGACGCGCTGGATGAGGACGCGCTGGTGCGAATTCTGACCGAGCCGAAAAACGCGCTGTGCAAGCAGTACCAGAAGCTGCTGGGACTCGACGGTGTGGAGCTGACGTTCGATGACGACGCAGTGCGGGCGATTGCGCACATGGCAATTGAGCGCAAGTGCGGCGCACGCGGTCTGCGCGCGATTATCGAGGATGTTATGCTGGACACGATGTTCGATTCGCCGGGTCGCCGGGAAATCTGCGGCTGCGAAATCACGGCGGATTCCGTGAACGGCAAGTGCGAGCCGAAACTTATCGAGGGCAAGCGGCACAAGCTGGGCAGCCGGACGGCGAAGCGCAAGATGGAAGAAAACACGCTGGTGGAACAGCCGGACGTGTGCTAATCGAATATTGAACCAATCAAAAAGGGCGAATCTGCGGGAAATGCAGGTTCGTCCCTTTTCGTATGCAATTACTTGTGATACGCCGTCACGTTCAGAATGTCCTCGGCGCGCTTGACCTGCTCGTCGGTCGGCGTCGGAACGCCTTCCAGCGGGTAGGGGATGCCGAGCTTCTGCCACTTCGACACACCCAGCGTGTGGTACGGCAGAATTTCCACACGGCTGACCGTCTTGAGGCTTGCGATAAAGTCGCTCATCTTGCGCAGGTCGTTCTCGTCGTCGGTCACACCCGGCACGAGAACGTGGCGAATCCACATTTCCTTGCCGTTGTCGGACAGATAGCGCGCCATGTCGAGGATGTTCGCGTTATCTTTGCCGGTCAGCTCCACATGCAGCTTGCTGTCGAACTGCTTCAGGTCGAGCATGAACAGGTCGGTCAGGCTCATCAGCTCATTGAAGCGGTCGAGCCACTCCGGGTCGCGGCGGAAGGGCTGACCTGCCGTGTCCACGCAGGTGTGCACGCCCTCTTTCTTCATCAGCCGGAAGAACTCGGTCACGAAGTCCAGCTGCACCAGCGGTTCACCGCCGGAAACGGTGATGCCGCCGTTGTTCTTCCAGTAAGGCTTGTAGCGAATGGCCTTGTCGAACAGCTCGCGTGCGGTCATTTCTTTCGTTTGGCTGATGGACGACGGGCACCATGTATCGGGGTTATGGCAGAATTTGCAGCGCAGCGCACAGCCGTAGAGGAAAACGGCGCAGCGAACGCCGGGACCATCCACCAGCGCGAAAGATTCAAACGAATGAATACGTCCCTTGATGTTGGGATTCGGATTGCTCATGTTTCTAAACTCCTTGCGAGGGATTCGGGCGGATAATCCGCCACCTCTATTATACCCGAAAAAGCGCGCCTGTAAACAGGAAAAGCCGCTTTTCTGGGAAAATTCGTGCATCTGGACAGAAAAAACCCGGCGGAAGTTGCCGTCCGCCGGGTGAGGGTTTCCAACAGGGAATTACATGCGGGTGTGGCAGGTACGGGCGATAACGTCCAACTGCTGCTCACGGGTCAGGTCGATGAACTTCACGGCATAGCCGGAAACACGGATGGTGAAGTTCGCGTATTCTTCCTTCTCCGGATGCTCCATGGCGTCCAGCAGCTTTTCCTTGCCGAACACGTTCACGTTCAGGTGATGCGCACCCTGATCGAAGTAGCCGTCCATGACCTGCACGAGGTTGTTCACGCGCTCGCCGGCAGCATGGCCCAGCGCATCGGGGTTGATGGTCTGGGTGTTGGAGATGCCGTCCAGCGCCCAGTGATAGGGCAGCTTCGCGGTGGAGTTCAGGGACGCAACCAGACCATTCTGCTCCGCGCCGTAGGAGGGGTTCGCACCGGGCGCGAGGGGCGTCCACGCGCGACGGCCGTCAGGCGTAGAACCGGTGGCCTTGCCGTACACGACGTTGGAGGTGATGGTCAGGATGGAAGTGCTGGGCTCGGAATTGCGGTAGGTGTGATGCTTCTTCACCATGTCGATGAAGGTCTTCAGCAGCCACTTGGCGATGTCGTCCGCACGGTCGTCGTCGTTGCCGTACTTCGGGAACTCGCCCTCGGTCTTGTAGTCGTAAACCATGCCGGATTCGTCGCGGATAGCGGTGACCTTGGCATACTTCAAAGCGCTGATAGAGTCAACGCAGTGAGAGAAGCCAGCGATACCGGTCGCGAAGGAGCGCTTCACATGGGTATCGATCAGCGCCATTTCAGCCGCTTCGTAGTAGTACTTGTCGTGCATGTAGTGGATCAGGTTCAGCACGTTGACATACAGGCCAGCCAGCCAGTCGAGCATACGCAGGTAAGCGGGCTTGACGATGTCCCAAGTCAGTTCATCGGTGGTGATGGGCGCGTAGCAGGGACCAACCTGGGTCTTCAGCTTCTCGTCCATGCCGCCGTTGATGGCGTACAGCAGCGCCTTCAGCAGGTTCGCGCGAGCGCCGAAGAACTGCATCTCCTTGCCGGTCTGGGTAGCAGACACGCAGCAGCAGATGGAGTAGTCGTCGCCCCAGACGGGCTTCATCACGTCATCGTTCTCATACTGGATGGAAGAGGAGACGATGGAGATGTGCGCCGCGTACTTCTTGAAGGCTTCCGGCAGACGGGAGGTGTACAGAACGGTCATGTTGGGTTCCGGAGACGGGCCCATGTTTTCAAGCGTGTGCAGGAAACGATAGTCGTTCTTGGTGACCATGGAACGGCCGTCCAAACCAGTGCCGCCGACTTCCAGCGTCGCCCAGACGGGGTCGCCGGAGAACAGCTCCTGATAGGAGGTGATGCGGGCGAACTTGACCATACGGAACTTCATGACGATGTGGTCAACCAGCTCCTGCGCCTCGGCCTCGGTGATGACGCCGTTTTCGAGGTCACGCTCGACATAAATGTCGAGGAAGGTGGAGATGCGGCCGACAGACATGGCAGCGCCGTTCTGGGTCTTGATGGCGGCCAGATAGCCGAAGTACAGCCACTGGAACGCTTCGTGCGCGTTGCTGGCGGGCTTGGAGATGTCGTAGCCGTAGGACGCGGCCATGACCTTCATGTCCTTCAGGGCGTTCACCTGCAGGGTGATTTCCTGACGCTGACGGATGACGTCGTCGGTCATCGTGCCGTCGCCGCAGTTGGCAAAATCATGCTGCTTTTCAGCAATCAGCACGTCGATGCCGTACAGCGCAACACGGCGATAGTCGCCCACGATACGGCCGCGGCCATAGGTGTCCGGCAGACCGGTGATGATGTGGGACTTGCGGGCCGCGCGCATTTCAGGCGTGTACGCCATGAAGACCGCGTCGGAGTGCGTCAGGTGATATTCGGTGAAGATCTTGTGCAGTTCGGGAGCGGGGGTGTAGCCGTTCTCGGTGCAGGACTGTTCCGCCATGCGGATGCCGCCGAAGGGCATGAAAGCGCGCTTCAGGGGCTTGTCCGTCTGAAGACCCACGACCTTCTCCAGATCCTTCAGGTCTTCGTCGATGTAGCCGGGCTTATGGGAAGTCAGGGTAGAAACAATCTCGGTGTCCATATCCAGGACGCCGCCCTTGGCGCGCTCTTCCTTCTGCAGCTTCTGCAGAGCGCCCCACAGCTTGTCGGTCGCTTCGGTCGGGCCGACCAGGAAGGATTCGTCACCGTCGTAAGGCTTATAGTTCTTCTGGATGAAGTCGCGAACGTTGACTTCTTCCTTCCAGATGGAACCCTTGAAGCCATTCCACTGCTCAAAATTGTACATGATGGTTGACCTCCTGATGTTGAAATGTGTGCCGGAAACCGGCGAATGAACGCCGCCGTCCCCAAATCATCCGCGTGGATGGGGGTCAGTAGGGAACTGCTTCCGAACCACAGATATTCTATCACAAGATGTTGTATAATGCAATAGGCAAAATCACAAAACGCGCAAAAAATCGACAACTTCATGAAAAGCCTTACAAACCCTTGAAAATGGCGGGTTTTCGGTTGATACGGCAAGAATGCGGGCGAAAGAATGCCGCTTTCGCGGATGAAAGCGGTACACTATATCTTGTGGTATGGACAGAACGGACAAACAAGGACTGTATCCACTGCGGAAAGAAAAATTGCAGCAAAAGCGTCATCCGGGCATGGTTTTCCGCCGCTTCGGGCATACTGCGGTCGATGAAATGCAAGGGAGGTTTTGCGCATGTTTGCAACAATGCTGGTCGTCATCCAGCTGGTGGTGTCGGTGGTGGTGGGACTGTACTTTTTCCGGCAGCTGCGCCAGTCGCGGCAGAAAGAGCCGGCGCACGGGCGGGAGAGCAACCGCGAAATGGAGCGGATGCGCCACCTGCGGTCGATTCACCTATCCGAGCCGCTGGCGGAAAAGGTGCGCCCGACGAAAATGAGTGACGTGATTGGTCAGGAGGACGGCATTCGCAGCCTGAAGGCGATTCTCTGCGGCGCAAACCCGCAGCATGTGCTGATTTACGGCCCGCCCGGCATCGGCAAGACCTGCGCGGCGCGGCTGGTGCTGGAGGCGGCGAAGCAGTCGCAGGGGACGCCCTTCCGCGAGGATGCGCCGTTCATCGAGGTGGATGCGACGTGCGTGCGCTTTGATGAACGCGCGATTGCCGACCCGCTCATCGGCAGCGTCCATGACCCGATTTATCAGGGTGCGGGGCAGCTGGGCGCACAGGGCGTGCCGCAGCCCAAGCCCGGCGCGGTCACCAAAGCGCATGGCGGGGTGCTGTTTCTGGATGAAATCGGCGAACTGCATCCGGTGCAGATGAACAAGCTGCTGAAGGTGCTGGAGGATCGCCGCGTGATGCTGGACAGCGCTTATTATAATCCGGATGACGCGACGATTCCGCGCTATATCCACGACATTTTCCACAATGGGCTTCCGGCGGATTTTCGGCTTGTCGGCGCAACGACGCGCAGCCCGTCAGAAATCAGCCCCGCCCTGCGCTCACGGTGCATGGAAGTCTTTTTTCGCGCGCTGACACCGGAAGAAATTGCCCTGATTGCTTCCGGCGCGGCGGAACGCGCGGGCTGCGCGATGGCGAAGCAGGAGGCGGAAACCATCGGGCGCTATGCCGCCTGCGGACGCGACGCGGTGAACATTGTGCAGATGTGCGCGGGTCTGGCGCAAATGGACGAGCGCACAATGATTCTGCCAGAGGATGTGGCTTGGGTGGTGCAGAGCGGGCATTACACCATCCACGCCCAGCAGAAGGCGGATGTCTCGAACCGCGTTGGCGTGGTGCATGGGCTGGCGGTGTATGGCGAAAATCAGGGCGCGCTGCTGGATTTGGAGGCGGTCGCGACGCCGGGACACGGCGAAATCACCGTGACGGGCATTATTGATGAGGAAGAAATCGGGCAGGAGGGGCACAAGATGCGCCGCCGTTCGACGGCACACGGCGCGGCGGAGAATGTCCGCACACTCCTGAAAAGCCTCGGATACACACTGGAAAACACCGATTTGCACATCAATTTTCCCGGTGGAATGCCCGTTGACGGCCCGTCGGCAGGCGTCGCGATGGCGGTCGCTGCGGTCAGCGCGCTGACCGATACGCCAGTGGATGGCACGATGGCGGTCACGGGTGAAATTACCGTGCAGGGGAAGGTGAAAGCGGTCGGCGGCGTACCGCAGAAGGTGGAAGCCGCGTGTCAGGCAGGGCTGCTGCGCGTGCTGATTCCCAAGGAGAACGACGCGGAGACGCTGCATATCGCGGGCATTGAGGTGCAAGGAATTGACGAGGTGCATCAGGCGCTGTCAGCAATGCTTGTGCACACAAAGACGGCGAAGAAGCTGATTCACAGTCCACTGCCGATGACGGAGAAGGTCGCCGCGGCTGCTGCAGAACCCAGTGCGTGACGCAGAACGACGAAAAATTTACATTCTCGCAGAAAAAAATCGTTACATCATATGTTTTTTCGCTTGTCAAACCGTGGCGGAATATGTATACTATATCTTTGCCGGACGGGATGCGCCGTTCGAGCGTGGACGCGGCATGATACGTTCTGGTTCGCCGCGTCCGATGAGGAGGAACTATGCCCAGAAAGAAAACCAATCTGACGATGCCGGTGCTGGCGCTGCGGGGGCTGATGGTATTCCCGCACATGGTGCTGCACTTTGACGTCGGCCGCCCGAAGTCTGTCGCCGCCCTGCAGGAAGCGATGATGAATGACCAGAAGATTTTCCTCGTGGCGCAGAAGGATGTGGATGACCCAGACCCTACCCCGGAAAATTTGTGCACCGTCGGCACAATCGCCAATATTCGGCAGGTGATGAATCTGCCCGGCGACAGCCTGCGTGTGCTGGTGGAGGGTGAAACGCGCGGCGAATTGACTACTGTGACGCAGGAAGACCCGTTCCTGCTGGGACGTATCCACCTGCCGAAAGTGACCGCGCCGGCGGATGAAATGGAGCTGGCGGCGCTGGTGCGCACGGCGAAGGATTATTTTGATGCCTATGCCCGCGCGAGCCAGCGGGTCAGCCAGGAGACGATTGCGTCCATCCGGGATGTGGATGACGCCGAGCAGATTGCTGACCTGATTGCCGCAAATATCCTGACGAAGCTGGAGGATCGCCAGCAGATTCTGGAAGAATTCGATATTCAGCGCCGTCTGGAACGCCTCTGCACCATTTTGAGCCGCGAAATTGAACTGACCGGCGTGGAAAAGCAGGTGCAGGAGCGCGTCAAGAAACAGATTGACAAGAACCAGAAGGATTATTATCTGCGCGAGCACATGAAGGCTATCCAGACCGAACTGGGCGATACCGACGCGACGGATGTGGAGGAGCTTCGCGAACGCGCCAAGAATACGCCGCTGAACGACGAAGCACGTCAACGCGTGGACAAGGAGCTGGAGCGCCTGTCCCGGATGACGCCCGGTACGCCGGAAGTCGGCATGTCCCGGACGTATATCGAGTGGATTCTCGATCTGCCGTGGGGCAAGCAGACGACTGATAATCTGGATTTGAAGCGCGCGCGGAAGGTGCTGGCGCAGGATCATTACGGCCTGGAGAAAGTCAAGGAGCGCATCGTCGAATATCTGGCGGTGCTCAAGCTCAAGCAGGATATGCGTGGTCCGATTCTGTGCTTCGTCGGCCCGCCCGGCGTGGGCAAAACGTCCATCGTTCGCGCAATCGCCAAGGCAGTCGGGCGGCAGTTCGTGCAGGTGTCGCTCGGCGGCGTGCGCGACGAGGCGGAAATCCGCGGCCATCGCCGGACATATATCGGCGCGATTCCGGGGCGGATTATCTCCGGCATGAAGCAGGCTGGCACGATGAACCCGGTATTCCTGTTCGACGAAATCGACAAGATGAGCCACGATTTCCGCGGTGACCCCGCCAGCGCTATGCTGGAGGTGCTCGACGGCGAGCAGAACGGCGCATTCCGCGACCACTATCTCGAACTGCCCTTCGACCTCAGCCGCGTCATGTTCATCACCACAGCGAACAGCATCGACACCATCCCCACGCCGCTGCTCGACCGCATGGAGGTTATCGAAGTGCCGTCATACACGGAGGAGGAGAAGCTGCAAATCGCCAAGCGCCACCTTTTGCCCAAGCAGGTGAAAGAACACGGTCTTGATGCCGGGACGGTGAAAATCAGCGACCGCGTGATGCGCAGCCTGATTGAGGGCTACACACGCGAAGCCGGCGTCCGCACGCTCGAACGCACGATTGCCAAGGTCATCCGCAAGGCCGCCGTGACGATGCTCGACGAGGGCGAAACCGACGTCACCGTGACTGAAAAGGTGCTGCACCAGTACCTCGGCGCGCCGCGTTTCACCCGCGAACTGCCGGAGAAAGAGCCGCGCGTGGGCATTGTCAACGGCCTTGCCTACACCACCGTCGGCGGCGAAACGCTGGAAGTCGAATGCCTGACCATGCCCGGCAAGGGTGGTCTGCGCCTGACGGGACAGCTTGGCGATGTGATGAAGGAATCCGCCGAAGCCGCGTTCTCCTACGTCCGCGCGCACTGCGCTGATTTGGGATTGGCGGATGACTTCTACAAAGATGTTGATATCCACATCCATGTGCCGGAAGGCGCTGTGCCGAAGGATGGCCCGTCCGCGGGTGTGACGATGGCGACGGCACTGGTGTCTGTGCTGACGGGGATTCCCGTGCGCAATGATGTGGCGATGACGGGGGAAATTACCCTGCGCGGGCGTGTGCTGCCGATTGGCGGATTGAAGGAAAAGACGCTGGCTGCGTATCGGGCGGGGATTACGACGCTGATTATTCCGAAGGAAAATCAGAAGGATTTAGAAGAAATTCCGCCGCATGTGTTGAGTCAGTTTAAGATTGTGTGCGTGGAGCAGATTGAGCAGGTGCTGGAAAATGCGCTGACGCGGATGCCGGAGCGCCGCGCTTAAAGCCCAAAGAGCAACACGCGGAAGAAGTAGGAAAGTGCGACCAACTCAATCGCGCGAAGGGGTCAAGGGGCAATGCCCCTTGCAGGGTCAAGGGACAGCGTCCCTTGTGGGGTTTGGGGCAACGCCCCAACTGTTCCACGGGCGACCGGCATGCTAAATGCGACCAACAAGGTCGCAGGCAGCGAAGCGTCCCTGCCAGTAACTTCGCGCTTCCTCAGAAGCGCCCCCCAACTTGCTTTTTCAACTTGCCGCATATTGTCGCGCCCATTGGCGCGACCGAGCATCCGGAACACCAAAAGAAGTCGCACATCCCCCAAAAGCCACTCATACCCCAAAAGGAGATACGAAATTTGGAAATCAAAAAAGCAGAATTTATTACCTCTATGGCGCAGTACGGGCAATTTGAGGGCGTCGGACTGCCGCAGATTGCCGTCGCCGGAAAATCCAACGTCGGAAAAAGCAGCCTCATCAATAAGCTCTGCAACCGCCGCTCCCTCGCGCGCACGTCTCAAACGCCCGGAAAAACCCGGCTCATCAACGCCTTCCTGCTCAACGACAGCTTTCATTTGATTGATCTGCCCGGCTACGGCTTCGCAAAGGTCGATAAGCAGGAGAAACTCCGCTGGGGCAAGATGATGCAGGATTACTTCGAGCAGTCCGATGAACTGCGCCACGTCCTGTGCCTCGTGGATATCCGCCACGAGCCGACCGAGGACGATAAGCAGATGAACCTCTTCCTCCGCCAGATGGGCATCCCGTTCACCGTGATTGCCACCAAGGCGGACAAGATCAGCCGCGGCGCGCGCCAGAAGCAGCTTGCGCCTATCTGCCGCGCCCTGCTTGTGCAGCCGTGGGAGGTCATCTGCTGGTCGTCCGAAGACGGCACGGGGCGCGACCAGCTGCTGACGCTTCTGGAAAAGGTGCTTGCGCCGGAAGAAGAAGCGCCGGAAGCCTGACACGCATCTTTCATCCGCCGCATACGATGGGAACTGCCCGGAGAATCCGGCTGGATGGAGGAGTGCAGCAATGAAAAAGAAACCCAATGCCCGCGCTGAAATGCCGCGCAACTTGATTTTTCCCCGCGCTGAGCTGGTCTACCTGCCCGTAACGCCGGAAGTGGCGCGCGCGGTGGAAAACGCCGTGCAAATGTCGCTGGATGCCCCGCTCAATGCGCCGAATCCGCGCCGAAGCGCCGCCGGACGCGCCATCCTGCACGCACGGGGCGTGTCGCTTCCCGGCGTGGAGGGTATGAACCGCGGCATCCGCTGCCATCGGCCGGTGCAGGTGACAAACGGCGTGCCGCTGACGAAGGAAGCGATGTCCGTCACGGCGGAATCATCCGAAACGAGGGAGACGCCGGAAGCGCCGCTGCCCCCTGTTGCGCAGCCGACCATCAGGATTGGTACATGACAAAATGCCCCTTCCGAGACTGGAAGGGGCGAAAAAGGGTCAGCGGACGAAAATCTGCGTCACATAAACGTAACCGTTCGCGTCGTAGACGATACCCAGCCCAACCTTCTGCCAAGCGCTGGAGAGAATGTTGCGGCGGTGTCCGTCCGAGGACATGAACGCGGCGTGCGCCTTTTCCGTGGTGGCATGGTGGGCAATGTTCTCGCCCGCACCGGAGAAGGAGTAGCCGAACGTTTTCAGCATGTCGCTGACATGACCGTAGGTGGGGGACTCATGCGCAAAGTAATGGTTGTCGCGCATGTCGGCGGATTTGATGCGCGCAATGCGGGAAAGCTCTACGTCGAGCGTCAAAGGCGAAAGTCCCTGCGCAATTCGTTCCTGATTGAGCAAATTCAGCAGAATTTCCTCTTGCACTTGCGACGATGGTGTAGTATAATCATCCCCCGTGGAAGGTGCAGACGTTTTTACCGGCGCACTGGCAGGTGTGGCGGTTGGACGGGGTGTTGCGACGGCATCCTGCGCGGGACAGAACGTTCCGTTCGGGCGATACCATCCATCATAATCGAACTGCGACGTCGGGAAATTCTCAGCAGCCGATAGACTGGTGAGCAGCAGGACGGACGCAGTGAAAAACGCCGCGTACTTCTTGTTCATTGCAAGCTCCTCCGAAAGTTATTACGATTCCTGACGGAAATCGTAACATGATTGTAACATATGACTTTTGGAGACGCAAGAAAATCCCCAGCAGCTTTCCAAGGAAATAACTACCACAGAATGTGCCGGACGGAAAAAACACCCGGCGGTCTGAATTTTAGGAGGGAATCTTCTTATGAAGAAGTATGTTCAATGCCCGCGGTGTGAACTGAACTACATCACAACGCCCGGCGACAAGTACTGCAAGGTGTGTATGCGCGAGATGAAGGGCGAAGGCGGGCAGGACGACGTGGAAATGTGCAGCGTATGCAACGAGAATCCCGCGCTGCCGGGACGCGATATCTGCCTGTTCTGCCTGAAGGAAATGAACGCGCAGGCGGCGGAGAGTGTGGGCGCTGCGTCCGATGATTCCGGTGACGGCGACGGCGAACAGGTGACGCCGCGCAGCCTGACGGACATGGACGACGTCGGCTCGATGGACGAAATTCAGATGCTGCCGGAAGAAACCGACGGCGAATACACGAAGATGGCGGGCGAAATGACTTCCTTGGAAGGAATGCAGGAAGACGAAGCCAACGAGGATGACGACGAGGACGCGGACGACGATATGTGACCTGTCCGCGCCGCGCAAGGAGGACACATGACGCTGTTTGCCATCGGTGATTTGCATCTGCCCGGCGGCGAGGAAAAGCCGATGGATATTTTCGGCGACCACTGGGAGAATCACTTTGCGCATATCGCGGCGGATTGGCGCGCGCGTGTTAAGGACGGGGATGTCGTGCTGATTCCCGGCGATATCTCGTGGGCTATGCAGCTGGAGCGCGCCGTGCCGGACTTGCAGAAGATTGGCGCGCTGCCGGGGCGCAAGGTGCTCATCAAGGGCAATCACGATTACTGGTGGAACAGTGTCTCCAAACTGCGGCGGGTGCTGCCGGAAGGCATGAGCGCCTTGCAGCATGACGCGCTGGATATGGGGGATTTTGTCGTCTGCGGCACGCGCGGGTGGATGTTCCCCACGGGCGACGCGCCGCTTGCGCCGGAGGATGAGCGCATCCTGAACCGTGAACTGCTGCGGCTGGACATGGCGATCAGCGCGGCGGAAAAACTGGCGCAAGGGCAGAAGCCGATTGTCGTCATGCTCCACTATCCGCCGCTGCTGCTGACCGTGCTGGATACGCCGTTCACGCAGGTGCTTGCGCGGCACAGGGTGCATACGGTGGTCTACGGTCATCTGCACGGGGCAGGAATCCGCGCGGGGTTCAACGGTGAGCATGAAGGCATCCATTATCGGCTGACCTCCTGCGACGCGCTGGGCTTCCGGCTGACGGAAGTGCCGCTGATGACCACAATAAGCAATTCTTAAATATTTGTTACATCCCCCAAAAGACGGTTTATGCCGTCTTTTTTTGTTTTTGGGCGTAGAAACCACTTTTGCAGCGAAAAATATGCCTGAATGGAGAATCGCTCCCAAAAGTGACGGACAAAATCACTCGAAAAAGAACGACTGTTTCCCGTTTTTGGGCGACGATGACACATCGCACCTGTCGAATATTACGAAAAGATGAAAGAAAACTGGAAACGGGCAAAAATTTCATCGAAAAAAGTGCCTGCAAACACTTGCAATTTCCGAATCGCGGCGGTATGATAAGAGTGCCATTTCGTGTGATTGACGACCTATTTTGTGAATTTGGTGGGGGTGAGCGTGTGGATGAGAACCAAGTTGGGCAAAATGAACGCCTGACCCCCACTAACATGCGTACAAATGTGCCCCTTTCTGATGAGCAGATTCTTGAAAAACAGAGAAAGCGTTTCCGCGGCACCTATAATCATTCGCTGGACGGCAAGGGCCGTCTGGTGATTCCGCTGGCGTTCCGGCAGGAGCTGGGCGAGCGGTTTGTGATTGCACCGGAATTTGACTTCAAGTCCATTGCAATTTACCCTGAAATGGTCTTTATGCGCCTGTGCGAGCATTATGAGCGGCTGAACCGCAAGAAGAAAAATGCACAGCTGATGAACTACATGCAGTGGTTTAACTCCATGTCCTATACGGATCAGGAGTGCGACGCGCAGGGACGTGTGCTGCTGCCGGCAAAACTGCGCAGCATGATGCTGGGCGAAGAGAAGGATGTTGACATTATGGGCAACGACGACCATCTGCGCGTGGCGGCGACAATCAACAACATGGCGAACTTCGAGCTGTTCAAGGATAACCTGAATGCGACGTGGGCAGCGATCGACGAGCTGGAAGACGGCGAGGACGAGGAAGAATAACGGTTCTATCCGCTGAAACAATGGCATTTTTCAGGCAGAGGAGGCATACAGTATGATGAACGACAGGGCGCGGCTGTGGAGCAAGCGCAAATCCGCCCCCTTCGCAGATCCGCGCGATGAGGAACGCGCTCTCCGCGAAATGCGGAAGAGCATTGACCATAGCTTTAACTTCAACATCGATTTCAAGGGTGAGCAGCCGTATATGGATAACTATCGGGCGACGGTCAGCTTCGGTGCAGGCTGCTGGCAGAACACGGGCACACGACGCCGGGCGGATGTGCCGCAGCAGCAGGAACGGCAGCACAGTATTCTCGTTTCGCGGCAGGGGCTGCATTCGGGGCTGGCGCTGCTGGTAGTGGCGGTGTGCCTGTTCGTGATGGGTGTTTTCTGGCTGAACTTGCAGTCGCAGATCCAGAACGTCAGCACCCAGATTGGTGTCCGGACGACGAACATCAACGCGAAGCAGCAGGAGAATGATACCCTGCAGGCGCAAATCAGCGTCGCGACGAAGGAACAGTCGCTTTTGCAGCGGGCGCAGAAGCTGGGGATGAAGGAAGGCAAGAACGTGCAGGTGGTGGAACTGTCCGGCGTGCCGGATGCTATCTGCGGCCTGCAGGAGGGTGCGCAGAACACCATGACCACCACGGACGTGGCGCTGCTGATGCACATGCAGTAATCGAATCCGCAATCCACAGCAATAAGCTGCAAAAACGCGAATCAGGAGGACGGACATGCATCCGGAACTGCTGGTACGCAAGCGAATCTGGCTGATGACGCTGGTGCTGACGGGCTTGTTCCTGCTGGCGGCGGCGCGCATTGCCGTTCTCACTACCTCCGAGGCTGCCTCGCTGACCGAGCGGGGCATTCGTCAGTGGACGAAAGCTGGCATTGTTACGGCGCGGCGCGGCACGATTACTGACCGCAAGGGGCGAACGCTCGCCATCTCCGCGACGGCGTACATCGTCACTGCTGACCCGCGGCTTGTCAGCGACACAGAGAGGTTCCTCGACAGTATCGAGCCGGTGCTGAACATCAACAAAGAGGCGGCACGAAAACGATTGCAGGACAAGACAAAGGGGTCGATTATCTTAAAGCGGCAGGTCAGCCGCGAGACGGTCGATGCCCTGCGTCAGCTGCGGTCAGAGACAACGGAGGACAGCGGCTTGAAGGCGCTGTCCTTTGACGAGGATATCTGCCGCTACTACCCATATGGAGCGCTGCTCAGCCAAGTGCTGGGCTTGACAACGGTGGACAGCGAGGGGCAGTCCGGGCTGGAAAGCCGCTATGAGGATGTCCTGCGCGGCACGGAGGGCAGCTATCTGCGGCAGGTGGACGCGCGCAATCGTCAGCTGGACGGCACGGAAGGCTGGTACATCCCGTCGCAGCAGGGGTGTGGTTTGGTGCTGACGATTGACGCGGAAATTCAGGAGATGGTCGAAAAGGCGATGCGCGAGTGCATTGAAGTCAATCAGGCGCAGTCGGTCATCTGCCTTGTCAGCGACGTGAAAACGGGCGCGATTCTGGCGATGTGCATGAACCCTTGCTACGACCCGAACGATCCGCCGCGCAACGACGCGGAGACGCTGACGGAGCTGATGCGCCTGACCGCGATTTCCGACGTTTACGAGCCGGGCAGCACGTTCAAAATTCTCACGGCGGCATCCGCGCTGGACAGCGGGGTGACAACGCCGCAGGATTCTTTCTACTGCTCGGCGAAAATCACCGTTGACGGCGACACCATCCGCTGCTGGGGGCGTCCGCACGGCGCGGAGACGATGGCAGATGGGCTGAAAAACAGCTGCAACCCGGTGTTTGTCGAGCTGGCGCTGCGGATGGGGACGGATACGTTCTACCGCTACCTGACGGCGTTCGGGCTGGGCAAAAAGACGGGCATTGACCTGCCGGGGGAGTCGCCGGGCATCCTCATCACGTCGCGGAACGTCAAACGCGTGGACTTGGCGCGCATTGGCTTCGGGCAGTCCGTCGCGCTCACGCCGATTCAGATGATGATGGCGGCGAACTCCGTCATCAACGGCGGAAAGCTGATGAAACCCTACATCGTCAGCGAAATTCAAACGCCGGACGGGGAGACGCTGGAGCGCTTTCACCCGACGGTGATGGCGGCGCCAATTCGCCCGGAAACGAGCGACACGATGCGGCTGCTGCTGGAACGTGTCGTCTCAGAAGGCGGCGGCAAGAACGCGGCGATTGCTGGATACCGCATCGGCGGCAAAACCGGCACGGCACAGGTTTACAAGAATGGACGCGTCGTGCGCGACACGCACATCGGGTCGTTCTACGGCTTCGCGCCGGTAAATGATCCGCAGGTTAGCATCCTTGTCATTGTCAAGGAGGCGGACGTGCCGATTGACTATGGCGGCACGACGGCGGCGCCTTTTGCCCGGCAAATCATGCAGGAAATGCTGCCGTACCTCGGAATTGAACCGGAAAATGACGAAAAAGATGAAGAAATTGAAGTTCCTGCGCTGAAAGGCTTGACGATTGGCGATGCAAAGCGTAAACTGTCACAGGTGGGATTGGAAAGCGTGACGGACGGCGCGAACACCGTCGTGCTGGATCAATTGCCGCCGGCGGGCGCGAAGCTCGTCAAAGGCGGGCATGTGATGCTCTACACCGCCGGTTCAGAGGAGCTGACGCCGGAAGAGCTGGTCTGTGTGCCTGACCTGACTGGCTTGGGCGATGTAGACTGCGCGCGCCTTGTGCGCCAGCGGGGACTAATGATGTCCATGACGGGGCAGGGGCTGTGCACAGAGCAAAGCCCTGCAGCGGGAGAATATGTACAGCCCGGCACAACGATTTTTCTGCTGATGGCCGGGGATGACGAATAAAGGAGCTAATTGACGATGGAACTGAGACAGCTTGTCAAGGAAGTGCCGTACTTGCTGGAAACCAGGGGCGATATGTCCGTGGAGATTGCGGCGCTGTGTTCCAACAGCCGGGAAAAGACCGAAAACGGCATCTTCTTCTGCTTTGCCGGTGCACATTTTGATGCGCATCAGTATGCCCCGCAGGCGGTGCAAAATGGCTGCGTGGCACTGGTAGTGGAACGCTTCCTAGACGATGTGAATGTGCCGCAGGTGCTGGTGAGCAACGGCCGTGCGGCAATGGCGAGAATCTGCGAGGCGTTCTTTAATCATCCGGAGCGGAAAATGCGCTTCGTGGGCATCACCGGCACGAAGGGCAAGACGACGACCAGCTACATGGTCAAGTCTATCTGCGAACAGGCGGGCTTCAAGTGCGGGCTGGTCGGTACGACGGGCAACATGATCGGCGAGAAGCACATCCCGTCCAGCAAGACCACGCCCGATCCGATTGACCTCATGCGTGACCTGAACGAGATGGTGCAGGCAGGCGTGCAGGTGGTCGTCATGGAGGTGTCGGCGCACGCGCTGGATATGCACCGGCTGGACGGCATGACGTTCGAGTGCGGCTGCTACACCAACCTCAGCCAAGACCATCTGGACTACTTCGGTACGATGGAGAACTACTTCCAGTGCAAAAAGGCGTTCTTCACCTCCGGCATGGCGAAGAATGCCGCCATTAACGCCGATGATGAGCGGGCGGCGGAGCTGCTGCGCGACGTGACAATTCCGCATATGACCTACGGCATCGCGGCGGAGGCGGATTTGTTCGCGCGCGACATTGAAATCACCGAAAACGGCGTGTCCTTTGAGCTGCGGCTGCGCAACGCGGAATACATCCAAATCAACCTGCGCATGACGGGCATGTTCAATGTCTACAACGCCTTGTCCGCGGCGGCGTGCGCGCTGATTCTGGGCGTGTCGCCGGAGAATGTCCGCGCGGGGCTGGAAAGCATCCACAGTGTGCCGGGGCGCATTGAAATGCTGCCGACGAACACGCCGTACCGCGTGATTCTGGACTATGCCCATGCGCCGGATGCGTTGAGCAACATCCTCCGCACCTGCCGCACGTTCACCAAGAAGCGGTTGATTGCGCTCTTCGGCTGCGGCGGCGACCGCGACAAGGGCAAGCGCCCGATTATGGGGCGCATCGGCGGCGAACTGGCGGATTTGTGCATCCTCACCAGTGACAATCCGCGCACGGAAGACCCGATGGAAATCCTGCGCGAAATCGAAGAGGGCATCAAAGAGACGACGGGCGAGTACGTCGTCATCGAGAACCGTCGGGACGCCATCCGCCACGCGCTGGAAATCGGGCGGGAAGGCGACATCATCGTTCTGTGCGGCAAGGGTCACGAGACGTATCAGGAGACAATGGGCGTCAAGCGGCCGTTCGACGAGAAAGTTGTCGTGCAGGAGCTGCTGACGGAACTGCGCGGCGAGTAAGCTGCTGCGCATTGAATACCCGATAATAAGGAAGGATTACCTATGCTGACAAATGTACTGCTTGCGCTGGTGCTGTCCGCGGCGATTGCGCTGGCGACTGGCCCGAAGCTGATTGAATGGCTGCGCGGTCACCAAATGAAAACGAGCGAGAACGAACTCGGCCCGAAGGAGCACCTGAAAAAGCGCGGCACGCCGATTATGGGCGGGCTGATGATTGCGCTGGGCTGCATCGTATCGTTTGTGCTGTGCGCGGCGTATACCGGCGCGTGGGTGACGACGATTCTGCCGCTGCTGCTTGTATCGCTGGGGTCGATGGCAGTCGGTCTGGCAGACGACTGGACGAAGGCAGTCAAGCATCGTTCCGAAGGGCTGACCCCGTGGCAGAAGATAATCGGCTTGTCTGTGGTGTGCCTCGGCTTCTCGGTCTGGTGCTACTTCACGCAGGGGAGCAAAGTGCTGCTGCCGTTTACGAATACAGAATGGGACTTAGGGCTGTGGTATATTCCGCTGCTGGCGCTGACGGTGCTGTTTATGACCAACAGCGCGAACCTGCAGGACGGCATCGACGGCATCCTGTCCAGCGTGACGAGTGTCGGCTGCATGGGCTGGGCAGTGATTGCGGGCCTCAGCGCCGTGACGGTCTATCAGCACCTGAATGGCGGATCGTTCGGCATTCCGATGGTGAAGATTCCCGATGACCCCGATGCGGCGCGCGCGCTGCAGGATAATTACAGCGCGATTGCCATTTTCGCGGCGGCGCTGTGCGGCGGCTGCCTCGGCTTCCTGCGCTACAACCGCTATCCGGCAAAGGTGTTCATGGGCGACACCGGGTCGATGTTCATCGGCGGCGCGGTGGTCGGTATGGCGATGCTGCTGCGTCAGCCGTTCCTGCTGCTGCTGATTGGCTTCACCTGCTGCATGTCCAGCGTGAGCGTCATTTTGCAGCGCTACTATTACAAGGCGACCCGCAAAATCTACGGGACACCCCGGCGGCTGTTCAAAATGTCGCCGCTGCACCATCATTTTGAGAAGTGCGGCATGAAGGAAACGCAAATCGTGCTGATGTATACCGTGGTGACGCTGGTGCTGACGGCGCTGGCGGTTATTTCGGTCATCGTGTAAGGAGAGCGAAAAATCATGCGCAATACGGAAAAATACGCAGGCAAGCGCGTACTGGTGGTTGGTATGGCGCGCAGTGGGATTGCAGCGGCACAGCTGCTGTGCAAGGCAGGCGCGCACGTTATCATCAATGACAGCAAGGCGGCGGAACAGCTGGGGGACAGCCTGAAGCCGCTGGAAAATCTGCCGCTGGAGCGCCGTCTGGGCTGCCCGGCGATGGAATGCTTGGATGGCATCGACGCAATGGTCATCAGTCCCGTTGTACCGGACAACGCGCCGTTCGTCTTGAAGGCGAAGGAAATGGGCGTATACGTCACGGGTGAGCTGGAAATGGCGTATCAGCTGTCCTCTGGCGAAATGGTGGCGATTACCGGCACGAACGGCAAGACGACGACCGTCACGCTGCTGGGCGAAATCTTCCGCAATGCAGGACGCACGACGCATGTCGTGGGCAACATCGGATATCCGTACAGCGCGGCAGGTCTCGACAGTCAGGACGACGACCTGTTCGTCTGCGAAGTCTCCTCCTTCCAAATGGAGACAGCGGAGACGTTCCACCCGAAGGCGGCGGCGCTGCTCAATATTACCGAAGACCATCTCAATCGCCACGGCACGATGGAAGTCTACACGGCGATGAAGATGCGGCAGTTCCAGAACATGACGGCAGAGGACGTCGCCGTGTTCAACGCGGACGACCCGGCACTTGCACCGCTGATTGGGCAGGTGAAGGCGCAGGTGATGCTGTTCAGCCGCAAGCGGGAAGTGGAGCAAGGCGCGTTCGTCCGGGATGGCGAAATCGTTGTGCGCTTCCACGGCGCGGAAGAGATGATTTGCCCGGTGAAGGACGTGTTCATTCCCGGCCCGCACAACCTCGAAAACGCGCTGGCAGCGTGCTGCATTGCGGTCGCGATGGGCGTGAAGCCGGACGTGATTGCCCACACCCTGCGGACGTTCCAAGGCGTGGAGCACCGCATCGAGTTCGTCCGCGAGCTGGACGGCGTGCGCTACATCAATGACAGCAAGGGTACGAACGTGGACAGCACCATCAAGGCGATTCAGACCATGACGCGCCCGACTGCCATCATCCTCGGCGGCTACGACAAGCACTGCGACTTCACCCCGATGGTGCAGGAAATGCTGGCGTCGCCCTACATCAAGGAAGCCGTGCTGATTGGCGCGACTGCCGACCAGATTGAGCGCACCTGCCGCGAAAACGGCTACACGCACCTGCACCGCGCGGGGACGCTCAAAGACGCCATCGACCAGTGCCGCGCGCTTTCTTCCGACGGGTGGAATGTGCTGCTGTCCCCGGCGTGCGCGTCGTTTGACATGTTCTCGGACTATGAGAGCCGCGGGCGCATCTTCAAGGAGCTTGTGCGCGAACTGAAATAATCCCCATCCCTGTGCGCTGAGAAAGGAGCAGACATGCTTCAGGTAAAAAGCGCACAAAAGCGACAGACCGCAATACCGCTGAAAAGACGCAATCCCGTGGACGGTACGCTGGTGATCATCCTCATCATGCTGCTGCTCGCGGGATTGCTGGTTCTATTTTCCGCAACGTTCTATACCGGCACGTCCACGCGCAGCCCGTACAGCGAGGTGCTCAAGCAATTGCTGGGCATCGGGCTGGGCACGGCGGCGTGCATCGTCACCAGCCGCATTCCGTACCGCTGCTGGCAGCATCCGTATGTCGTGGTGGGCGGATTGGCGTTGTCCGCGGTGCTGCTGGTGCTGGTCATTATACCGGGCGTTGGCGTGTACATCAACGGTTCGCGGCGGTGGCTGTCGCTGGGTGGATTGTCCTTCCAGCCGTCAGAAATCGCGAAATTCGCCGTGGTGCTGTATATGGCGACGACGCTGACCTACCGCGGCGAGCGCATTCGCCGTCTCTTCACGGGCATTGTGCCAGTGCTGGTCGTGCCGGGGGTCGTATTCCTGCTGATTCTGGAGCAGCCGAACCTGTCCACCGCGGGGTCAATCCTCATCGTCAGCCTGATTCTCATCATTATGGCGGGCGCAAAGTGGCGGCATATTCTGCTGATGCTCATCGGCGGGCTGGGCGTGGGCGCATTCTACGCATGGTCGGAGCCGTATCGGCGGCGGCGTCTGCTGTCCTTTCGCAACCCCTTTTCCATGATGAGCGATGAGGGCTACCAGCTCAGCCAGTCGCTGATTGCGTTCGGGTCGGGCGGCATTTTCGGCATGGGGCTGGGCATGGGGCGGCAGAAGTATGCCTATCTGCCGTACCCGGAGAGCGATTTTATCTTCGCCATCGTCGGGGAGGATTTCGGGTTGCTGGGCTGCCTGATTGTGGTGGCGCTGTTCGTGGCGCTGATGCTGCGGGGGATGCGAATCGCCGTGCGCTGCCCGGATAAGTTCGGAACGCTGCTGGCGGCGGGGATTACCAGCAGCATCAGCGTGCAGGCGTTCCTCAACATGGGCGTGGTTGTGGGCATTCTGCCAACGACGGGGCTGCCCCTGCCGTTCTTCTCCGCCGGCGGTACGTCGATTTCCATCACGATGGCAGCCATCGGCATCCTGCTCAATATTTCCCGTGAATCAGCTATTTGAACTGCGAAATTGGCACAGCGCCTGTTTTCCGGCATAGGCTGAAGCACAGGAGGTGGACGCGGATGGAAGCGTTTGTTGTGCAGGGCGGAAGAAAGCTGGAGGGTACGATGCGCGTCGATGGCGCGAAGAACGCGGCGCTGCCCATTCTCGCGGCTTCGGTGCTGACGGAGGAAACGGTGGTGCTGCAAGGCGTGCCGATGATTTCCGACGTGCGGAAGATGACGGACATCCTGACGATGCTGGGCTGCCGGATTCGCCGTGACGGACACACGCTGACGCTTGACGCGGGCGGGCTGAACCGCACGGAAATGCCGGATGCGCTATCCAAGCAGATTCGCTCGTCTATCTTCCTGCTCGGGCCGATTCTCTCACGTTTCCGTCAGGCAACGGTTACATATCCCGGTGGTTGCGAAATCGGACTGCGCCCCATTGATTTGCACCTGTCAGGCCTGCGCAGTCTGGGCGTGGCGATTCACGAGGAAGGCGGCGTGATTCACTGCGACGGCGGCAATATGCACAGCGGCGAGGTGCATCTGGACTACCCAAGCGTCGGCGCAACGGAGAATATCCTGATGGCGGCGGTGCTGCTGCCGGGAATTTCTGTTATCCACAACGCGGCGCGCGAACCGGAAATCGTCGATTTGGCGAACTTCATCAACGCAATGGGCGGAAGCGTCCGCGGCGCGGGCAGCGCGGTCATGACGATTGAGGGCGTGAAGCACCTGCACGGCGCGCGATGGACACCTATGCCCGACCGCATTGTCGCCGGAACGCTGCTGGCGGCGGGGGCAATTACGGGCGGCACCATTGAGCTGACCCGCGCGCCGGTTCAGGCGCTGCTGGCGGTGAATGCGAAGCTGCGCGAAATGGGCTGCGACGTGCGCGAGGAAGAAAAACGCGTTATTCTGACTGCGCCGGAGCGTTTGACAGCGTTTGCACAGCTGCAGACGCAGCCGTATCCCGGCTTCCCGACGGATATGCAGGTGCAGATGCTGGCGCTGCTGTCCGTGTCCGAGGGGACGGGCGTGGTTGTGGAAAACGTGTTTGAGAACCGATTCACCCACGCGGGGGACTTGAACCGCATGGGTGCGCGCATCCTATGCAGCGGACGGACGGCGGTTGTCCGCGGTGTCCCGGAACTGTACGGCGCACGGGTGACGGCGCGCGATCTGCGCGGCGGCGCGGCGTTGACGCTGGCGGGACTAAAGGCACAAGGCGAAACGCAGGTGGACGGCGCGGAGCTCATCGACCGCGGCTATGAGCATTTTGAGACACAGCTGACCTGTTTGGGCGCGGATATCCGCCGCGTACACGCGAACGCATAATCAGGGCAGCACGGAAGGAGGAATGAACCCCGTGACACAGGACAACTGGCAGCCGGGCACGCCGCCGGGTGGCAGACGGCGCACACAGCATCCGACAGCAGAAAACCCGTTTGAGGAACCGGAACAGTCGCCGGAACTGCGTCAGGAACGCTCGCCGGATCTGTACCGGGCGACAAACCCCTTCTGGAATCAGCCGTTTCGGGACGCAGAATCAGCTTCTGCGCCCCCTGATTTGGGTGAGCCGCCGCAGAGCCCCCCGCCGGAAGCGTCGGTGTGGAGCCATCCGCCTGTACTGGACACAGACAGCTACTCGGAGGAAACGCAGAAGCGCCACCACCGCACGCGGCGGGTGTGGAAAGCAATCGTGCCGCTTGCGCTTGCCATTCTCTTTGTCGCGTTCCTGTTCGGGGGTGTGCTGACAGTCCGCAACATCAGGGTGACGGGCAACGTGCGCATCAGCGCGGAGGAAATCATCCGCCTGTCCAAACTGAAACTTGGGCAGTCGTCGTTGATTAACGAGAAGGAAATTTCCAATCGCATCGAACAGAATCCGTATCTGATTTGCCGGATGGTGTCTCTGGAATCCTTCGACACGATTTGCATCGAAGTTAAGGAGCGGCAGGAGGTCACGTTCCTAACCACGTCGGGCATCGGCGTAATTACCGACGCGCACGGCTACGTCCTGCGCACGGTGCAGAACGCGAACGAATCGCATCCGGAGCTGGTGCGTGTGCAGGGCTTAAGCGTCAAAAAGACGATCATCGGGCAGAAGCTGATTGCCAATCAGCAGAAGCAGCTGGACGCTGTGACCGAGGTGCTGCTGCAGCTGACCGTCATGGGCGGACTTGACCAGATTGCCGTATTAGATGTCAGCTCGCTGGACAGAATACGGATGCAGACGATGGACGGCATGGAAATTGTGCTGGGGGATTCATCGCTGCTGCATGAGAAGCTGCGGGCGTTCCTGATCGTCCGCACGGAGCTTTCGGCAATGGGCAAAACGGGCGGCACACTGACGCTGACGGACGCGGTGAATCCGGTTTATGCGCCGCCGACGGTGTAATACAATCATCATCAGCACCGCAAAACATGAAAATCGGATAAAAATGACGGCGAAAAACATTCAAAACACCCGAAAGCACTTGCATTCCAGAGAAAAAAGGCTTATAATGAAAAATGGTATATTGGATAGGTGACTGCGCCTGTCTGGCGGGGAAAAGCCGTCTGCTGACAGGCTGGCAGAAACCAAGGTACAGGGGTGTCAGAACCGCAATTTTCCCGGCTTCAGCCGTCCGGCAGAACGGCCAGACCGGGAAACAGGGGGTATGAGAGTTCATGAAGATTACGGTACCGACGATTGACTTTGGAACCAGCAAAATCGTCACGATGGTCGCGCAGAGCAATGGCGAACGCTGTGATATCGTTGGCTCCGGCGCTGTGCCGTACAGCGGATATTTGCAGGATGGCTGGAACAATCCCGATGAGATTCGGGATGTGATTCGCACTGCCATTGATCAGGCGCAGAAAACCGGCAACTGCCGCATTCATGAGCTGAATGTCGGTGTGCCGGGCATGTTTACACGCGTGATTGTCAAGGAAGTGCATGTGTCGCTAACCGGGCCTGATCCGCATGTTACAGCGCAGGATGTCCGCGCTTGCTTCAAGCTGGCGGAAGAATCCGGCGGCGACCGCATCATTCATTCCGCGCCCGCGTGGTTCCGCGTGGATGACGGCAAAAAGACGCTGTCGCCCGTGGGTATCAAGGGTCGCGAACTGTCCGCCATGATTGCACTGGTGACGGCGGACAAGTATTTCATTGATGATATCACCTACCGCCTGCGCGATATGGATATTGAGCCCCGCGAGTTCTACTCCACCGTCGCCGGGGAAGCGACATATGCCCTGAGCCAAGATGAGCGCGACAAGACGGCAATGCTCATCGATATTGGCTATCTGTGCACCGATGTGATGGTGATGGAGGGCGACGCGCTGATTTTCCACAAGTGCCTCGACATTGGCGGCGGTCATATTTCGGCGGACATTGCGGAGCAGCTGAATATTCCATTCCCGTTCGTGGAGGAAAAAATCAAGCAGACGTACAGCTTCAACAGCACGAATCAGGATGAAACGTATGTCATTCCCGCGACGGAGGATGAACCCGCCCGCACTGTCCGGCGCGACGAAGTGACCCCGATTATCGAAGCGAAAGTGGAGGAAATCGCGGAGGCCATCAACAAAGCGCTGGAAGAAGGCGGCGTGAAGCTTGGCAAGTGGTCGAACGTCTATCTGACCGGCGGCGGCTTGATTCTCAATAAGGGAGGCAAGGACTTCCTTGCGGGCAAACTTCACCGAATCATCCGGGAGGCCCAGCGCACCAACAACAAAATGACCAGCCATGTTTTCTCCAGCGCCGTCGGGCTGACCATCCTCGTCGTGACGACGCAGGAAGAGCAGAAAGCACCAGAAGGCGGTGCAAAGGGGCTGTTCAGCCGTGCATTCCGCTGGCTGATGGGCTACTGATTGCAAGAAAACGCGGCATACAGGGCAAGATACCATATGAGCATATGAGTCAGGGGGATGCAACGTGATTGAAATTCAGAATGACCAATTGACCAGCAATTATGCTTCCATCAAGGTCGTGGGATGCGGCGGCGGCGGCGGCAACGCGGTCAACCGCATGGTCGAATCCGGCTTGCGCGGCGTGGAGTTCATCGCCATCAATACCGACATGCAGGCTTTGCAGATGTCCGGCGCGCAGACGAAAATCCAGATTGGTGAGAAAGTCACCAAGGGTCTGGGCGCAGGCGCGGTGCCGGAAGTCGGTCGCCGCAGCGCAGAGGAATCCCGCGAGGAAATCGCGGGTGCACTCAAGGGTGCTGACCTGGTGTTTGTCACCGCGGGCATGGGCGGCGGCACGGGCACGGGCTGTGCGCCGGTCGTGGCGGAAATTGCCCGCGAACAGGGCGCGCTGACCATCGCGGTCGTGACCAAGCCTTTCGCATTTGAGGGCAAGCAGCGGATGCGCAATGCGGAAGCGGGCATCTCTGACCTCAAGCAGCGCGTTGATACGCTCGTTGTCATCCCGAATGATCGGCTCTTGCAGGTCGTCAGCAAGGGGACGAGCATGGTTGAGGCGTTCGGCATTGCGGACGAGGTGTTGCATCAGGGCATCCAGGGTATCAGCGACCTGATTGCTGTGCCTGCGCTGATCAACCTTGACTTCGCGGACGTCAAGACCGTCATGGAATCTGGCGGCATGGCGCATATGGGCATCGGCTACGGCGAAGGCGAGAACAAGATGATTGACGCCGCCAAGAACGCCATTTCCAGCCCGATGCTGGAGACGTCCATCAGCGGTGCGCGCGCGGTGCTGATCAACATCACTGGCGGCAAGGATATTTCCATCATTGATATTAACGAAGCGGCAAACCTCGTCATGGAGGAAGCCGATCCCGATGCGAACATCATCTTCGGCGCGGGCATCGACGAGTCCATGGGCGACAAGGTGCGCATCACCGTGATTGCGACGGGCTTTGAGAAAACGCCGTTCCCGCCGCGTGAGCCGGTTAAGTCGGCGCGCGATATCAACCGCGATCGTCTCTATGGCAGCAATTACGGCGCGACCGGCGCGACCGGTGCGACCGGTGCGACCGGCAGTTATACGCCCGGCAACTACGGTGCGACGGGCGGGTACACGCCGTCCTACACCAGCAGCGACAGCTACAGCAGCCATCCGACCATGGGCGTTCCGCAAGCGCCGATGACGCAGCAGCCGGCACAACCCGCGTATTATTCGCCCCAGCAGCCCGCGCAGCCGCAGCAGCCGGCGTATGGTCAGCCGCAGCTGTTTGGAAATCAGCCCCAGCAGCTGGATTACGCGCAGCAGGGCTACACTGGCAATATGCAGCCTGTGCAGCAGTACGCGGGCGGTGCAACCGGCCCGATGCCTTCTGTGCAGCCGCAGCAGCCCAAGCGCCCGACGACGGATGCCAACGGCGTACCTTCGTTCATGAAGCGCCGCGGCAACTAATATACACTACCAGCCCTGTTTCCAACATGGAAGCAGGGCTTTTTGCATATTAGGATGAGAATTGCATTAGAAAAGTGCCTGTTCGCTTGACAAAACTTGCGCAAATATGGCAAAATGACGTTGATAGGAAAGATGCGTTTAATACTATTTCCAAATTCACCTGCGCCATCTGCTTGCGCCTTTTCCGCTCTGGCGTCCGGTCGTTCCATTTAGCGTAGCACTGCTACGCTGCATTTCACTCCCGTTAGCCAGAACGAAAAATTCGCGGCGCATCTTGGCGCATTCTCATTTGGAAATAGTATAAGCGAAATAGGAGGTAGAATGATGAAACGATGGATTTCTATGCTGCTGGCGCTGATGCTGCTGATGCTGGGCATGGCGACGGCGGAGGATGCGGCGGATGACGCTTGGGAGTACGAGCTGGTCGGGCGCGCAATAGAGCTTGTGCGGCAGATGGATGCGCAGGAGCGAGGGCGGCTGTTTGAGGACACGCTCAATATTACAGAGGTGGCATGTACAGAAACGCCGCAGCCGATTGACCGTGGAATGCCCCGGCAGGCGTTCATCAGCGTCAGCGTCAACGGCACGGACAAGTCGGCGTCGGTGTTGTTTTTTGTGCTGATGATGATGGATGCCAGCGCGGACACGGATGCGACGGACGAGACGGAAAACGCCTATCTGCGGATTGTAGAGCGCACGTTCGCGGTATTCCCGGAATTCGGGATGGACGCGCAGGAAACGAGTGCCGCCGCGAACTTGCTTTACGCCGGGGATGCGCCGGAAATGGGACTGCTGCTGCTGTCTTACGGCGAAAATGGCGTGGTGCTGGTGCACTGGTTCGCGGAAAACGGCTGTGTGTGCCTGACGGCGATTCCGGTGGCGCATCAGGCGACCGAGCTGACAACGGACAAGCTGAGCGAATTCTACGCAGGCGAATTTGAGGAAGTTGACCTGTCCCGCGCGGCGGTGCTGGCGGAATCGGAGCTGCATCAGCCGGACGAGGACACCATCCGGCAGCTTGCACTGCAATTGGCGCAGGAGATGCAGCACTGGGCGGCGCTGAGCGGCGAGCAGGAGGGCATTATCCCGTGGAATACAGCGGAGACGGCGGTGCAAATCAGCATACTCGACTACGATGCGTCGCAGATGACGGCGTTTGAAGCGCAGATGCAGCAGTGCGGCAAGACGGAGACCAAGTTCCTCGATATCCTGGCGATTGCGCTCTACCCCTGCGACGCGCACGATGCGAGCGGTTTGCTCTATCTGCGACCGAGGACGGGTACGCCCATTGTGGTGGCGTGGCAGGCAATGAACGGCGCGGTGGTGATGCGCAGCGTGTACGCGCCGCAGGAATGACGGAAACAGCTGCAAAGAAAGGAAGAACCCCATGAAGAAGATGCTTGCAATTCTGCTTGCCCTGCTGATGATGCTCACCGGTATGGCGACAGCGGAAGAAACGACGGACAACAACACGAACATCAGCCATATGCTGGAACTGTGCCAGCGCGTGGATATCCTCCTGCACAGCGACCGCATTGTGGCCGATTTGGTGGGCGACACGGACGCCGCTATCACCGAGGAACAGAAGATTGTCAATCGCCTGCGCGCGGGAAACCGCACGATGCCGTCCGCCGTCTACTATGTCACGGGCGAAACGCTGCTGGCAGGCTTCATCGGCGATAACCCGGATTACACCGACACGCCGGAGCAGCGCAGGGTGCTTCAGCTGATGCCGCAGCGCATCTTGATGGAGCAGCAGGATACATATGGCAAGCAAATGCTGAACCAGATGGCACGCTCGACGCAGTATCCCAAGCCGGACGGCGAGCCGGAAATGGGCATGTATATCGCTCTGTACGCGGATGCGCTGCCGATGATGAGCTTTTGGATCAGCGATGGCACGGTGAACGACATGTACTGCACGCCGGTGCTCTCGGATGAATTGGCGGCGTGCAAATCCGCTGAAGAAGTGACGGCGTGGTTCGCGGCGCAGCAAATGCCCGAACTTGCCTGCACGGCGGTGGATTTGGCGGGCGTTGCGGCGTATCCCTTTACGGAGGATCCGTTCGGTGACGAGGGCGAGCCTGTGCCGTTCGAGCGTCTGGCAGAAGCGGGCAATGCGCTGGATGAACTGATTGAAAGCCGCTATTTGCAGACAACGTGGGGCATCAGCGACGAGGATGTGGCGAAGCTGGCGGCATACGCGCATGAGGGGCAGTCGCCGCGCAGCATCTACCGTATTGAATTGATGGAATCGTCGATGGCGCAGATGCTCCGCTTGACTTACCGTTCAGAAGCGCCGCAGGTGCTGTACGAGGCAACCTGCTCGTGGGCAATGGAAATGTATCACATGGTGACACTCTTTGCCATGTACGACGAATACAACGCGGGCGTGCGGACGTTGTATCAGCAGGAAGAGGACGAGGATGAGGAAAGCGACAGCCTCTTCACGGACGAAACGAGTGAGACGGATACGCCGGATGAATCCCTGAAGACGGAAGTGGAGAATTTCCAGAAACTGACGCAAGAAATCGACGCGCGCTACTCGCTGATTATGAACCAAGCCACGCAGAAACACTTGTACCTTGACTTGAACGAACGCACCAATGCCATGTATGTACTGCTGTACGATGAAGGCGCGCCGATTCTGGTGATGTCGAGCATGGAGAACGGCGTTTCGTGCCTGCAGGTGCGCTATTTCCCGACGGCGCAGTTGGAAAACTGCCAGAACACAACGGACTTGATGTTCTACTTCACCGGCAACAATGTCCCGTTTGAAGTGACGGAAATCCTGCCGCAGGGTGATTTAGCGGACATGGCGGAAGCTGCGCAGTAAGCAAAGAAACGCTGCGCAAGGATTGGACGAATCCCAAAAGTGACGGTACCGAAGAGGTGCAGGGGGCGAACGGAAAGCCCCCGACTTGCCTCCGCAGAGGCGAAAGCCCTGCGCCCCAAAGCAGAATATCCATAACAAAACACCGCCGCACCGGAAAGCAAATTACGGTGCGGCGGCGCATTTTGTTATGGGGCAAAAATCGATGCAGGCAGTTCTTCCTCCTGCTTTTCCTCCGGCTTTGGGGCAAAAAGCCCGCTGAACCACCGGCTCAGCGCACTCGGCTTCTCCACCCGCGCCACCTGCACGCTCTGCGTTCCTTCCAATAGAATGCCATTGTCCAGCAGCTCCGCGTGCACGGGAATCACGCGATATGTGTATGTTACGCCGGGCTGGGCGCGGTTGTCGGTGTAGTAGAGTGTTTCGCCCGCGGCGGCGCGAAGCTCGGTCAGGATGAAGCTCTCTCCGGCAGCGTCGCGCTGAACGCGGTAGACGGCGGCATCACTGGCCTGAATGACCAGCAGCGGCTGCCCGTCGTCAGAATGCGAGACGGAGAAGGATTTTGCGGACGCGGGCGCATTCCATACGTCACTCTTCTTCTTTGGCTGTGTGCCGTCGAGGAAAACCTCATTCAGGCGGTAGGCGCTCGGCGTGAGCGACGTGGCCAGCATCGGTTCGCCGCGCCACTCGATGGCCTTCTTGTCAATGTCCGCGCTGACGATGCCCTTGGGCTTGGTGAAATCGGGCTTCTTGCGTCCTGTGTACCACGCGCGGAGGAAATTGCGCGCCAGCGAAGCGGGATTCGTGCCGCCAGAGACGCGGTTGGGCAGGCGGTGCGCCGCGTCCGGCTCGTCATAGCCCATCCAGACGGCGGTGGACAATTCTGGGGTGTACGCCGCCATCCACACGTCACGGTTGCCGCCGCCGCTTTCATTGACCGTGCCGGTTTTGCCCGCGACAGGTGTCCCCGCGCTGGAGAGGCGTGTGCCCGTGCCGGAAGAAATGACGGTTTTGAGCAGGCTTGTCATCAGATACGCGGACTGCGCCGACAGCACGCGCGTGCCGGTGGTTTCGCGCTCGTAGATGACGCTGCCGTCGCGGTCGGTGATGCGCTCGATGAAGTACGGCGCGTAGTATGTTCCGCCGTTGGCAAAGGGCGCGTACGCCGCCGCCATCTGCACGGGGGATGTGCCGTAGGTCATGCTGCCCAAGGCGAGGGAGAGATTCGCGTCGCGTTCATCCAGCTCAATGCCGACGCTTCGCAGATAGCGCTGCGCAGTCTGGACGCCAATGGCCTGCAGCACCTTCACGGCGGGGATGTTCAGGCTGTTTTTGAGCGCCGTGCGGACGGTCACGTTCCCGTAGTAAGCATTGCCCGCGTTGCGCGGCTTGTAAGTGCCGAAAGCGGTTGGCGCATCGAGAATTACGCTGGCACACGTCCATCCGGCGGATTCAATCGCGGGGGCATAGACCGCCAGCGGCTTGAGCGCACTTCCGGGCTGACGGCGCAGCTGGGTCGCGCGGTTCAATCCGCGGCGGGTGACGTACTTGCGTCCGCCGACAATGGCGCGCACTGCCCCGCTGCTTGTGTCCACCGCGGCGGATGCTGCCTGCACGGGCGTGCCGTCCTTGTTGTCGGCGGGAAAGACATCCGTCAGGTACTGCTCGTCCATGATGCGCTGCATGTCCGGGTCGAGCGTCGTGTCGATGCGGTAGCCGCCCGCAAGCAGCGTTTCGGCGCTCACGTCCAGCCGGGATTCGGCCTCATCCAGCACGGCATCGACGAACCAGCCGTAATCTGTCTGCACCTGCGGCGCGCCGCGGGCGGTCAGTTCCTCCGCCATTGCCGCGTCGTATTCCGCCTGTGTCAGCATGTTTTCCGCCAGCATGATGGACAGAATATACTCCCGGCGCTCGCGGTTGCTCTCCGGCGCGGATTGCAGGCTGTACGCGGATGGCGCTTTGATGGCAGCAGCGAGGGAGGCAGCCTGCGCAGGGGTCAACTCCGCCGCATCAACGCCGAACGTGACTTCTGCCGCTGCCTGTACGCCGTATGCGCCCTGTCCGAAGTAGATGAAATTCAGGTACATGTCCAGAATCTCGTCTTTCGTGTACTGCTTTTCCAATTGCAGCGCGAGGTGAATTTCCTCCAGCTTGCGCGCAATCGTCTTCTGGCTGGACAAGTGGGAGAGCTTAATCAGCTGCTGGGAGATGGTGGATGCGCCCTGACTGAACGCGCCGTCGCGGACGTTGGTGAGCATGGCGCCGATGATGCGCGTGATGTCAAAGCCCGGATGCTTGTAGAAGCGCAAATCCTCCGCAGCAAGGAACGCATTCACGACGTGCGCGGGCAGACGCGACGTGTCGATGACCGTGCGGTTCTCCTTGCCGACGAGCGAGGTGACGTAATCGCCGTTCTTATCGTGAATGGCGCCGGTCTGGGCAAGCGACGTAAGGCGGGACGGGTCAAGCGACTGCCAATCCGCCACGGAAAACGCATGATACGCCCAAACCGCGCCGCCGAGCAGCAGCATCAGCAAAATTGCCCAAATCGCCGGAAGCACCCAATGCCTTTCTTTCTTCATGCCTGCCACGCCTCCCATATTTCTCTTTCCATCCTGCCCCGAAAATGAAAAAAATCTGCATGGAAATATTTTTCATCACTCAATAGAGAGACGGTTTACGAAAAAAAGCAGATATTTCGTTTTTTTTTGTGAAAAAAGACTGGTCAAACGGGTGAAATTGGTCTATAATAAAGCACAGACAGATAGACGCGGCAGATGCCCGTCTGATTGAAGGAGGAAAACTGTGCGGAAACTTCTTGCGATTCTGCAAATCTTCGTGCTGATGGCAGCAATGGCGCTGCCGACAGCTTTCGCCGCCGAAGCGCCGATTATGCTTGCCGGCTTGGAAGCTGCGTCGTCCTCCAGCAGCACGGAAGCGCAGCATGACTGGGATACGAACTTATTCTTCCAAACAATGCAGGAAAAAACCGGGATTGCCTTCTCCTTTACCGAATACGTCAGCCGAGAGGCATGGACGGAGGCGAAAACGGAAATGCTGGCGGGCGAGGTTGCCATGCCGGATATGTTCTTCAAGGCGGAACTAACCCCGCAGGAGACGCTGGCGTTCTATGAAGCGGGCAAGCTGATTGACCTGCGCCCGTATCTGGCGGAGTACGCGCCGCACGTCTGGGCGCTGCTGGAAGCCAATCCGGAATGGCTGGAAGCCGTTTCGCTGCCCGATGGCGCGATTGTCGCACTGCCGAGCATCAACGAACTGACGCCGAACAATACCATGTGGATTAACAAGACGTGGCTTGACCGCTTGAAAATGGGCGTGCCGACGACGGCAGAGGAACTGACGGAGGTGCTTCGTCAATTCCGCGACCGCGACATGAACCAGAATGGCAGCCGGAACGACGAAATCCCGCTGTCCTTCGTGAGCATGTGGGACCTGCGCTTCTTGGCGCACGCATTCGGCATCAACGCGGATGATTACTACCTGACGGAACAGAATGGCAAAATCAGCGAAGTGCTGACGACAGAGGAAAACCGCGCGTTCCTGATGTGGCTGCACGAGCTGTACACTGAGGGGCTGCTGGATTCGCAGGGCTTTATGGCCATGCGGCTGGTGGAGGCGGCAACGTCCTCGTCATCTTCCAGCAGCAGCGAAACGGCGAAGTATGGCGTGTTCTTCGGTGCAACGCCGCAGGACGTGGTCGGCGTGAATCTCGCGTCGGAGTATATCGCGCTTGATCCACTGGTGTACGACGGTCAGCAGGTTTACCGTGATTTCACCGGCGACCTCTACCGCGGCACGTTCGCAATTTCATCCACCTGCGCAGAGCCGGAAAAGCTGCTGCAATGGGTTGATTATCTCTACACGGACGAGGGCTTCTTGGCGGCGCAGGTTGGCCGGGAAGGCGAGGACTACGACTGGAACGACGATGGCACATGGGCGTATGCCCGCACGGCGGAGGAAGTTGTCGCCATGCAGGGCACGAATACCATTTGGACAACCTCGATGCCCTCCTATGCCAGTGCGGAAATTCAGATGAAGATGGATGATGACGCAACGCACGCACTGGCAACGGAATTGGCGCGCGTCCGGCAATGGGAAAAGCGTGCAATGCCCTTGCTCTACCTGACGCAGGAGCAGATGAACCGTGTCACGGAGCTGCAAAGCGGCATCAGCACCTATGCGGAAACGCGCATGGCGTGGTTTGTCGCGGGTGACGTGGAACTTAATGATGAAACATGGGCAGATTTCTGCGCGCAGGTGAAGGCGCTGGGCATCGACGAGATGGTCAGTATCTGGCAAAGCACCTATGACAACGCATGGCATCTTGACAAGTAATGCTGTTTCCTGCATTCACCTGCACCATCTGCTCGCGCCTTGGCGCATTCTCATTTGAAAATAGTATATACATACGCAAACCATTCAAGAAACCATCCATTGAATGAAAGGACGGAACAAACATGAATCAGTACGCCACGATGATCCGCAACCTAAAATCGCCTGAGGTGATGGAACGCCTGATGCACCTGTATGGCCGCCGCGACGGTATGCTGGTGGAGCAGACGGGCCGCTATATTGGTTTGCTCAAACGGCATGAAGAGCTGTTTCACGAGAACCGCGAAGTGCTGATGATCAGCGCCCCCGGCCGCACGGAAATTGGCGGCAACCACACCGACCACAACCGCGGGCGTGTGCTGGCAGCGGCAATCAACCTGGACACGCTTTCGGCGGTTTCCGCGCGCGACGATATGATGGTGGAAATCCACTCCGACGGCTATCCTGCCATCAAGGTGGATTTGGGCAGTCTTGATGTCGTTGAAAAGGAGAAGGGGAAGACCCATGCGCTGGTGCGCGGCGTGGCGGCGCGGATGGCGGAACTGGGCTACAAAATCGGCGGCTTCAACGCGGCGGTGACGTCGAATGTCATGTCCGGCAGCGGCTTGAGCAGCTCGGCGGCGTTCGAGGTGATGACGTGCGCCATCTTCGACGCACTCTACAACGGCTTCACCATCGACTACAAGACGCGCGCGAAAATCAGCCAGTACGCCGAAAACGTGTATTTCGGCAAGCCCAGCGGTCTGCTTGATCAGATGGCGTCTTCTGCTGGCGGTCTGGTGACGGTGGACTTCAAGCATGATGACCCCGATGTGCGCCCGATGCACTTCGACTTCGCCAAGTACGGTTATTCGCTGGTCGTGGTGGCGACGGGCGGCAATCACGCTGATTTGACGGACGATTACGCGGCGATTCCGGCGGAAATGAAGAAGGTGGCGGCACTGTTCAATGAACCGTACCTGCGCCGTGTGCGCCCGGAGGAGTTCTATCAGGCGCTGCCGACCCTGCGCGGCAAGGTGAGCGACCGGGCGCTGCTGCGCGCCATGCACTTCTTTGAAGAGGACGAGCGCGTGGTTCGTCAAGTGGCGGCGCTTGACCGCAACGACCTGTTCGCGTTCCTGTGGGAAATCATCTGCTCCGGTCGGTCGTCGTATATGTATTTGCAAAACGTCTATGCGAACCCGAAGGATCAGAGCCTGTCGCTTGCGCTGGCGATGGCGGAACACATGATGCTGGACAAGGATGGCGCGTGGCGCGTGCACGGCGGCGGATTTGCTGGTACGACGCTGAACTTCGTGCCGGATAAGCTGCTGAATCAGTTCATCGAGACGATGGAGGGCACGTTTGGGGAGCATTGCTGCAATGTGCTGGACATCCGTCCGGAAGGCGCTGCCGTGCTGCGGCTGGAATAATGAAATAATTTCGGCAAAATCTTGACAAGGACTGCCGCCTGTGCTATCATAACGATGGCGCGGGCGGCAGATTTTGCTGAAACGCGCGAAACAACTGCACAAGCCACTTGGAGCTTCTTCGGGGCAGGGTGAAATTCCCTACTGGCGGTACAGCCCGCGACCCTTCCGCACCGCAATGGGCAGGAAGGCTGAGCCGGTGAGACGAAAGTCAATTCCGGTGCCAACAGTATAGTCTGGATGAGAGAGGAAAGCTGGAAATATGCGCGGAATTTCGGCGAGTATGCCGAAGTTCCGTGATGTTCCGCCCCTGAAAAGCGAACCTGCTTCAGGGGCGTGCATATTTTTAAGGAGGCTTGTCCTATGACAAAGCAGAAAACCCGTTCCAATCTCTCTGTCCAGTACATGACGCGCATCGCCATTCTGGGCGCACTGTCCGCCGTCCTGTTCCCGCTGGAAATCCCGATTGTCGCGTTCTACAAGCTCGACTTCAGTACGCTTCCGGCGCTGCTCGGCGCGTTCTCGATGGGTCCGCTGCCGGGTCTGGCGATTCTGCTGATTAAGGACTTGTCACGTCTGGCGTATTCGTCGAGCATGTATGTTGGGGAGCTGGCGGATTTCATCATGAGCGCGGCGTTCATCCTGCCCGCGTCGCTGATTTACCGCAAGCACAAGACGCGCAAAACCGCGCTGGTCGGCATGGCGGTCGGCACGCTGTGCATGATTGTGGTGTCGGTGCTGGTGAACTGGAAGATGATGATTCCGTTCTACATGACCGCGTTCCACATGGACATGGAAGCGATTATCGGCATGGCGCAGAAGGCACTGCCGTTCGTGGATACGGAATGGAAGGTGCTGCTGTATGTGACGGCGCCGTTCAATCTGCTGAAGGGCTTCGTGCTGAGCCTGCTGACGTTTGTGCTGTATAAGCGCCTGTCTCCGCTGCTGCACGTCCGGAAGTAAAGAAAATAAACACGCGGACACAGCCTGAAAGCGCGCACAACTCAATCGCGAAAAAGGGTCAAGGGAGGAACTCCCTTGCAGAGTCCAGAGACAGCGTCTCTGGTGGGGTCAAGGGGCAACGCCCCTTGCGCCTCCTTATAATAGGAAGGAACATAGCTATGAGAACACATTCTCCCAATGAAACACGCGAACTGGCGAAAAGGCTGGCGAAAGAGCTTCGGAGGGGGGATGTGCTTCTTTTGTGGGGCGATTTGGGCGCGGGCAAGAGCGAGTTTACGCGCGGACTGGCGCAGGGGCTCGGCGTGACGGCAACCGTCACCAGCCCGTCGTTTACCATCCTCAACGTTTACGACGACGGGCGAATTCCCCTGTACCACTTCGACTGGTATCGGCTGAACAGCGTCGAGGAGCTGTACGAAATGGGCATGGAGGAGTTCCTCGGCGGCGACGGCGTGGCGGTGGTTGAGTGGCCCAGCCAGTGCCCCGAAGCCATTCCGGAAACGCACCTTGCCATCCGCCTGACCCCGGTGGACGAAACGACACGCGATGTGACCATTACTCCGATAGGCGGATTCCGTGAAATATCCTTGGAGGAAGAACAATGAAGCTGCTTGCTGTGGATACATCCGGGCCGGTGTGCGGCGTGGCGATTTTGACCGAGGACGGCATTCGCCATGAGTGCGCCGTCATGAACCACAAGACGCATTCGGTCAACCTGCTGCCCATGATTGACAACGCCTTCCAGTCCACGGGGCTGACGATTCAGGACATGGATCGCTTGGCTGTCGTGGTCGGGCCGGGGTCGTTCACGGGCGTCCGGCTCGGCGTCAGTACGGTGAAGGGGCTGGCGCACGGCGCGGGGAAGCCCTGCGTCGCGGTCAACGCGCTGGAAGCAATGGCGGCAGGCATCAGCGGATTCAGCGGTGTCGTCTGCCCGATTCAGGATGCGCGCGCTGGGCAGGTGTACGGCGCAGCGTTCTCTGCGGGAGAAAATCGCCCGAATCGGCTGATGGCTGACACGCCGATGAAGGTTGAGGACTATGCGGCGGAAATCAGCCGATTCGGCGACCGCTTCCTATTCCTCGGCGACGGTATGCCTGTGCATCGGCAGAAGCTGCAAACCCTGCTGGGGGATGCTGCTACGTTCGCGCAGCCGCATCAGGCGTTCCTGCGCCCGGCAGCAGTGGCGTACCTTGCGTCGCTGGAGACGGAGACGGTTGATTACCTGACGCTGATGCCGCTCTACCTGCGCGCCCCGAACGCCGCGCTCAACAAGAAGCTGACGGAGGGTCTCCATGCCTGAAATCACGATTCGTCGGATGACGATGGACGACGTGGACGGCGTGTATGCCGTGGAAATCAGCACGTTTGTCGATGCGTGGAGCCGCGACGCGTTCGTCAGCGACATGAAGAATCCTGTTGCACGCTATCTCGTGGCGGAGCAGGACGGGAAAATCATCGGCTATGCGGGTGCGTGGGTCATCCTCGATGAGAGCCACATCACCAACATCGCTGTGCTAAAGGAACACCGCGGGCAAGGGACGGGAAAACGCCTGACGCACGGGCTTCTGCAATACCTCTCTAACCTCGGTGCGGCATACGCGACGCTGGAAGTTCGCCGCAGCAATGAAATCGCGCAGAACCTCTATAAGTCGCTCGGTTTTGTGCAGCTTGGCGTTCGCAAGCGCTACTACGCTGACAATGGCGAAGATGCGCTCATCATGGTCTGCGACCACATGCCGGCGGCTGACCCGGATTTCACGGAAGCCGAAACGGTATTTGAAGAATAAGCAATGGCGCTCGTCACACGACGGGCGCTTTTTTGAAAGGAGCAGCCTATGGCGACGATTCTGGTGACGCACGGCATCCCGGCAGAGGGATTTTCGCTGCTTTCGGGAGAGAAAATTGTGATTCCGAAGCCGCTCATGCAGTTCTCGACGGACGAACTTGCGGCGCTGATTCCGGCGGCAGATGCGGTCGTTGCGTGCGGCGCGCTGCCGGGTGAAATCATCCGCAGGGGGACGAAGCTGCGCATTATCGCGGGCTATGGCGCGGGCTATGACGGCGTGGACGTGCGCGCGGCGGCGGAATGCGGCATACCGGTCACGAATCTGCCCGACACCGTGACGGACAGCACGGCGGAACTCGCCATCGGGCTGATGCTCGCGGTTTCGCGCAGAATTGGGGAAAACAGCCTCCGCGCGCGAGAGGAAGCGTCGGAAAACCTGTTCGGCATGGGCAGAAGCATGGGGCGCAGTCTGCGCGGGCAGACGCTGGGTCTCCTCGGCTGTGGGCGCATCGGCAAGCGGACGGCGGAAATCGCGGCGGCGCTCGGAATGCGCTGCATCGGGTACAGCCGGCACGGGGTGAATCATCCGCAGGTGGAAAGCGTGACCCTGCCGGAACTGCTGGCGCAGTCTGACGTGCTGTCTCTGCACTGCCCGCTGACGCAGGAGACGCGCCGGCTGCTTGACCGTTCTGCGCTGGCGCGGATGAAGCAGGGGAGCATTCTCATCAACACGGCGCGCGGGGCGATTGTGGACTGCGACGCACTGGCGGATGCGCTGGAATCGGGACATCTGCGCGGCGCAGGGCTGGACGTGTACCCGGATGAACCGCACATTCCGCCGCGGCTGATCGCGCTGCCGCAGGTTGTCCTGACCCCGCACATCGGCACGAACACGCAGGAGACAAGGCAGCGGATGGCGGAGGGGTGCGCACGGCAGATTGCGGATGCGCTGGCGGGAAAACGACCGGCGCATGTGGTGAATGGGATAGAATAATGCCAAAATTAAAACAGCAGCAGGGGCGACAAGCGTCTCTGCTGCTGTTTTTGTAAAGTCAAAATGGCATGTTCAGGCGATAGCACGTTATTTCGTCCACGCGTCAAACTCTTCATCCGTCGCAAGCACGGTGTGTGTGCCGCCGACGGAATGTTCCGTTCCTTTGGCGTAATCAATGCCACTGGTGGCGTAGTTGTAGGTTAGGGCGACGCGATGCTTTTCCACCACGGGATTGGGGTGGGGGATGGCGGAAAGCAGACTCTTGGTGTACGGATGAACCGGGTGGGAGAAAATCTCCTCCTTCGTACCGGATTCCACCATGTAGCCCAAATGCAGCACGCCGATGCGGTCGGATATGTACTTCACCATGCTCAAATCATGTGCGATAAACAAGTAGGCGCACTGCGTTTCCGCCTGAATATCCTTCATCAGGTTGACCACCTGCGCCTGAATCGACACATCCAGCGCGGAAATGCACTCGTCGGCGATAATCAGCTTGGGGTTCATAATCAAGGCGCGGGCAATGCCGACGCGCTGACGCTGACCACCGGAAAACTGGTGCGGATAGCGGGCAGCGTGCTCCGGCGAAAGTCCGACTTTCTTAAGCATTTCGCTGATTTTCTCCTCGCGCTCCTGCCGATTGGCGAAGCGGTGGTGGATGTCCATGCCTTCGCTGATGATGTCGCCGACCTTCTTGCGCGGATTCAAACTCGCCATCGGGTCTTGGAATACCATCGCGAGGCGCTGACCGTTGTATTCCGTGCGCAGCTGCTTTTTGCTCAATTTCAGCAAATCAACGGTTTTGTCCTGTCCGTGCCCGTCATCGTATGTATACAGAATTTCGCCGCTGTTGATGGTGGCGTTGCTGTCCAGCAAGCCGACGGCGGCTTTCATCGTTACGGATTTTCCCGAACCGGATTCGCCCACGATGGCGACGGTTTCGCCCTTTTGCAAATCCAGATTGATGCCGCGGATGACATGTACTACGCCGGCGTTCGTGCGGAAGGAAATATCCAGATTCTTGATTTGCAGAATGGTCTTTGCTGACATCTTGAATCCTCTCCTTTCACATGTCTTCCAGCTTGGGCGCGAGCGCCTCGCGCAGTCCGTCGCCGATGAAGTTGAAGCCCAGCATCAGCAGCGCCAGCGCCAGAATCGGCGGAATAATCTGATACGGCAGGGTAGTGATGTTGTTGAAACCATCCTCAATCAGCGTGCCGATGGAGCATTGCGGCAGCACAATGCCGACGCCCACGAAGCTCAGAAACGCCTCGGTAAAGATGGCAGCCGGGATGGAGAACATCACCTGCGTGATAATCGGGCCGATGGTGTTGGGCAGAATCTCCTTGAAGATGATGTGTCCGCTGACTGCACCCAGTGTGCGGCTGGCGAGAACATACTCCTGCTCCTTCATCTTCAGCATTTCTGCGCGGGCGATTTTGCTCATGCCAATCCACTCGGTCAGCAGCAGCGTTACAATCACCAGACCGATGCCTTTGGGCATAAAAATCGCCAGCACGGACACGATCACCAGCCGCGGAATACTGTTGGCGATTTCGACGAAGCGCTGCATGATGCTGTCCACACGTCCGCCGAAGTAACCGGATAACAGCCCGTAGCTCATGCCAATGAGCATATCAATGATGATGGTGACGAAGGCAATCATCAGCGACACGCGCGCGCCGTACCACGTCCGTGTCCAGAGGTCGCGGCCGAGGTCGTCCGTGCCGAAGAGAAATGTTTTATCGGCATAAATGTCGTCGTAAGGTTCGCCCGTCACCATCTCGTGGATGGCAGGTACACGCGGGCTGATGCCGACAGCGGCCTTCTTGCGTCCCTTGGCATTGAGCGCCGTGACGATTTCGTCATACGCATATCCGCTGAAAAGCGGCGCGACGAACGCCAGAAAAATCATCAGTAGTACCAGAATCAGCCCAATCATGGCGCGCTTGTTGCGGACAAAGTGCGTTGCGACACCCTTCCAGTAGCCTTGGGAAGCATAGTTGGTGTCGGTCGCAATGTCTGCCTGCTCCAACTGCGCAAAGTCCCCGGCGACCGGGACGTATTCCGCTGCCTGCACCGGCGGGCAGGTTTCTAACTGTTTCATTCGTTTGCACCTCCCTTGGCCGATACGCGAATCCGGGGATCCAGCGCGCCGTAGAGAATGTCTACCACCAGCATGATGCCAATGTAGAGCGACGAATACAGAATCCCCAGCGCAAGCACATAGTTGTAGTCAACGCCCTCGCCTGCAATGGCATCCACCATCAGCTTGCCGATGCCGTTGATGCCGTAGATTTTCTCTACTAATCAATAGCGTCAGCAGCGCCATGCCGATTCGCTTGAGCACATATTTTGTCATAACAATCCGTCATCCCTTTTCAAATGTTTCCAGATGCAAGAGGCAGAGCGGTCTGCCTGAAGATTTCGATACGATTTTAGATTGGCTCAGCCTCTTCTAAAAGCGCACACGACTGATTACTTGATGACGGCACTCTTATACACGCGGTTCAGCGCGACAGGATGGAATTCAATCCCTTCAACGCCCTCAGTAATCAGGTTTGCATTTGCCTTGGTGAACAGCGGCGCAATGACAGCTTCCTGCATGACGAGGGTTTCCGCCTTGAACAGCGCCTCCCAGCCACTTTTTCATCCGGGTTTCACCCTTTCTATATTTTGAAATGCAGGAACGATACACGAAACTTGCATTTCATGGACGAATCATACCATCAAGAAAAAGTAAAGGGGCGATGAACGAAAAAACATGAAATGTGCAAAGCAGAGGACACAGAGGGAAAATAAGAACAAGAGAAAAACAAAGGAATGTCCCAAATGGTGCGGAGAAAATCAAACGCCGAAAAGTTCGAGAAGCCGTTTGAATACCATATACCTGAATCGGCAGTGAAAACATCTGGTATCACATGGTTCCTAAATGCTTGACTTTTCTTGCTGCCTGTGTTATCTTCCTATTGTAGCGTTTGCTTTTTCTTCAGCCCCTTGCCGACGACTTGCATCTCCACAAAGGGACGGTTGTGCCACATTTCCCACCACCGTTAGGAGGTATCACAATGGATGACATTCTGTTTACCTGTGCAGGAACGAGCGACCCTGTTCGCGGCAATCGCGACGGCGGCATTCTGCATATCATGCGCTATTATCACCCGAAGCGAGTATATCTCTTCCTCAGCCAGCAAATCGCCGACTTGGAAGCACAAGATCACCGCTTTGAAAAGACTTTCCAGCACATGCAGGAATACTGTGCGGCGCATGGTGTGGTTTATCAGCCTGAACTTATCATCCACAACAGCGGTTTGGATGACGTTTCAAAGATTGACCTCGTCGAAGAGCCGCTGCTGGAATATTTCACCTCTGCTGCCGTAGAGAATCCGAATTGCCGCATTCTGCTGAACCTGAGTTCTGGCACGCCCCAAATGAAAACGCTGATGCAGTTTCTTTCGGTTGATTCCCCTTACCATGTGTTAGGGGTTCAGGTTGATGGCCCGCAGAAAAAGAAAGGCGAAAAAGACCCGCCGCGCACGGACGATAGAATGTATAACGTCGACTATGAGTTGGAAACAAACTTTGATGATGAGCCGGATTGTCTGCCGGAAGGCGAACGGCGCAACAGAACGTCCGAGCCGGAAATGTTTGCCATCAAACATCAACGCCATCGCCATCAGCTGCTGAAGCTGCTGGAGCGGCAGGATTATGACGCCATGCTGGACATGTCGCAGAATTTACCCAGACAGCTGCGAACGCTGCTCCAGCATTTGAACGCAAGAAACAACTTGCAAAGCGAGGAAGCCTACAAGCTGTCAAAGGAGCTGACGGATTTAGGCTTTCCGCTGTATCCAGCGATGAAAAGTGATTCGCATTACCGCGATTTAAGCGAGTACTACCTGCTGCTGCGCAATCTGCAAAAACTGGGACGGTATTCGGAATTTGTACTGCGGCTGAATCCGTTTTTGACGGAGCTGCTATATACCCTGCTTATGCAGACGGAATTTGCTGGCTATCTGAAAAAGAACAACGGTCGAATTGATGTCGCGACGGATGTGCTGAACAGCAAGCAACCAGAACTGATGAAAAGGCTTCAAGCTGAAGCGCAGAGGACGCTGCTTGATTACAAAAATTTTAGCATCTTTCTTGGCATTTCTATGCTGCTTGTCACAGATACACTCTCCGACGCGCATCAGAATTTCCTTCGTGCCTGCAATGCGCTCAACACAGCGCAGCGCAACACAGCCGCGCATCAGCTTCATGCTGTGCTGGAAGAGGACATCAAGCACGATTGCTTCTTCGGCATCAAGCACTATGGTTCTGCTGAAATCGTGCAGAAATTAGGCGAACTGCTGGCACAGGCATACCCGGATGTGTGCGACAAGTCACTTTTCAGGATTTACGACCGCTGCAACGACTACATCAAGGCGCATTTGCAGCTGGGCGCTGCGAACCTCTAATTTTTGTGCGCCAAATCGGCAGCTTTTTCAGAGGTTCGCACCGCTTTGGGGATTGTTTTGACCAGTTTTGGATGTTGCTTTGTCGAACTTTCGCTTGACTTTTTCTGCCGTTTGTGCTATTCTTCCATTATCAGCACAGCTCCTTTTGTGGGGTTTTGCTGATGCAGCTTAGCCCCGCGAGGGGACGGTTACGCAGAACCTCCTCGTACTTATCTCGGTTAATCGGGATGCAGCTTAGCCCCGCGAGGGGACGGTTACGTCCTGCTGATAAACATCGTTGATTTCGTTTGTTGATGCAGCTTAGCCCCGCGAGGGGACGGTTACTATACCACAGATGGCAGCTTCGTCGAGGCGGTAACGATGCAGCTTAGCCCCGCGAGGGGACGGTTACCGAATGTGCGGCATGAAGAAATGGTACGTGTTGATGCAGCTTAGCTCCGCGAGGGGACGGTTACTCTCGCGCAGCGTTGTATGCGAGCTGACTATTGGTTGATGCAGCTTAGCCCCGCGAGGGGACGGTTGCCTCCATATATGTTGACTTCCTTTCGTTTTTGTGTTAGATGCAGCTTAGCCCCGCGAGGGGACGGTTACGACTGTCCCGGAGAAGAAGTGGAGTACGCGAACTTGGATGCAGCTTAGCCCCGCGAGGGGACGGTTACTTCGTCGTTCGTGTACACGTCGCCCACTTCGAGATGCAGCTTAGCCCCGTGAGGGGACGGTTACGACCTTGCCAGTCAAGCCGTACATCCCGACGCGATGCAGCTTAGCCCCGCGAGGGGACGGTTACATAACACGCACTCCGTTGAGATTCGTCCATCCATATGATGCAGCTTAGCCCCGCGAGGGGACGGTTACCGCGAGCGGAGCGGAGCAAAACCCTGGCCGGGAAAATGATGCAGCTTAGCCCCGTGAGGGGACGGTTACTTTCACCGTTCGAGAATTGCCTTAATGGAAGAGGATACAGCTTATCCCCGCGAGGGGACTCCCTACATGTGTTTTCTCCGGCAAATTTCCGTCATTTTATTGACAATTCGCACATTCTCTGCTATACTTCATGGTGAACTTTTCCTTCTTGTTAACGGAGGTGGTTTTTTGAACGAATTAACTTTACAGGCAACTTTCGCCGGTTTGCTGCATGACATCGGCAAAATTGTCTGGCGCGCTGGACTGGGGAAACGCACGCACGCGCTCGCGGGCGCGGAATACTTAAAAGCACATTTTGCCGATCCCAAAGCGCAGAATTTCCTCGCCTGCGTGCAGTATCATCACGAGAAGGAGCTGCGTGCGGCTTCCTTGCCGGCAAATCATCCCGCCTATATCACCTGTGCAGCCGACTCGATTGCTGCCTCCATCGACCGCCGCGGAATCGAATCGGGCAATCAGGATTATGATGCTTCACAGCCGCTGCTGTCCATTTTCTCGCATCTTAATGGCGAACATCCCAAACAGTTTGTCGCTCCTATTCAGCCAAGCGGCAGCGTTCCGTTTCCCGTTTCCGCCGCATCCGTCGCGAAAAGCGACTATGAGCAGCTCCTCCACCATTTTGAGCAGGGTTTATCGCACATCGGCTATGGCGCGGAATGGCTGAATGCGCTGCTTGCCTTGCTGGAAGAATGCACGTCCACCGTGCCTGCCAGCACCTATCGCGCGCAAAGCGAGGATGTTTCGCTGTATGACCATCTGAAAGTTACCGCTGCCGTCAGCGCCTGCATCAGCGAATATCTGCTGGCACAGGGGATTGACAATTGGCGGGACTATTTGCAGTCTCCCAACGCTGATTTCCACAAAACCAATGTTTTTCTTTTGTACACCGCTGATATTTCCGGCATTCAGAAATTCATTTACACCGTCGCCACCCGCGGCGCACAGCGCGCACTCCGCAGCCGTTCCTTCTTTCTGGAGCTGTTCATGGAGAATTACATCGACCTTGTGCTGGATGCGTGCGGTCTCAGCCGTGCGAATCTGCTTTACAGCGGCGGCGGTCATTGTTATCTGCTGCTGCCCAACACGGATGCCGTCAGAGCCACAGTGCGTGAAGTCAATCGAAAGACAAATGACTGGCTGATTGCGCAGTTCGGTATCCAGCTTTTCCTTGCCAACGGATGGTGTCCGTGCAGTGCTGATGCGCTGTGCAATCGCCCCGCGGAAGAATCCCCCTACAAGGAGATTTTCGCCAAGGCTTCCGCTGTCCTCAGTCAGCATAAGCTGCAGCGTTATTCCGTTGCGCAAATCAAGCGCTTGAATCAGTTTGCCGATGCGCTTTCCGGGCGCGAATGCACCGTCTGCGGGCGCGTGGACAATTTGCAGGAGAATCGCTGCCCGTGGTGCTGTGCATTCGAGAACATTTCGCGGAAATTGCAGAATCCGCAGTATACCGCTTTCTGCATCACCCGCGATTCATCCACATACGACTTGACCCTGCCTGACCGCAATGGTCAGGGTGTTTTCCTGCTTTTGCTGACGGAGGATGAAGCCGCCAAGCAAATTGCGCAAGACCGGCAGATGATTCGCTTGTACGGCAAAAATCGCACCATTCTCGGCGCGCAGATCTGCACACGGCTCGATTTGTGCGATTATTATGCCAGCAATCTGAACACATCGTTAGCGGCGCAGTCCGAGGGGATTCGCCGCCTTGCCATCTGCCGCATGGATGTGGACAATCTGGGCGAAGCGTTCGTTTCCGGCTTTGAGCAGAAGGACAAGCCGCTGCCGAAGGAACGGTATCATTTCGTCACACTCTCCCGAACGACCGCGTTTTCTCGGCAAATGTCGCTCTTCTTCAAGCGCTATATGAACCTTGTGCTAACGCAGAATGAACAAAAGCCGCTGCAAATTGCCGTCATTTATTCCGGCGGCGACGATGTGTTTCTGCTGGGCGCGTGGAATGACGTCATCACCGCGGCAACGCGGATTGCGGATGCTTTCCATGCTTATACATCCGGCGCATTGACCATCAGCGCAGGCATTGGGATGTACGATGCGAAATATCCCATCCGCATGGCTGCCGAAGAAACGGCCGCCTTGGAGCAGCACGCCAAAAACGAGCCCGGCAAAAATGCGATTGCCTTGTTTGATCCGCAGGAACATCACACCTATTCGTGGCCTGTCTTTACCAGCGCCGTCCTGGGCGAAAAATATCAGGCGATGAAAACCTTTTTCGATGGGCAGGATGAGCGCAGGATGGCTTTCCTGTACAACATCACGCAGCTGCTTCGTCTCGCATCCATAGACAAGCTGAATCTGGCACGGCTGGCCTATCTGCTGGCACGCCTGAAGCCAAGCAGCTTTGATAAGGAAAAAAGCGCACAGTACGACGCATTCTCCAAGGCGGTGTACCGCTGGGCAGCCATTCCGCAAGAGCGCGACCAGCTCATCACTGCCATCTACCTATATGTCTACTTGAACAGAAAGGTGGAAGATTCAAATGGCTAACAACAATAACTACAATAGCTATAACAATCAGCGGCAGCCATCCAGAGGCGGCTTCACACCTGACCCTGCCGCTCCGGTTGTAGCAAAGGCAATCCCGGAAAACTATGTTGATCTTGCAGAAGAGATTATGCACAAAGAGCTGACGCTCAATGGTCAGAAGAACAAAAAAGTCATTACCACTTCAAAACTGCGCAACTGGTTCAGCATTGCGAACGATATTTATAATGTGGAAAGCCGTAGCGCAGAATCCAAACTAAAAGCAGAAAGCCGCATGAAGCTGATGAATTTGCGTTTGCGCATCGTCTACGATGCGGGCAAAGACAACAGTGTCATGGATTTTGTCACCAGCGCGAATTTGCTTTCGTATATCAAAGGCATCGGCGAGAGTCGAGAACAAATGATTCGTTTCACGCACTACATGGAAGCCTTGGTTGCTTATCATAAATACTTCGGCGGGAAGGAAGCATAACAATGTACGGAAAAATTATCATCCACTGCGTTTTGACCGTCAAAACAGGATTGCATATTGGGGATTCCTCTGCCTTTTCTGCCATTGGCGCAGTGGACAGTCCGGTTGTTCGCGACCCTTACACCAATCGGCCCATTATTCCCGGCAGCAGTTTGAAGGGAAAAATCCGCACGCTGCTTGTTCGCAGCAAATGCAAGGATATTGAGCATATGCCCGACCACAAGGATGACGACTCCGCCATTCTGCGGCTTTTCGGTTCCGCTGCGCCTGTCAAACGTTCCCGGCTTCAGTTCGCTGACTGCTTTGTATCCAATGCCAGCGATTTTGCAAGCATTGGTTTGACGGAAGTAAAGGCGGAAAACACCATTAACCGTCAAACCAGCCAAGCTAATCCGCGGCAAATTGAACGCGTTACAGCAGGCGTTCAGTTTGGCTGCACCATTGTGTACGATATTGAAAATTCCAGTGAGCTGACCCCCGATTTGCAGCTGCTGGCGCTTGGCATGAAGCTACTTCAGATGGACTATCTGGGCGGTCATGGTTCGCGCGGCAGCGGGCGGGTCGGCTTTTCCGATTTTTCTTTCCAGCATTTTCAGGATGAAACCTCCGACCAAACGTTGATGGACATTTTCAAGGAGGCCGAGAACTATGAATTATTCCCTAATTCGTCTGCGATTTGATGGCCTTGCTCACTTCGGCACTTCCGATTCTGCGCTTTCCTTATTCACATCAGAAGATCATTTCTATGCCGATACGCTCTTTTCCGCACTTTGCCACACTGCATTGTCTCTCCACGGCATTGATGGACTCCATTCGCTCCTTCAGCAGGCTGCGGATGGTTCATTGCTGCTCAGTGACAGTATGCCGTGGCATCGTACCGCGCACGGTGTTGATTACTACCTGCCCAAGCCTTGCAGGACTTTTTCTCGTCTCCCGCAGAAACACGAAATGCCGCAGGGCAGCCGCAAAGCAATGAAAAAACTTGCATGGATTCCCGTTCGCAGCTTTTCTGATTTCTGGCGTTCTATTGCCGGAGAAGCCTCTTATCAGCCGCAGCCGGATGCTTTCGGGACACTTGCAGGCAGAACGCAGGCCGCCGTGTCCGACGAAACGGATGCCGTTCCCTATCAGGTGGGCGCATATCGCTTCTTTCCCGATTGCGGTTTGTATGTGCTGATTGGCTGCAAGGAGCAGCGTCAGCTGGATTATTGCGCCGAATTGTTTACGGTGCTTGGTTTGTCCGGCATTGGCGGAAAAACCAGCGTCGGCTACGGGCGTTTTACCGTCGAAGAGCAGATTCGTTTGGACGATTCTGATGATTCCCAGCTGGTATTCCTCCAACATGCGCTGGCGGACGCATCTGCGCCCTATCAATTGCTGCTGACAACCAGTTTGCCGCGCGATGATGAGCTGGAACAAACCATGCAGCACGCGCAGTATCGGCTGATTCGCCGGAGTGGTTTCATCCAATCAAACACATTTAATGCAGAGCCATTCAAAAAGCAAACGCAGTATTACCTTGCCGCCGGCGCAACTTGTACGCAGCGTTATCACGGGGATTTGTACACCGTTGCCGAATCGGGCAATCACCCCGTTTACCGCTATTCCAAGCCGATGTTTCTGGGGGTGAAGGCATGATTGAATCAGGAACGCTCCAATGCTTTGACTTGACGCTGACAACGCAAGGGCTACTCCACGTTGGGGACGGTAAAGTCATCCCGAAAAAATTTTACATGCTGAACGGCAATACCATCTCCTACATTGATGAAGAACGGCTGTTTGCCCTCCTCCTCCGTCGAAATCAGCTGGAGCGTTTTGAAGCCTATTGCCTTGGTGCGGACACAGATTTAGGACGCTTCTTCAAGAGCATTGCACTTTCTCCCGCTGAGCAGCATGCGCTTGTGCGCTGCACCTTCCGCAGTGCCGATGCACTTGATGAAAACCATTCGTGCAAGGAAATTCGTCCTTTTATCCGCAACACGGCCAATCAGGTTTACGTTCCCGGCAGCAGTATCAAAGGCGCGCTGCGCACAGCCCTGCTTTTTTCCATGATTCAGCAGGATGGCAGCAAAAAAGCCCCCCTTGATTGGCAGAAGCCAAGGGGCGCTTTTGAAGCACGTTATCTCCATCAATTGTATCCGCAGATTGAGCGCGATACACCGCAGAAAGACCTTCTGCGCGGACTTTCTGTCTCTGACAGTCAAGTCATCGCAGACAGTGCCATGTGTTTAAGCTGCAAGTGCGATGCCAGCGTCAGCGGCGCTGTCCGCAAACTGCCCCTCTGCCGTGAGTGCATTGCACCGGGGCAGCTGATTCATACTACGCTGACGTTGGACCAGTCCATCCTGCGCGGCAGAATTACCAAGGAATCCTTGCTGCGTGCCATCCAAACCTTTGCCGCATACCATCAAAAAACGTACGCTGAACATTTTACCGTGCCTGACCATGCACATTATCAGCTTGCAGCGTCAACGCTCTTTCTTGGCGGCGGCGCCGGCTTTTTCAGCAAAACGCTGTCGTACCCCTATGAGGGAAAGCAGCTTGCTTTGCAGCATGTTTCTGCGTTCATGTGCAAGTCTTTCCGTGCGCATCATCATGAAAACGACCCTGCACTGGGCATCTCCCCGCATACTATGAAATATGGACTGTATCATCAGGAGTTATTCCCGTTCGGTCCATGCAAGGTGGATATTCTATGATAAAACAATACCGAATCAGCTTGGAAAGCAAGCAAGCTGGGCTCAATGCGTCGATTGCCTATCCGCTTTACGCATGGCTGTTGTCACAAGTGCCGACGGAAGTTGGTACGGCGCTTCACGAGCAAGCCACCCGTCCAATCAATCAGTATATTCTTTGGAATGCTGCTGCCAATCGCGGCGAATGGGTGGTTAACCTCATGACCGACGAGATGGTCGAAATATTTTCGCCTGTCTTGAATGCACTTTCCGTCATTGCCTTGCGAAGTGGCACATTGCTTGCTACCGCGGGAAGCACCGTGGAAGTCCCAAATTTCCAGCATCTGCTGAAGTGCGGCGAATCGCTGTCAAACGTTCAGCTTTTTCCAATCCACTTTCTAACGCCCACAACGTTCAAGCAGGATAAGCGTTATGTGATTTTCCCGCAGGAATCGTTGATTTTACAGTCCCTGATCTCCCGCTGGAATGTCAGTTTTCCTGAAGCTCCGATGGATGACGAAGATGCTTTTCAGGCACTTCTGCGCGGCATTCACATTGTGGATTACAATTTGCACACCACACGCTATCCAATGAAGCAAGTGCGGCTTCCTGCATTTCAAGGGCGGATTAGCATTGAAACGCGCTTGCCTGCGCCCATGATGGCGCTGTGGACAACGCTGTACAGCTTTGCCCCTTATGCCGGGATTGGTGTCAAGACGACGCTGGGGATGGGCGGCGTGTCAATGATGAAGGCATCCAATCTGCTTGTGTGACCTCTCTATTTTATGATATATTTTTGATGCCAACACATGAACGACAGGCGTTCCCGATGGAAAGCCCCTGTGATTAACCCAGCCACCTCCTATGCGAGTAGAAGAATCGCATGGGAGGATTTTTGGTGTGCCCCGCATAATACTATTTCCAGATTCACCTGCGCCATCTGCTCGCGCCTTTTCCGCTCTGTCGTTCGCTCATTCCACTTAGCGTATATTGATTTTTCTTGCCAACCCTTGCGCTTTCCATCCTGAACGTCAGCCGAAACACGCTGTCCATCCACCTGCGGTTCATGAATCTTGCCATCAGTCGTCTGCGCTGGCTGTCCATCCCGGATGCTGTGCAGGAAATGCCGATGCTGCAGCCGCTGCTGGACGAAACTGTCCTCGCGACGGAGGGGACAACCATCTTCTACGATCCGATGGCACTCTGCAAGCTGTATGCCGCGGACAAGAACAACGGCCCGCGCGCCTACATGCACCTAATCCTCCACGGCGTTTTCCGACACTTCAAGGTGAAGCCGAGCGTGCTGCAGCCGCTGTGGAATTTAGCGTGCGACATGGCGGTGGAGGGGGGCATTAACGACTTGAATCTCCCGATGCTCACGAACGCGCAGGCGGCAGGGCAGGTGCAAATCCTCCAGCAGATTGCGCCGAGGGTCAACAACCTGCTGACGGCGGAGAAAATCTACGCGTATCTGCGGATGAATCCGCCGAGCGAAACGGAATTTGCCCGCCTGAAGCGCCTGTTTTCGCCGGATAATCACGCACTTTGGTATGCATCGACTGCGCGCGTTGCTATGGCGGAGGAGCAAGCAGCGGTGGATAACGGTGGCGGTACATCAGGTACATCACAGCGCGGTCAGCCGGATGACGGTCAGCCGGACGACAATCAGCCAAACGACGGGCAGCCAAACGACGGTCAGCAGGACGACGATCGGCCGAACGACGGTCAGCAGGAGGATGCCAGCACGGCGCAGGCACAAGCGGCGCTATCCGCCCTCTTGCAGGACTGGCAGCACATTGCCGAGCAGATGCAGACCGACACACGGCGTTCCTGAAGAAATTCGCCGTGATGGGCGAGGCCATGCGCATCAATGACGATGAGTTCGACTATGTGTTTTACAGCTACGGGATGCAGCTTTTCCCCGAAAAGCGAATGCCGCTCATTGAGCCGCTGGAATATAAGGACGTGAAGCGCATCCGCGAGTTCGTCATCGCGATTGACACGTCTGGGTCGGTGATGGGCGAACAGGTGCAGACGTTTTTGCAGAAGACGTACAACATTCTGCAAAGCACGGAGAGCTTTTTCAGCCACATCAACGTCCACATCATCCAGTGCGACGAGGACATTCAGGAGGACATCAAAATCACCTCGCGGGAGGAGTTTGACCACTATCTGCAAACGATGGCTATCGAGGGGCTTGGCGGAACGGACTTCCGCCCGGTATTCCAGCGGGTGGATGAGATGATTCGGGACGGGGAGTTTGCCAACCTGAAGGGGCTGATTTACTTCACGGATGGCTGCGAGATTCCCGAAGTGCCGGTGTGGGCGATGAAACTGGTGCTGACGAGGGAAGAGGTGGAGGAGATGGCTGAAAGCACCAATAAATGACGCGGAGGAAAAGCAGATGGATACAGCCTTATCCGTTGCCGCACTTGTAGTATCCTTGTTTTCGGCGGGGTTCACGCTGTATACGTTCATCTGGACGAAAGTCCGAGACCGAAAGCAGGCGACACTGGAAGCATACAATCGGCTGCAAGAGCAGGTGCTGGATCATTTGAACGTGTACATGCCCAAGCAAATTGCGGAGATTGCGAGGAACACACGTTCCGAAGAGTACAAGCAGATAAGCGCCTATGTTGCGCGAATCGAGCATTTCTGTGTCGGTGTAAACCAGAAGATTTATGATCGAAACGTGGTTTACGAACTGGCGCAGGGCTACTTGGACGGCACGATAAAGAGCCGAATTGAGCCGATGATTGAGAAGAAGAGCCGTTTTGGACACGATTATTACGCTAACATTCATCAGTTTTACGATTGGATGGAGAAGGCACGAAAAGAAAAGGAGCGCAAAGGAAAATGAGCGACTTTCGGATTGAAAATGGTGAGCTGGTGGAGTATACGGGAAGGGTGGGGATGTGGTGATCCCGGATTCGGTTACATCCATCGGGGATTTTGCATTCGAAGACTGCAAGAGCCTGAAGAGCATAAGCATCCCGGACAGCGTCACGTCCATCGGGAAAGAGGTGTTCAGTAACTGCAGCAGCCCGACGAGCATAAGCATTCCGGACAGCGTCACGTCCATCGGGGAAGAGGCGTTCAGTGGCTGCAGCAGACTGACGAGCATAAGCGTTCCTGATTCCGTTACTTCCATCGAAGCACCAGCATTCACGGAATGTGAAAATCTGCAAGACTTCACCTGCCCTTCTTCTTTCGCGAAGCAGCTGCAAACCATACTGCCTAAAACGAAGACAACCATCATCCTTCACATCCCCGATATTTCAGGCATGAGCACCAAATTTCTTCTCAGTGTTGTAATCGGATTTGTTGAGGACAAACGAGACTGGTCCGACGAAAACGGCAAAGTGTATGCGAAATACATCAAAACAAAAGCACTGAAGCTGGCAGGTATGGCGATTGAGCACCCCGATTTGTTCTACCTGATGCTTCGTGAAAAGCTGATTTTCGCCAAGGATTTGGACGCATTCACAAAAGCCGTGCAGGACAGCGGCAATACGGAGCTGATTGCGGCAGTGCTGGACTATGCCAACAGCAGCGTTTCCGAAAAGGACAAGGCAAAAGTTCAGCAGAAGAAAGAAACGCTCGACACGAATGTGACGAATTTCCTGTTTGATGCGGAACAAATTGAGCAAATCAGCGGGAAAACGTTCGCTGTCACAGGCAGGCTCAAGACGTTTGCCGACCGCAACGAGCTGAAAGTCTGCTTGGATGCGTGCGGCACGACGCTGACGGAAAACCTTTCACGCAACGTGAATTACCTCATCACGAACACGCCGGATTCGGGCACGGCGAAGAATCGGGAGGCCGAATCGCTGGGAATTTCGCGCATCACCGAGGCGCAATTCAACGAAATGGTTGGCAGAAAAGTGTAAAAAATGCCCTCCGCCGGTTACTCACAACCGCGAAGGGCATTTCTATATCCTCATTTCGTCCTCTTAAAAAGTGCGACTTTGATATTTTGATACACAAAAGGTGGAAACATGTTGAGAAGATTAGCACCTTCACCTCTTGAACCCCATGAAAAGCATTCGACGACCCGCAAACCCTTGCACTACAAGGCTTTGCGGCACTTTCGCAAGGGGCTAATAACCCCGAAATAACCCCGTCATCATGAACGGAACAATTTTAGCCCCTGTGCTGTGTATGCGGTTCAATGTCAAGGCGACAAAAAGCACAGGAGGTTTTCTTTGATGAAAACGACGATGATGAACGAACTGCCTGCCGAAATCATGGAGAACGGCATTCACTACACCCTTGTGGGCGACTACTACTTTCCTACTTGTATGCTGGGGGACAGGTCGCCCAATGGCAAGTGGGCATCCCTGTATGAGCGCTATTTGCAGGAGAAGCATCCACACGAGTATGTCCGGCTGATTTGGGCGGATGAGCTGTTAGTGCTGCTGGAATCCGTGCAGAAGGAGTGTGAAGAGCGGGTGGATGTGCTTGTTCGGGAGATGGCGGAGGCGGAAGGCGTGGATGAGGAGATGAAGGAAAATGAGCAGATGGAGTGGGTAAAGAGGATGGAGATGATTCGCGGAAGGGTAGAAGAGGTCGTGCAAGAGGAAATTATGGGGTAAGTGAAGAGAGAAACGGCTGCAGGGACGCGACCGGGGTGACGGGCTACCCGTTCTTCGGCGATTTGATTCTGGACAGCCTGAACCGCACGGAAAACGCGATGACGCAGGCGCGCGCCTTCAAGGCGGCGGAACTGTGCCTGATTGCGCAGAAGCAGGCGGAAATGGTCTATCAAGCGAAATAATGGCCCATCGGCTGCCTGTGATTTGTACAGGCGGTCGGTGGGCTTGCTTGGTTGTATACAATTTGCGCTTACGCTCGAATGCCGCTTCCGCCTCGGCTTTACGGATTTCCTCTTCGCGCGTTTCAGGTTCCAAATGAGAATGCGCCAAGACACGAGCAGATGTGCAGGTGAATTTGGAAATAGTATTATGCCGGATGCAAAAAAATGCGGCGGCTTCTGGGGAAAAGTCGCCGTGAGAAAGTATGCAGTTTTCATCATTTGCTCATCTGCTGTTTCTTGATGCCGTAATGTGCAGCCCCATTTGCTCCAGCTCATCAGAGGTGGTCACAAGCACCGTTGCAGAAAGCCACTTGATTTTCTTCTCAAGTTCCTCCCGAAGCCGTCGTCTGATGGTATGCTCATCGCGGCTCGCACAGGCAAACTTCCCGTCAAGCACCAGTACCACCACAATTTTTCGCTGACCGTTTGCAATCTCTTGACTGCTATGCTCGTGCGAACGCATCACACGATGCATGCTTCGTCGCAGGCATTGGGTTGCTGAATACGCCAACCATTCCCGCCAGCGTCATCGCCGTTTTCTGGGCAACTTCAATGTCAAGACTGTCTCTTGTGGATACGTCGCGTCCATCAGCGCCCGCCGTGTCGCGCTTCTGGTTGTTCGGAGCAATCCGCCAGCGGTTGCCCGACTCATCACCAATGCAGTTTTTCACCTCAATCAGCACATAGTGCTTGTCCGATACCGCAATAAAATCCACAGCTTTCGCGCCGGGCTGTGCGTTGAACCGCTCGGTATAATACGGCGTATCATCATACTTCAGCACCAAATTGCCATATTGCTCGCCGAACGTAAATTCGATATCACTCTCTGATACGATCATAGATGAATCCCTGCTCTCTGTTGTATATCGCATCAAATTCTTCCATGATGCTGTTGTGCTGAAGTTCGCTGATGGTATCCGCCATTTCCGCCTTTATTGCGCCATCCTCAAAGAAAAGGGAGAAGAAACGGATGTCAATCTGGTCAGTATTGGATTCTGGAAATGCCATGTACATGTTCAGATACTGCTGGAGAAAATAATCATGCGTTGTGATGAAAATCTGCACCTTGAGTTTTGCAAGCTGCATCATAGCTTCCATCAGCGGGCGAATCATGCCGGGATTCATGTTCGTCTCCGGCTCATCCCAGAACAGCACCGAATTGGCATTCAGGCAGCCATTCCGAATGAGATAGGTGATGGTCGCCAGCTTGCGATAGCCCTCGGAGACAAGCCCCATTTCAAATTCTCCGCCATTTTCCGCATTGAGATAAAATTTTTTATCATGCTGCACCGTTGTCCCGTGGAGAATTTCATCCAAACTGGCTAACACCTGATTCTGCTTATCGGAATTTTTCCCGCGCTTCAGCGGACGATCCAGCAGCTTTGCAAGGTCATAATACGTTTCCTCAAACGCAATATGGTATTCCTCATACAGCGACGTGAAATTCTCCGTTGCCGAAATGATTTCCTTCGGCGGAAAATACACCGCCGTATGGTCAGGCGATGCCGTATGCTCCATCTTCGGCAAGGCAAGTGTGGCAATTTTGCTTGCTCGATTTCCGAAATTCACATCAATGCTCGTGCCGTTTTCATAGCCCATTGAGGCTGTCATTTGGGCATTGCCCTGCTTTCGCCGCACGAGTCTGCCCACTTTCCCGTTGTCCGGGCGAAATACGCCGCACAGCTTTTCGGAAAACCTATTCACCGCCGCTTCCTTCGTCTCTGTGGAGTTCCACTGTTCATAGGACTTATGCAGGCTGTACATCAGCTTTATCAGCGCCGTTTTGCCCGTGCTGTTTGTGCCACAAATCACATTGATTCCCGGCGACCACTGAAAATCGGCTTGCTGAAACAGCATAAAATCAGACAGATGCAATTGGCTGATTTTCACACTCATCCATTCCTTTCCCAAAGCAGTTTCATGTCTGCTTTGCGCAAGAAGCGCAGCTTCTCTCCTATATTATTGCAGGCATGAAACAGATTATCCGCTGCGTCGGATTGCGATTTGCTTCCGCACAACTCGGCGCACGCTGCGGCCGCCGCTTGTACGTCAATCACTATAACATTGATTCCTGCTATTGTCAACGGTTATTGTCAGAATTTCCGCCCAATTGCAAAAACGCGGCAATGGCTTCTTAATATTGTCCATTTTCGCGCAGCATCACTGCTTGCTGGTACTTTATTTCCATTATGCCCGCAATCTGCGCCTTCGCGCCGCTCTAATCTCCCAATTCTGCAAACGCTGCAATTGCCTCGTCATAGTAGTAGAACCATCTGGAATGACTTAGTTCCCCCATGAAAAGCATCAGACGAACCGCAAGTTCTTGCGCCACAAGGCTTTTCGGTACTTTCACAAGTGCTATAGACAGTCTGGAATATTCCTTGCGCGGCATGGGCAAGTCTGAAAGCTTATCACCGATGCCCGCTGCTTTCAGCGCCCGCGCCAACGCTTCAATGAGAATAATTTCGCGCTCACGTCCGCACAGATATTTTTCCTTGTCACGGGATTTTTTGTATTCACTATACTTTCATGTCGCCCGACAAGCTGGATAGCTATGAGAAGCATCCGCACGAGTATGTTAGGCTGATTTGTGCGGACGAGCTATCGACGCTGTTGGAATCCGTGTAGAAGGAGTGCGAAGAGCGGGTTGCGGTGCTTGCTCGGGAGATGGCTGAGGCGGAAGGTGTGGATGAGGAGATGAAGGGAAACGAGCAGATGGAGTGGGTGCGGAGGATGGAGATGATTCGCGGCAGGGTAGAGGATGTTGTGCGCGAGGAAATCATGGGATAAGTGAAGAGAGGAACGGCAACAGGGGCAGGGGAGTTCCTGCTGCTTTATTCGTATAATAATCACTGCTATGAAAAAACGAATAAATCCAGCAATCACCCATTGGAAAATCGGACAATCTATGATATAATCATCATGGAAAACAGGACAAGGAGGCTTTCGGATGATTGCAAGAAAGATTGAAAAGAAATTGCAGCGCTTCCATGATGCGCACGAAAAAAAGGCGATGCTGATTACTGGCGAGCGTCTGGTTGGCAAAACCTTTATCATTCGCGAGTTTGGCAAGCAATATGAGTCCTTTGTGAAAATTAACTTTTAGGCAATCCCACACAAAGAAAAAATGTCGTGAAAGAGGTATAATAAAGAGGTGAAGAAGCAATTGACGATGAGCCTGATCAGCGACGAGCTGGGGCAGGCCTCAACGAAGAAGAAAGAGTTTCAGGGAATCATGGAGAAACTGATTCCGTGGTCGCAATGGGTCGGGATCGTGCAGCCGCACTATTACAAAGGAGAGCGCGGCAATAAGCCCTACGACTTGGAACTGATGCTCCGGATATATGCGCTGCAGCATCTCTATAACCTCGCGGATGACGCGGCGCGCAATGAAATCATCGACAGCCGTGCGTTCTCGCAGTTCTGCGGCGTGGATTCCAGCAATCAGGTGCCGGATGGCGATACCATCGGGCGTTTTCGGCATATCCTTGAACGGAATCCAATGAAGGAAAGCCTATCCGGTATCAAATCAACAAGCGTCCGTCGCAGCTGAAGAAAGCAAGCATCGAAAAGTTCGAGCTGCTCAAGGCAATCGAACATGCGAAATCATCGGTGCGTTCCAAAGTGGAACATGTGTTTTGCGTGATAAAGAGAATCTTTCATTTTTGCAAAACACGATACCGAGGACGGGAAAAACTGCATCAGCATTGCTGCACACTGTTTGCACTTGCGAATTTATAACTTGCTCGCAATCGAATGAAGGTTGCGTAACGAGGTTTATTTCGCGTGCAAACAGTGCGCTTGAATTGCGCCTTTTCTCGAAACTTTGGGTCGCCGAAGATGACACGGCTGGTTTTGGCGCAATTTCGAGGGGTATCCCTGACAGTTCACAACAATTGGCTTTGGAAGGTCGCGCAAATAAAACAAGAGCCAAATGATACATTGAAATGATGTTAGCAATAATAAAATCAAATTTAGAACTGACTATTCTTGAGTAACCGAAAACCTTGATTTTTATGCGAATAAACCTTATAATTTGAACTGTCGTTAGCGACGATGCGTTACCTGGTTTGGGTGGCCGGCCACTGCCCTCAAAGCAGGTGAAAGGGGAAAAAAGATGCGAGTAAACGGACTAACACTTATCTACAAGGATGGGATCAACACGGTGCTATCCAACAACAGCGCCAGTTACCCGGTTGGCGACCTGCTTTGCCGAATCTTCCAGGGCGAGACTCTTTATAATATCAGCCGTATCGTCCGCAATTGCGTCAGCATGTACCCGATGCGGGACAACCTGTTGTCGCAGGACGGGATCGAGCAGGCGGAGGACTACATCTTACAATCGCTAATGTATGATGATTTCTATCCGGCCCGGCGTCTTTCCCAAGGGAGCTTCATTCGCTGCATTGAGGAATATCGAAGCCTTGACAGCGCATCCCAATCCAGGCTCATCCAGGAAGAAAAACTGAGGGCCGAGATGGGCGGTCAATTATTTGAAGATATCGGCTTTGGTACAATCGGCGAGTTTCTCCGGCTCTGCTTCAACAATTACTACGTTGACCTGATAAACGGCATCATCCTTTTTACGACAACATCCGCTGTGTGGTCTGGAACGGCATCAGAAGAAGAAAGGGCGTTGTACGACGAACTTTGCGCGGCTTTGCACGACCCGCGTGCAGTACCGCGAACCGCTATGGAGACAGTATATGATGTCTCCTCGGGGACGTTCGGGCATAGATACGTCATCAGCAGTTTCCTCGGCATGGCAGTATTTGAGTTTTCGCATCTGGCTGAATCGGCTACAAAAATCGTCCGCTGCCAGAACCTTACGTGCAGGAAGTTTTTTACAGCAAAGCGAACCTCGGCAAAATACTGCGGGAACCCGGCCCCGCAGTGCCCCGGGAGGGTCTGCAGCGATTACTATCCGCAGCTCCTTCATCGTGAAAAGGTGCGCGCAGATGAACTGGATCACCTTATTAAAAACGCGAAAGGCCGGCTGTATAATGCAAAGCGGCGGCACCCCGAACAGGCGGAAGTGATTGACGAACAGTTAAGCGACCTTACGATATACTCGCCTGCAAAAAAACAGGAGGTGCTGGATCGTGCAGTGACGATAAGTGAATTTCGGGAATGGTTAGACTCACACAAGAACTGAAAACAGGAGGCAATAATATGGCGAACGAAATGACTGTTAATAATACCCAGGTATCTGCTGCGCCGAAAGCGGCTGTCCCCGGCTGTATTGAACGCACTCACCGTTATACGGTTGTAGACGAGGAGCGCGCCGGCAAAATAATGGATGAAGTAATAGGGTCAATTAAAGATACACGTCTGGACACGAAACGCGCCATCTCCGCTGACATTGCCGCAACGGCAAGGGAGCAGAACCAGAATGACCGTCTCCTGGCAGCCTATGAAAATGAACTCAGGAGAAAAGACCTGCCGGAAGGCCGACGCGAGGAGATACTCAATGAGATGAGCAGGATAGCCACAGTCTCAGCTAACGCAAGCGTGGAAAGCCGAATCTTTCAGAGCGAACAGCTGGATCGGGAGCATAAGCTGTCACGCTGGATCATAGGCGGCCTTATCCTTCTTATTGGCGGCGGGGTCGCTTGGGCGAGCAGCCGAGCCTGATGAAATGCCCCAGATCGTAATAGCCTAGGGCATTCGCCGTCTTATTCCATCTGAACAAGGTTGTCGAGGAAATCCCGACACATCTCCATCAGCTTCTCCCTGCGGCTCAACGCTGTGTTGAGGGGAATTCATTGTCACACTTATACTGCCGCCCGATCTCCTTCGCCTGTTCGAGATGGAAATAGATGTTGCGCGGCGTGTCATCCAGCTTTTCAGCGATCTCCGCTACGCTCAGTCTTTAATACGATTGCTTGGGTGAATTTTTGATTCTGAGCGGAAATTGCCTTGATTACATCCGCAATAGTCGCCCTGTCTGCCATACGCTGGAATTCCGGGCTTGGTTGAGCGACTTCGCTGAAGGTTGTGGCGTAATCGTCACAGCACAGATCGGGCAGCTGATTGTCACGATGCTGCGGATAAGGGCAGTTTTTACAGCTGTTCTTTTCCGGGCACGGAATCAGCGGTTTCAGCTTTCCTAGAATCATGCAGCGCCGTTCACGATATTCGTTTCGATACTTTGCACGCAGCTCATCCCTGAGAAAATGATATGTCTGCTCATCGCTGGGTGTCAGGTGTACAACCGCGCGTTTCGTACCGAAATACCATGTGCGGCACTGCTCCTAGGTCAGCCCCATTGCGTGGAGCTGATCCGCACTCTCGATTTCGATGGGCGCTTCAAAAATCTCAACACCCGCTCATTCGAGTTCTTCCAGGGTTCTTGATTCGGTAGGGGTAAGGCCTTTCCAAACGATTTGCTTTGACACTCAGGTTGGCTCCCTTCTGCTGTGCAGAAGCGAAGCAACCTATAGCTATCCAGTTTTTCTGTCATGGCTACCTCCAACGGATCGCTCCGCTTCGATGTTGGTAGCCAAGTGGTGCATGGGCACTGGCTTGGGTTACGGGAACCGCCCGCTTTGGCCACGCACACACCCTCAGGCCAGAAGGGTGCGCCGCAGCGGGTGGCATGTTTACATGTTTAGTCTTTCATGCCGGCTTCGTAATCGAAGAGGGCATTGAAGACCGACTCGTAGTAACAGGGGTGCAGAGCTTCGATGCTGGTAGCGCCTCCGCCGTATTCGGCGAGGACGAACCGAACGGTTTCCCAGCCGAGCTGCTTTGCCACAGTCATGGCGGTATTCTGGATATTGATGAGCAGATTTTCCTGTTCGAATTCTGTCATGAAGATTGACCTCCCATTGTTTCTGAAAGAAACCAGCCAATCGCCTTGCTGATCCTTTTTGTGCCATACAACCTGTCACCCAACAGCGATTTTGCTGTTCATACCGTCGACTGAATGAACAGTGCTGGTGACAGAGGCTTGACGATTAGATGAACCACCGGCTTTTTCGCGTTATTTTTTGCTTTTACAGCCCAATAATGTCCAAAACGCGAACTTGATGTTTGACTCCTGGAAATCGATCTGGTATAATAACAGCGTGTTTCCATTCGTCTGCCGGACGTTCTTCCTGAACGCCAGCACCAGTATATAAAACGAAAATTCTGGAATGGGGACAGTTTGGTACACTGTGGTACATCGTGGTACAAATTCATGGAAAGGACATTCGTGCCGATGGAGTTCAAAGAATTCTTCTCGCTGATGAAAAACAGGATATCTAATGGCGCAGATGTCCCGTACTTTTTCAGAGATCTGGTTGCAATGATCACTACTGTACCCGAATCAGAATGGGGCACGACAAAAGATCCATCTACGAAACTGACAAAAGAAAGTACTTTGCGCTCGTATGCCAAGCGTGGACTGTCACTGAAATTTGCCCAGAGCATTGTTTACAGGCTTTCTCCTGAGATGTTCGTCGAATCCCTGAAGACACGCGAACATGCTGTAATTGCTCTTCTTGCCCGTGATTATGCAGGCTACGACAATACAGTTACTGTTGATAATGTAGCCCAGAAGCTGGCCGACTGTTTTATCGACATAATCCGTCGGGCAGCCGGTATTGTTCCAAGCACCGAGCTTGAAATGCAGAAGCTTCGGGAACAGGCACTTGAGCTGAAAAACAAATATGGTGATTATCTCCGGGAGGAAACCGGGAATACCTGCCCAATGCCCGGCTGCGGAAGAACGCTGAAAGTGGCTGGCGACGGTGACCTCAGGTATGTCTATGAAGTTGGCATAATTGACAGATCCAAACCTTTAAAGGTTGATAATCTCCTCGCGTTCTGCCCTCAATGTCATGCGACGTACTCAATGGACTTAAATCCGGCTCTGGCAAGAGACCTCGGCCGCATCAAAAAGATCCTGATTGCATCGAACCAAAGTTCTCTGCTGCTGGAGCCAATGCCTCTGGAAAAGGGAATCATTGGCGTTATCAGAAAAGTAAAAAAGCTTGGTGAGAAAGACCTGCTCGATGCATCACTTGATCCGAAGGAAATCCGTGACAAAATCGACCCGGCCACATATTTTGCGCTGTACAGAACGGTGAAAACTTATGTGGACACGTATTATGTAACGTTGAAAAAGATCATAACCAATGCTGACAAGCGCGGAGTAATTGACTATGATGCTGTCCAGGATCAGATGAAAGCCATTTACAAACGGCTTAAAAAGGCGGAAAAGAATCATCTGGAAATATTCGAAGCAATAACAGAGAAGGTGCATAAAATCAGTCTGCAGGAAGAAGTGTACTGCCAGATCGTAGTGGCCTTCTTCATTGCGAAATGCGAGGTATTCGATGCAATTACCAAATAAACTGTATTCCTATAAGAACAGCACCCTCTATCTTGTTCCCTTGGTGCTAAACGAGCTGAAGGATGCTCCGGTTATGCTGAAAGACATGTATGACCGAATCCGACCGCATCTTGAAGATTCAACGGATTTCATATCGGTTATGGATTGTCTGTATGCTCTGCGCGCGGCAGATCTGAATGAGAACGGCGAGGTGTTTATATGCTTGTCGAGATGAAATCTCCGGCTTTTATGGATCATGGTCAGGAGCGACGCCTGACAACATTTCATGGGGGTCTCAATGTTGTGCTAGGAGAAGAAGACGGCGCAATGTCCATCGGAAAGTCCTCCTCTTTGCTGGCCATTGATTTTGCGTTTGGAGGGGATACATATATCAAAAGCGATGGCGTCAGACACGAAGGGCATCACACCGTTTTCTTTGCCTTCGAATTTAAAGGTGTCAGGCATTACTTCGCCAGAAATACCAGCGACGGCGATACTGTCTTTTTCTGCGATAAAGACTATAACCTGACCGGTGCAAAATACACCAAGGAAGAGTTTATCTCCTGGCTGAGGAACCAGTACTGCATGGAATATGAAGGGGTATCCTTCCGCACAGTACTAAGCAGTTTCTTCCGGATTTATGGTAAGGGAAATACCGATGAGCTGAATCCCTTAAAGGGAATACCCGGACAGAACATGGAGAAATCCATCGCTACCATTCTGACGGTTTTCAACAGGTACGGGGATATACAGGAATTCCGGGACAGCGTTACGGAGCATAGCAAAAGGCTGGAGGCTTTCAGGGATGCAAGAAAATACCAATTCATCTCTGACCTTGTTGGCGGTCAGAAAAAATACGAGGAAAATCTGGCTGCGATCCGCGACCTCGAACTCCAACTTGCAACACTGATGGAAGAAGCGGAACAGGGGCACTCCGAAGAAGAAATAGAACTGAATAAGCAAAAGGCCGCCCTGACCTCCGAAAAGCTGAATACTGAAAACGCAATTCATACAAGGGAGATGAAGCTGCGTCTCCTGAACATGAGCCTTGAATATGGCCTGTACCCCACAGAGGCTGATATGAGCGCGCTGCAGGAATTCTTCCCGGAAGTCAATATCCGGAAGCTGTATGAAGTTGAACAGTATCATCAGAAGCTGGCACGCATCCTTGATGCTCAGTTCGCGGAGGAAAGGACAGCGATTGAGCGCGAGATTGCTGAACTCCGAGCGCAGTGGGAGGCTGTTAATGCGCAAATCAGAGCACTCGGTTTTGTTGGCAACATATCACGGGAATTTCTGGATCGGCACTCTGAGATCAAGGCTGAAATTGCTGCTTTGAGAACACAGAATCAGGCTTATCTGACCCAGACCGAACTGCAGGCCGCAAAGGCAACCGCTGTTGACGTGCTGAAACGCAGCATTGAGGATATTCTGCGCGAGATCGAAGATATTCTCAACGGTCAGATGAAGGAATTCAACGATTCTCTGTTCACAACAAAGAAGAAGCCTCCGCAGGTACATTTCAGCGCCTATAACAGTTACAGATTCGAAACGCCAGACAACACAGGTACAGGTTCGAACTACAAGGGTATGCTTATTTATGATCTTGCTGTCCTGTTTACAACCGCCCTGCCTGCTCTGGCGCACGACTCGTTGCTGTTCAAAAACCTGGGAAAAGATGCTGAAGGCGGAATTTTCCAGATATATGCAATGGTCGCATCGGAATTGCCCGACAGACAGATATTCATTGCTTATGACAAGCAGGGTGACTGCAGACCTGGAACACGGACAATTCTGGAAGCAAACTGTGTGATGAGGCTCTCAAAAGGAGGCGGTGAACTGTATGGTCACCCTTGGGACACAGAGGAGGACGGCAATGGGAATGAGTTATAACAAGCTTTGGAAACTTCTGATCGACAAAAAGATGAAGAAATCCGATCTCCGGAAGAGAGCAGGAATCAGTTCATCGTCGCTTGCGAAGCTTACCAAGGACGAAAACGTGACGACTGAGGTGCTGGCAAAAATCTGCCAGAAGCTTCAGTGCAATATAGCGGACATAATGGAGTTTGTGCCTGAACCTGAAGAACAGGAATAAAGCTGATTTCATTTTTGAGCGGAGGAATGAATACCCATGGATGTACCACGTACCCAGGCCGACGAAACTCGCGGCAAGCTTAATTTCATAGATCTGTTTGCCGGAGCCGGCGGGTTGTCCGAAGGTTTCATCCAGGCAGGGTTCAACCCGATTGCCCACGTGGAGATGAATGAGTTTGCCGCCAGAACGCTTGAAACGAGAACCGCTTACTACTATCTGAAACAGGCGGGGCACCTTAACCTGTATTATGACTACCTGAGCGGCAGGATTGACAGGGACGCGCTGATGAAGGAAGTCCCGAAACACGTCACCCAGATCATCCTCTGTAAGACGATGTCGGATGAATCGCTGCCGGGGATCATCAATACCATCGATGGCATTATGAAACTGCGGAAGATTGAAACGGTCGATGTCATCGTGGGCGGTCCTCCCTGCCAGGCTTATTCCCTGGTAGGGCGCGCGCAGAGCAGCCATATGGAAACACCCATGGCGGAGGATCCGAGGAATACGCTGTATATCCTCTACGGCAGGATGCTGAAGGAGTACAAGCCTCGGATGTTCGTTTTTGAAAACGTGATGGGCATCGAATCCGCCAACGGCGGCAGCACCTGGAAGAACCTGAAAAAATACTTCCGCCGTGTAGGATACGAGATCAACTGCAAAGAGCAGAACGCAAAAAATTTCGGCGTGATGCAGAACCGGCGACGCATGATCATCATCGGCTGGCTGAAGGACAGCGGGCTGAACTATCCCAATTTTCCGAAGGTGGAAATTACGGCAAAAGTGTCCGACCTGCTGTGTGACCTGCCCGCCCTCACGCCGGGCAAGGGTGCATCCGCCTACAGCGACGTGCTGCCGAGCCCGTATGTGATGGAACACGGCATCCGTACTGCTGAGGATGTGCTGACGCACCACCAGGCTCGGCCTAATAAGGAGCGCGACATCGAGATATACAGAAAGGCCATCGAGCTGTGGAACGATGGCCATAAGCGGCTGAACTATAACGACCTGCCGCCCGAACTGAAAACCCATAAGAACACGACCTCCTTCACCGACCGTTTCAAGGTCGTGGAGGGTGACGAACCCTGCTGTCACACGGTGCTGGCGCATCTGTCCAAAGACGGGCACTATTTCATCCACCCGGACATTGAGCAGCACCGTTCTATCACCGTCCGCGAGGCTGCAAGAATACAGTCCTTCCCGGACAGTTACTACTTTGAAGGCCCTCGCACATCGCAGTTTGTTCAGATCGGCAATGCCGTGCCGCCCATGATGGCGAAAGGCATCGCGGAGAAAATTACGGAAGAACTCAGACAGGAGCGTTAACGATGGAAGCGAATCTGCTGCTGGAGCAGTACAGCTGGTACAAGAAAAAGGCGTTAGAGCAATCGCCCTACCGCTGTCTTCTTGATGCTAACATACAGTTGAATCCACATCAGATCAACGCATTCTGCGCGGCGGTGCATTCTCTCAAAACAGGCGGCATCGTACTGGCAGACGAGGTCGGTCTCGGCAAAACCATCGAGGCGGGTCTGTCCCTGAAACACGCGATTGACTCAGGAGCCAGGCATATTCTGATCGCCGTACCGGCAACGCTGCGCAAACAGTGGGAAATCGAACTGCAGGAGAAGTTCGGCATCGAGGCCTGCATTCTGGACAGGCTGACCGTTGAAAGTGATCTGTATCACTGGCAGTCTTGGCTTGAAAAAGGAAAAGAAGCCCGCGTTGCCCTGACGACATATGATTATGCCTCCAAACTGATGCGGCGTTTTCCAACGGTCAAATGGGATTTGGTCATCATCGATGAGGCACATAATCTGAGGAACGTGTTTCACGGAACCAAACGGGCAAAGCGCCTGTATGAGCTGACAAAGGGAATCCCCAAACTACTCCTGACAGCGACGCCGCTGCAGAATTCGCTGAGTGATCTTCACGGGCTGATTTCATTTATTGATCCCCGCATATTCGGCAGTGAAAGGCTGTTCAACAAGCGGTTTATCGAGGGTGAAGACTATACTGAGCTGAAAAAGGAGCTCACCCCTGTACTGTACCGCACGCTGCGCCGGGACGTGGCTAAGTACATGGAATTCCGCAAACGTGTCTGCCGGACGGTAGATTTTGAGCTATCTCCTGCTGAGGCTGAACTCTATATGCGGGTGAACAATTTTCTCAAGCGGGACACCCTTTACTCCATACCGACCGCCAACCGCAGCCTGATTGTGCTGGTTATCCGCAAACTTCTGGCTTCATCGAGCTTCGCGCTGATTGAGACATTTGAGGTGCTGCGCCAGCGGCTTGAAAAGCTGTATGAGGGTACGCATTCCGCCAGTGCTCAGGAGGGTTTCGATCTTTTCTGGCAGTATGTTGAGGATGAAATTGACGAAGCGGGGCTGGAGGAAGAAGACGACCCTGACACGGTATTTCAGAAACAGCAGATACAGGCTGAAATGGATGAAGTGGATGCCATCCTGCAGGCTGCCAGCCAGATTACAGGTAACGCCAAGATAAAGGCGCTGAAGGAGGCCATCCATACTGCCCTGCAGTTTCAGGAGGAAAATGGCATTCCACAGAAGGTCGTCGTTTTCACGGAATCCAAGAGAACGCAGAAATATATCGCCGCGGAGCTGCGCAGGGATGGTTTTGCGGAAGACGATATTCTTCTTTTCAACGGCGACTTCGATGATTCCATGGCAAAGGATATCTATCAGGCGTGGAAAGCAAAGAATTTCGGCGGCTCCAATTACGGGCGCAGCGTGGAATACAAGCACGCCATTGTGGATTACTTCAAAGGACACTCCCGCATCCTGATCGTGACGGACGCGGGCTCCGAAGGCCTGAACCTGCAGTTCTGCAACACGGTGATCAACTACGATCTGCCCTGGAACCCGCAGAAGATCGAGCAGCGCATCGGTCGCTGCCACCGCTACGGGCAGGAGCACGACGTGGTGGCCATTAACCTGCTGAACACCCAGAACGAGGCGGACAGGCGGGTATACGAGATCCTGAGCAGGAAGTTTGAGCTGTTCGAGGGTGTGTTCGGCGCTTCCGATGTGGCGCTGGGCACGCTGGAATCCGGCATCAGCTTTGAAAAGACGGTGCTGGACATCTACCAGACCTGCGCCACCCGGGCGGAGTTCAAAAAGGCCTTTGATAAACTGGATCGGCAGCTGGATGCGAAGCACAACAAAAAGGCCCGGGAACTGCGCAGCCTGCTGATGACGGAGAGCGAGGGCGCAAAATGTGCCGCACTGGAGGCCACGAAAAAAGCAATCGATGAATACCTGGCGGAGGTGGACTACTGGGATCAGTTCGCGGAGCCGGAGGTGGATCGCACTACCCACTACTGGCGCATCGACAGCTGGGGCGAGAAAATGTTCGGCGGCCACGGGACGCTGTTCCTAGGCGCGTTCTGCGACGGGGTGAAGTTACTGTTCCCGGTGCTGCTGCTCTGCGATGAGAAGGGCCAGTACATTGACTTTACCGAAAAGGACATCGTCTCCGCCTTGGAACAGGCAGACGATTCCGATATCCGGTATTTCACGCCCACGGAAGACGAGATGAAAGTCTTTCTTAAGGTATATGACAGGCTGACCGTCGAGATGACAAAAAAGCACCGGGCTGGCATGCAGCCGATCAGGGATTACAACAAACGCAAGGTGGAAAACTGGGTGGCGATCCAGACGGAACAGCTGAACCTGCAGATCGCGGATATGCAGGCGGAGATCACCGCCTTGGAAGCGCAGGAGACCGCCGCGAAAGACTTTCTGGAAAAAGTGGATATCCGTAAGAAGATCACGGAAAAGCGAAAGGCACAGATCAAATTCCAGTCGGATTTCCACAAAAAGGCATCTGCTATACAACAGGCGGCTTGGGACGAAAACAAACGATTCGCGGAAAGTCTGGAGATCCAACCTCTGCTTCTGGTAAACATCGTGCTGAAATTCTGAGATGAGACAAAGGGGTATGCATCATGGAACACAGAGGAAAGCTTGAACTGACTTGGGTGGGCAAATACGAGGAGCACGTGATAGAGCCCCGTATCTTGGTAGAAGACCGGGAAAAATCCTACGGCGATCCCCGCAGCGAAAACATGCTGATCCACGGGGATAACCTGATTGCGCTCCAAGCGCTCCAGCAGGATTTTGCCGGAAGGATCAAGTGTATCTATATTGATCCACCGTATAATACCGGGAGTGCCTTTGAACAGTACGACGACAATGTGGAACATAGTATCTGGCTGAGTCTGATGAGATCAAGGCTAAAACTGTTGTGGAATTTTCTGTCCACCAATGGCAGCATATGGATAAGTATTGATGACAATGAAGAGGCATATCTGAGAGTGCTGTGTGATGAGCTATTTGGGCGTACACATTTTGTCTCCAATATATCATGGCAGAGAACCTACTCCACGAGGAATGATGCGAAAGGTATAGTAAACGAGGTCGAGCACATTCTTGTTTATTCCAGAGAAGAAGGTTGGCAGCCAAATAGACTGCCACGCACGGCTGAGATGGATAAGAAATACAAAAATCCTGATGGTGATGTAGGTCCATGGCGTTCTGATAATCCTTATGCCGCAGATGCCAACACTCATCAAGGCATGGTCTATGCCATTCAGCATCCTTTTACAGGCGCGCTATTGTACCCGACTCCCAGCTCTCACTGGAGATATTCGCAAGATGAAATGCTTTCCCAAATGAATGGATGGTGTCCATATGAGCTCCAGGAGATTGATGATATTACAAAAAGGGCAGAAATTTGCGGGGTTAGTGCCTCCGAAGTCAGAAAAGGTGTCAAGGCGATTGTTTTATCACTTCCTCTGGAAGAATCGCAAAAGCTTGCAAAAGAAGTGCTGAAGAAAGGCCCTTGGCCCAAATTCTATTTCAGTAAAAATGGTCAAGGCGGAATAGCAAGAAAAACCTATCTCTCAGCAGTGGGAGAAGTTCCCCCTACGAATCTTTTCTTGTATCAAGATGTTGGTCATACGGATGAAGCAAAGAAGGAGATTCTAAAGCTATTCAGCAGTTCCCCTTTTGCTACGCCGAAACCGGAGAGGCTTATAGCTCGAATTCTTACACTTGCATCAAATCCTGGAGATCTAATTCTGGATTCATTCCTTGGCTCTGGAACAACGGTGGCGGTGGCTCATAAAATGGGACGTCGCTGGATTGGCATCGAACTGGGTGAGCATGCTTATACACACTGCAAAGTTCGTATGGACAAGGTTGTTGATGGCGAACAGGGTGGCGTTAGTAAAACATTTAATTGGCACGGTGGTGGCGGCTACCACTTCTTCGAGCTTGCTCCCAGCCTTCTGGTCAGAAATCCGAAGCTGCCGATCTATCAGATCAATCCGGAGTATACCTTTGAAATGCTCTGCGAGGCGATCTGCAAGATCGAGGGGTTCCGGTATCAGCCGGAGGGTGTGTTCCACGGACATTCCTCAGAGAAGCGGTTCATCCACATCACAAAGGAGTTCGTCAACGCCGAGTATGTGAAATCCGTCTCCACCGCCTTGGGCGAAGACCAGTCCCTGCTGATTTATGGTACAGCGATCCAGTCCGACATGATCCTGCCGGATAACATCGAAGTGCGGAAGATCCCCAAAGACCTACTGGCAAAATGCAGCTTTGAAAGTGAGGTGCGATAAATGGCGGACATTGTGAGCAGAATCAGCTATGCCATGAGCCTGCGCGGTCCGCAGAAAGAAGCGCTGTCCTATCTGGACGCCATCAGCACCCACTGCGATTATCAGCGGGACAGCACGGCCGCCGTAGAGGCTGCCGCTACCGAACACTGCGAAAAGCAGCGCCCCATCAAAGTAGACGCCAAGTTTGACTTCCCGTCCTTCTGCTTTGCCATGGCCACCGGCATCGGCAAGACCCGCCTGATGGGCGCGTGCATCTATTACCTGTACAAGACGAAGGGCTACCGACACTTCTTCATCTTGGCACCCGGCAGCACCATCTATGACAAGCTGCGCAAGGAGTCCAACCCCGCTCACCCCAAGTATATCTTCAAGGGGCTGGAAGCGGAAATGGGCCTCCCGAAGGTTTATGATGGCGAAAATTACGATACCTACCCGGTGCACTATGAGCAGACCGCGCTGACGTTTGAAAAATCGTCCGAGATCGAGCTGTTCATCTTCAACATCGGGAAAATATTCAACAGCAAGACGGACACCCAGTTTAATTTCCATAAGTTCCAGGAAACGCTGGGCATGTCCTTTTCCGCCGTACTGGCCAGCTTCAATGACTTGGTGATCTGCATGGACGAGGCGCACAGGTATTACGCGCCGGCTTCCATGAAGGCCATCAATTTCCTGCAGCCGGTGCTGGGGCTGGAGTTTACCGCGACGCCCAAGAGCACAAGTAATGTGATCTATTCTTATGACTTGGCGCGCGGCGCGGTGGAGGGTTTCCTCAAAACGCCGGTGGTCATGGGGCGCTCCAACATGGCGGGCTATTCCGCAGCGGACATCGAGGAAATGAAAATACGCGACGGTCTGACCCAGCACGAGCACCGCAAGGCCGTCCTGCGCCAGTACTGCGATGACCACGACCTGCCGTATGTGAAGCCCATCGTGCTAATTGCCTGCAAAGACACGAATCACGCGAAAGACATCCGCTCCCTCATTGACAGCGACGGCTTCCTGAACGGGAGATACAAAGGTAAGGTTATCGAGATTCATTCCAACATGAAGGGTGAAGAAACCGAGGAGAACGTGCGCCTGCTGCTCTCCATCGAGAAGGCGGAGAACCCGATTGAAATTGTGCTGCACGTCTACAAACTGAAGGAAGGCTGGGACGTCAACAACCTGTTCACCATCATTCCCCTGAATGCGGCGAAGAGCGACATCCTCGCCATGCAGACCATCGGCAGAGGCCTGCGCCTGCCCTTCGGCTTTATTACCGGCGATGAAGATATTGATACGCTGGACATCGTCGCCCATGAGCACTACCGTGAGCTGGTGGATGAGATCAAGAACAGTGATATTTTCCGCTACAGGGATCTGGACAGAACAGGTGTCGAGCCGACCGATACTGTGGACGTAAGCAGCCCTGTTGACGATGCACAGCTTTCCCTCTTTGATCAGCTGGTCACGGATACGGGCACGCTGACTTTCCGGGAGGCGGACAACCCGCAGACTCAGCAAAATCTGTACGACGCTTATCTGAGAACCTTCGGTCCCGGCAGGCAGCGGCAGACATCGGAAGCGGATGACGACCAGATTTCCCTGTTTGATCTGCCTGCGCAGGACGGCAGTTCAGCCGGAGATCAGACCCCGGCTATCCCAGAACCCGCGTCGACCCCCGCAGGGGATAAAAAGCCCATGTCCAAAGAGGAATTTGTGCAGAAATTCCGCGAGTATTCCGGACGCGCGATTTCCGTGCCCAAAATCCTGGTTCAGACCACGTCTGAAGTGAAGTTCAACCGCTTCCAGGTCAGGCGGACGATTCAGGACTTTGAAGTAGCCATGGCGAAAATCGAGCGCTTTGACGCTGTCAATCAGCAATTCCTTGCTGCCGTGGACGCGCAGAGTCTCGAAGTGGAAGACGCGATGAACACACTGGCATGTATGCTGCTGGACTCTATCCCGGAGCTTTCCTATGATGACGCGGATTTCATCATTGATGTGGTAGATCAATATCTGGCTCAGATCGAAGGCGATGAGGAAGATAAACGAAAGATCGTCCGCCGCTATGCCACCCTGATCGTCAGCGACATCCGCGCACAGATTTTCGAGCATGTGGAGCGGAAGACGCAGGACATCCATACCGTGCAGAAGGATCTGATCCTGTTCCGCAGATTTGTCAAAAATATCCGTAAGGACGGACGCATCCGTTTTGACCGTCCCTTTACCGATAAGGCGAACATCCGCAAATACCTGTTCACCGGGTATAAGAAGGGATACTACACAGAGAACGGTTTCGACAGCGATACGGAACGGCTGTTCTCCATCATTCTGGAGGAAGACCCGGAGGTTATCCGCTGGATCAAGCCTCCGCTGAATCAGCTGGGGCTGTTCTGGCAGGCAGGCCAGCAGTACAATCCTGATTTCCTGGTGGAAACCGCCACGCACAAATACATGGTGGAAGTGAAAGCTGCCAACGAAGTAACGGCACAGGACGTGATAGCCAAGGCCCGCGAGGGCATTCGCTGGTGCCGCTTCGCCTCCACCGCCGACCCGGATCACAAACCCTGGGTCTACAGGCTGATCACGGATGAAAACATTCATCCCGGAAACACATGCAGGTATACTCTGGGGACCGCTGTAGAAATTACGGAGGAATGATGATGGCTGACAGATTCAGATACGCCCAGGTTCGTCAGATGATCATTGATGCCATGAAAGTTGATCTGATGGGCCCGCAGTCGGAAGATGAAGTGCTGGATGAGAATCCCCGGCATGCTTATATCATCGGACTTCTCGCGCCGCAGACCGAAGCGGGAGCAGATGCCGCCGACGGCAACGACCAGGAGCTTGAAGCGGATATCGATCACGAGGATGACAATAATTTCACTGCCGGAGAGGATGATGATAACGAACCCGTTGTCACCACCCGGTTCAAGCTGCCCAATTCCATCGGCATCAGCTTTTACGTGGCTGCCGGGACAGATTCCGTCTGCCTGGATGTTATCTGGGGCGACTATACGAAGACAACTGAAAAGCGTCCTGACAAAAGTGGACGGGAACGCAGCTATGCTTCATTTATGCGTCACCCGATGAAAGAGACCATCACGGTTCATTTTGCTGACTTCGACAGGAGCCATGAATATCAGCTGACCTGTGATTCCAATGTGCATGTTTATGTATCCAGAATTCATCTGAAAAACGGATACAGCTTTGTAACCGCGTATATCATGAACAGGCGCAGGAATCCGGAAAATGATCTGGAAGGCATGATGTTCCAGGTTGAAATCCGGGCTTTCTCTCCCGAAGGCAGGAACATATTTGCCGCTGAGACTATCTGCCGGAAGGTTAACGCAGCAGATGAATATTACTTTGAGCAGCGCCCGATCATTGGTCGCGGACGTGGGTGCGCTGCCACCTGGGGTCCAGTCGTAAACGGGTTTACATCTTGGGTAAAGTCCGATTTCATTCCGCAATATGAGTTTCCCGGCGTGAGTGCCGAGCTGAAGGGCTTTGATGGAAGCTTCTTCTCCATGCGCTTCCTGTCAAAAGCATCGAACCGGGGTGGCATCATCGAAAGGCTCACGGTTCTCGCTGATTCATACGATCAGTGGATTTCCGATACACTCGGCAAAGACAAAAAAATGGCAAACCCTGCCTTCTGCGCTGAAGTTGGCGATGATGTCATCGTAAAATGCCGGAAGGCCTTATCCCGTATCCGTGAAGGTATTGCCCTGATCGGCAGTGATGAAACTGCTTGGGATGCTTTCTGCTTCATGAACCGTGTCATGCTTCTGCAGCGGAACATCATGTCGTTCTCTAAAAAGCACGCCGTAAACAAGGACTGCAATCTGGGGGATTTTGTCGATCCCAGGAAGCCGGAGAACGATTTCGGATGGAGGCCTTTCCAGATTGCCTTCATCCTGATGAACCTGAATGGAATTGTCAATCCGCAGCACGAAGATCGCGAGGTTGTTGATCTTCTCTATTTCCCCACTGGCGGTGGAAAAACGGAAGCCTATCTTGGCCTGATGGCATTCGTCATTGCCAATCGAAGGCTCAGAGCATCGGAAAACGATGAATACAACCGCGACGGCGGCGTAACGGCAATTCTGCGCTATACCCTTCGCCTACTGACGACACAGCAGCGCGACCGCATTACAAAGATGGTTATCGCCGCTGAAATGGTCAGGGAAAAAACTGCGCCCAAATACGGAACAGAACCTATCAGTATTGGTTTCTGGGTCGGTGGTGGCGTGACGCCCAACAATTTTGAAGAACTGAAAGACAGCTTGGACAATCCGGGCGAAGCCGCCAGAAAGAGAAGACTGATTTACAGGCAGCTGCTTACATGCCCCTTCTGCGGCACTGAACTGGAAGAAAATAACTTCAAGATTGATCATGACAGAAAATCCGTTTTCATATACTGCTCCGATCCAAACTGTATCTTCCATAAATACAGGGGGCGCAAGGCAATCCCCGTGTATCTTGTAGACGAGGAGATTTATGCAAGGTGTCCCACCATCATCCTTTCAACGGTGGACAAGTTTGCCCGACTGCCCTGGGATGTCAGCACCAATACTCTGTTTGGCCGTGTGGATCGGCGCTGTGACCGGCACGGATATGTCGCCATCGGAGATAATCACAGCAGGCATACCAGGACAAGGGAGTTGGAGGCATCAACGCTGACTCCTGTACGTCCTTTCCTTCCGCCCGAACTGATTATCCAGGACGAGTTGCATCTGATAACAGGTCCTCTCGGCACAATCTATGGCGCATACGAAACGATCATCGAAGATATGTGTACCTGGGGAGATCAGAAAATCAAGCCCAAGTATGTTGTATCAACAGCCACCATCAGGAATGCGGCCGCACAGGCAAAATGTCTGTATGCGCGAAAACAGACTGCGCAGTTTCCTCCGAATGGATTTGAGATCGGTGATAGCTTCTTTATCAGGGAAATAGCTGTGGATGAGAATCCTTTCCGCAGGTACGTTGGCATCTGTGGGAACGGTCAGTCCGTTCGCACCACCCTGTTGCGCGTATATGCCGTTATCCTTCAGACGGTATATAACCTGGCACAGCAGGAAGAATTCCAGGACGTAATCGATCCGTATTATACTCTTATTGGCTATCATAACAGTATCCGTGAACTTGGCGGTACTGTTCGGCTGCTCCAGGACGACATTCCCAAGCGCATACAGCGCATACAGAACCGGTATCAGATGAGCAAACGGCGGTATCTGAATCAGAGGATTGAGATTACATCCCGCATGAATTCATTCGAGATCCCGAATAAGCTCAAACAGCTGGAAACCGGATTCCCGGAGAAAAAGGCCCTCGATACCGCAGTGGCAACAAATATGATAGCTGTAGGCATGGACGTTGACCGCCTAGGGCTGATGGTCGTCGACGGTCAGCCCAAACAGAACTCAGAATACATCCAGGCGACAAGCAGGATTGGCAGGTCTTTTCCTGGCCTCGTTGTTATGATTTACAATCCCTACCGGCCGAGAGACCTTTCTCACTATGAGAACTTCACCGGCTATCATTCACAGCTGTATCGGTTCGTCGAGGGAACTACTGCCACACCGTTCTCGGCACGTGCCAGGGATCGTGTTCTGCATGCGCTGATCATTTCGGCGATTCGTCTGAACTATCCGAACATGGCCCCCAATGACGCGGCGGCTAATATTGCCTCGCTGACACCGGAGCAAATCAACGAACTGAAGACGCTGATTCTTGACCGGCTGGGTATCATCAAGCCCAGTGTCAGAGAAGATGCTGACGGAGAGATCGATCAGTTTATCGCAGCCTGGAAGGGACTTGCGGCAAGCTCAAAGCCGCTGAAATACAAGGGGCCGCTGTTCCGGTCAAAAGATCAGAAATACAATGTTCTCATGGGGTATTACGGTGGGGACTGTGCAGACACAGAGAAGCCGACCCTGACTTCCATGCGTGAAGTTGAAAGCGCCGCCAATATGTTCTATTACGAGGAGGACTGACAGATGCCCTTTAACCGCAATCTTCTCGGAGAGCTTCGGCCCAATCAGATTATCACTACTTTCGGGCCGGGATCCATTGTTGATGCTGTCAAGGACTCCGTTACTGTCCTTGATACGAACTACTGGAAAGAAAAGGGAAAGAAGATCATTGACGGCAGGCTTGCGTCTTACCTTGGCGTGGACTGCTTCTACATGCCGAGGACTTCAGCCAACTGGGGAGATGTTCCGGTTGTGGCATTTCCATATATGCATATCTGCTCAAAGTGCGGTCGAATATTCGACATTCGCGATGGATTTGATCTTGATAAATACCTGAGCCTTGGGGCAAGATGCCCTGATTGCGGGTGGTCCGCATATCCCTCTAGGTTTATTACCATATGTGAAAACGGGCACATGGATGATTTTCCCTGGAGCTGGTGGGTTCACAGGGGCAATGACGGGTGTGATGGGGCTCTCAGAATCAGTTCTTCAGGCGATACGTCAACGCTGGCGGATATGCACGTTCGGTGCACCAAGTGTAATGCTTGGCGCAGTATGAGCGGCGCAACACAGAAAGAAAACTTTGAGGGCATGGTCTGCAAAGGCCACCATCCATTTCGTCCCCACGCAAGGAATGAACGCTGCGGCAAGCAGCTGATTCCGTCTCAGCGTGGTGCCTCCAATGTCTATTTTCCCGTGAGCAGAAGCGCCATATCCATTCCACCGTGGATCAATCCTCTGTTCAATCTGATCGATGAGCATCTGCGCGATATTGACCTTGCCAAAACGCTGATGGGTGACGAAGGCGTCACCAAGGTGTATGAACTCTATTTCCAGACATATTCGCGTCCTGACTTTGACGCTGCACTGGAGCGTCGCCTTAAAAACATAACAGAATTCAAAGAAATCAAGCAGATGGAATATGAAGCCATCACGCATCATAACGATCCGTCTTATGCATCCAACAAAAAGCACTTCAAGGCCGAAGAAGAAGAACTGCCTGATTACCTGCGGCCATACTTCAGCCGTATTATACGTATCACGAGGCTTCGTGAGGTCAAAGTGCTTCTTGGATTCATGCGCGTCGATGCCCCTGATCCGGATGCTGATGAGCAGCCCAATGTGGTCAAACTCAGCAAAGGTAAAACCAGTGATGGTGAAAAATGGCTGCCTGCTGCAGAAGTACATGGCGAAGGAATCTTTATTGAGTTCAACTGGCAGACTCTTGACCACTGGCTTGGCGCGATCAGGGCTTTGTCAGAGAAATATGCGGAAACCTACAGAGAATTCTGTGAGTCAAAAGGATGGGCAGTTACTGTTGAACGTAATGCAATCTATGTGCTGATGCATACGTTTGCCCATCTGATGATCAAACAGATGTCAATGTCATCAGGTTATTCCTCAACTTCCATCAGAGAACGGATTTATTTCAGCGACAGAATGTCCGGCGTTTTGTTCTACACCGGCAGCGCTGATAAAGAAGGCTCTCTTGGCGGCCTTGTTGAACTGGGTTCAGCGGAAAAAATAACAGAACTGATGCGTGATGCTTTCCAGGAAGCTCTGCTGTGTACTAATGATCCGGAATGCATGCATAATATGCCTGCTGGAAAAAATGCTAATGGTGCCGCATGCCATTCGTGCTGTATGATCTCAGAAACCGCATGTGAAAATGGAAATCGGATGCTTGATCGCGGTCTGGTTGTACCGATTGAAGACCGGGAATCTCAGGCTTATTTCAGAGAGCTGGTGATCGATCTGTGTCAACTGGCAATGTGAAGCTTGATCTCCTGCTGCACAGCATCCTGGATTTGGGCGAGGCGGACACTGATGAAGCAGGCAAACTGATCCGTTCAAAGTATCCTTCACTCAGCGATGCAGAATCGAAAGAAATTGTGTTGCTTCTTCAATCAGCAATGGAGAAGAAAAAAAGCGAGAAAGTTGCACTGGTAGCTACCGCCCCAGCTTCGTTCTCTATTAAGACCCGGCCGACGAAGGTCACTGTTGACAACATGATCCGCAGCGCATCAGACAGCATTCTGATTACCGGGTATTCACTGTCTGATTATTTCAGCGACATGGTCGATGAAATAATACTGAAAAGTCAGCGCGGGGTGTTCGTGAAGTTTTTCGTGAACGACATCGAACATCAGACTGGCTTTGACAGGGTACTACGGTACAAAGGCCGATTTCTTCGAGTCTACAACTACCCAAGGCAGGCGGACGATAAGATGGCGGCGCTGCACGCCAAGGTGATTTCAGTGGACAAAAAGGAAACGCTAATTACATCAGCGAATCTGTCCTATCACGGGCAGGAAGGAAATCTTGAGCTTGGTACATACAGCGAATCTCCGGCAATCGCGCGTCAGATTGATGACGTATTCACTCAGCTGATTTTCAGGAAAGTTTTTACCGAGGTCTGATATGGCTGATATTAAATCGCCGGAAGAGCGCAGCCGCAATATGCGGGCGATACGCAGCAAAGATACAAAACCGGAGGTATATCTGCGTAAACTACTGTTTGCTCAGGGCCTGCGCTACCGAAAAAATGTGTCTCAGATTCCGGGACACCCTGATATGTATCTCGCAAAGTACCGGACTGCAATTTTTGTTCATGGGCGTTTCTGGCATCGACACGAGGGCTGCAAATACGCTTACATGCCGAAAAGCAGGACTGAATTCTGGCAGAAGAAATTTATAGCAATTCTCAAAAATCCGGTCAATAACCATCAGCAGTAAAGCAGCCGAAACAATCCTCCGGTGAAACGAGAGCAAGTGCCTGGGCAACCATCTGGGGCAAAAGTGCAGCAATGTTGCAGCCCAATTTCCGCAAAATAGCCTTCATCTTCGACCACAGCATTTAATCGGATTCAAATCTGGGCTGTATGGCGGCAGATAGAGTGGAATCATGCCCGCTGCGCGCAACACTTCTTCCACGC
>ERZ856578.443-NODE-443-length-85369-cov-6.722694_pt1 | contig 85369 bp, 68 predicted proteins | sample MGYA00514384_ERZ856578 | MGnify/ENA primary metagenome ERZ856578 (study PRJEB29103, sample SAMN06111958) | human gut metagenome | biome: human gut; feature: ankylosing spondylitis patient; material: healthy_person | host: Homo sapiens | place: China:Hangzhou... | reverse complement strand
TTACATTGGGATTTATGATTGGAGTTGTATGCACACTTGCAACTTTAATCGTTTTTGGAACAGGGTATAATGATAATATGGCAGATAAAGATGTGCAGGTTATCAGTGGCATGGCACTTGGCATTGACAGTGCTTCCCACGCGGGGGCATTGCAGGGAAAGGGCAGTACCTTTGCGGTGCTTGGATGTGGTTGTGACGTGTGTTATCCGAAAAATGCCCGGAATTTGTATGAAAATATTCAGAGTTCCGGCGGAGGTATCTTGTCAGAATATCCGCCGGGGACGAAACCGATGCCTTACCGATTTCCGGAGCGAAACCGGATCATCAGTGCCCTGTCAGACTGTCTGGTAGTTGTGGAGGCGAAGAAAAAGAGCGGTTCCCTGATCACCGCAGATGCAGCATTGGAGCAGGGCAAGGATGTCTATGCGGTGCCGGGGCGGTTCGGAGATGCCCTGAGTGAAGGTTGTAACGCATTGATCGGGCAGGGGGCAGGAATCATTTATGATTTGGACATTTTTCTTGAAAATTTGGGATATTTGCCTGAAAAAGAAGCAGAAACGACAAAAATAAAAAATATTTCTCTTGCGAAAACGGAACAGTTGGTGTATTGTTGTCTTGATTTACATCCAAAACATATCAACTATATTATAGAAGAAACAGGTTTGGACCTGCTTACTGTGCTGCGTGATCTTGGTAACTTGAAGCGGTACAGGTTGGTGCAGGAGACCTTTCAAAACTATTTTAGTAAAAGTATATAATTATTAAGAACATAGAGGTTAAAGAGGGATAAATATGGCGAAGTATTTAGTAATCGTGGAGTCTCCGGCAAAGGTTAAGACAATCAAGAAATTTCTTGGAAAAAATTATGAGGTGGCAGCATCCAACGGACATGTGCGGGATCTGCCGAAAAGTCAGCTTGGATTTGATGTGGAAAATGACTTTGAACCGAAATATATTACCATCCGTGGGAAGGGGGAGCTTTTAGGCAAGCTGCGCAAGGATGCAAAGGCTGCTGATAAGGTATACCTCGCAACTGACCCGGACCGTGAGGGGGAAGCCATCAGCTGGCATCTGCTTCACGCGCTCAATCTGGGTGAGGAAAAACCCATCAGCCGTATTACGTTTAATGAAATCACGAAAACGGCAGTGAAAAAATCCATTACCGAAGCAAGAGATATCGACATGGATTTAGTGGATGCACAGCAGGCGCGCCGTGTACTTGACCGCGTGGTGGGCTATACTATCAGCGACCTGCTTTGGAAAAAAGTAAAGAAGGGTCTGAGCGGTGGTCGTGTACAGTCTGTTGCACTGCGCCTGATTTGCGACAGAGAGGGGGAAATCCGCGAATTTATCCCCGAAGAATACTGGACGCTGGGCGCAAAGCTGAAGGATGCGGACGGCAAGGTCTTTGAAGCGAAATTTTACGGCAAGGGTGAAACAAAAACAGAGCTTGCCAACGAAGCGGAAACAAACGAAGTTCTGGACGGCTTGAAGGATAAGGATTTTGCCGTTACGGACGTAAAAACAGGCAGCAGACAGAAAAAGCCCGTCGCCCCCTTTACCACAAGTACCATGCAGCAGGAGGCGAGCAAGCACCTAAACATGGCAACACAGAAAACCATGATGATTGCGCAGCAGCTGTATGAAGGCGTGAATGTCAAGGGCGAGGGGACGGTCGGTCTGGTTTCTTATATCCGTACGGACTCCTTCCGCATTTCCGATGAAGCATACGAAGCAGCCGTTGCATTTATCAAAGAAACCTATGGGGATGCCTTCGTAAACCCTGAAAGAATCGTTTATAAATCCAAGGGGAAAACACAGGATGCACACGAGGCGATTCGTCCGACAAACGTGAGCAGAACACCCGAAAGCATCAAAGATTCCCTTTCCAAAGACCAGTATCGCCTCTATAAGCTTATCTGGGAGCGCTTTGTGGCAAGCCAGATGAGCCCTGCGGTATATGATACGCTTTCTGTAAAGCTTTCGGCAGGGGACTATACCTTCCGTGCATCCGGCTCCAGACTGCGCTTTTCCGGCTTTCTGGAAGCCTATAGCAAGGGCGAGGAGGAGGATGAAAAAGTCATTCCCAAGCTGACACAGGGGGATATTCTGCAGGCGGAGCAGCTTCTGCCCGAACAGCATTTCACACAGCCCCCCGCAAGATATACCGATGCTTCCCTGATTAAAACACTGGAGGAAATCGGTGTTGGCAGACCTTCCACCTATGCACCTACACTGACCACGATTCAGGCACGACATTATGTGACGAAGGAAGCGAAAAATCTTTTCCCGACCGAGCTGGGCGAAATGGTTGATGAAATCATGAAAACCTATTTCCCCGACATCGTGGATATTGATTTCACGGCGAACATGGAAAAGCGTTTGGATGACGTGGAAATGGGCAAGGAGGAATGGAAGCAGATTATCCGTGATTTTTATCCCGATTTCAAAAAAAGCGTGGAGAATGCGGCGGAGAAGCTGGAGAAAATCGAAATCAAGGACGAGGAAACCGATATTGTCTGCGAGAAATGCGGCAGAAATATGGTTATCAAATACGGTCGCTACGGTAAATTCTTAGCCTGCCCGGGGTTCCCCGAATGTCAGAATGCAAAGCCCTATTTTGAAGAAGCAGGCGTGAACTGCCCCGAATGCGGCGGCAAGGTTCTGATTAAAAAGACCAAGAGGGGACGTATTTATTACGGCTGCGAGCACAACGGCGACGGCTGTGATTTTATGAGCTGGAATAAGCCGACGGGCGAAAAATGCCCCGAATGCGGTGCGTTTCTGGAGGAAAAGGGCAGAAAGAATCCGAAAATCGTCTGCTCCAATGAAAAGTGCGGCTATATGAAGGAAAAGCCCGCAGAGGAAGAGAACGAAGAATAATCGAAATACAACACAAAAATCATGCAAAAGACAGCTGCTTTTCTCTTTTTTAAAAAAATTGAGAAAAACGGTTGTTTTTTGGTTTTGGATATGCTATAATCCCATAGGTAACTTTTAGTACACACGTATCCGAAAAAAAGCGGATTGGTGCTGACAGGGTCAGTTTTCCCGACAAACGGATGCGGAGGATTAACCAATAGGAGGTTCATACAATGAGCGTAATTTCTATGAAACAGCTGTTAGAGGCCGGTGTTCACTTCGGCCACCAGACAAGAAGATGGAACCCTAAAATGGCAGAATACATCTTCGCAGAAAGAAATGGTATCTACATCATCGACCTGCAGAAAACAGTAAAAAAGGTTGACGAGGCTTATGCAGCAATCTGTGAATGCATCGCAGACGGCGGCGAAATCCTGTTCGTAGGTACAAAGAAGCAGGCACAGGAATGCATTCGTGAAGAAGCTGAAAGATGTGGCATGTACTATGTAAACCAGAGATGGTTGGGCGGTATGCTGACAAACTTCACAACAATCAAAACAAGAATCGCAAGACTGAAAGATCTGGAAAAAATGCAGGAAGACGGTACATTTGATGTACTGCCCAAAAAAGAAGTTGCAAAGCTGATGCACGAAATGGAAAAACTGCAGAAAAACGTTGGCGGTATCAAGGAAATGAAAAAGGTTCCCGATATGATGTTCATCGTTGACACAAGAAAAGAAAGAATCGCTGTGCAGGAAGCACACACACTGGGCATCCCCACAGTTGCTATCGTTGATACAAACTGCGATCCCGATGAAATCGATTACGTAATTCCCGGTAACGATGACGCAATCCGCGCAGTAAAGCTGATTGCTTCCAAGGTTGCTGATGCAGTTCTGGAATCCAAGCAGGGTGAACAGGAAGCAGCTGAAACAGAAACAGTAGAAGCTGAATAATTCAGAAAAAGGCATTTGCCCGAGCTTCAGCCTAAAACGGGCTGAGGCTCTTTTTATATCAGACGGAACAGCTTTTTTTCGCAGAAGACGGAAAAAGATACGCACATAAGATTATTTAGGAGGGAATCAAACATGGCTATTACAGCAGGTATGGTAAAAGAACTGAGAGAAATGACAGGCGCAGGCATGATGGATTGCAAAAAGGCTCTGACAGAGGCTGACGGCAGCATGGAAAAGGCTGTTGAGCTGCTGAGAGAAAAAGGTCTGGCTGCATCCGCAAAGAAGGCAGGCCGTATCGCATCCGAAGGTATGGTTGCAGTATACCTGAGCGATGACAACAAGATTGGTGCAATCGTAGAAGTAAACTCCGAAACAGACTTCGTTGCAAAGAACCAGGTATTCAGAGACTATGTTGCAGCAGTTGCAAAACAGGCTTCCGAAACAACAGCAGCAGATATGGACGCTTTCTTTGAAGAAAAATGGGCACTTGACCCTCAGTTCACAGTAAAGGAAGCACTGTCTCAGCAGGTAGCTGTCATCGGTGAAAACCTGAACATCAGACGTTTTGAAAAATATGAAAAGACACAGGCAGGTAAGCTGGTTTCCTATATCCACGGCGGCGGCAGAATCGGCGTTCTGATTGAACTGGCTTGCGAAAACGAAGCAGAAGAGCTGGTTGAACTGGGCAAGAACATTGCAATGCAGATTGCTGCTCTGAACCCTAAATTCATCACAGAAAACGATGTTCCCGCTGACTTCATTGCAAAGGAAACAGAAATCCTGACAGTACAGGCAAAGAACGATCCTAAGAATGCAAAGAAGCCCGACAACATCATCGAAAAGATGATTGCAGGCAGACTGAAAAAAGAACTGAAGGAATTCTGCCTGGTAGAGCAGCCCTATGTTAAGGATACAGATATGACTGTAAAACAGTACATCGACTCCGTTGCAAAGGTTGTTGGCGCACCCATCGAAATCACAAGATATGTTCGTTTTGAAACAGGCGAAGGTATGGAAAAGAAAGATGAAAACTTCGCAGAAGAAGTTGCAAAGGCAATGAACTAATTCGTTAACGAGTTATTTTTAAAAATGAAAAGGAAACGCTACTGCATTGATTGCTCCGGCGTTTCCTTTTTTAAAGGAATCTTTTCGGATATTTTTATAATTTCTTAAATTTTTTTATATTCTGCATAGCCGCAGAGAAAATATCTGGAAATTTTCTGTAATTTGTGATACATTAGAGTAGTAAGGAGGCTGTAAAAATGTATAAAAGAATTGTGCTGAAACTGAGCGGCGAGGCGCTGGCAGGCGAGAAAAAGGGGGTTACCTTTGACGACAGCATCATCTGGGGGCTGATTGCACAGATTAAGGCTGTGATGGCAAAGGGGACACAGGTTTCTCTGGTTATCGGCGGCGGCAATTTTTGGAGAGGCAGAAGTGCAGATTCTAAGATGGATCGCACGAAGGCAGACCAGATTGGCATGCTCGCAACAGTTATGAATGCGATTTATGTTGCAGATGCGTTCCGTCAGAACGGCATCAAGGCATTCGTACAGACACCCATCGTCATCGGCACAATGACAGAGCAATTTTCCAAGGAAAGCGCTCTTGCGCATCTGGAAAAGGGCGAAGTGGTAATTTTTGCAGCCGGTATGGGACACCCCTTCTTCTCTACGGATACGATTACTGCCCTGAGAGGTGCAGAGTTGGATGTGGATGGTCTGTTCTTTGCCAAGAGCATTGACGGTGTTTATGATGACGACCCTGCAACCAACCCCAACGCAAAGAAAATCGACTGCATCCGTGCAGAGGATATTGTGAAGAACAATTTGAAGGTTATCGATATGGCAGCCGCAAATCTCTGCTTTGAGCGCAAGATTCCTGTTATCATCTTCGGTTTGAATGAGGAAAACAGCATTATGCGCGCAGTCGGCGGCGAAAAAATCGGTACGATTGTAACTGTGTAAGATTTTGTTCACATAGGAGGAAACAAGTATGGCATCTGAACTGACAAAACCTTTTGAAGAAAAAATGAAAAAGACATTGACTGCGTTGGACAGTGATTACGGCACCATCCGCGCAGGTCGTGCAAACCCCCATGTTCTGGATAAGATTATGGTGGAATATTACGGCACACCCACACCCTTGAATCAGGTTGGGAATATTACGGTTCCCGAACCTCGTCTGCTGCAGATTCAGCCTTGGGATGCATCCCTGCTGAAGGCAATCGAAAAAGCAATCAATATGTCCGAGTTGGGCATCAACCCCAATAACGACGGCAAGGTGATTCGTCTGGTTTTCCCTGAACTGACGGAGGAAAGACGTAAGGAACTGACAAAGGAAGTTAAGAAAAAAGCAGAAGCGTCTAAGGTCGCAATTAGAAACATCAGAAGAGATGCTATGGATGTTTTCAAAAAATCTGAAAAGGCGAAGGAAATCACAGAAGATCAGTTGCAGGATCTGGAAGATGAAACACAGAAGCTGACAGATAAATACGTTGCTGAAATCGAAAAGAAATGTGACGCGAAGAGTAAGGATATCCTTACCGTTTAATTCATCAAAATATCCAAGCCCCTCTTCTTCGGAGAGGGGTTTTGTTACAGGGAGGCAATTTATGCTTTATGAAAACGAATCCTTTCAGCTGAATCTCGAAAAAATGCCAAAGCATGTTGCAATTATCATGGATGGCAACGGCAGATGGGCAACAAAGCGCGGTCTGCCCAGAAAAGCAGGGCATAAGGCAGGCGCGGAAGCGCTGGAAAGAATCATTTATGCCGCAAAGGAGCTTGGCTTGGAACATCTGACGGTGTATGCTTTTTCAACGGAAAACTGGAAACGCTCCGCTGAAGAGGTTGGAGCGATTATGGATCTTCTGCGGTTTTATCTGAAAAATTATTTCAAGAAATTCGTGAAGGATAACATTCGGATGCACGTCATTGGCGAAAAGAGTCGCTTGGACACAGATATTCAAAAGGCGATTGCAGAAATTGAGGATTTATCCAGAGAAAAGAACGGCATGACCGTTCATGTTGCACTGAATTACGGCGGCAGGGATGAGCTGCGCCGCGCGGTAACAAAAATCGCAAGGGAAACGGCAGATGGTACGCTTTCTCCCGATGCCATTACGGAGGATATCATTTCCGACGCATTGGATACGGCAGGCACACCTGACCCCGAACTGATGATTCGCACCAGCGGCGAGGAAAGAATCAGCAATTTTCTTCTGTGGCAAATTGCATATTCCGAATTTTTCTTTTCCGATACGCTTTGGCCCGATTTTGATAAAAAGGAACTGGAACGGGCAATTTATTACTATCAGAACAGAGAACGCCGTTTTGGCGGCAGATTGAAATGAGGTGACACTGTATGAAAACGAGAATACTTTCCGCTGTGGTGGCACTTCCCCTGCTGTTGTTTATCGTCATCAGCGGCGGCATTTGGCTGCATGTGGGCGTTGGGCTTCTTGGTCTGATTGGGATGTATGAATTCAATCGCGCGATTGCAGGTGAGGTAAAAGGCGCACATCTCATTGCATATCTGTTCGGCCTGTTTTATGTGGTTTTCATGGATCAGCTTGTGTATACACAAACGCTGTTCAGCGTGTTTACCTCCTTATTTGTGCTTGCTTTGCTGATTTACAGCGTGCTTTGCTACAGAAAAACAAGCTATGTGGAATGCTGCGCATCCTTCTTTGGCTTTTTCTATGCCTGCTTCCTGCTTTCTCATGTCTATCTCGTACGAGAATTTGACCACGGGAAGTTGCTGATTTGGCTGGCGTTTATTTCTGCCTTTGGCTGCGACACAGGGGCGTATTTCTCCGGCTATTTTCTTGGGAAAAATAAGCTTTGCCCCGCATTAAGCCCCAAAAAAACCATTGAAGGCTCTATCGGCGGTATCATTACGGCATTGGTGCTTTGCCTGCTTTATGGTCTTTGGATTAACCGTTTCCACCCCATTGCAGGGGTAAATGTGCTGCTGCTCTGCGGTTTGGTGGGCTTCTTCGGTTCCATCCTCTCCCAGATTGGTGACCTTGCGGCTTCTTCCATCAAACGTCAGGTTGGCATTAAGGATTATGGGAATCTTCTGCCCGGACATGGCGGCGTTCTGGATAGGTTTGACAGTGTCATTCTGACCACGCCTGTGTTATACTATGTCATGCTGTTTCTGATTCATTAAAACAGAAGGTGTAAAAAATGAGAAAAATTTCTATTTTGGGTTCGACAGGTTCTATCGGGACACAAACCCTTGAGGTTGTCGAAAATTTAGGTGATATCCGTGTTGCCGCCATTACGGGGAATAAAAATATCGCGCTTTTGGAAAAACAGGCGCGAAAATTTCAGCCTGAATTGGTTGCGGTAATGGATGCGGAGAACGCAAAGGCATTGCAAAGTCACCTTTCGGATACGAAAATCCGCATAGTGAGCGGGATGGATGGTCTGGTCGAGGCGGCTACATACGAGGATGTGGATACAGTTGTGACCTCTGTAGTCGGCAATGTTGGCTTGCAGCCCACCTTTGCAGCGATTCGTGCAGGCAAAAATATCGCGCTTGCGAATAAAGAGACGCTTGTTTCCGCAGGACAGCTTGTAATGGACTTTGCGAAACAGCACCATGTAAGGATTTATCCTGTGGACAGCGAACACTCTGCTATCTTCCAGTCCTTACAGGGAAATACAGGCAACCGCATTTCGCGTATTCTGCTGACAGCCTCCGGCGGCCCCTTCCGCGGCAAAAAGCGCGAGGAGCTGGAGCATGTAACGGCGGCGGATGCACTGGCGCACCCGAACTGGCACATGGGCAAGAAGATTACGATTGATTCTGCAACGCTGATGAATAAGGGCTTGGAAGTGATGGAGGCGAAATGGCTGTTTGATGTAGATGTAGATCAGATTGAGGTTCTGGTGCATCCGCAGAGCATTGTCCATTCCGCGGTGGAATATGAGGATGGCGCAATCATCGCACAGATGGGTGAGCCTGATATGCGGATTCCCATTCAGTATGCGCTGACGTATCCCAAACGCGTGCAAAGCCCGTTTCCTCGGATAGATTTTTCCGTGCGCAGCCATCTGACCTTTGAAAAGCCTGATTTGGATACCTTCCGTTGTCTTTCTCTGGCATACTGTGCCTTGAAAACAGGCGGAACAATGCCTGCAGTGCTGAATGGTGCAAATGAGATTGCAGTTGCCCGTTTTTTGAAGGGAGAGCTGACGTTTTTGCAGATTCCTTCACTGATAGAACGGACGATGGACGCATATACTGTCAAATATAAATATACATTAGAGGATTTACTGGAGGCGGACGCATGGGCAAGGGCGTATGCACAGTCTGTGCGCTTCTGATAAATCTGTCTGGAGGTGGAGAACATTTCCTCATTATTGATTACCATAATACTTCTGGGTGTTCTTGTTATTGCGCATGAATTCGGACACTTTATTATTGCAAAGAAAAATGGCATCTGGGTGCAGGAATTTGCAGTCGGCATGGGGCCGAAGATTTTTTCCCGCATCAAAGGAGATACGGAATACAGTATTCGTATCCTGCCCTTAGGCGGCTTTTGTCGCATGGAGGGGGAAGCAGAGGACGGCGCATCCAACTCAACCTCCTTCCTCAGCAAATCTGTCGGCGCGCGAATGGCAGTTATGGCGGCAGGGCCTGTCATGAATTTTCTGCTGGCGTTTCTCATGATTTTCGGGCTGACCTGCACAACCTATACGGCAACGCCCGTCATCAAAGAGGTTCTGCCTGATTCCGCGGCGGCTGCGTCCGGTCTGGAGGTTGGCGACAGAATTCAAAAAATTGACGGAAAAACGATTCATATCTATGATGAATTGCAATATACATTGCAGTCCAACCACGGGGAAAGCCTGACGCTGGACGTGGTGGATGCCGCAGGGACGCATCATAAATATAAGCTGCAGCCAAAGCTGGACGAGAAGCAGGGCAGATATCTGATTGGCTTTTCGCCTGAGGTGAAAACAGGGCTGCTTGCTGAAAGCGTGGACGGCTATGCGAAAATGGGCATTGCAGAAACGGCACGTTACAGCCTGTTTGCTATGATAAATTATGTAAAAATGACGGCAGAGGGACTTCTGCGCGTGTTTACCTTTACGGCGAACCCCGATGAATATGGCGGCCCGATTGCAATTTTCAATATGGTTGGACAAAGCTATCAGGCAGGGCTGCAATACAGCATTAAGGCGGCAATCCAGAACGTGGTTTATATCGGTGCGGTTCTGAGTGCAAACCTCGGTGTGTTAAATCTGTTTCCGATTCCTGCGCTGGACGGCGGGCGGATTCTGTTCCTGCTGATTGAGGCGGTTCGCAGAAAGCCGATGGATATTGAAACGGAATCCAAGCTGCAATTTTTAGGCTTCGTCTTTCTGATGGGGCTGATGGCGTTTGTGATTTTCAGCGACATTAAAAAATACATGATTTAAATGAAACGAAACGCCTGATGTAAATTGGGCGTTTTCTGAATTTTGAAAAGGTGAGACTATGGAAAGAAAACTGACAAGAGAGGTTAAAATCGGCAGTCTGAAAATGGGTGGAACGAATCCCGTTGTCATCCAGTCCATGTGCAACACAGACACAAGAGATGTAGAAGCGACAGTGGCACAGATTTTGGCCTTGGAAAAAGCAGGCTGCGAACTGGTACGCGTAGCAATTCCGGATATGGCGGCAGCAGACGCAGTCGGCGAAATCAAAAAACGGATTCATATCCCCCTTGTTGCGGATATTCATTTTGACTACAGATTGGCACTGCGCGTAATGGAACTGGGCATTGATAAGGTGCGCATCAATCCGGGGAATATCGGGGACGAAGCACGCATCAAGCAGGTAGTAGATATGGCGAAGGAGAAGCAGATTCCCATCCGCATCGGTGTAAACAGTGGCTCTCTGGAAAAGGAATTGGTGGAAACATACGGCGGTGTAACACCGCAGGGCTTGGTGGAAAGTGCGCTAAAGCATGTGCATATTCTGGAGAAATTCGGCTTTTATGATATCGTGGTTTCCATTAAGGCATCGGATGTGCCGTTCTCCATCGAAGCATATCGCCTGCTTTCCGAAGCAATCCCGTATCCCATTCATGTCGGCATTACAGAGGCCGGAACGCCCTATGCAGGCACGATTAAATCTGCTGTCGGCATTGGGACGATTCTTGCCATGGGTATCGGAGACACGATTCGTGTTTCTCTGACAGGCGACCCTATCGAAGAAATCCGCGCGGCAAAAGAAATTCTGAAAAGCCTTGGTCTGCGCCAATTCGGTATAACCTTCATTTCCTGCCCGACCTGCGGCAGAACAGAGATAGACTTGATTTCTATCGCGAATGAGGTAGAGGAAAAATGCAGAAGCATACAGAAAAATATTAAGGTTGCCGTTATGGGCTGTGTGGTAAACGGCCCCGGAGAAGCGAGAGAGGCAGACCTCGGCATTGCGGGCGGCAAGGGTGTTGGTCTTGTTTTCAAGAAGGGCGAGATTATCCGCAAGGTTAGCGAGGACAAGCTCGTTACAGCACTGATGGAGGAAATTGACCGCATTTAATAATAAATCCAAACGGAAAGGAGGGAGACGATTTGACTGCACAGAAATTTGAACTGGTCTTTCAGAAAATTTCGCTGTCCCTGCCGCTTCTGGAAGCCTTTCAGGGCACAGAGGTACGCAAGCTGACGATTCATAAAAAGGAACGTACTGTCAGCATTGAGATTACCGCAAATAAGATGATTCCCTTACAGAAGCAGGAGGAACTGAAGGGTGCGCTTTTAGAGAGCCTTCCGGGGATACAGGCGGTTTCGCTTGCCGTTTTCTATGAGTTGACGGATAAAACTCCCGAAGCACTGGCAGCAGGCTATTGGGGAAGTATCAAAACCCTTGTGAGCCAAAAAAGCAAGATTTGTGCAGGTGTAATTGCGGACGCAGAGTGGAGAGTTACAGAGCATAAGCTGCAAATTCTGGTAAAGCATAACATGGCGTATTATCTGGCGCAGAAGCATCTGGATGATGCCATTGCGAACATGATTCATACCGAAACGGGCGAAACGCTTCTGGTGCAATTTAAGAATCAGAAAGCAACTGAAGCGGACAGAGCCGCCCTTGAGAACAACAGGAAAAAGAAGTTTGAGGAGCTAAGCCGACAGATTATCACCACACAGGCTGAGGCGGTGCAGGAGAAAGCCAATGCAGAGGTGGCGGCGGTGTCCTCCTCCGTTTCCAAGGGAATTCTGCTTGGCAAAGAAATCAACGGCACAAACCAGAAGATTATTGATACGAAAATTCTCGGGGAAAATGTCATTATCGAAGGCAGTATTTATAACATCGAGCCGAGAGAAATTCGTGGTGAAAAATATATTGTTTCCTTTGATATTACGGATTTGAGCGATTCGACTACAGTGAAATTTTTCGTGAAGAAAAGTGTTTTTGATGCCGAACTGAGCGATAAAATCAAAAAAGGTAAATATCTGCGCGTGCAGGGCGAAGTGCAGTTTGATAAATATACCAAGGAAATCGATATTATGGCGAAAAACATCATGGCTGCCGCCGCGCCTCCCCCCCGTATGGATGATGCGGAGGAAAAGCGCGTGGAGCTGCATCTGCATACACAGATGAGCAGTATGGATGGTGTGACACCTGTGAAAAAATATATCGAACGCGCGATTGCATGGGGGCATAAGGCGATTGCCATTACTGACCATGGTGTTGTGCAGGCATTTCCTGATGCGATGAACGCAATCGGCAAATCCGACTTGAAGGTGATTTACGGCGTAGAAGCCTATCTGATTGACGATTTGGGCAGCGTTGTTACCATGCCGCGCGGACAATCTCTGGATGACACCTTTGTGGTATTCGATATTGAGACAACAGGACTTTCCAAGGAAACCGAAAGCATTACGGAAATTGGCGCAGTAAAGGTTGTAGACGGCAAGATTATCGACCGGTTCAGCACCTTCGTGAACCCCGAACGCCCTATTCCCGCGGAGATTACCAAGCTGACAGGCATTACGAATGAAATGGTAGCCGATGCGCCTGTCATTACAGAAATTCTGCCGAAGTTTCTGGAATTTTGTCAGGATGCGGTGCTTGTGGCGCATAATGCCAATTTCGATACAGGCTTTATCCGCCTGAATGCAGAGCGAAAATGTGGTATTGAGGTAAAAAATACCGTTCTGGATACATTGGAGCTTTCCAGAGCCTTGCTGCCGGAGCTGAAAAAGCATAAGCTGGACATCATCTGTGAGCAGCTGGGTGTTTCTCTGGAGGGACACCATCGTGCAGTCAATGATGCCGAAGCAACGGCGGAGGTCTTCCTGAAATTCATTGACATGCTCGTGGAAAAGGAAATTTATAAGGTAGACGATATCAATGTGTTCTCCAGCCAGACAGTGAATTATAAGAAGCTGAAGGCATATCATGCGATTATTCTGGCAAAGGATTATGTCGGCTTGCGGAATCTGTATGAATTGATTTCGCTTTCTCATATTGATTATTACTTCCGCAGACCACGCATCCCCAAAAGCAAGCTGATTCAGCACAGAGAAGGGTTGATTCTGGGAAGTGCCTGCGAAGCAGGGGAGCTTTACCGCGCGCTTCTTGATAAAAAGCCAAAACAAGTCATTGAGGAGCTGGTAAATTTCTATGATTATCTGGAAATTCAGCCGCTTGGCAACAACCGCTTTATGATTGAGTCTCCGAAGGTGGAAAGCGTACATTCCATGGAGGATATCATTGCCATCAATAAGCAGATTGTGGCATTGGGTGAGGAGCACAATAAGCCTGTTGTGGCAACCTGTGATGTGCATTTCATTGATCCGCAGGATGCTGCCTTCCGTAAAATCATCATGGCGGCAGAAGGCTTTGCCGATGCGGACAAGCAGGCACCGCTTTATTTCCGCACCACAAAGGAAATGCTGAAGGAATTTACCTATCTGGGCGAGGAAAAGGCGAGAGAAATCGTTATCACCAATACAAATAAAATTGCGGATATGATTGAGAAAATCAAGCCCATTCCCGATGATACCTTTCCCCCGAAAATCGAAGGAGCAGATGAGGAGCTGCGCCAGATTTGTATGGATAAGGCAATTTCCATCTATGGCGACCCATTGCCTCCCATTGTGCAGGACAGATTGGAAACAGAGTTGAATTCCATCATCAGCAATGGCTATGCAGTGCTGTATATCATTGCACAGAAGCTGGTTTGGAAATCCGTTGCAGATGGATATCTGGTTGGTTCGCGAGGGTCGGTTGGCTCGTCCTTTGCCGCAAATATGGCAGGGATTACGGAGGTAAACTCTCTGCCGCCGCACTATATCTGCGACCACTGCAAATATTCCGATTTTGAATCGGAAACGGTAAAGGCGTTTGCGATGGAGGAGGCAAGCGGCTGTGATATGCCGGATAAGGACTGCCCTGTCTGCGGACATAAGCTTAGAAAGGACGGGCATGATATTCCCTTCCAGACCTTTCTTGGCTTCGAAGGGGATAAGGAACCTGATATCGATTTGAACTTTTCTGGTGATTATCAGCAGCAGGCGCACGCCTATACGGAGGTGCTGTTCGGGAAGGGCAAGGTTTTCAAGGCAGGGACAATTGGTACATTGGCAGATAAAACAGCGTATGGCTTCGTCAAAAAATACTTTGATGCCAGAGAAATTACGCCGCATAATGCAGAAATTCAACGCCTAACAGAGGGATGCACAGGAGTCAAGCGTACCACAGGGCAGCATCCCGGCGGTCTGATGGTTGTACCGAGCGACCATGATATTCATGAGTTCTGCCCCATTCAGCGTCCTGCAAATGATGTGAATTCGACTGTTACAACAACGCATTTTGATTATCATTCCATTTCTGGGCGTTTGCTAAAGCTTGACCTGCTGGGGCACGACGACCCGACGGTTATCCGTATGCTTTATGACCTGACGGGGGTCAATCCGCAGGATGTGCCTCTGGGCGACCCGGAGACGATGTCTCTGTTTGAATCCCCCAAGGCATTGGGTGTGACAGAAGAAGAAATCAACTGCAAGACAGGCACGCTGGGGATTCCCGAATTTGGGACAAAATTCGTCCGCGGCATGCTGATTGATACGAAGCCGAAAACCTTTGCTGATTTACTGCGTATCTCCGGTCTGTCTCATGGGACGGACGTATGGTTGGGGAATGCGCAGACCCTGATTGAAAACGGCACGATTACGCTGAAGGAAACCATTTCCACACGAGACAGCATTATGATTTACCTCATCAATAAGGGGGTAGAAAAGAAAAAATCCTTTAAAATCATGGAAAAGGTCAGAAAAGGGAAGGGGTTAACGGAAGAGGATATTGCCGATATGAAGGCATCCGATGTGCCGGATTGGTATATTGAATCCTGCCAGAAGATCAAATATATGTTCCCGAAGGCGCACGCGGCGGCGTATGTTATGATGGCGTTCCGCATTGCGTATTTCAAAATCAATTACCCCGAAGCGTATTATGCGTCCTATTTCTCAGTTCGTGCCTGTGATGATTTCGATTATTCCTGCATGTGTCAGGGCATTGATGTGGCAAGGGATGCCATTCGCGAAATTCAGGCGAAGGGGCAGGAGGCAACCGCAAAGGATAAAAATAAACAGACTGTTCTGGAAATTGTAGTTGAATTTTATGCAAGAGGGTTCAAATTCTGCCCGATTGACCTTTACCATTCTGATGCGAAGAACTTCCTTCCGACAGAGGAGGGGCTTCTGCCGCCGTTCAGTTCCTTGCAGGGCTTGGGCGTGAATGCGGCGCAGAGCATTGTGGAAGGGAGAAAGGATGGAGAATTCAATACACTTGAGGAATTGAAGGAGCGCACCTCTCTGGGACGCTCGCTGATTGATCTGCTCAAGGAAAACGGTGTTTTGGACGGGATTCCCGAAACGAACCAGCTTTGTCTGTTCTGATAAATAAAAAATAAGAAATAAAAAAGAAGCAAAAAAAGCAGTCTGCGAAGCATTTCGCAAACTGCTTTCTTTTTTGAAAATTGCTTAAAAATAGGCATCCAGCGCATGCTCTGCCAGTTGCTTTTCCGTATTCGCGCGAATGACAAGCCCCAGAACCAGAAGAATCCGCCGCAGCTCTCTGTCCTCGCAGCCAAGCATAATATCCTTCCCATAGAAGGAGTCATCTGCCTTATTTTCCGCCATATTGGCAAGGTAAGCATAGGTGCTTTTCTGCAATGCAACAAAGCCTGCGTAAATCGTTTCAATCTGCTGTGCCTGCTTTTCTGCATCCGGCTCTGCCAATGCAACATGAAACAGCACACCGATATCCTTAATGGAAAGGATGGCTTTCAAATGATAAATCATGATTAAAAGCATCAAATGAGTACGGCTATATTTTTTCTTCACCGGAGGGGGGAAAATCTTCGCCTTGGTATAGTTGTTAATCATGGTTTTTGTAAGGATTTTATCCGTTTCATTTCGTTTATACCGCGCTAAGCCCTTATCCATAAACGTTGTCACCTGATCCATATACAAATCTATGGTCGGAATATCCGCAATCTCGATGACATCCGCGGTGCGAATCTGTGCGGCATAGCGTTCAATCACTTCATTAAATGTGTTCATGGGTTCTCACCTCAATTTCAAAAATATTCATATTCTTCATTATATAGTATTTCATACTATGTCGCAAGTTTTTCTTAAAAAAATTCAGGAATCCCTTGAAATGGCAAACATATTGTGATACTATACCTATATCGCAAGATGTAGTATTAAAAACTACTTGATATAAAGGAGATGAAATTATGGAAACAGTAATCGGGAAAAAAATGAAATTTCGTGCAAGAGATCCACTTAGCGCACTGACGCATTTCATCGGCTTTCTGGCGGTGATTCCGCCTGTTATCTGCCTGCTGGAGCGATCGGAAACAACGGCGCAGGTGATTTCCTTTGCAATCTTCGGCATTTCTCTGCTTTTGCTATATGGTGCAAGCACAATTTATCATACCCTGTGCCTTGCTCCCGAAAAAATTGCGTTTTTAAGACGGATTGACCACATGATGATTTTCGTTTTAATCGCAGGAACCTATACACCTGTCTGCATGGTAATCCTCCCCGGTATATGGGGAAAGGCTTTGCTTGCGGCAGTATGGGGTATTGCAATTTTCGGCATTTTTATGAAAATCTTCTGGATGAACGCACCTCGTTGGCTTTCTACGCTGATTTATGTCGGCATGGGCTGGCTTGCGGTTGCGGCGTTTATTCCGTTGAAAAGAGCCATCGGCTGGGGCGGACTGGGGATGCTTCTGGCAGGCGGCATTGTGTATACCATCGGTGCAGTGATTTATGCGCTGAAAAAGCCAAATCTCGCGATTCTGAAAAGCTTCGGCTTCCATGAGATTTTCCATGTATTCGTAATGCTTGGCTCTGCTTTCCATATCGCATTTATGTTTTTGTATGTTCTGTAATAGTATTTTAATCTTCTTTTCGTTGACAATTTCATAAAAAATGATTAAAATAAAGTATCGGGCATCTTTTCAGATGCCTGACTTTTTTAGCAAGAACGAAAAAAACTGCCCTTAAGCGAATGGCTTACTGCGGCAGTTTTTATGTAGGAAAAAGAAGAGGTGAAAAAATGAAAAGACTATGGGAATATCTGAAGCCCTATAAAAGGCTGGCGATTTTGGCACCCATCTTAATGCTTTTGGAGGTCGGGGCAGAGCTTGCCCTGCCAAAGCTGATGACCTTTATGATCAACCAAGGAGTCGGCACAAGAAACACTGCCATCATTACAAAAACGGGGATTGAAATGCTCGTGATTGCGATTATCGGTATCATCGGCGGCATTGGGTGCTTAATCTGCGCAACACTGGTTAGTCAGAGAACGGGGGCAGACCTTAGGCGTGCGGCATTTGAAAAGATACAGGAATTTTCTTTCCATAATATTGATACCTTTTCCACACCGTCTTTGATTACCCGTCTGACAAATGACATCACACAGATTCAACTGGTGATTATGATTTGTCTGCGGATGCTGGTGCGTTCCCCTTTGCTTTGTGTCGGCAGTATCATCATGGCATTTTCCATAAACGCAAAAATTGCGGGCATGTTTTTGATTGTGGTGGTTTTGCTTGCCGTTGCAGTTTATCTGATTCTGCGTGTGGCAATTCCAAAATTCAAGCTGGTGCAGGAAAAGCTGGATAAGGTAAATACCGTTATGCGGGAATGTCTTGCAGGGATTCGTGTTGTGAAGGCTTTTGTGCGCCATGATTATGAAGTCGAGAAATTTAACGAGGTCAATCAGGATTATAAAGAAACCACCGTCAGTGCGTTTCGCATGATGCTTTTGATGTCTCCTGTAATGATGATTTTGGTAAACGGCACAATCATCGGGATTCTTTGGTTTGGTGGCTTACAGACGCAGGCAGGCAGTATGCGTGTGGAGGAAATCATGGCTTGCATTACCTATTTGATGCAGATGATGATGGCAGCAATGCTTCTGGCGATGAACTTTATGTTTATTTCCAGAGCAAAAATTTCTACAGACCGTCTGGAAGAAATTCTGGATACGGTTGTAGATATTGCAGATCCCAAGGAACCCAAGCAGCCGGCAAGAGCAGAGGGGCGTGTGGAATACCGCCATGTTTCCTATCGCTATAAGCTTGGCAGCGGCGACCCTGTTCTGGATGATATCAGCTTTACGGCAGAGCCGGGACAGACTGTCGGGATTCTGGGCGAAACAGGCTCCGGCAAATCAACTCTTGTGAACCTTCTGCCCCGATTGTATGACGTAACGGACGGACAGATTCTGGTGGATGGGATTGATGTGCGCGATTATGCGATTCACGATTTGCGTAAGCGTGTTGCAGTTGTTCTGCAGGAGACCATTCTGTTCTCCGGTACAATTCGTGAAAATATTAAGTGGGGCAAGCCTGACGCAACCGATGAGGAAATCATTGCGGCAGCAAAAGCGGCGCAGGCGCATGATTTTATTATGGAACTGCCCAATCAATATGATACGGAGCTGGGGCAGAGGGGTGTCAATGTTTCGGGTGGACAGAAGCAACGTATTTCCATCGCGAGGGCGTTGATTCAGAACCCGAATATCATTATTTTTGATGACAGCACCAGTGCAGTCGATTCCCTGACGGAAAAACGGATTCGTCAGGCGATGAAAACCTCTCACAGCGGCTGTACGAAGTTCATCATCGCGCAGCGTATCAGCTCTGTTCGGGATGCAGATAAGATTCTGGTTCTGGGCGGCGGCAAAATCGTTGCAGAAGGTAACCATAAATATCTTATGGAAACTAGCAAGGAGTATCAGGAAATCCTTGCCTCTCAGATGAAGAAGGGGGTGATGGCAGATGGCGAATGAAAATACAAGAAAACGCCCCGGCGGTCCCGGCGGACCGAGAGGAATGTTTGCGCACGGAAAACCGAAAAACACAGGGAAGACCATCCTTCGTCTTTGCGGCTACCTAGTAAGATTCTGGCCTTTGATTCTGATTTCCGTTATCTGTATTGCACTTACAACCCTCGGTACGGTTTACGCAACCAGCCTGATTGGTGTTGCGATTGATAAATATATTTCCGTATTCGATTTTGCGGGACTTTGGAGGATTTGTCTGGAGCTGCTGCTGATTTATCTGACGGCCTCTTTTGCAACATGGCTTTACAGCTATCTGATGTTGAAGGTAGGGCAGGAAACGGTTGCGACGCTCCGCAGGGAAATTTTCGAAAAATTCCAAAGACTGCCTCTGAAATATTTTGACAAAACCACACATGGTGAATTGATGAGCCGTGTAACAAATGATGTTGATAATATTTCCATGTGCCTGAACAGTAGCATTTCGCAGATTCTGCAAAGTATTCTGACAGTTATCGGCACCTTTGCCATGATGCTCTACCTGAGTATTCCGCTGACGATTGCGACCATTGCAACCATTCCGTTAATGCTTCTTGTGACAAAATGGGTAACAAGCCATTCCAGAAAATACTTCAAGGCAAAGCAGGAGGAGCTGGGTAAGCTGAACGGGCATATCGAAGAAATCATTTCCGGACAGAAGGTTGTAAAGGTATTCAGCCGAGAGGAAGAAGAAATTCATAAATTTGAAAAGCTGAACGATGCACTGCTTGCAAAAAGCGTACGCGCGGAGGTTTTCTCCGGCTCCATCGGGCCTATTATGACAGCAATCAATAACATGACCTACGCCATTGTGGTTGCGGTCGGCGGGATTCTGATGGTTATCGGCAACGGCATGACGTTGGGGATTATCTCCAACTTCATCATTTATTCCAAACAGTTTGCAAGACCGCTGACGGAGCTTGCCAATCAGGTGAATACGATTCTCTCTGCTATGGCAGGGGCGGAGCGTGTGTTTGAGGTTCTGGATGAGGAGGAAGAAAAGCCTGATGCTCCCGATGCTTACGAAATGGGCGAAATTGAAGGGGATGTTGAACTAACAGATGTCAGCTTCTCCTATGAGGAAGGACATCCCATTTTGAAGCACATCAACCTCTACGCAAGACCAGGGCAGACCATTGCCTTTGTCGGCCCGACCGGCGCAGGAAAAACCACAATTATCAACCTGCTGACGCGTTTTTACGATATCGACAGCGGCTCCATCACCATTGACGGGCATGATATTTATCAGACCAAGCGGGACAGCCTGCGTTCTGCCTTGAGTATCGTTTTGCAGGATACCTATCTTTTTACCGACTCCATCAAGGAGAATATCCGTTACGGCAGACTGAACGCAACAGACGAGGAAATTAAGGCGGCAGCAAAGCTTGCCAATGCACATGAATTTATCCGCAGACTGCCTGATGGCTATGATACCATGCTGACGGACGGCGGCGGCAACCTCAGCCAAGGACAGCGGCAAATGATTTCCATTGCACGCGCTATTCTGGCAAATCCATCCGTACTGATTCTGGATGAAGCAACCAGCAGTGTGGACACCCGCACAGAAGTGAAAATTCAGGAGGCAATGCACAACCTGATGAAGGGCAGAACAAATTTTGTGATTGCACACCGCCTGAGCACCATCAAGGATGCGGATTTAATCGCCGTTGTAGAGCATGGGGAGATTATCGAAAGAGGCAATCACGAGCAGCTGATGGCGAAAAAGGGCTTTTATTATAACCTGTATACAAATCAGTTTGACCAAAATGAAGCAGTATAACAAAAACCCTGCATAATGTAGATTGTATTCTTTTAAAAATTCCCCAAAAATGCTTGATTTATTTTGGTGAATATGATATAAATGTATTTGTATAAAGACACTGATGAGGAAAAATAAGCTTTTTTATTTTCTTACAGAGAGCCGTCGGTTGGTGCGAGGGGGCAGAAAAGAGAAGCAAAACTGGCCTCGGAGTTCTGTTCTGAAAATGTATGACATGAGTAGGATACAGCGGCAGCCACCGTTATCGGTTTTGAGCGTGCTTGCTTTTTCGGCAGGCAAACTAGAGTGGTAACACGGAGTATCCCTTCGTCTCTAACTGAGACGAAGGGATTTTTAGGTTTCACAAACAAGAAAAATCAAAAAACACTGTTTTTTAAGGAGGAATTTACTATGGAGAGTCGCTATGATTTCAGAACGATTGAAAAAAAATGGCGTGCAGAATGGGAAAAAAATCCCATCAACAAAGAGGATGCTGTAAAGCCCAAATTTTATTGTCTGGATATGTTCCCTTATCCTTCCGGTTCTGGTCTGCATGTAGGTCACTGGAGAGGGTATGTGCTTTCCGACGTTGTCAGCCGTTATAAGGTGTTGCAGGGCTATCAGGTATTGCATCCCATGGGCTGGGACGCTTTTGGTCTGCCCGCAGAAAACTATGCAATCAAAACGAATACACACCCCAGAGTTTCCACAGATGCGAATATTAAAAACGCAAAAAGACAGCTGCATGAAATTTCTGCAATCTATGACTGGGATAAGGAAGTAGATACCACAGACCCCAAATATTATAAATGGACACAGTGGATTTTTGTGCAGATGTTCAAAAAGGGTCTGGCTTATGAAAAGGAAATGCCTTTGAACTGGTGTCCCAAGTGTAAATGCGTATTGGCAAACGAAGAGGCTGCTGGTGGTGTGCATGAACGCTGCGGCACTGTTGTAACAAAGAAAAACCTGCGTCAGTGGATGCTGAAAATCACAGCATACGCAGACAGACTGCTGGAGGATTTGAATAAGCTGGATTGGTCTGATAAGGTAAAGAAAATGCAGACCGACTGGATTGGCAAATCCTATGGTGCTGAGGTTGATTTCAAGCTGACAGGTTCTGATGATAAAATCACTGTTTACACCACAAGACCGGATACACTGCACGGCTGTACCTTTATGGTGCTGGCTCCAGAATACGAAGGTCTGGCTGCATTGACAACCGCAGAGCAGAAGGATGCCGTAGAAAAATACTGCTACGAAGCATCTACAAAATCTGCCGTTGACCGTATGACAAATAAAGAAAAAACAGGCGTATTTACGGGCTCCTACTGCGTGAACCCTGTAAACGGCAAGGAAATCCCTATCTGGGTTGCTGACTATGTACTGGCTGATTATGGTACCGGTGCAGTAATGTGTGTACCTGCACATGATGAACGTGACTTTGATTTTGCGACAAAATTCAAACTGCCCATCATCCCTGTTATCCTGCCCGAAGGCGAGGATGAAGGAAAGCCTCTGACGGAAGCTTATACAGGTGACGGTATCATCGTAAACTCCGGCGACTGGAACGGCATGAAGGCATTCGATGCAAAGAAGAAGATTCCTCACCTGATGGAGGAAAAAGGTTGGGGCAGAAAGACAACCAACTACAAACTGCGTGACTGGGTATTCTCCAGACAGAGATACTGGGGCGAACCCATTCCTCTTATCCACTGCGAACACTGCGGCACCGTTCCTGTTCCTGAGGATCAGCTGCCCGTACTGCTGCCCGATGTAGAATCCTATCAGCCCACAGAAACAGGCGAATCTCCTCTGGCACATATCGATGAATGGGTAAACACAACATGCCCTGTGTGTGGCAGACCTGCAAAGCGTGAAACAAACACAATGCCTCAGTGGGCAGGCTCTAGCTGGTATTTCCTGCGTTATACAGACGTTCATAACGATAAGGAGCTGGCAAGCATGGATGCATTGAAGAAATGGGCACCCGTAGATCTGTATGTCGGCGGTATCGAACATGCGGTTCTGCATCTGCTGTACGCACGTTTCTATACAAAATTCCTGTATGATATCGGTGCAGTACCCTTCGATGAACCCTTCACAAAGCTGTTCAATCAGGGTATGATTACAAAGAACGGCAGCAAGATGTCCAAATCTCTGGGTAACGTTGTTTCCCCCGATGAACTGGTTGAAAAATACGGCTGCGACTCTCTGAGAATGTATGAACTGTTCGTAGGTCCTCCCGAACTGGACTGCGACTGGGATGACAGCGGTATCGACGGTGTATTCCGTTTCCTGAACAGAGTATGGAAGATGGTTTATGCAAATAAAGCTTCTGATAAGACTCCTTCCAAGGATGAAGAGTATATCGTAAACAAGATGATTGCAGATGTTACAAAGCGTGTGGAATCTCTGGCAATGAATACTATCGTTTCCACCTTCATGGAATCCACAAATAAACTGATGGATGTGACGAAGAAGGAAGGCAGTCTGTCCAAGTCCACTCTGGAAACATTGACTGTTATGCTCGCTCCCTTCGCACCCCATATTGCAGAAGAAATGTGGCACGAGCTGGGTCATGAAAATACAGTATTCGAAGCAGGCTGGCCCGAAGCTGACGAAAGCAAGCTGGTTCAGGACAGTGTGGAAATCGCATTGCAGATTGGCGGAAAGCTGAGAGGTAAAATGCAGGTTGCAATAAATGCCTCCAAGGAAGAAGCGATTACACAGGCAAAAGAAGCACTGGCATCCAGATTGGAAGGCAAGACCGTTGTGAAGGAAATTTATGTTCCCGGCAAAATCATCAACCTGATTGTAAAATAATTGAAGCACGAAAGAAAAGCAGGGTCGAAAGACTCTGCTTTTTGTGCCTATGGAAAGGGGCAGAGCATGAACGGTATTTTGTATATGGATGTATCTGTTTTTGAGGATGTTCTGTTATATGAAAAAGGGAAAACGCTGCTTTCCGCAGAACGTAGGATGTATATTGAAAAGCTGAAAAATCCGAAGGCGGCAAGACTTTCTTTGGGTGCAGGTGTACTGCTGTTTTTTGCTTTGCAGAAATGCAATTATACAGAGCAGCTAGAGAAAATCAAAAAAACACCCTTGGGAAAGCCATATTTGAAGGGAATTGATTTTCAGTTCAACCTGTCTCATTCGGGAACATATGCGCTTTGTGCCTACAGTAACAGGAATATCGGCGCGGATTTACAGCAGATGAAAGAGAAGCTTCCAGAAAAAACCAAAAAAATCTTGTCGAAGGACGAAACAGCTTTTCTGGCAAAATTTACGCAGCCGGAACAAACACAGCTGTTTTATCGACTTTGGGCAAGAAAGGAAAGCCTTATTAAATGGGATGGCAGGGGACTTCGCTTGCCCTTGCAGGAAATTTCTTTTATCAAAAACGGAACTCTGACAGACATTCTGGAATGGGAGAATAAGACCTTATATTTCAAGGAATATCCGAAAATCAACGAGAACTACGCTGCTTGTATCTGTAAAGAGGGCGCGGATTTTGCGCTGAACGCAGAGGAAATAACTGCAGAAATGTTAAAATTTTTTTAAAAATATGAATTTTTGTTGAAATATTTCAGATAAATCCTTATAATCTTAAGAAGATAAAGATTGAAAATATGAGGTTATAATATGAAAAAATTTAAAAAATTCGTCTGCGCTGCCTTGGTTGCGGCAGTTTCGGCATGCGCCGTTCCAACGTATCAGGCAGATGCAGCTTCGATTTCACAATTACAGCAAAAACGCCAAAATCTGGCATCCAGTACAAAAAAAGCAAAACAGGAAATTGCAAATATCAAAAATAAAAAGCTTTCCGCCGAACAGGAAATGGAAGCAATGGATAAGGTTTTGACCAGTATTCAGGCAGAGCTGGATGAAGCAACAGAAGATTTGAATATTCTGACTAAGCAATTGGACGAAGCCGAAAAAGCTTTGCAGGAAGCAACAGAAAAACGAGATGCGCAGTTTGCATTACTGGGCAGCCGTATGCGTTTCCTGCAACAGAAGGGCTCCAGCGGCTATTTGGAAATCCTTTTTGATGCACAGAGCTTTTCTGATTTGTTCCTTCGTATGCAATATGTAAACGATATCATGGGCTACGATAAGGAAATTCTGGAGGAATTAGAAAAAACGCAGAAAACCATTGAAAAAAAGAAAACAGAAATTGAAAAGAACAAAGCTGAGCAGGAAGAGGTTGTTAAGCTGCAAAAAGAAAAGCTTGCCGAGCAGCAGGAAATTGTAAACGAAAAGAAAGCCTTGGTTGCATCCTATCAGAACGATCTCTCGAAATATGAACAGATGGTTGCAGCAAATGAAAAGGCGGATAAAGCCGTTTTGAATCAGATTGCGAAGCAGCAGCAACAGAGCAAGAGCAGCGGCAGCAGTTCTAAGGTATATTATACCGGAAACGGCTCTTTGGGTTGGCCTGTTCCCGGGCGTACCACTGTCAGCAGCGGCTTTGTCACTCGTACCAGCCCGATTACCGGTAGAACAGAATCCCACAGCGGTCTGGATATTCCTGCACCTTATGGTACAGCAATTGTTGCGGCAGAGGCGGGTAGGGTTACATATTCCGGCTGGATGAATGGGTATGGGAATACCATTATCATCGACCATGGTGGTGGATTGAGTACATTGTACGGACACAATTCCTCTCTGGTTGCAAGGGTAGGACAGGTTGTCAGCCGCGGTCAGACCGTAGCAAAATGCGGCAGTACCGGTTGGTCTACGGGGAATCATTGTCATTTCTCCGTATTGAAAAATGGCGCGTATGTAAATCCCAGAAACTACTTATAAGAAATAAGCAAGAAATAAGGAACAGACAGGGTGATATCAAAAATGGTATCATCCTGTTTTTTATTGCAAAGGAATAAGATTAACCATAATTTTATTATGTAAATAAAATATTGCTATAGCAGCTGTCAAGTCTCAAATCATATCAATATTTTCGTAAAAGTATCGTTTTGCGAATAAATATAGATTTCCCCTTTTCCATGAATCTCAAGCCACTTCTTACAAGATTATCCTATTTTTGCTATAGCAAAAAGTGTCTGCAAAAAAATATTTCACAGACACTTTCTTCCTATTTCATTTCTTTTATTTCAAATCAGTTTTAAGTTTTAAATTAAGGATTCTATTCTTGTAAACTGATTTTCGTTTTCCTTGATTTTCTGTTCCTTACCGATGCTGCATACGTTTTTACAATCGACACACCGCAGCAAATCTGCACAGTCACGAATATCCGCAACAGTTGTCTGCAGGATTTCAGTACGTTCCTGTAGAAAATCCGCATCTGTCAGCTGTTTATAAAATCTGCTGATGGCATGATTCAACTGCTCCATGTTCGTTTTCGGCTGATCCAGCGTGTTAATTGTCCCAAGGATATATTTTGTCATTTCCCGTTTATCTGCATCAAAATGTTCGATTTGCTGCGCAAGTCCCTTGAAAATATCATAGGTTTCCATCAGTCTGGGGTCTCTATAGGAATAAAAATAGCTGAAACCGCTCCGCATGAACTGACAGCCGCAGCCATACGCACCGCCTTGTACGCGCACCTGATTCCAGAGATATTCCAGATTGATGATGGTTTTCAACACCTGATACTTCCCGTGATATGCCAACCCGTTCTTCTGATAATCAAAGGAGGTTGTGTTGTATAACACGCCGCCTGCATTGGCGAAGGCTGCCCTTTCAGGCTTCAAATCAAAATTGTATACAAAATGCTTCTGTTCCTTTGCCGGTAATTTCTGACGGAAGGTGTCGATTTTTGCCTGTACAGCCGCCCTTTCGCTCTCCTCACAGCCTAGTGCAACCTCCAGATTCTGCTGTCTAAAGAGAACCTCCGCCGTTTTCTTCAGCTTCGCAATGACAGGTGCTGCATCTTGCTCCAGCTGTGCATCTATCTCGCAGAGGAATCGATAATAGCGGATGCCACTTGTGATATCCTCAATCCGCAGTGCCGGAAAGAGATTGCTGCCTCCGTAGAAAATTGCAAAATAATGGGACTGATTCAGCAGTTCATTTTCCCCTTTGATTTTCGCGGATTTCACGATTTTTTTCATACTTTCTACTACATCATATTTTGTATGGAAAAGAATTTCCTCTGTCATGGCAATCGCAGCATCCAAATCCTCTTTGAGCAGCTTTTCCTTTACGGTCACAAAAGCGCGATAATCCGCCGCGTGGCTATTATAGGTATTGTTATGCAAAGAAAAATTACCGAAAATCTGGTTTTTCACGGTTGCCAGTGTCTGAAAGGAATATTTTTCCGTATCCAGCTTGCCAAGAAGTTCTGTCAGAAGCCCTGTATACGGTAACAATTCCTGTGGCACGGCAGAGATATCAAACATCAGCTTAAGAGACAGAATCCCATTGCTTTCCAGCGGCACATGCAGAAATTTTGCGGCTGTATCCGTATTATACGGCACAAGCTGCGGCTTTTTATCAATCTCAGAAATTTCCAGTAATGGAATCTGCGCCAGAATTTCAGGTGTATCTGCCTTGGTCTGGAATTGCTCCAGTTTTTCGGTGTCTTCTTTTATTTCCGCAAGATCTGCGTCAGTCATAGCAGCCTTTCGTTTCGCCATCTTTTCTGCAAAAGCCTGCGCATCCTTCTGCGCCTTTCCCTTTTCGGGTGTAAAAACAAGATATGTTTTTTCTTCATTGTGCAGAAAAACCTCTGTCAGTAACCGTTCAAAGAATCCCTCGTCCTTTTTCAACCGCTCAATCACAGATAACAGCCGTAGGCTATCACAGGGGTCTTCGCCATGCAGCCAACGCTTCATCAATCTGGTTGCATAAATCAGCCCCTTCGGCGTAGAGCCGTAGTCCTCCTCACGCAGCAGGAAATCAAATTTTCGTAAAGCACCCTTGACTAAATCCACAGGCAGACCTTCTGTAGCCAGACGCTTCCATTCTGCATCAATGATTCTGATAAAGGCATCCGCCTGTTTCACATCCGCATTTTTTGCAATGATACTGAATACCATTTCATAGGTTGAGGAATCGAACCATCCCTCTGTTTCCTGACAAATGCCTGCATCCAACAGAGCCGTTTTTAAGGGAGATGCATTCGTTTCCAGCAGAATATAGGAAAGAAGCTGCAATGCCATCACGCGCTCAGGGTCTGTGCATTTGCCCACCTTTATGCTGTAAGCAAGAAAGGAACCGCCCTCTTCGCCCTCCTCCGCCGCAGGGTAGGTTTCATGCAGCAGCTTTCCCTTCTGCACACACTCCGTTTCCGTAATCACAGGCAAGGCATCACTTTTTTCAAAGCCATCCAGATAGTCCTCACTGATATGCTGCAAGCATGCCATCGGTTCCATATCTCCGTAAAGATAGAAATACGCATTGGAAGGATGATAATACTTCCGGTGGAAATCCAAAAAGCTTTCATAGGTCAAATCGGGAATGGCAGTAGGCAGCCCACCGGATTCATAGCCATAGGTGGTTTTACCGAAAATTGAGCGGGAAATTGCACCACTCAGCAGACTTTCCGGGTCAGAAAGCGCCCCCTTCATTTCATTATAAACAACACCCGTTACATCCAGTGTGTTTTTTTCTTCATTCAGAAGATAGCGCCAACCCTCCTGCCGGAAAATCTCTTTTTTCTCATAAATCTTCGGAAAGAAAACCGCATCCAGATACACATCCATCAAATTATGAAAATCCTTTTCATTGCAGCTTGCAACAGGGTACATCGTCTTATCCGCATAGGTCATGGCATTGAGGAAGGTGTTCAGAGACCCCTTCGCCAGTTCATTAAAGGGGTCCTTCGCCTCATACTTTCGCGAACCGCAAAGCACGGAATGTTCCAGAATATGCGGCGTGCCACAGTCATTTTCAGGCGGTGTTTTGAATGCCACATTAAAAACCTTATTGTGATCCGCATTTTTCAGATATAATAAGCGCGCACCGCTCTTTTCATGAGAAAAAAGATACGCTGTGCTGTGAATATCGTTGATTTCTTCGATTTTCTGTAACCGAAACCCAAAATAAATCTCATTTTGCTTGAATTCTGCCATAAAGCACCTCCTTGATTTTACTTTTATTGTACCATGTTTGCAGGGGAAGAAAGCAGCTGCGAAGCAGATATTTTCTTCCGCAAGGCATGGTATGAGCAGGCTCTGCCTGCGAATTGTAGAATTTGCTGTGAAAACAGCAGATAGACGCTGTAAGCGGCTAACCCACGGACAAATCCGTGGGTATTATACCACAAAAAGGACGGGATTTCTCCCGTCCTCTGATTTTTTGTATTCTGATTATTTGAAGTATCTGTTATACAGACCCAGGAATGCTTTGCCGTGTCTTGCTTCGTCACGAGCCATTTCGTGTACTGTATCATGGATTGCATCCAGGTTTGCAGCCTTTGCTCTCTTAGCCAGGTCAAATTTACCTGCTGTTGCGCCGTTTTCAGCGTCAATTCTCAGTTCCAGATTCTTCTTTGTGGAATCTGTTAAAACTTCACCCAGCAGCTCTGCAAATTTTGCAGCATGCTCAGCTTCTTCAAAAGCAGCCTTTTCCCAGTACAGACCGATTTCAGGATAGCCTTCTCTGTGTGCCACTCTTGCCATTGCCAGATACATACCAACCTCAGTACATTCACCTTCAAAGTTTGCTCTCAGGTCAGCCATGATATCTTCGCTTGCGCCCTGTGCAACACCTACAACGTGTTCAGCAGCCCATTCCATTTCGCCGTCCTTCTGTTCTACGAACTTATCTGCGCCAACATGGCAAACAGGACATTCTGCGGGAGCGGAATCGCCAACATGAACATAACCACATACGGAACATACAAATTTTTTCATAACTTTTTCCTCCTTGAAATCTCTCTTTTATTGTTTTCTATTTAAATTGATAAATTATTGTTATCTGATAATCATTATAAATTAGAAATTATGTTTTGTCAATACTATTCTGCAAAAAACTTTGTTTTTTTTTGATTCTCCCCTCCCCTTTTCCTCTTCTCAAAATTTAAGACCTCCTATGTTTTTTATCATAGAAGGTCTTATTATGAAGATAAGTGATTTTATAAGCGCAGTTTATTCTTTATTAAAGCTCAAAGCAACCTTTGCATAAAGCATGGCACCATGCAAAAGGAATTTTTCATCCACACAATATTTATTTGAATGCTGCGGCCAAATAGCGTTGCAATCTACATTGCGAACGCCCAGCAAAGCAACTGCTCCGGGAACCTCATTCATAAAATAAGCAAAGTCTTCCCCAGGAGAAAGCGGAGGGTATTGAATTGGTGCATCCGAAGCAACCACATCACGTGCAGCAGTCTGTACCAATTCTGTCATATCAGCGTCATTCACAACAGGATCTGTCAGATGATCATACGTTACAACTGCCTCTGTACGAAAAGCTTTTGCAGTATCCCTTGCGATGCGTGTAATTCTTTCTTCAAAAGAGCCGCTTACATCTCTGCTAAATGCTCTTGTTGTCCCTTCCATATATGCGCTATCCGCAACACAGTTAAAGCGGTCACCGCTTCTAACATATCCTACGGTTACGCAGGCAGAATCCTGTGGAGATAATTCTCTACTGACAATCGTCTGCAGATTCAGAATAGTTGCACTTGCAGCCACTGCAGCATCGACACACAGGTGCGGTGTCGCACCATGTCCGCCCATGCCCTGCATCTCAATTTTGAATCTGCCAACAGATGCCATGGCAGGCCCTGCATTGCATACAACCTTGCCACTCTCGATATCAGACCAAACATGAATAGCAAAGCAGCCATCTACGCCTTCCAATGCGCCATCCTGAATCATCCCTACCGCACCGCATGCCAATTCCTCCGCAGGCTGAAATGCAAGCTTTACTGTACCGCTTAATTCATCTTTCATGTCATTCAGAATATGCGCCGCTGTCAGCAGCATGGAGATATGGCAATCATGGCCGCAGGCGTGCATCACGCCCTCTGTTTTGCTGGCATAGGGCAATCCTGTTTCTTCCTTTACCTCCAGTGCATCCATATCCCCACGAAGCAGGATAGTTTTGCCCGGCTTTTTCCCTGTGATTGTAGCCAGAATACCTGTTTCAGAGCCACAGACTCTCCAAGGAATATTCATTTTATCCAATTCTTCCTTTACTTTGGAACTGGTATTAAATTCTTTATAGCTCAGCTCGGGATTTTCGTGAAAATACCGACGCATTTCAATCTGATATTCGCTGTATTTTGCAGCAACCTCTTGTATTGTCATTTTGTCACCATCTCTTTCTGTACTTTTTCTTTAAAGCAACCCTACAAAAACACCAGCAATAAATACCGAGGCAATCGTAACAGTTGTAAATCCGCCAACAATCATAGAGGGAAGCATATTATCCTTCAAAAATTCTCTTTCATCATTCTTCTCTGTCAAAGCATTACAGGTGGATTCTGTGATGATGACATTGAAGGGGAACCCAAACAATGCGGTCAGGCAGGTTGCAAAAGAAAGCGGTACGGAAAGCTTCAAAATTTTTGCAAAAATAAATGTTGTCAAAGCCAGACCGGCTACACCGATAACAACCAGCACAATCATGGGAACAACGATTGTTGTCAGCATTTCAGGGGTACAATCCTTTAAGCCGTCGAAGATATACATTGTCAGCGCAAAGGAGAGAATCCCGTAGGAATTTGCTTTGCTCAGTGCATCTGCATCCAAGAAACCAATTGCGGAAAAAACCACACTCAAAATCAATGCAATGACTGCACCATTGATACCTGTCATACTACCTAAAATCATGGATAACCATGCAACAAAAGCAACCTTACCCAAAATAACAACAGGCGAATTAAACTTTTCGGGAACGGGCGGAATCAGCTTTTTGCTTGCCTTCGTCCACTGCTCTTCTGCAACGCCTTTATTCATCGCCTGCAGCTCGCCGGAACGATAACCCTTTAAAAGCCGTTTTCCTTCAATCTGAAGGCAGATGGATGTCAGCGGATAACCGGCAAAGCCTTGGATGCAATACATTGTGATTGCAAAAACCGCAGCCAGCTCCATGCCCTTTGCCAAAGCTGCCTCTTTCATCATTGTGGTTGCCACGATGCCGCCGGTCAGAGGGGGCAGACCAACAATCATCAGAACCTTATCCATGAAAAGAGGACAAACAAAGTAGCAGAAAACACACATGCCGGCAAGACCGGTGAGGCAAACCACGATAGTTTTCCACTGTGCCAACAGTTGCTTGATACTAAGCAAAGTGCCCACATGAACAATGCAGAAATAAATGCCCAATGTACCACCAAAGGAGAGATACGCATCACTGACTACATCATGCGGGATGATTGTCCAGTAGCCTAATAAAAACAGAACAGCCGTAATGAAAACCGAGGGAATCCATGCTTTGGTTAAAGCAGAGAAAACTTCACCAATTATGTAAACAACGGCACAAATAACAAAAGCAAACGCAAAATTATACATATATTTCCTCCATTCTTTTTTAAAATTGCTTCGTGACATGAGCCACAGATTGTGCAGAACTAAGGTGCAATCACCTATTTTATAACGAATCTCATCGTCATACATTTTCTCAAATACGGTCCCCCTTTACAGTTTTAGCACAAACTTTCAGCTGTAGAATCATTTTCTAGAATTATATTCTAGAATAAGATTCTAGTAAAGAGTATCATTCAATTATCCTTTTGTCAATATGTTCTGAAAAAAATACAAAATATAGTGAAATGTATCTAAAAACATCTGTCCTTTTCTGACAGAAAATCTTATTTTATGCCTAAAAAACAGCACTTCTCTCTGTATTCTGAATACAAACAGAAGACCTTTCTTTTCGCTAGTTCTCTTTTCTGATTTCAGATATCCTTCTTGAAATCAATTCATTATTGTTGTAGAATATAGTTCTAGAATAAGATTTTTATAAAAAATTTACCGCTTCTCATTTGTTTGAATTTCAAATGCGAAAAGCCCACTCACCCAAAACAGCAAAGGAGCCAGCGTTATGACAAAAAAAACAACTGCAAAAAGGAATGAAATCGTTCTTACTATTTTTGATAAGCTGCCTGATGCAGATTTTGCTCAAATTACCATCAAGGATATGTGCAGCGCCGCTAATATTTCTGTTGGCACGTTCTATCACTATTTTAAAGATAAATCCAGTTTCTTTCTGCAAATCTATTCCCTTCTGGATGAATACCTGAAGGAAGAACTTGCGCCAATCCTTACCGATGAAAATGAAATAAACAATCTTGTGCAGTTCTGTATTGGCTATGCAAGGTATACTTCCAACGATTTCGGTGCCAGAATCCTAAAGGTTGCTTTTGAATCTCTGCCTTCCCTTTCTACAGAAAACAGAGAGCGTCCTTTTTATTCAATTCTTCTGGAAATTCTGAGAAAGGCACAGGAAAAAAAGCAGATTTCACAGACCTTGGATATCAATGAAATTACCAAAACCCTTGTCATTATTCTAAGAGGACATTCCTTTGACTGGGCATGGCACGAGGGAAATTATGATTTAGTAGAATCCATAGAGTGTTTTATTACGCTTTTCGTAAAATCTCTCTGTTTTTCATAAAAATAACAAAATAAAACGGCAATCATACAAAAAAGACCGACAGAAGAAAAACTTCTATCGGTCTTTTTTCGCATACGCACAAAATAAATTCAATATAACTTGAAAAAGCATACATAAGATTTACCATTCTTTGCATGGCAATCCTTACATTTTTTACCCTTAGTCCTCTTTGCCCCAGATACTCTTTTCTTCACGCAAATCTCTGGTGCTGATAAGATATTTTTCAATCATTTTTACGGGGTTATAGGAACGTTTTGCCTTACGCATCCCCTCAATACCCATGTCCTCTTCTCTGTTAATCAGTTCCACATCCTCACATTCATGCAAAACATACTGCTGATTGATAATCGGGAAGATACCGTCATACTCTGTATCCCCTTTTTCAATATGAATCAGTTGCATCTGCGGATGCAGGCGCTCGCCAATCGTAAAGGCGCACAGCTTTCCTTCAATATAAATCGTACCGCCTGTCAGTCCCAGCGCATCCATATTCTGTAATGCCAACTCAACAGAGCGTCTTTCGTCCACCATTTCCTGTGCATCCTCACCTGTTTTCTCATCCATCCAGTGATCATATAGTGTGATGCAGTCTGCAATCATGCTTTTGTCAAGCCTTCTGTATTCATAATCGGGATATTTCGACAGAAATTTATTGATATGATTTCGTTTGCCGTGCAGCTTTTTCCCTTTCAATGTTGCGAGGCTTTCTCTGGTATATACATAATCCCATGCAATATCGGTTGGCATGGAGAATAATTCAGGGCATGCCGTCAGCATTTTATCCTTAAACACAGTCCAGACGGAGCGATAGGTCGGCTCCACGCCGCGCTTTTTCATATAATCAATTCCCTCGTAAACTGCCTTGCGATAATCTACTTCTACGCCGTATTTGGGGATAGGTGCCCAGAGGAATACGGGAACTCCCTTAAATTCCAGCTTGATATACAGCACATTATTTTTCTCTGCATATTCCATTTTCCCATCTGCGCCCCAGATAAAGAGATTTGCAAAGGAAAGATCGGAGCACTGTAGATTCCAAGGCTTTGTGTAGGAATCAATCAGCGCTTTGTCCTCTAATGCGAAGGATTTGAACACCAGTTCAGCGGTTTCTGTTGCATTGTTTTTTGTTTCTTCTATTGTCTTATTTTTTTCACATTCCAAACATCTTGGCATAAGGCCTGCCTCCATTTTTAATATTCATCTATAATATAACACTTTTGTTTCGGAAGAAAAGCATCCAATTCCTTGTATTTTTCTTCATCGAAAATTTTCAATTCATTTCTTATTTCAGCAAAGGAATGATATCCCACCAGAACCTGTAACAGATGCCCTGCGGAAATTTCAAAAACAGGAGCTTCCGCGGAAGGCTTTCCCTGAAAATTAAATACACCGTTATTTTCAGGAATGACAGCATCCGTCAGGCGGAACGCATACGGCAGTTCAAGCTGCAACGCCTGCAGCAGTGCAGACGCATTGCAAAGTCCCATCACGCCCTTCTGTTTTCTCTCGTTTTTTGCAAAGGGAAGCTCCATCTCAGGCGGCAGCTTTGCAGAAAACATCAGACCATCTGCTTCCTTACACAGCCCTTCCATTAACATGGGATAGCATTTCTCATCAGCAACCGCTTCCACGCAGGTTAGCTCCGTTTCTGTCTTATAATAAAAAGCATAGCCTTTTATCTCATTATTTCTAATATATGCAGCACATTTCCCCCCGTCCGCAGCATAATCTGCCGCTTTACGCAGGAAATCCTCTTTGGTGCGCAAAACCATGCCGCTGTATTTTTTAGCAAATGCTGTATAAAGCGGAAATAACGAATCCAATTCTGTAACAGGAGTAAGCGTTACATTTCCTTTTGTTGCACACATACCGTCGCAGGTCAGATACGCTGCATCCGCAACAGGAAAATGCCCGAAGGGAAAATAGCTCTGCAAAACCGCAGGTGTGTGTGGTGCAACCAAACAGCCCTTTTCGCGCAGAAGCTTCATTTCATAGGTGAAAATCTGCCCCATGTAGCCCTTTTTTCTATAATCCGGATGGGTAGAAACACCACAGAGCATAGCTCCCGGAATTTCCCTTCCGCGTATCCAAAGCGTATACGGAAACGCCTGCATACAGCTGACAATTTTGCCCTCCGTTTCCAGAACAACAGAATAATCAGGCGCAAAGCGGTTTCTGAAAAACCAATCGCAAAAGGCATCGCTGTCACCAAAGCAGATTTTCCAAAGATCATAAAACGCTTTTTTATCTTCCGCTTTCGCAATTCTGACAGCTGTCATAAATTCGCACTCTCCTTATCCTATCTTTCCTCTATGTCTTATTCTTTTTTATTATAACGCGCAAAAGCATAAAAAACAACCGATAATTATTATTATTTAACAGTAAATTTTATAATTTTTTTGTACACTGTGACGAAAATACCGACCTATTTCATCTGTTTCAACCCTTCCGCCCATATTTTTTTGAAGGCAGAAGGCAGTGCATACTGTGCTTCAGCTTCTTCTCTTGTCAGCCAAAGCAAATCGGATTCTGTTTTTTTTGTTACCCTTACGAAATAGCAGTCCATGTGCCATTCCACATGCGTAAAAATATGCTTTTGCCCCTTCATAGGAAGCAGCTCAGCCTCTAAAATGCCCATTTCCTGCAATGTAACAGGCGGTGCGATATCTCTCTGTCCGTTCGGCAGCTCCCAAAGTCCCGAAAGCAAGCCATTTTTCGGGCGTTTGCCAATCGCAATTTTCTCCCCGTCTACGCAGAAAAATACGTTCAGATATTCTAATGTGCGCGGCTTTTTCTCCGCCTTTACAGGATACACTGCTGTCTGATTTTTGCAATATGCCATGCAGCTTGCCCGAACAGGACATACGCCGCACTTCGGCGCGCCGTTCGGCAGACAAACCGTCGCGCCAAGCTCCATCAATGCCTGATTCAAATCCCCGGCACACTCCTGCGGCATGATTTCTGCAAGACGGCTTTCCCATTCCTTTTTTGTTATTTGTAAGGAAATATCCGATGCATCCGCTGTAATGCGGGACATTACACGCAGAACATTTCCATCTACCGCAGGAATCGGCAGACCAAACGCAATCGAGCCGACTGCTCCTGCCGTATAAGACCCAATGCCCTTGAGCGAAAGCAAATCCTTTTGATTTGCAGGAAACACACCGCTGAAATCTTCCATAATCTGCATCGCCGCCTTCTGCATATTGCGGACACGGCTGTAATACCCCAGACCTTCCCAAAGCTTGAGAATCACTTCCTCATCCGCATTCGCTAAATCCTTTACAGTCGGCAGGGTCTGCAAAAAGCGTATATAATACGGCTTGACCGCCTCAACTCTCGTCTGCTGGAGCATAATTTCCGAAACCCATACAGCGTATGGGTCTTTTGTTTGTCGCCATGGCAAATCTCTTTTATTTTCCCGAAACCACTGAATCAACGGCTCAACAATTTCTTTCAAATCCTTCATAGTTCCACCTCTGTTTTTATCTCCAAAAAAATGAGGAAGGTGTGATACCTCCCTCATTTTTCATCATCTTTGTTTAAATACCTTTAAATAAATCGGAATCAGCATTCCGCCGACGGCATTCCCCAATGTCATCACCAGAATGGTAGCAAAGCAATGTGCGCTCCATGTTCCGGATAAGCTGAAATAGAACATATTCGCGATAACGTGCTCGAAGCCGCTCAGGATAAATACCATAACGGGAACGAAAACACCAATAAACCGCAGGGTGGAGCCCTGCACATTGCGAAAGCAATCCACCGCAATAAACATCAGCATGCCGCAGAAGACCGCAAGCAGAAAAATACTTGTGAAATCATCCGACAGCTTCACTTCAGCCATGCCCGCAACCCGTTCAGCCATTCCCTCATAAATACGGCTGTTTCGTACCATTGTTGCTGTAATCCATGTGCCAACAAGGTTCCCCAACCAAGTGACCACCAGCTCAATGAGATACACAGGCTTGTTGAAGGGCGTGTAGCCAACCTTCCCGGTAAACAGATGCAGCTGAAACACCACAATGGTAAATAAACCGATGGCGAATAAAAAGCTGCCGACTACCGGATTTGACTGAGAAAGGAACACGGTTCCCCCCATGCCAATCAGCATACCTGCCAGGATTGCAGAAAAAAATTGCCTTACTCTTTCCATAAAAACCCTCCTTATTCAGTTGTATAAAAACTTTTCATCTGTCCTTTTATTCTACAAGCTATGACTTTTTCTGTCAATCCTTTTTGTTTCTCTTCTCTTGTTCTATGATAGATACATTCCCCTTGCGGCGCGTCCTCTGCTGTGCTAAAATAAAGGGGCAAAATAAATAGATATCTCTATATTTTAAGGAGGTTTTTGTATGAATCAAGAACTTTTAGAAAAATGCAAAAATGCTGATCTGCTGAAGGAAGTTGCAGAAGGCAAGGAAGTTGTATGGATTAACGAAAATCTGGAAAAAACTGAGGATGCAATGGCAAAAATCAATATCACAATGGCGGATATTGATGATGCAGAGGCAAGACTGGCGCGTTTTGCACCTTTCTTAATGAAGAAATTTCCTGAAACCATTCCCACAAATGGGTTGATTGAATCTCCTCTGACCTATATTCCCAATATGCAGAAAAAACTGGAGGAGCATTATGACACAAAAATCCCCGGCAAAATGTTCTTAAAGCAGGACAGCCATCTGGCAATCTCCGGCTCCGTAAAAGCGCGCGGCGGTATCTATGAGGTGCTGAAGCATGCAGAGGATTTGGCTCTGGAACATGGTATGCTCAAGAAGGACGATGACTACAGCGTATTCGCTTCCGATGAATTCAAAGAATTTTTCAGCAAATTCAAAATTCAGGTTGGTTCCACAGGCAATCTGGGTATGTCTATCGGTATCATGAGTGCGGCTCTTGGCTTCCATGTAATCGTACATATGTCTGCAGATGCAAAACAGTGGAAGAAAGACCTGCTTCGCCAGAGAGGTGCAGAGGTTGTGGAATATGCGGATGACTATAGCAAGGCAGTTGAGGTTGGGCGTAAGAATTCCGATGCCGATCCCAATAGCTACTTCGTTGATGATGAAAACTCCGTAACGCTGTTCCTTGGCTATGCGGTAGCGGCAAAGCGTATCGTAAAGCAGTTTGCAGAAAAGAATATCGTTGTGGATGCAGAGCATCCTCTGTTCGTTTATATTCCCTGTGGCGTTGGCGGCGCACCCGGTGGCGTTGCTTTCGGCTTTAAAAAGCTTTTCGGAGATAATGTGCATGTATTCTTTACCGAACCTACACAGGCACCCTGTATGCTGGTCGGCATGGCATCCGGTCTGCAAAACAAAGTCTGCGTAAAAGATTTCGGCCTTTCCGGTCTGACCCATGCAGACGGTCTGGCGGTTGGTCGTCCTTCCGGCTTTGTCGGCGGCGTGATGGAGCATCTGCTTTCCGGCGAAATGTCTCTGGAAGACTATCATATCTATGACCTGATGCGTGATCTGGTTGCAACAGAGGATATCTTTATTGAACCCTCTGCTTGTGCATCCTTCTGGGGTCCTATCATGCTGAAGGATGAAAAGGTACAGGCTTATATCAAGAAAATGGGTCTGGAGGATAAGATGGCGAACGCAACACATATCCCTTGGGCAACAGGCGGCAGCCTTGTTCCGCAGGATATCCGCGAAGAATATATGCATACACATTTGAAATAAAATCATATAAAGCATAGCAAAAAAGGCGAGTAAGAAATAAATTGTTTCTCACTCGCCTTTTCTTTTGTTGTGTTTTTTTAGTTTATTTCAATAAGCCTGTAAAATCCAATGTTGCGAAATAATCGGCAGGTGTTTCGGCTCTGCGAATCATTTCCACACTGCCGTCCTCCTTCAGAAGCAGCTCTGCGGAGCGCAGCTTACCGTTATAGTTATAGCCCATTGCATGACCATGTGCGCCGGTATCGTGGATATAGAGAATATCGCCCATATCAATTTTCGGCAGCATACGGTCGATTGCAAATTTATCGTTATTTTCGCACAGACCGCCTGTTACATCATATTTATGGTCGCAGGGTGCGTTTTCCTTCCCCAGAACAGTGATATGGTGATAGGAGCCATACATAGCAGGACGCATCAGGTTTGCCGCGCAGGCATCCAGCCCGATGTATTCCTTATAGGTATGCTTTTCATGAATGGCAGTTGCAATCAGTGCGCCGTAGGGAGCTAGCATAAAGCGTCCCATTTCAGTAAAGATGGCAACATCGCCCATGCCTGCCGGTGTCAAAACTTCTTCGTATACCCTTCTTACCCCTTCGCCGATTGCCATGATGTCACATTCAAATTCATCGGGTTCGTAAGGAACGCCGACCCCACCGGAAAGATTGATAAATGCAATATGAATATCCAGCTCGTTTTTCAGCTCCACAGCCAGTTCAAAAATAATCTTCGCCAGCATAGGGTAATAATCATTGGATTTTGTATTGCTTGCCAGAAAGGCGTGAATTCCAAAGTGCTTTGCACCCTTTTCCTTCAACAGCTTGAAGGCTTCCTTCATCTGTTCCTTTGTCATGCCGTATTTCGCATCACCGGGGTTGTCCATAATGCTGTTGCTTACCTGAAATACACCGCCGGGGTTATAACGGCAGGAAACCGTTTCAGGAATTTTTGCAAGCTTTTCAAAAAACGGAATATGTGTAATATCATCAAAGTTGATGATTGCGCCCAGCTCTGCCGCCTTGATGAAATCCTCCGCCGGGGTTACGTTGGAGGAAAACATAATATCCTCGCCCTTTTGCCCAACGGCATCCGCCAACAGCAGCTCTGTGTAAGAGGAGCAGTCCGCACCACAGCCCTCCTCCTTCAAAATCTGCAGGATAGCAGGTGTGGGGGTTGCCTTTACCGCAAAATATTCTTTGAACCCTTTATTCCAGGAAAATGCGGCATTTACCTTCCTCGCATTTTCGCGGATACCCTTTTCATCGTAAATATGGAAGGGTGTAGGGTATGTTTCGATGATTTTCTTCGCTTGTTCTAATGTAACAAAAGGTTTTTTCATTTGCAAATTTCTCCTTCTTCTATCGTTAAGTTACTTTTTTTATTATAACAAAGGCATTTCCGCTTTGCAATGCGTAATTCCCCTCTTTTCCAACACTTTTTGATATTGCATGGAAACCATTCCCAAATAAATATTACTTCTCAATTCCTTTTCTTGAAAAAATGTTGTATAATAGGAAGGCAAAACAAAGGAGTTCAGAGTTTTATTTGAAAATATATGAAAAAACTGGAGTAGGATTTATGAAAAAAAGAATCAAACGAACCTTAAATAATTTCAATGCGGCTGCATTGTTTCAGGATTTCATCCGCACTGCTGCGGTCTATCTGGTGGCAACCTGCCTTGCGCTCTGCTTAAACGGTGCAGAGGTTTTAAATGAAAATATCTTCGGCGTATATATGCTGGCGGTCGCTTTAATTTCCTATATGACCAGCGGCTATTTCTGGGGTGTCATTGCTTCAATCGGCGGCGTTATCGGGGTAAATTTCTTCTTTACCTTCCCCTATTTCGCCCTGAATTTTTCCATTACAGGGTACCCCATCACCTTTTCCATCATGCTTCTGATGTCGATTCTGACCAGCTTTGTTACGGCAAAGGTAAAAATGGCGGCATTGCTTTCCGCGGCAGGCAAAAAGCGTGCGGAAACACTGACGGAAATGAGTAAGGCAATTCTTTCTGCCAGCGATGTGGACACGATTATTGATATTTCCGCAAAATATTTTTCTGAAACAAACCAGTGCAGCGTCATTCTCTATGTAGATCAACCGTTAAAGCCTCTCAAGCAGTCCATCTGTACCCTTAGAGATGAGGATGAACGGATTCTGCATAGCTTTCTGGAAAAGCAGGTTGCACAAAGAGCCTATGATACGCAGAATCCCGTCGGCGCAGAAATCGAAAACGGTACGCAGAACTGTAAGGGAACCTACTTCCCTATTATCACGGAGGATAAAATTTATGGCGTGGTCGGTTTCCTTTTTGATGAAACCAAGCTTCTGATTGGTGATACCTTCAGTTTCATCAACGTCATGATTTCGCAGACTATTCTGGCACTGCAAAGGCAGCAGGCACGAAAAAAAGCGCAGGAAATCCTTCTGGAAACAGAAAAGGAAAAAATGCGGAGTAACCTTTTGCGTGCAGTTTCGCATGATTTGCGCACGCCCCTAACAGGCATCATAGGTGCCGCAACCACCCTTTTGGAAAACGGCACACAGATTGCCTCCGAGGATTCCAGAAAAATGCTAATGGATATCCAGCATGATGCAGAATGGTTGATTCACATGGTGGAAAATCTGCTTTCTGTTACGAAAATTACAGGCGGTGCAACCAATCTGAAAAAGCAGGATGAAATCATAGAAGAAATTGTAGGTGAGGCTGTTGGTCGGATTCGCAAGCGTTTTCCAGATTCCGTTGTGAATGTTTCTGTTCCGGAGGAAATGCTGATTGTTCCCATGGATGCCACCCTGATCGAACAGGTGCTCATCAATCTGATGGAAAATGCCATTCGCCATTCCGGCAGTACCGCGCCGATTGGTGTAAAGGTATCCAGAAAAAAAAGCGGCGCAGTCTTTACCATATCCGACAACGGCAAGGGGATTGATCCCTCCCGTATCCCCGATATTTTTGACGGAAAAACCCAGCATGGCTCAAGTGATTCTTCCAGAGGAATTGGCATTGGTCTATCTATCTGTAAATCGATTATTCTTGCCCATGACGGTAAAATTTTTGCAAAAAATAATTTGAACGGCGGCGCAAGCTTCACCTTTGTTCTGCCAATGAAAGGAGAATCTGATTATGCCCAATAAAATTAAAATCATGATTATCGAAGATGAGGATGCCATCAGCAACTTCATTGCAACCACGCTGAAGGCAAATGCCTATGCGCCTCTGCTTGCAAAAACAGCAGGACAGGCACTTTCCATGATACCCTCCCATTGCCCCGATTTGATTCTTCTGGATTTGGGCTTGCCGGATATGGATGGGATTGAAATTCTGAAAAAAATCAGAGAATGGTCTGCCGTTCCCGTCATCGTCGTTTCCGCTCGCGGGGAGGAATCCGATAAGGTAGAAGCCTTGGATTTGGGCGCAGATGATTATATTTCCAAGCCCTTCGGCACATCTGAGCTGCTGGCGCGTATCCGTACCGCCCTGCGTCACAGTGCAAAAAACAACGGCGGTGCAGTAAATAATGATGTATTCTCTACCAAGGGGCTGACGATTGATTTCGATAAGCGTAAAATCACTGTAGACGGCAAGGATGTTCATTTGACGCAGATTGAATTTAAAATCGTTTCCTTACTGGCAAAAAGCGCCGGACGCGTGCTTACATACGATTACATCATCACGGAGCTTTGGGGACCTTATGCTGTAAAGGATAACCAGATTCTGCGCGTAAATATGGCGAATATCCGCAGAAAGCTGGAGAAAAATCCTGCCTCCCCCGAATATATCTTTACCGAGGTCGGCATCGGTTACCGCATGGTAGATACCCCTTGATTTACTTATCAGAATTTACAGACGAAATAAAAAAGCCTTGACTCATCTTTCAGAACCAAGGCTTTTTGTGTTTTCTTTTTTGATTATCTGTGGTCTACTTCGTACATGTGTGCAATCAGGTCAACAACCTTATTGGAGTAACCCCATTCGTTATCGTACCAAGCAATCAGTTTTACAAAGTTATCATCCAGAATGATACCTGCTTTTGCGTCGAAGATACAGGTATTGGATTCACCCAACATATCGGAGGAAACAACCTCATCCTCTGTGTATCTTACGATACCCTTCATGTAGGTTTCGGATGCTTCTTTTACCTTTTCACAAATCTGTTCGTATGTAGCAGGAGTTTTCAGTCTTGCTGTCAGGTCAACAACAGATACATCATTTGTAGGCACACGGAAGGACATACCTGTCATTTTGCCCTTCAGTTCGGGAATTACACGACCTACTGCCTTTGCAGCGCCTGTTGTGGAAGGAATGATGTTGTTGAATACAGAACGACCGGTTCTCCAGTCGCGTCCTGCACGCGCGTCAACAGCCTTCTGTTTTGCAGTTGCGGAGTGGATGGTGCTCATCAGACCCTGTTCGATACCGAACGCGTCGTTTACGATTTTAACCAGAGGTGCCAGGCAGTTTGTTGTACAGGATGCGTTGGAAACGATATCCATATCCTTTGTGTATGTCTGGTGGTTTACGCCAACAACGAAGGTAGGCATAACCTCATCCTTGGAAGGAGCTGTCAGGATAACCTTCTTTGCACCGCCGATTTTGTGCAGAGAAGCCTTTTCCATTGTATTGAATGCGCCTGTTGATTCGATGATGTATTCCGCGCCACATTCTGCCCACTGAATCAGAGAAGCGTCGCTTTCGCTGAAGATGTGGATTTTCTGACCGTTTACAATCAGGCAGTTCTCGCCGATTTCGATATCGCCGTCAAAGCGACCGAAGATAGAGTCATATTTCAACTGATATGCCATATAATCCAGTTCTGCATTTCTCAGGTTAATACCGCAAAGTTCAAATTCATCCTGACGCTGCATCAGAACTCTGAATACAACTCTGCCGATACGACCAAAACCATTGATGCCAACTTTAATTGCCATTAGATTCTTCCCCTCTCATATATAAAAATAGGAATGACCAGTAACTTTTACCAGTTCATTTTACCACATCAGAGTGAAAAAAAACTCAGAATTTTGTATTTTTTTATTTTTCAGAAGTCTATACAGGAAATACAGAAAGGAATGGGATATGATTTAGACAATGTATCTATTTTTGTGGGACGTTTTATGTCCCTTTCGTGATTGTGGACAAAAAAGTGGGACATTTTTTGTCCTGTTTTCCGCTTGACTTTTTTTATAAGGATTGCAAAACAAAAGCCTCAGGCTGTTGCACCCAAGGCTGTCTGCTTTTCTATACTGTTTTTTTTGCGCAGTGCTTACTGATTATCTACCTTTTCCATGTGCTGAATCAAATCCAGAACCTTATTGGAATAGCCCCATTCATTATCATACCAGCAAACCAGCTTTACAAAGTGGTCATTCAGGGCAATGCCTGCCTTTGCATCGAAAATAGAGGTATGAGGGTCTGTCAGGAAGTCTGTGGAAACCACATCATCCTCGGTATAATCCATAATGCCCTTCATTTCGTTTGCACATGCTCTCTTTACCGCATCCTTGATTTCCTCATAGGTTGCAGTCTTTTCCAAACGACAGGTCAGGTCTACAACAGATACATCAACCGTAGGCACACGGAAGGACATACCTGTCAGCTTGCCTGCCAGCGCAGGGATAACCTTGCCTACTGCCTTTGCCGCGCCTGTACTGGAAGGAATGATATTGGTAGCCGCTGCACGTCCGCCTCTCCAATCCTTTCTGGAAGGGCCGTCAACGGTTTTCTGTGTTGCTGTGATGGAGTGTACGGTTGTCATCAGACCCTCTACAATGCCGAAGTTATCATTGATTACCTTCGCCAAAGGTGCCAGACAGTTTGTCGTGCAGGACGCGTTGGAAACAATATTCATATCCTTTGTATAGGTTTCATGGTTTACCCCCATAACGAACATAGGTGCATCAGCGGAGGGTGCGGAAATAATAACCTTCTTTGCGCCGCCTTCAAAATGCTGTGCCGCCTTTTCCATTGTGGTAAACAGCCCTGTGGATTCCAGAACATACTCAACACCTGCATCCTTCCAAGGAATTTCCTTCGGATCCATTACGTTGAAAACCGTTACCTCATGTCCGTTTACAACCAGCTTGCCGTCCTTATCCTCCAGCTTGCCGTTGAAACGACCATGTGCAGAGTCATATTTCAGCATATAAATCATGTAATCTACATCAATAAAGGGATCGTTTACCGCAACGATATCTTCTACATCGCCGCGTTCCAAAGCCGCACGGAAAAACAAACGACCGATTCTGCCAAAACCATTGATACCAACCTTAGCCATAGAAAATTCCTCCTAACAAATATGATTTCTTACGTGGGACATTTTTCGCATCGTGTTATTTCAAATGTCCTATCACCTATAGTATAGCACAAAAAATGTTTTGCACAACAAAAAAATAGAAAAAATTGCCCATTTTCCGAAAAAATACATAATATTTCCTTGGATAAATCATAAATAAAATTTATGGCGAAAGAAAACCATGCAAGTGCTGTGTTTCTCCCGCCAAGTCTTTGTTTTTTTCGGAATGACTGTTAACAGTTTCTCCTGTTTCTCAATTCTTATGCAAAAATCAATATTCATCGTTGCGAATCAAATCAATGATGTTCAGTGTCAGCATGGCCGCGGAAACAGCCAAAGAAACTGCGCTTACAACCAAACGAGAAATTTTCATATACTCCCCTCCTTCGGAAAATAGTTGCATTTTATTTAAAATCATTTTATCATGTTAGCCAAGAGTTGTAAAATAAATTCTTGCGATTGGATGTGATTTTATGTTTTTTATCGGCGGTATTTTTCAGGGCAAAAAGGAATTTGAACACTTTCGGCAGACGATAGTCTGCAAAAAATGCGGACGCTTGTGCAGTATTTCCGTTTTTATGACCTATACCTGCTTCAGCTTCTTTTTCATCCCTTTGTTTAAGTGGGGCAAGCAATATTATGCCGTTTCCAACTGCTGCCATACCATTTATGCCATTGATGCAGAACTGGGCAAGGCAATCGAGCATGGCGAAAGCGTCACCCTCCGTGAGGAGGACTTAACCATTGCAGGCATGGGGCAGGCGCAGGAAATGCATTGCCCCGACTGCGGCTATCTGCTTTCGCAGGAATACGCCTATTGCCCGAAATGCGGCAGAAAAATTCATTAAAACATCAGAAAAACAGTGGCTTTGTCAGAAAAAAACAAACCACTGTTTTCTATTTTTTATGCTTCTATTTTATGTTCTCTCTTTTTCCTAGTCCTTTTCCTGTAAATGCTTTCTGAGTTCGGAAAGTACCCGTTTTTCAATGCGCGAAACCTGTACCTGAGAAATACCGATGCACCTCGCCACATCCGCCTGCGTGCGATCCTGAAAATATCGCAGAATAATGATTTGTCGCTGCTTCGCATCCAGATGCTCCAGAGCCTCCATCAAAGAAAGCCGCTCCATCACTTTCTCGTTTTCTGTGTTGTCTGCGAGCTTATCAATCAGCTGCAAGGTGCCTTCGTTTCCGTCCACAGAGGCATACAGGCTCTCTACATCCTTTGTAGATTCCAATGCCAAAACCAGCTCCTCTTTTTCTACCTCTAATCGTTCTGCGAGCTCCTGCAGGGATAACTCTCTGCTTTCCTCCTGCATCACCGCTTCCTGCAAGCGCTTCGCCCGCCATGCAAGCTCCTTCAGGCTGCGGCTCACCTTCACTGTCCCGTCATCTCTGAGAAATCTCTTAATCTCCCCCAGAATCATGGGTACGGCGTATGTAGAAAATTTTACATCATAGCTGAAATCGAATTTTTCGATACATTTCAGCAGTCCGATTGCACCAATCTGATAGAGGTCTTCCGGCTCACCGCGTCCGCGAAAGCGTCCCACTACGCTCCAGATTAAACCGGAATTTTCCTGTAGCAGACTGTTCTTTGCCGCTGCATCTCCTGCCTGCGCCAGACGAATCCATTCATAGGTCTGCTCCATGGAATCACTCCTTTGCCAGTGTTTTTTCCATGAAGATGCGTGTACCTGCCCCGATACAGCTTTCAATACGCACCTTTTCCATAAAGGTTTCCATGATTGTAAAGCCCATGCCGGAACGTTCCATCTCCGGTTTGGAGGTATAGAGCGGCTCTCTCGCCCTTTCGATGTTTTCAATCCCCTTGCCGGTGTCGGCAATCTCTATGTAGATTTTCCTGCCGATATAGCCGCAAAATAGCTCCACTAAGCCCCCTCTTTCTTCGTAGCCGTGAATAATGGCGTTTGTCACTGCTTCAGAAACAGCAGTTTTTACATCCGTCATTTCTGAAATGGTCGGGTCAAGCTGTGTCAGAAAGCCTGCGGCAAATAGACGGGCAAATCCCTCATTTTCTGATTTCGCGGTAAAAAATACCCGCGCTTCATTTTCATACTGCATCCGATTTCCTCCCCTCCGCATAGGCAATCGCCGCATCCAGAGAAACAAAGGACGGCAACAAACGAGACAGTCCCGAAAGCTGAATCATTTCCTCGATTTTTTCATTCGGGCAGGCAATGGCAATGCGCCCTCCTAAGGACTGCACCTGCTTGTATCTGCCAATCATCACGCCGATGCCCGCGCTGTCCATGAAGGTCACCTCCTGAAACCCGAAGATAATATTTCTTCCTCCCATTTGCTCCAAGGCACTTTCCGTTTTGCTGCGTAATTCCTTAGAAGAATGATGGTCAATTTCTCCTGCAATCAGAATGATGAGTGTTTTATTTTTTCGCTTAAATTTCAAATCCATATAAAATCCTCCTTTTCAAAAGCATACACGATTTCATGCTTGTTTTTTTCTCTTTCAACCGCAACTTTCGTCCTCTCCTGCAAAAATAGGACAGGATAACTTCCGTTCAGACACGCACAGACAATAGCCTGCTGCCATAGAATAAAGTATCCCCTTTCCATCGGAGGTGCGCCTGTGTTTTTCTTACCTATGCTGCCCATATTTTTTGTTCCGCTCCTAAGTGGTTTTTCTTCCGGCGGCTCCTTCCCGAAGCCCCTTGCAAAAGAGAAGGAGCAGCAGCTTCTCCTTCGCCTGCGTGACGGAACAGATGCAGAAAAGGAATCCGCCAAGCAAACGCTGATTCTGCATAATCTGCGTTTGGTCGCCCATATTGCGAAGAAATACAACAATGCCCAACGAGAATCGGAGGAACTGATTTCCATCGGTATCGTTGGGCTGATTAAGGCGATTCTTTCCTATGATAGCGAAAAAAGCATCCGCCTTGCCACCTATGCCTCTCGCTGTATTGAAAATGCTATCCTCTCACGGATGCGTTTATGGTTCCAAATCAATCCCCTCAGAGCAGAAAAGAACCAAAATGGCGTATTTTGACGCAGGTATCCGAGAATATGTATATACTTTGCTCCACTTTGGACGGCTATGTGAGGTATGCACCTATGTATAGCCATAGTTTCCGACTGATCGCCCCTCGCAGGTTATTGGAAGCGCAGCTGTTCAATCAACAGTATCAGAATTATGAGGATATACCGAATGTGCAGGACAGGCTCCGTTGGTGTCGTCACCACATGGGGCTGATGCAAAAAGAAATTGCTGACTTGATTGGAATTAGCAGAGGACATTACATAGACTTTGAGGTTGGATATGTAGATTACTATCCGAAAGAAATCGTGGACAAGCTGGCAGCACTCTACAAAATTCCGGTAGATGACTTGCTGGACGATTACAATCGTTTCTTATATAAAGGGCAGGGAAAAATGATACGAGAGTATCGAGAGAGTCTTGGCTTGCAGAAAAAGCCTTTCACAAGACTCATAGGGGTTGACCCCAATCTGCTCCGGGCATGGGAAGCTGACCAGAAGCGGATGAATATCAATTCCTGGGAGAAATACTTCAAAAATCTGATCAAGGCATAGAAAAAGCAGGTGTTCAAACTTTAAGGAGTTTGTTCACCTGCTTTCCCTATAGATGTGGATTTGATAACCGCATCCAGTAGCTGTACCTTCTGGTCGGAAGGACAATTCAGTTTTTTAATATGCTGATTGACCAAGCTTGCGTGGACACCGGCAACACGCTCTGCCAGTTCACGCTTGCCTTCTTCAGCTTTTGGATAATGGACAATTACATTGATTGGAGCACTCTTTCTTGCGATACCACGCACCTCCCTCGTTATTTCAGTCTATGAGAGAGAAGTTGTCCGCTATACCTAACTTATAACGCTTGCTTTCCTACTTCAAAAAATGGCGTTTCCTGCTATAATACTCGTAAGAGGGAAATGCTTGCTTGCAAGGGCATTTCCCTTACGGGAGATGAGTTGCGAAGCAATTCATCGAAAACTTGTTGGGGTACTGTGGAACTTCTTTCGTGGTATCATCTTATCAAGAATCTGTCAAAGATTCATTGAGCGTGAATTGAGCGCAAATTGACTATTTTTTGGAAGGAGGGCTGTCTATGGAATATTTAGATTTCAGTTCAGTCATTACCACCATTCGTAAATATATCAATGATGAGCGTACTGTCATGGATAAGTTCTTAAAAGAAGAAGTCAAAATTGACCAGCTCCATCTGATGGATCAGGTCTTTTCCTCCTTCTGCGATGATGAAGAGGCGTTGGATTTCACATTCGATAACGGGCAGGTCTGCCGATGGTTCAACGGACAGGCCAGGATCAGTCCCCGCATCATTTCTTTCTATATAAAAGCGGAAAATAGAGAACTTCTGTCTGCAGATGTGGAATATAATGTGCTTCCGCTGATATACGACAGTTCAATGGCCGTACAGGAAATTTATACTTTGCTGCTGCAGGACACCACCATTTCCAATGAGATCAAAAACAAGCTGGCCACCGGCTATCCCTGTAAAACCGACAGGGAGAAAGCTGACTTTATTGCTGCGCTGCTGCTTTTCGGTATGGAGCGTGAATTCAGGAAGCGTGATGCAAATACCCAAAAATCTTTTAGCAGCCGGTTCTCTTTCTCCTGCCCTGAAAGACTTCGTTTTCGGTGTGAAAGCTCCGGCTCCATGCCGCTTTTTCTGCGGACGGGATATGGAGTTGGATGCTCTGCATGAAATGCTATGCTCTCAAGGAAAAGTGTTCCTTCAGGGCATTGCCGGTATTGGCAAAAGTGAACTGGCGAAAGCCTATGCCAAACGATACAGCAGAGAATACACCAACATTATCTATTTCACCTACTCCGGCGACCTGAAACGTGATATTGCTAATTTGGATTTTGCCGATGATGTGGATGACAATGAAACAATGGATGCCCGATTCAGCAGACACCATCGCCTGTTGCGCAGACTTCGGGATGACAGCCTGCTGATTATCGACAATTTCAATACCGTCACAACCAGGGACAGCCTGCTGGATGTTGTACTGAATTACCATTGCAGAATCATCTTTACGACACGAAGCAAATTTGATAACTACGCTTCCGTGAATCTGGAAGAGATCGCTGATACAGAAACATTGATTTCACTGATGGGCTGTTTCTACTCCGATGCGGAAAAACAGCGCCCTGTTCTGGAACAGATCATCCAGGCCGTTCACCGTCACACTCTGGCTGTAGAATTATCTGCCCGCTTGTTGGAAACGGGAATTCTGAAGCCGCTACCCCTGCTAAATAAGCTGAAAACGGAAAAAGCCGCCCTGGATGTCACCGATACGATTGACATCACCAAGGACGACAGGAGCCGCAAGGAAACCTATTATGACCATATTCATACGCTGTTTTCCTTGTATCAGCTGTCCAATGCGGAAACGGATGTTATGCGAAATCTTTCTTTGGCTCCGCTTACCGGTATTCCGGGCAGACTGCTTGCAAACTGGCTGAAGCTGTGTGATATGAATATCATCAATGGCCTGATAGAAAAGGGTTTCGTGCAGACAGTGGATGGACGAACGGTTACACTGCATCCAGGAACAGGTGGCAGACTTTGATTCCATCGACCTGTACAATGCACGACAAGCTATCCGTTCCGAAATGGAGCAGGATGCTGTACACAAATTGCAGGAACGATATACCGACGAATATAGCTATACAACCATGGTTGACGGAAGGCGGAAGGTTTCCCTTATGCTGGATGAATACGCCGAGGAACAAAGAATTCAGCAACTGAAACAGGAGCAACAGCGCAAGTTCCAACAAGAACGCAGGCAGAACCACACCCTAAAAAAGCAGAAAGACAGAGAACGCTAACAAAATCAGCGGGAGTGCATCGTAAAAATGCTCTCCCGCTTTTTAACTGTGTCACAGCAACGAAATCATTCTGTGTCTGGTTCAGAAAGGATTAACTTGCTAATCAAAGCATTAGAAATCTGGTGGTTTTCGATATGAGTAATATGGATATGTAGCCCCTTGAAGTCCAGTTCGATATTCTGTTCCCCATCGTTAGGAATCATATCCAGCTCGCCAAATACAAGTCCGCTGAAAGTGTCCACATCCTCCATACCAATATCCACACCCAAAGCCTGTTCAATGTCATATAGTTCCACATTGCCGATGATAGCCCAGATATTTACATCTATTTGCTCGACATAGGGTTCTGCTGCGGCTTCCTCAGCAGTATCCTCACCTAAATCACCAACCAATTGTTCAATCAGGTCGTTTAATGTCACAATACCTTCAACACCGCCATATTCATCAAGCACGATAGCCATGATATTGCTGCTTTTTTTCATTTTGCGGAATAGGACATCTGCCTTAATAGTTTCGGGAACGAAAAAGGGAGTTTTGACGGCATTCTGCATCACACTTTCTCGTCCTTTATCGTCTAAGCGGAAGAAATCCTTGGCATTCAGAATACCGATAATGTTATCTGCGGAATCTCCGCAAACGGGATAAAGAGTATGACGGCTGTTATGGATGGTTTTGTTCCATTCTTCCATAGAATCTTCGACCCACAGCATAGTAACATCTGTACGATGGACAGCAATTTCCCTTGCGGTCAGGTCGTCAAATTCAAAGACATTCTGGATGAATTCTTTTTCCTGTTCGTCAATAGCACCCTTTTCACTACCAGCATCTACCATTATGAGAATTTCTTCCTCGCTGACCTGTTCGTCTTCTTCGTTAGGATCAATGCCCAGAAGTCGCAGAACAGCATCAGTAGAAGCAGATAGGAACCATACAATAGGCTTGAACACGATGGAGATGCCTCTAATTAAGCCGGAAATGCCCAGTCCCAATGCTTCTGCTTTTTTCATTGCCACTCGTTTGGGAACCAGTTCGCCAAAGACCAGAGTAAAATAGGACAAAATCAAAGTGTTCAAAACAACGGCGATGGTGTCCAGTGTAGCCCCGGGAACAGTAATCCCCAGATTAATCACCCAATCCACCAATGGATCAGAGAAGTTATCCGCCGCAAATGCGGAACCCAGGAAGCCAGACAATGTGATGGCCACCTGAATGGTTGCCAGAAACTTGGCAGGCTCTCTTGTCAGACGGAACAGGCGTTTTGCTCGTTTATCTCCTTGATCCGCCATCCTTTCCAATTTGGTTAGGGTCAGGACAACTGTTTCTTAGCATTATTCCACTTTCTGCATCCTATATCCAACGCCAATATGAGTCTGAATATATTGTGGAGCGCCAGGGGTTTTCTCCAGCTTTTTTCGCAGAGTTGCCATAAAAACACGCAGAGAACCAATGTCATTCTCCCAACTGCTTCCCCATACATTTTGTAAAATAAAACGATGTGTCAATACCTTGCCTGTGTTTCGTGCAAGTAAACACAACAGCTTATATTCCATTGCAGTCAGAGACAGCTCGTTGTCACCCAGATAAGCACAACCCACAGAATAGTCAATTCGAAGTGGACCGTTTTGATAGACCGCCTGTTCATTGCTCACATTTTGCATCAGCGCAAGGCGGCGCTGGGTAACACGCAGACGTGCCAGTAATTCTTCAACAGAGAACGGTTTTGTTAAATAATCATCTGCACCGGCATCCAGTGCATCAATTTTATCATTATCCTCAGCTCTTGCGCTGATAACAATGATTGGAACGTTTGACCAGCTACGGACACGGCGTATTACTTCCACTCCATCAATGTCTGGTAGTCCCAAATCCAGTAAAATTATGTCAGGATTATGAGAAGCTACTTCCATCACGGCTCCTTCACCGGTGCCTGATGCAATAAAGCGGTAATCGTGTGCTCTTAATGTTGTAGTTATCAGATTGCGTACCGGAGCATCATCCTCCACAACGAGGATTTGAAATTTCTTCATGTATTATTACCTCCTCCAGCGGAAGGGTAAAACGGAACACAGAACCATGCGGCAAATTGTCCGTAACATGGATTGATCCGCCATGTGCCTCCACAATAGCTTTGCAGAGGTACAGACCCAGTCCAAGACTGCGGCGATTATCCGCTATTTTATGTTCGCCGCTGTAAAATTTATCAAATATTTTTCCTTTTTCCACGTCGCTGATGCCCTTGCCGGTGTCAGCGATTTTGATTTCCGCCATCCCGTTCTTGCATTCAGCACTGATACTAATCAAGGTGTCCAAAGGTGTGTATTTCAGTGCATTGTCCACAAGATTGATGATGACCTGCACGATCAGTTTTGCATCTACCCGTACCATCAGTAAATCATCCCCATAATTCACAGTGATGGAATGCTTTTTTGCATTGGGGCGGATATGCTGCATCGCTTCCTCGATGATTTCAGAAACCAGTTCCGGAGAGGTTTTCAGCATCATGCGACCTTCTTCGATACGAGTAGAGTACAAAAGATTTTCCACCAGGTTGGTCAACCACATGGAGTCATCGTAAATATCTGCATAAATCTGCTGTTTGGTTTCATCATCAAAGCTATGACTGTTGTGTAAAAGATTGCCTGCATTACCGGAAATCGTTGTCAGTGGAGTGCGTAAGTCATGGGAGATGGCTCGCAGCAGATTAGCTCTAAGTTGTTCGCTCTCTGCCAGAATTGCTGCAGCTTCTTTTTCCCTGATATTCTTCTCATTTTCCAGTGCAAGCGCTGTTTCACCGAGAATAGACAAAAGGATGCTCTGCTCTGATGCATCCAAAGCACCTGCCATTGCATCAATTCCCACGACACCATATATTCGTTCATTGACACGAACAGCAAAATACAGATACTGTGCATCCGGGAAGTTCTTTGTTGTAGCTCCGGCATTATGATTGTTCTGAAGAACCCACTCTACAATCGCAAGTTCTGTTTCTTCATCGTAAAATCGCTGTTCATCCGAAATGAAAAGTATCGGCTCAGATAATTGTCCACCTTCGTGGTCAAAAATGACTATACTTCGTCCGAGCAGTTTGTTGATCTGCTGTCCGGAAGTTTGCAGAATGGCTAATTTGTTTTCTGCCTTAGACAAAAGCTGATCTGTATCAAAAAGTATCTTTGTTCGTTTGGCGATTTTCTCTGATTGTCGTGCCTGTTCTTTATATCGAACGGCCAATGTACCTGTGATGTACGCCGTTAAAAACATAACTACGAATGTTACCGGATAACCGGTATCGTAAGCTGCGAGCGAGAATCGAGGTGCTGTAAACAGATAATTAAAGATAAATACACTGACTATGGATGAAATCAAGCTGTATATCTGATGGGATGTGGCAATAGATGTCAACAACACACCAAGAATATACACCATTATCATATTTGCATCGGTAAAGCCTATCTCGTGAAACAACAAACTGAGTAATGTTGCCGCAAACAGAATCAGAGCGCTCTTTACAGTGTTTTTTATGATTTGCTCGTGATGGTATTTCCTCGCCTTTTTGGGATGATAGGTCATATCTGCTGCTTTATCCGGAATGATATGAATATCCAGCTCTGGTACATAGGACAACAGAAGTTGTGTTAATGTCGGCTTTCCAAACAGATGCTTTTGGATAGCGGAGCTTTGGCCCAAAACAATTCGAGTAATACCGGAGATGCGGGCAAACTCTGCAATTTGGTACGGAATATCGTCTCCATATACCGTTTCGATAGTCGCTCCAAGCTGTTCAGCCAGCTTGCGGTTTTCCTCCAATCGCTTTTTGTTTTCGTCGGTAGCCACTGCAAAATCCGGTGTTTCAACGAATAATGCTGTAAACTGACTGTCAAAGGCTTTTGCCATTCTTGCGGCGGTACGAATGATCTTTGCATTGGACGGTGCCGACGACAGACAGGCGAGGATATGATCCTGCTTGCTGTTAATGTTATTTAGTTTGTTCATTATCCTCACCTCCAATTTTATAATAGATTCTACCATACAAAAGTCCTGATTTCTACCTCGAAAATGTGAACGATCAGTCTAAATAGTCAGCATATCCGCATTTTAGTCTACAATGTTCCATTTCCAATGCTGTAATTACTCGATCACGATTTTTTGATTTCAAACTCTTTTTCCAAACAACACGAATCCATTTTTCCTCATCCAGATTTTCAACTGTTAGACCAAGCGTGGTTACCAGCATCTTTGTCTTTTCGTATGGAATCCGAACAGAAGCGTATTGTTTCCCCAAAGGTTCTGTGCTGTCATCTGCCAGAAGAAGAATGTCGATACGTTCGTTTATTAGCTTATCTAAGAGATGATTGATTTGTCCACTACTGAGAAAGAACTCAACATGAGGAGCAGATTCAGAATAACTCTCTAATGCAGATGCAATGGAATTCAACAGCATCGGGGTTTCTGCTGCAATATGAATCTTGCATTGGCTATTTCGATTGCCTTCGGCGATTAGGCGTTGGTTTTCTTCAATGAAATCTCCGAATCTTACAACAACATAGTATCCAAATGCAAAAGTTGCCAACAGAATTAGTATTAAAAATAGATCCTTCATCAAGAACACTTCCTTAGCCTGATTAAAAAAGGATTGATTATATGCAGAAGCACTTGTGGACGGCTTTTTCCTGTCCTAACACAAGAATTGATTTATTTCGACCAAGCACGGTATCCGGCGTAATGCTCATATTTAATCTTCCGTTCTCACGGATACCAAGGATGTTGATGCCAAACTTTTTACGAATGTCTAACTGTGCAATGGGTTTTCCATTCCACTCATGTGGGATTTCCAATTCAAAAATAGCGTATTCGTTATCCAGTTCAAAGTACTCCAAGATATTATCAGAGGAACAACGGATCGCTGTCCATGCAGCCAACTGCTTTTCAGGGTAGACCACTTCATCTGCGCCATTACGTAGCAGAAACTTTTCCTGTATCCCACGAGATGCACGGGCAATAACCTTTTTAGCACCCAATTCTTTCAGCAGATAAGCGGTTTCCAAAGAGTTTTGGAAGTTATCTCCAATGGCAACAATACAGGAATCGTAATTGCCAATACCCAGAGAAGCAAGGAATTCTTCATTGGTGCTGTCTCCAATCTGTGCATTGGTAACATAAGGAAGCAGCGCATTTACACGTTCCTCACTGGTATCTACTGCCATAACCTGATGTCCCATAGTGTGCAGCTTCATAGCAATAAACTTGCCAAATCGTCCAAGACCAATCAATAATACCGATTTCATAACAGAACCTCCTTGTTCTTAACCTACCGAGATTTTCTCGACAGGGAGTTTTGATAATGTGTTTTTTGTTGCCGGCAGTGTAGCGAAGATCAGCGTCAGCCCACCAACTCTGCCGATATACATCTGTGCAATCAGAATCAGTTTGCTTATAGCCCCAAGTTCCGGTGTGATACCTAGTGTCAACCCGACTGTGCCAACCGCCGATGCACTTTCATACAGGCAAGTTACAAGCGGAAGATTTTCCAGTTTACTGATTGCTATGCCACCAAGAAGAAATAACGAAATATACATAAAGAACACCGTTGCCGCATTTTTTACGGTATCATCATCGATGCGTCGCCCGAAGAAACAACCATTCTGACGTTTTTGAAAGACTGCCGCTGCGACAGATATCATTACTGCAAAGGTAGTAACTTTCATACCTCCTGCCGTAGAACCGGGCGCACCGCCGATGATCATCAACAATGATGTAATCATCTGTCCAGTTTCGCTCATTGCATTCAAGTCCACGGTGTTAAAGCCTGCTGTTCTCGGCGTAACAGCTTGGAACAAGGCTCCCCAAAAGCGTTCTGCAAACGGAAGATGTGCCAGTTCGAAAAAGAAGAAGTAGACTGTTGGAACCAGTATCAATCCTGAGGTAACAGTAAGGATAACTTTGCTTTGCATACGGTATCGCTTTATGTGGATGCCGTTGGTGCAAATATCTCTCCAAGTCAAAAATCCAAGTCCGCCGATGATAATCAGTAGCATGATTGCCAGATTGATAATTGGATTTGCAGCATATCCCATCAAAGAATTAAACAGAATACCATCATTTACAATGTCAAAACCGGCATTACAGAAGGCTGAGATGGAGTGAAATACTGCCATCCAAAGACCTTCGCCAAATCCGTAATCCCCGATGAACACAGGAGCCATGATCGCTGTGCCCAAAAGCTCAATAATTACGATGCCTTTCAAGATGAAACCAGTGAATCGGACAATGCCGCCAACCTGCGGTGCGGAAATTGCATCCTGCATTGTGCTTCTTTGCATCAAGGAGATTTTCTTTCCTGCTGCCATTGTAATCGCAGCAGCTACTGTGATAACGCCCATGCCGCCGATTTGAATTAACACAATAATGATTGCCTGCCCAAACACTGTCCAATGTGCCGCCGTATCATAAACCACAAGTCCGGTCACACAAACCGCCGAAGTCGATGTCAGCAGACAATCCAGAAACGGTGTGATCTCTCCCCCTTTACTGGATACCGGCAGCATCAGAAGCAGCGCACCCAACAATATGACAGCGGCAAAACCGAGAATAATCATCTGTGAGGAGGATAATTTACATTCCAATTTCCCCATCTCAACACCTCCAATGTTCGTTTTCATAAATTGTATTATTGCATTTCAACCATAAAATGGGCATTAGCGTGCCGGTTATGGCATTAAATTCGCATTAAGATAAAGACCATCACTGGTTCTCAAATAGAGAACCGTGATGGCCTTCATTTTTAACAATATATCAATTCATTTAAGACGATTTCTTCCGCAGCATTGCGGATATTATTACAAGCACCTACCCAACCCATCTGATCACAAGATTTTAATTCCTCATTTACGCCTTGCTGCTCCTGTATTTGTTGGATCAGCAGTTCCAAATCCGGATAATACATTCCGTCTTCGCCAAGCGTGTAGGTTCCGCCCATTTCTTCAAAGATTGACTTCATAGAAATATCTCCAATCCGTTTACTTTATTGCTACGCTATGTTATAATACCACAAGACACATCACATATCAAGATAAGGAGGGTATGAAATGCGGAAAAATGATGACATCATAGCTATCTATTCCCGTAAGTCTAAATTTACCGGAAAAGGTGAAAGTATCGGCAATCAGGTAGAACTATGCAAAGAATATGTTCGTGTACATTATGGTGATACCGCTGTAGATAAAGTTGCTGTATATGAAGATGAGGGCTTTTCTGGTGGTAATCTGAATCGTCCGGATTTTAAGATAATGATGGATGCAGCCAAGAAACGTAAGTTTAAGGCTATCATAGTTTACCGTCTTGACCGTATCAGCAGAAACATCAGTGACTTTGCCAGTCTGATTGAGGAACTGGCTCGTCTGGATATTTCTTTTGTTTCCATTAAAGAGCAGTTTGATACAAGCACCCCTATGGGACGAGCTATGATGTATATCGCATCTGTTTTCTCTCAGCTGGAGCGTGAAACCATTGCAGAACGTATTCGTGACAATATGCACGAACTGGCAAAGACAGGTCGTTGGCTTGGTGGTACAACACCTACAGGCTATGCTTCCGAAGCAGTCAAGAGTATTACCATTGATGGCAAGTCTAAGAAAGCCTGCAAGCTGAAACTGATTCCTGAAGAAGCTGATATTGTCAGAATGATTTATGACTTATATATAGAAACGGATTCTCTGACTTTAACCGAAGCTGCTTTGATTAAACAGGGTATCAAGACGAAGAACAACAATTACTTTACCCGTTTTTCCATCAAAGCCATTTTACAGAATCCGGTTTATATGATTGCGGATGAAGATGCTTATAATTTCTTCATTCAGAATGACACAGACCTGTTCTCAGAGAAAGATGCCTTTGACAACAAGCACGGTATTATGGCTTACAACCGCACCGATCAAGAGAAAGGCAGAGCTACAAAGTACCTTCCTGCAAGTGAATGGATTGTATCCGTTGGCAAGCATCCGGGTCTGGTTCTAGGTAAAGTATGGGTACAAATTCAAGAGTCTTTGGAACGCAATAAATCAAAATCTTTCAGAAAGCCACGCAGTAACGAAGCGCTTTTGACCGGCTTGTTATTCTGTAGCTGCGGTGAGCGTATGTATCCGAAAATGAGCAAGCGAAAAACTGCGGATGGAAAGGTGATTTACACCTATGTTTGCAAAATGAAGGAGCGCAGCCAGCGTTCTGTATGCAACAGTAAAAATGCAAATGGCAATACATTGGATATGGCTGTGATTGAGCAGATTAAAATGCTTGCAGAGGACAGAGATACTTTCATTGCACAGTTGGAACAGAGCCGCAGATTTTATACCGGCAACCGCATGGACTACGAACAGCGATTGGATGATATGCGAAAGGAAACGGCAGATACAGAGAAGAAAATCAATTCTCTGGTAGACTCCCTTGTAGATATGGGTGACAGCCCTGCCAAGGCTCATGTAACCAAACGAATTGAGCAGTTGAACGAGGAATACCAGTCCCTTGAAAAACGTATTCAGGAGCTGGAGGGTCTGACCACACAGCATGCTCTCAGCGATATTGAGTTTGACTTGATGCGTCAGCTGCTGACTGTCTTTAAGGATGGCATTGATGAAATGACCATAGAGCAGAAACGAGCAGCCATCCGCACCATCGTGCGTAAGGTTATCTGGAACGGAGTCAGCGCTCATGTGGTTCTGTTTGGTGTGCAGGACGATGAAATCGAGTATCCGGAAATTGCTGCCGTAGCATCCGGTAAAGTCGAAGACGATGACGAAGCAGAGGAATTGGCGAACTTCTCTGATGTCGATTATGATATTGACGATATGGAGGATGACAGCCTGGGAAAAACTAATCCCCTCAGTGCATCAAAAACGCATTGGGGGGAGAATAGCAAATGAAATCCTTATGTCACTGCGGTTTTCCAAGAAATTTCAGAACGATATTTCACTTTATGAACCGATTGGCACCGATCGGGACGGCAACGAAATCGTCATGCTGGATGTCATCAACAGCGAAACACCGGATTTTGCGGAACAGCTGCATCTTACCATCGAATCGGAAAAAATGCTGCACGCAGTACGGGAACGTCTCAGTAAACGAGAGCAGATTGTTGTCATTTTCCGCTATGGTCTGTGGGGGCAGGAGGAACTGACGCAGCAGGAAATTGCCGGACGGCTCGGTATCTCCCGTTCCTATGTATACCGCCACATCTATTGTAAATAAAGTGCTTTAAGAAATCGCTTCCAGCTCGGGGAAGCGGAATTTAATAATAATCTGTTTTGTTTCGGTTAACTCAATTCTTTCAATTAAACTGACAAGTAATTCTCTGCTGGTATATGCAGATTGTAAAAAACGCTGCACCAGTTCTTTTGACAAAGTATCGGAACTGATGGGACTTTCCTTTAATCGCTCTAACTCTTTTAATTTTTCTTCTAAAGCGGTACGTTCTATTTTCATTCGTTGATACATCCGCTCAAAGTCTGTTTCCGTAAGTAAGCCACTAAGGCGATCCATATACATCTTATCCAGATTGTTTGTCAGATTGCTGATTTTATTACGCACTGCATGTATGGCATATTCCTGCTTCAGTTCCTTTTTATCCGTTTGTATCGTTTCTTTGGCAATCGTCTGCAAACGATGCGGATGCAGATATGCCTGACAGATTTCACGTACCTTTTCAATCACTGCGTCTGTAACAACCTGTTCCTTTATGCAGTGGCAGGTACAGACCCCTGCTTTTGTAAATCGCTGATAAGTGCGGCAAACAAAGAATAGTCTGTCCTCTCCTGTTGTCGTCTTACGGTTGATGACCGCAAGCGGATATCCACATTCATGACAGAAAATCAGCCCTTTTAACAGGAAATCATATTTTCTGCTGCGGGTATATTTTCTGCTGTTTAATAATTGCCTTACTTTATGGAAGGTTTCTTTATCAACAAGAGGTTCATGTGTGTTTTCAACGACAATCCATTTGCTTTGTTCCTGTTTGATGCATTTCTGTGACTTGTAACTGATTTTAACCGACTTACCCTGTACCATATTTCCTATGTAGGTTTCGTTCTTCAGCATATCCGAAATACGCTCGCTGGACCAGAGACCGCTATACGGGCCTTTTTGCCGCCTTTGCCAGCCGCAATAGGTTGCAGGTGTCGGAATTCCTTCTTCATTCAGCACCATTGCAATCCTGCGGCAGCTCATGCCGGTCAGAGCCATTGCAAATATGCGGCGAACGATAGGTGCAACCGCCTCATCAATTACAATTTTATTTTTTTCAGTCGGATGCATCTTATAGCCATACACAGGTTTTCCGCCAATGAACTGCCCCTTCTGCTGTTTATCATGCTTTACGCTTTTAATTTTTTTGGATATATCCTTTGCATACATGTCATTCATAATCGCACGAAAGGGTGTAATATCATTTGCGGTGGATTCTATGCCGGTATCAATGCCATCCAGGAGGGAGATATAACGGACTCTTTTCTCCGGAAAATACCGCTCCATATAATGCCCCGTCATAATATAGTCTCTCCCCAAGCGTGATAAATCCTTTGTGATGACCATATTGACCTTTTTTGTTTCAATATCACCAATCATACGCTGAAACGCGGGTCGATTGAAACTGGTTCCGCTCCAACCGTCATCAATGTAAGTATCGTAAACAGATAAACGATGCTGCTGCACAAATTCATTCAGCAACGATTTCTGATTTGTAACACTTTCAGACGGTCCTTCGCTTTCATCTTCTTTTGATAAACGAATATACAATGCAACATGATAATCCATGGGGTTGCTTATTTCTAAATACATCATATTCCTCCTTGAAATAAGCGACCAGTCACTTTAAATATGGTAACATAGCTTTGTTAGTCATTTCAAGCGAACATGAAAGATATGCTCTGAAATATTCATCCAAAAGTTGTGTTAAGGGCTTATTGGATTCTGTATAGATACAATGAACGATAGGTTTTGCTTGTTTCATAATTATCCCCCCTTTGTTCAACGTATGAAAAAAAAGATTTATTTTTGTCTGTCCGGCTATATAAATCATTCCGGAATGTCGGCACAAACCACTCCCCCCCCAAAAAACGTCAATCTATTCTCCATTCTTGTCGATATTCTCAGAAGGTCTGCTTTTCATTATGCATACATCAGTAGTCTTACACTTCCTGACGGTGGATTGGGTATATGAAAGGTCATCGCAATCCTATCTTTGCCATAAGCAGGATAAAGGAGCAGATGTTTCTCGCTCGCATATTGCTATGGTCATGGCGCAATCTCTCCCTACGGCTTTCCCTTTCGGGTTTTCATATGCCCAATTCCGGAATTTGATGATTCAATTTTCAAGGTACAATATTACTAAAAGAAACGAATTTTTTTATCGTGTCTGCGCTTTTTCAGATATACGGATGAAATTTCATAATTGCTGCAATCAATCCAACTTCCAGACTTCTTTTCACTGTTTCATCTACCATTTCTCTGCAATGTCCATTCTCATCCATTACAACGCGCATAGAAAGCTTTTCTATGTATGGCTGATAAGTATCAACCACTTCCATCAAAGCTTCTGTATCTCCCGACACAGCCAGAAGTATCGTTTTTGTCTTTAGTTTCTGTTTGCTGCCAAAAATGCTTTTTCTTACATTCTGGCCGAAAAGTTCATTTTGGTTTTTTCTGTTTCTCATTTACTTCTGTATGCACCTCCATCATCTTCCTGATATACTGCAACGCTACATTTCGGTTATACTGCACAGAGCTTTTCGGCATCAGGATGGTTTTTCCAATCTCCTTATCCGTCATATCCGCAAAAAAACTAAGAATTATAATTTCCAATCTTTTCTTCGGCAGTAAAAGCAATGCCTGATACAGCATTTCATTTTCGATAAATACCCTGATATGCTCCAGTTCTATCTTTAACGCCAATGCCGGATATGTATCGTAAGTATAATAATATTGTTCCAGCTCCCCTTCCTCAAAATCAGAAAATACATAGCCCTGCTCTCGCCTTTTCTGTCCTTCGCGTAACAGTTTATAATTTGTATACGTTATAACCTTTTTACAAAAGGCATCAAAGCGCATCTGCAGGCTAACCTCAGAAGGAAGTAAATTCATTTGGTTCACCTCCTTCTAATTGAAGTTTTGTTATATGAAATTCTTTCCTTCTACTTAATACAAGCCAAAAGCTGCTCTCAAAAACCAAACTTTATTCATAATTTTTTGCGCAAAATAAAAAAAGTCGTTTTCCAGTAATCAGAAATTACTAAAAAACGACTTTCTTAATTTTTTTATGCATTAACGAACAGACATCATCCTGTATATAGTATTAAGTATCTCATCACTAATTTTCTTCATCTGGAACCTGCAAATTCACAGGCTCCAATCCTGCTTAATTCCTTTTCTTTCTCGATGCTAACCAGTCATCAATCCCTTTGTATTTCTTATCCCAGCATAACCGATGGACGGAAAATTCATACGCATTTGCCATTTCCATCATCTGCATACAGCTTTTTTCCACATGCGGGTTTGTGTACTTATCCATGTCATAGGCTTCTACGATATTCACTACGCCGTTACGCTTTAGCTGTGCAAAAATCGGTTCTAATGCTCTGTAATGGCTTACGCCTGCCAGCGCAACAAAGGTTTTCTTACAGAAGGCGTGTGCAATATCAGCTTTTAATGCGCCTTCTGTTACATAAACTGTTTTATCCGCCGGATTACCAATGAAATGCACCGGCCCACCTACAGATGTACCACGAAATTGGTTGGAGCTAGAAAACCAGATATACTTTTTATCCTCTATCGGTCGGTCCAAGCGAATCTGGAATCCCTCTATCCTTCTGTCCATAGAACGTATCGGAATCAGAATCCCGGAGGCGTGCTTATTGAAGTTAATGCCATAGGTATTATTCTTTTTCGTATAAAACCCTGGTACACCTTCCAGCACACACTCTCTTGCCATAATCGCAGATACGATTTTATGAAAGCCAAAAGCAGGCGTGCTTTTATAGCCATATTTCACAATCTGCTCTACATCCAGACCTCGTTCCATAAGATTTTTCTGATGGTCTTTTGATAGAATCAGCTGTGAAAGCAGCATGGAATAGGTCTGATGCCGTGTTTCCAAGTCCGCTTTCGGCATCTGCTCCATATCAAGCGTATATATCAGCTTTGGCAGTGCATCCGCCTTTCTGCCATCATGTAAAATCTCACAGATTTCTGCAAATGCCTGTGCATTGCTGATCTGAAAGACCTTGCTGTAAAGTTCTATCATTCCACCGCTTTCTCCGCAATAATTGCAACGGAATACATTCTTGGCAAAATTAAGGTTCATTTTGCCTTTCTTATGTCCGCAAAAAGGACAATCCACGTCCATATTGGTGGGCTGTCGGCGGCGAACCTTTAAGTTTAATATCCCCGCAACATCTAAAATGGTAAATGGATAATCACGCATCTATTCGCCTCCTATTTTTCAGCTGACGTAAGCAGCAGCTTTGCGCCTGCGCGGAGCACATTATTTTTTCCGTGATAAGACTCGACGTACCAGTTGATTGCACCGGGCTTTTCTACGCAAAGTTCACCCAGTGTTTTCCCTTTATATGCACCAATCGGAATCAGATAATTCTTGGCATCCTCCAAGCTCATTTTCTGCATCAGTTCCTCTACGGGCATAGATGCATCCCACTCCGTTTTCTTCTGTTCCGATGCTTTCTTTTGCCTTTCGGTTGACTGCGGCACTTCATCCGGAATTTCTTCCTCCGATTCATCCTGCACCATTTCTTCCGATAAACCGTTGTCCGGAATTGTCACCGGGGCATCCACAAGGCTTCTGTCCTGTTCCTCTCCCGGTTCGGAGAACTGGATGCCAAAGCCTGCATCTGCCAATGCTCTGCCGACAGCCGCCGTTTCAGCGGTCTCTACATATTTCAGACCGTAGGCATCATCCTCTTTGCGCCAACGCTGGGCAAATGCACAGGAAATATACGTATCCTCTGCATCATTGCGATTCAGATATATCCTGCTTTCTATAATGGCAAACTCATTCTCCAGCTTTATAATGCGCTTTGTAATCTTCCCTTCCGGGTGCATCAGTCGAAACCAGAGTTTTCTATACTTTACATCTAAATAAAACTGCTCCTCTCCATTCTCCCCTGTCAGCCGTCTTAAAAAAGCCGAAGGGTCAAAGCCATCTACCTTATTCAGCCCGTTGATGATGGACATATTGTTTACTACTGCTTCGTTCATTGTAATTCTGCTCCTTTCTGCCTGATAATAAAAAAGCTGAGTCATCAGTTTACCCAATCCCTCATCTCTTTCCTAAAGTGTCAGCTGCTCTGCTTCTTCTTGTTTTACCGCCTTTTGTTCTTTTTGTTTCATCTTTTCAAATACATCCCTGATTCGTTTTGACAGTATCGTGTTTCGCTGAATGGTATCATTGCGATGCACAGCGGTAAATAATGCACGCTTCTGTCCCACTAAAATCACTTTTTTCTTTGCTCTGGTAATTGCAGTATAAATTAAGGCTCTTTGCAGCATTACATAAAACATGGAAAGCACCGGGATAATAACACAGTCAAATTCGCTCCCCTGGCTTTTATGAATTGTTGTTGCATACGCTAAATCAATACTACCTAATTCGTCCATGCTGTACTCTTTTATTCTGTTATCAGAAAATGTAACGGTTACAGGAAAATCGGCATCCTTATCTACCATAGACACAAAGCCAATATCCCCATTGCTGACCGTTTCCATATTCTTCGTCTGCATTACCTTATCCCGATATCGAATCGTTCGATTCCCGGAACTGATTTCCAGACGCTTATTCACCGAAGGATTGATCATATCCTGCAATGCAAGGTTCAGCATTACAGCGCCTGCATCACTTTTCACACGGAACGGTGTTAAAACCTGTGTATGCTCTACGCCGTAAATCGAAGTCTGTTTCAGAAATTCGGATTTTATAATCTCAGCCGCTTCCGCTGCATTTTCCGCAGGCAGAAATTGAAAATCATCCCCGTATAACAGCTTGGTTTCTCCCATCTGAATGCTTTGTGCATTTAACGGAATCCGGCTGGTATTCTTCTGGCGGAATACCATATCCAAAACCGTCACAGGCACAATCCCACTTGCAATCATTTCATTCAGTACATTGCCTGCGCCTACGGACGGCAGCTGATTCGCATCCCCTACGAACAGCACCTTTGTTCCTGTACCTAAGCTATGTAACAGATAATACGCCAAGCGCATATCAACCATAGATGCTTCATCCACTACAACAAAATCCGCGGGGATAATAACCTCCTCATAATCAGCGGTATCAGAAGTAAGGTTTAAGGCTGCATGCAGCGTAGACGCATATGGAAAACCTGTACTCTCCGCCATTTTTCTGGCTGCTCTGCCTGTAGGCGCTGCCAGTAGGATATCTTTTCCCGGGTGCAGCCGTTGATAGACTGCAAGGATACTTTTCAGTACCGTTGTTTTCCCGGTACCCGGTCCGCCTGTAATGATAGAAAAACGATTCTCCATACACATCCGAACTGCCTCTGCCTGCTTCTCAGAAAGCAAAACACCATTTTCCTTCTGCACTTCCTTCAGATGCTGCTCCAATTTTGCACTATGTCTCTTTTTCGCACTTAACAGCTTTGCTGTTATTTTTGCTGTCTGCTCCTCAAAATGGAAGAACTGCGGTAAATAAATCCGTTCTCCATCTACATAGAGCTTTCCGTAAGCACATAAATCCGAAAACGTATTTTTTATCATAGTTTCTGTTACCTCGCCTTTCGGCACAGCTTCAGAAAGCAATACATAAGCCCGTTCCAGCAGAATATCCTGCATAAGAAATAAATCCCCACCGTCTTTTGCTTCTTCCAGAATAAAAAGTATCCCATTTTCCAACCGCAGCGGATCCGCAGGTAAAAAATTGATATTTCTCGCAATCTGATCCACCGTTTTAAAGCCAAAACCAGAAATCTCGCAAAGCAAATACGGCGAATGCTGTATCACATCTACCGAGCGGCTCCCGAAATGCTCCTGTATTTTCTTTGCTTTATTCAGCGTTACGCCATAGACTCCCAGAAACGTCATAATCTCCTGCATACTTTTACTGCCTGCATAGGAATCCAGAATCTGTTCCAAACGCTTTTCGGAAATACGCTTTATCTCCAGAAGACGCTTGGGGTCCTTCTCAATTACATCCAGTGCATCTGTCCCAAACCTCGCTACAATTAAATCCGCCGTTGCTTTCCCGATGCCTTTGATTAAGCCGGAGGAAAGATACGCCGCAATGCCGCTTTTCGTTTTTGGTAATACCTCGGTATAGCTGTCTACATGAAATTGCAGACCATATCTGCTATGCTCCCATGCACCTGTTAAGGCAAGCATACTATTGCGGATTGCAGGCAGATAATACCCGATTACAGAAAAATGGATTTTGTGATCTCTGTCATACCCAAGCTCTTTCGGTATCCCGGTGTCTTCGCTGGTCATTCTAAAGATACAAAATCCATTCTTTTCATTCTGATATATGGTTTTCTCATAAAGTGCAAGTAAGGTTATTTTTGCTCCTTTCTCTGCACAATTCTGCTTGTTCCAAGTCATTTCCTTTTGCGCCACTGTTTTATCAGCTCCCTTATTTTACAATCTTTTTTACCTGAAATACTCTGTTCTCTGTCGTTGTCGCATATTTCTCATAAAGCTTGCTATCGTTTAGTTTCATTTTCTGCAGATTATCCTTGGTAATGCCGGTGCGCTGCATTGGCTTATAGCTGATATGATATTCACTGCCATCCGCAGCAACACATAACCCTTTTGTCGCATTTCCAAGCATTTCCGCAAATTTCGCATACGCCGTTTTGATTTTCTGCTCCAACTTTCTGGAATTACTGTCAATCGCAGCCTTTTCACTTTTCATACGATAAATCAGCTCTAACGCCTCTCCATAATCACTCTCAATCAAAATCTCATCAGGATTGTTTCTCTGCATCTGGTAGCGTTTTAGGCTTGCTAATACCAGATCTCCGTCGCCACTTAAGGCAGGCTCAATTCCTAGCTCCACATACTCCGTCCAAAAAGATTCTTCCTGTAAAATCAGATTTTCCTCAAAATCTAAATCTCTGTCTATTCTGCGAAAAACGAAGTCATTTTCCGAGTTCCCGAATAAACAGGCGCAATACGCAATATCCAGATTCTTTACAGCCATGTAATGTCTGCACTGTACCTCATAATGATACGGAACAGCGTCATTCTCCCATTTCTCCTTTGTATGGGTATTAGCCGTCTTACACTCTAAAATACCAACCGTACCATCGGATGTTTCAAAAAAGTAGTCTACGTCCGCCAGCATAAACGGGAATAACGGATGTCGGTACATTACCTTCTCCTGCCAGATGCGAAAACCTGTTTTCTTCGCAAAAATAGCAGCTACTAAATCCTCCAGTCGTTTACCGACCTCCATAGCTACCCATCCGGACGTATTATTATCCTCTGGTTCTCTGCCAAGCTTTTCAAAGTATACATCTCTCGCTGTTTTATACGGCGAAAGACCGATAACGGCAGCTGCATCACTGCCGCCAATTCCGTTTCTGCGGTATTGCAGCCATGTTTCTTCCTGCATATCTTCCGTACTGACAAGCGCATCTGCTGTATAATTCAGATTTAATCCCATGAATTTTCCCCCTTTACCAATGATACTCTCCTGCAATGTCGTAGTCCTTCCAGCGCAGATGAACGGCCCTTGCAATATTCTCCTCCATCTGTACGATTTTGGAACCGTCAATGCCTTCGCACTGCATCAGATAAATAACCTCTGCAATCTGTAAATATACCTCATATACGCTGCATGGTACATTTCCGTTCTGAATCCGAAAATCCTCCGAAACTTCCATTGCATACTTTTTCGGTACGCCAACACGTTTCATTACGCCGAGCATCGCATTGATTGGATACAGCACATATACATCCATTAAGGACTGCATATTACCCAAAGCCTTGCTATACTGTGCATAAAGTAGATTCAGCTGCTCATCGAATTTTGCAAGGTCAGCCTTATTTTTATGCTGCAATTTCAAAGCACTGCCTAAAGGAATATTTCTCGCTTCAGAGCCGAAAAAAATCATAGGGTACAAATTTGCGCCACTCTGCCCGGTATCGGATGTTGTCAGCCGAAGCCCCAACTGAATCTCCTGATTGGGCAAGCCATGTTTCTGTAAGCTTTCACGATACTCCTGCAACAAGCTATCCTGATTCTCCAAAGACCATACGGCTGTAGCGATAGAATGGTCATAGGATGCCCCTGCAAAGGTATATCCCGAGAAATTATCCTGTAAATATTCTACCGTTCTGCGGAACAGTTCCGGTGTCTCCAAGACAGCATAATCCGAAGCGTCTCCGCCATGAACAGCGGAAATTTTATCCTCACAGAAACGCAGGAGTGCATCTCCACCGGCTACACCCATGCAATAATTCAGAATCTGTGCCAGCTCCGCTTTCTGCACCTTATTCAATGCATTGCCGGATATTCTGGCACGCTCCAGAATTGTCTTAATCGCACAGCTGCGAACCGGGTACAAGTCCTCCTTGACCTTCAGAATCAAACGCGTATGCTCCAGAGTATCCTCAAATACATTTGCCTTGCCTGTTTCTCTCAGTTTTTCCTCAAGCATAGCAGAAATCTGATGTCCCTCTTCGATAGGATAAAATCTGATTTCATTGCTTTTCACCTTTCCCCATTCGGAATTTTCTTCTCGCCGTTCAAGGAATGCAAGAAAATCCTCCTCCTGCCAGAAGCCTTTCCTGAATTCATCCGCAAATACTCTTTCTTCCATTTCTTTTTCCACCTTTCTGTAACATAATATTTTTTCTACTATCAAAGGCATCTGCCTTTTGACCCAAATAAAAAAGGAAGGCATCTTAAACTGTTCACGCTTAAAATCCCTCCTGATTAAAAAACTGTAAAATAAAAAAAGCGCTATTACCTTATGCCGTATAGACATAAAATAATAACGCTTATCATCCTTAAACAACATCTCTCAGCGAATGCCTCGATACCTAACAATGCTTGTACCTTTAGAGTATCATAGAGGATTTGCTGTGTCAATGTTCCTGATTACAATATTATATTATTTTACAGAAAGGTTTCCTGAATTGCTACAATTCTTTGAAAGCATATATTCCTTTCCCGCTCTTGCAGATGGCAAAATGCCCATAGGAATTTCACCTGCCCCCGTTTGACGGCCTGCTCCCATTGCCTGCGGCGGTTATCATCACACTCGGACTGTGGCTGAACAGAAGTTTCTCTCCAATGTTGTCTGCAAGATTTTATATTCAATTTTCAAAGGTTAGGTATTTTCTCGTACTGTAGATATACCAAAAGGGGAAACGAAAATAATTTTAGAATAGAAATTTTTCTTGCTCTTTATTATATATCACATTTATATTCATTAGCAGTGCAAAACAATCATATATCGTGACTATGTTGGATGAAAAAAGGCGCTCACCGTTTCCGATGAACGCCTAATCTTACTTACCGGTTATCTTTTTAATTTACTTTTCGATTTTTGTAACCGTTACCATTTTGCTTACTGCATCCCAAGTCGTTGTTGCACCAAGCTCATCTGCTACGAAACGAACAGGCATATAGGTACGATCATTGAGGATAACGGGAGCGACACCATATTTTTCAAGTACTTTGCCGATTGTCATCTTAATTTCCTTGCCATCAATAGTCAGTACGACCTCTTTTTCCTTTTCATTCCAAGCAACCTTACCACCCAGAGATTCTGTTACGAATCTGATCGGAACCAAGGTTCTGTCGTTCATGATAACAGGTGCAACGTCCTTTTCGTAAGCCTTGCCGTTTACGAACATTGTCTTGCTGCCAATCTGTATTACTACGACTGTCTTTGTTTCCTCTGCGGGCTGGTCGGGTTTGGATGCGTTCTGCTTAAATGCAGCCTTTACTTCCACCTTAGATGCCGGCATCGTAAAGGTGTATTTGCCATCGCCCTTATCGGTCAGCTTGATTTCCTTGCCGTCTTTGTCGGTTGCTTTGATTATGCCAAGTGCATAGCCATCGTTTGCCTTCGTTGTAATAGTTACAACACTGCCCTTCGCCGCGCTTGTCTTATCAAGCGTAACTTTGCCATTGTCTGCGGAAGAAACGGTTACAGCATATGTAGTCACACTGCTGCCACCGCCACTAGAACCAGAAGACTTTTTAGCAATCGTCAGCATACCATCAATATACTTAATTGTGTAGTTATCACCTGCATCCGCATCTTTACCTTTAATTGCTACACTGCCTCTTACAGATGTATCCGGTGTTGTTTCATAGTATAATGTAGGCTCTGTTACAAAATTGTCCTCTCCTACAAATCCGGTTACTGTATACTTTGTAGGGGTCGGCACCGTGTTATTCAAATAAACTCTTTCACTGCCTATTGTAATTGTTAATTCTTTCTTAGCAACCGTAACAGTGATTGTTTTTGTTGCCTCAGCATAATCATTATCACCGGAGGCCTTCACTTCGACTGTTGCTGTACCCGCTTTTTTAATTTCAATTTTACCATCTGCGGCTACATCAATTATGTCAGCACCATCTGTTACAGCATAGGTTATATCACCAACGCCATTTTCGGATTTAATGATTACACCTGTATCACCATAAGTTGCTGTCACATTATTTGCTGTAAAATCATCCTGCGTTTGTTTTTCGGTTACTGTAACAGTGACTCTAATCTCATAATCATTATAGTTCTTTGCACCAGTAACCGGAATTGTAACTACTACCTGTTTTGTTGCATCAGCATTGGTAGCAGCTTTAATCTGAAGTTTAGTGCCTTCTAATACTTTCGTTTCAAGTAACTCTGTATCACCTGTAGCAGATGCTTCACCAAGTGTACCATCTTTTTCTACTGCATTAGACAAATCAAATTTTTTTGTTGCACCGATTTTTACGGATGTAGAAAGTTGTACTGTCTCTTTATCAATCTTATTGATTGTCCAGTCTCCTGTCACAGCCTCTACTGTGTCATCGTTCCATGTTGTATTTGTTGTATTTTTCAGAGAATAAGTCACATTGTATGTACCAGCATCTGTAGCTGATACTTCACCTTCTCTTGTAATAAATTTTTCATTATTGTTGGTTTCTGTTGCGTTTTGCACTGTACCGCTATAATTAAAGCTACCATTTACAGTAGGTTTGTCAAGTTTAAGCACATTGATTTTCCAAGTAGCTGTAACTGCGTCTGTTCCGCCATCTTTCCAATGATTTTTGGGTGTCACACTAACGGTATATGTACCTACGTCTGTTCCGGTAAGACCTGTAACATTCATAGTTTCAGGATCAAAACCATTTGTAACAGATACCGTTTGCTCATCACCGTTATATGTCAGTTCGGTTGCAGACAAAGTAATTTCTGTAGGCTTTTCGGGTGAGATTGCTACTGTTCTTGTATAATCACAAACGCTGCATTTTGCAGTTTCATCCGTTGCAAAAGAATGCTCTGCAATATCCTTCTTACTTCCTGCTTTATCAGGGCAATCATCATCTGTACATTCTAACCAGTGATTTGTGCTATCATACGCATAAGTTGTGCCATAAGTATGAGAATGTGTTACTGTGCCACTTGCCGATACAGGTGTTGTTTCTAAGGTATGTGTCCATTTGATTACACCGCCGTCAACCTTACCAAATTCAACATTGGTAGCCCCCAATGTCAAATTTCCATTTGTTCCAGCTGCAATTTTCGCCTTAATTGTCATTAAGGTTTTATTTTCATGAAGGTTGCGCTCTTCTGTCGTACCAACTGCACAGAAGTATCTTGATGTAGGTGTATATTCAAACTTTGTATCAAAAATACCATCCGGATTAAAGTCCTCGTTATAGAATAAAGCCGAAGTAACTTTATAATCCTGTTTTGTTGTTCCCAAAGTCATACCTTCGGGCGGATTCAGGTTAAACTGGATACTGCCAATTTTGACATCGGAATTTTTCACCTCCACACCGATAGTATAAGTTACTTCTGCTTCCCCCGTTGTATCAACTGACGTCACATTCGGAGTAATTTTCAATTTTACATCTTCATCCTTTGCCATTGCAGGAACAGCAGCGAAGGATGCTGTCATCGCTAAAGTAAGTAGCAATGCCATAAATTTCTTCATAATACTCTCTCCTTTCTTTTTATTTTAATAATGCTGTGCCATTCAGATGGTTATAAAGTCTCTGCATATCTGCTGCAGTAACACTACCATCCTCATTCAAATCGGCAATCGAAGCATCCTTCAACAATGCCGTACCATTCAAATGATTGTATAGTCTTTGCATATCTGCTGCAGTAATGCTTCCATCTCCATTTATATCGCCCTTTATCCCTCCTTCTGCTGCATCTGTCTTTACGTCTGTTACCTTGAAACCCCATGTGTTTCCGGCTCCATCGCTGATAAGTTTAATTTTGGCAGTATCCCCTTGAACCCTTACTCTTTTCCCTGCAAGGCCTGTCCCTGTATACTTACCAATCAGGCTTCCATTTGCATCATAAATATACAAGAAGTCAAAATCTTCTTCTATATTTGTTTTTGCATCGAAAACCAAATCTAAATATGTTGCACCTTTTACGGTATACACCCAAATGTCAGAGCAGTTATTTGAATATGGATGACTGCTTTCAAACTCGGATACCTTACTTACTTCATAGCCATTATTGGAAACCGTAACCTTGCAGCTATTTGAAATATTGCTGCCGTCTTTCGCCGTAGCCTTAATCGTTGCTGTTCCCTTTTTATGCGCCGTAACCAAGCCTTTTTCATCCACAGAAGCGATTGAAGAATCTGAAGAACTCCATGCAATATCTCTGCTCACTGCTGTTGTGGGATACGCCGTTGCTGTCAGTTGATAGGTATTCAGTGCATCCATGGTAAGCGATGTTTTGTTCAACGAAATTGATGTAACCGGCTGAATAACATTAACCGTACACAATGCACTTGTACTGCCGACAGTAACCTTTATTTTGGCTGTTCCGACCGCAACACCTTTCACGAGGCCTGCATCCGTAACAGTTGCAACCTTTGTATCTGTAGAACGCCAGGAAATTGTATCTGTAAAATTCTCCGGCATAATGCTGGCTACCAAAGTAGCCGTTTCGCCCTTCTTCAAAGTTAGTTCTGTTTTATTCAGAGAAACATTTGTTGCAGAAATGCTCTTTGCCACAAAATTTATTCCTTTATCATTTGCGAATGTTTCTGCCTTAGAGCCGGATACACCGTAAATCGTCATATTCTTCGGATAGCTAAAGGCATCAGAAGAAATACTTGTAACGCTCTGTGGGATTGTAATTTCCGTGAAGCCTGTGCAATTTGCAAAAGCCTTTGTGCCGATTGCTGTTACACGATAAGGTATGGAAATACTCTTTAATGCCGGGCATTCATAAAAAGCATACTGCGGTATTGCTGTTAATCCCGTTCCCAGCTTAACATCCGCAAGCTTTTCATTGTTTGCAAAAATATAGTTCCCAAGGCTTGTCACGCTGTTTGGAATAACCACCTTGCTTAGCATATCGCAATTATAAAAGGCATACGCGCCGATTGCTTCAACCGTATCAGCAATCGCAACATTTTCTAATGCCGTACAGCCGTTAAAGCAATAGCTGCCGATTGTTTTAACACCCTGCTGCAGCGTAACCGTTGCTAAGCCTTTGCAGCCTGCAAAGGCATAGCTGCCAACGGCAGCACACGAGGCTGGAATGGTTACCGCCTGCAAGCCGGAGCCTTGGAACGCATTTGCTTCGATAGAATTCAAATTTTCCGGAAGCTTTATCGCCGTTAAGGAGCTGCAGCCGTTAAAAGCATAGCTTGGAATTGTTTTCAGCTTTTCCGAAAGCTTTACAGCTGCCAGAGAATTACAGCCATCAAATGCCCTCGTTCCTATCTTCGTTACCGTATCCGGAATATCTATGCTTTCCAATGCTGTACAATCTTCAAAAGCCTCTGCTCCTATTGCCGTAAGCTTATTCAGCAGTTTTATCTCTCTTAATGACTTGCACTCATAGAAAGCGTTGTCACCTATTGTTGTCATGGTATCCAATAAAGCTACATTCTCTAAGTTATATGCGTCCCAAAATAACTCTCCAACCACCTTATCCGTTCCTGCCTCAAATGTAACACTTGTTAAGCCACTATTACAAAACGGTCCGCCTGAAGGTCCACTTCCACTGAAGGATACAACTTCTTCCAATGACTTTGGTATTTCGATTTCTATCAGTGATTTGCAGTCACGAAATGCATGCACACCTAGTTTCTGCAAATTTTTAGACAAGCTTACATCACTTAAATTTGTACATCCATCAAATGCAAAAGTCCCTATCGCCGTTACCGTATCCGGAATGTCTATGCTTTCCAATGCTGTACAATCTTCAAAAGCCTCTGCTCCTATTGCCGTAAGCTTATTCAGCAGTTTTATCTCTCTTAATGACTTGCACTCATAGAAAGCGTTGTCACCTATTGTTGTCATGGTATCCAATAAAGCTACATTCTCTAAGTTATATGCGTCCCAAAATAACTCTCCAACCACCTTATCCGTTCCTGCCTCAAATGTAACACTTGTTAAGCCACTATTACAAAACGGTCCGCCTGAAGGTCCACTTCCACTGAAGGATACAACTTCTTCCAATGACTTTGGTATTTCGATTTCTATCAGTGATTTGCAGTCACGAAATGCATGCACACCTAGTTTCTGCAAATTTTTAGACAAGCTTACATCACTTAAATTTGTACATCCATCAAATGCAAAAGTCCCTATCACCGTTACCGTATCCGGGAGAGTTACTGCTTTTAATGATGTTTTCTTTGCAAATGCGCTATTTGCAATCTTTTTCACTGTATATCCATCCAGGGTTTCGGGAATTGCCAAAACAGAGGGATTCCCTGTATACCCCGTGATGGATGCGTAATCCTTTCCCGTATCACTGTCTGTCTCTACCGTATAGGTATAGGTTGCAACAGATTCTTCTCCCCAGCCATACGAGCTGCTTCCGTACCCCGGCAAAGAACTAAAATATCTTGAGTGTGGCGATGTTAAATAAGGTACTGCACTTGCATCTCTCGAGCAAGAAGAAACCAATATATTATCCTCGTAATGATATACAACCCTTACCGGACTATTCCTTTGATTATAAACTTCAAAGGTTTTATTCCAGCTCTTTTTAGCACCTGCCACTTTAACGCTTACATTATATCCCGTATCTACATAAAGATAGCCATAAATCGTTACACATGCATTCGGTGTACCTGTGTCATATGCTTTATAGCTGGAACCGGCTTTTATACCGGCACCTGCCCATAAACTCCCCTTTACCATAACGAAGTCAAACTCAGCGATTGCCTTTATGCCTGTTCTAAGTTTTACCTCTGCTGTCATAGAAAACGAATCTTTATGAAAGCTGTTCAGAAATCTCATATTTCCATTGTTATAAGAAATCCCTGCCTGCAGGCTTCCCGACCAGCTCGCTGCCATTCCGCCGCTCAAATCATATTCCATCAGTACTGATAGCTTTGCAGGTCCAACATTGATACTGCCCAAAGGAAGTGTATTCGGTAGTCCTGCGTATGTACTTAAATTGAATTTAACAGAAGCAGTTACAGTTGCATCAGATGTCATGGATACATATGCAGTCTTTGCACCGCTATTTATGCTTTTGTCAATTTTTATGTTGCTCATGACAACCGTAAGTGTACCTGCAGTTAGTTCATTTAATTTAACCGATTCTGTAATTGTAAGCTTCTTGCCATTCTTATCGTACTTTATGCTGTAAGGCTCAATAGAAAGTGTTTCATATCCCGCACTTCTGCCCTTTTTGGATTCATCAATAATTCTATATGTTGCACCTTCAGCAACTTCAAATTGTTCTAAATCAAAATCAGAAGTACCTTCATTTTGAATACTTGTAATTGCATTATCGGTATCCTCGTTTGTTTCTGTTTCAATAATGAAACCTGCATCTGACTGCTGTACATCTACAGCCTGAAATGCAACAGGAAATCCTTCCAACGTAACAACAAAAATATCACCCGTTTGAAGTGTTCCTTCATAATTTCCTATCGTTAAAATACTATTATTATCAATGGAGACCGTTGCTGTTTCCGGTACTACAATTACACCATCGGCCACGCTGAATATATTTTTCGTTCCGCTTACAATATCGCCGCTGATAACAGAAACTGCATCTGAAAGCATGGCATTCATTTCAGACTCTGTTATTGCCTTCTCCGGACAAAATTTCCCATTGCTCAGAGAAAACCATCCTCTGTTAAGCGCAACCTGCGCATCGTCTTTATAGGTTACATTTGCACTGTCATTAAATGTATAAGCAATTCCTTCATCCAGCTTAAACCCTAAACAATAATTCAGGGTCTGCGCAGCAAACTCTCTGGTAGCCGGATCATACGGTCTAAAGCTCTGCCCTGCCTCCAAATCAATTACGCCAAACTCAACCGCCAGCAAAATATCCTTATAACAATCCATATCTGACGTTATATCATTAAAATAGTTATCCGGCATATTGCTTTCATCATCAACCTGCATATTAAATGTTGATACTAACTTGCTGACCCATTCACTTCTGGTAATTCCTGATAGATCTGCAGCATATGCAGTATCTACTGTGCCGATAGAAGAAAAAAGCATACTTATCAACACAGCAAAGCTAAGTATTTTTTTAAAAAATTTTTTTATCAATGAGACCCCTCCCAACCTTTGATATTTGATACTTTATTTTGCAAAAAGCTTTTTTCTGTCGCCCCCCTTTTAAGACAAAATTTTTATTTTGTCCATAATAAATCAAGGCGGCTATCTGCGATTTAGAGGATTTTGTTATGTCAGGAAAAGGGATTTTACTTTTTCCCTCTGAATTTAAAGAGGAATTTTTAAATATAGGTATAGTAAATAAGGTCACACCTTATTTTCGGGGTGGCCTTATTTACTATGCTTATAATCATTTTATATCACTCAAAAACCGTTGTATTTGAATGGTACATATGCTATACTTATGTCAAAAATATACAAGTTTTATATTATTATGGACAAAATAAAAATTTTGTCTATTTTATTATTAAATCCATTTTATTTAATATTTCCATATGCCCTTCATATGTAGATACCAAATAAATTCTTGTTGTTTCTATGCTGGAATGTCCAAGCACATCTGCTAATTTTGAAATATCTTTACATCGCTCATAAAAACATCTGGCAAATAAATGCCGTAGATTATGCGGAAACACTTTTGATGCTTCTACCTGTGCCTTGTAACATAATGCCTTCATCTCAGCCCAAATTTGTTTCCTTGATATTGATTTTCCACTTCTTGTTATAAATAATTCCCCGCAAAAAATCCCCTTTTCTTTTGCATAATACTTAAGCTTTTTACATAATGTTTTTGGTATTAAAATTGTTCGTAATTTGCCCTTCAGAAAAATTTCCGCCTTACCCTCCTGTATTGCATTCAAGGTAATATATTTTAATTCACTTACCCTTATCCCAGTTGTACAGATAGTTTCCATAATCAGAAGTAGTCTGCGTTTGCCAAGTCTTTTTGCTGTATAAATCATTTTTTTGTAGTCTTCTTTCTTTAAATCATTTGCACTTTCTCTAAAAAACTTCCTCTGAACCTTCAAAAGCTTCATTTTGTATTCTATTTGTCCCAAATATTTGAAGTAAGCATTTATCGAAATGATTTTCCCATTGATGGTAGTCCCTTTGTAACCTTTCAAAATCATGAACTCCTTCCAACCAAGCAGAGTTTCTTTTGTTACTTTTTCCCCTCCAATCCAGTCTTTAAATTGCCTGATGTCCTGACAGTACTTTCTAACTGTATTCAAACTTCGTTCCTCCGCCAAGAGCATTTTTTGAAAGGAAATAATTTTCTCCTCTGTAATTGCCATATCATTCAACCTCCTTCGCTACTAAAACAATGATATGTGGACTATTTTTTTGTATAAATTTATTCTTCATATTATATAGTAGTAATTTTGGGGTATCCATTCAAAAATTCCAGAACGTAAAAAGGCATTCATCGTCTCCGATGAACACCTAATCTTGCTTACTGACTATTTGTTTCAATCTTATTTAATCTGCTGATATACTCCTATGTAAAATATAATATTATTTTATTATGAGACGAGATTTGTCAAGGGTACTTTCTGCAAAATGTAATAGATTTGCGTATACGTATAACAAACAAGGCTTTCTTTGTAAGTTTTCTCTTCTTACACTGCTAATGATAGCAACGGAGCCAATACCAGTACCAGAGGAACTACGCCAAGTACAAGCCCATCCGGGAGGACTTGATGAAGCTGTATCAGGCGAAATCCGCTGTGGACACCGCCCGCCACCAGCAGGAGCAGACGCACACCCAGCGCCGGGACAGGGATATGGAGCGATAGGTGGAAAGCTACTTCCTATTTTTCGGCAAAAATGCTAAAATGAATTTGGAAGTTTAACAAGTTGACCCAACTTCTGGACACATTGTCCAGCCAGTGGGCATGAATCTGAAGGAAAGCAACCGTTGGGTAAAGAAAGCCCAGACGATCCCCTGACCGGAGATCGAGAAGCGCTACGCCGCACTATTCACCAACCGGAAAGGCAATGTGGCCAAGCCGATACGTCTGGCCTTGGGTGCCTGCATCATTCAGGCGGAGTATGGTTTTTCAGATAAAGAAACTGCCCTTATGCTCCAAGAGAACCCATATCTTCAATATTTCTGCGGGTATCCTGGCTATGATGACGAAAAGCTGCCCTTTGACCCGTCTTTGATGGTGTTTTTCCGCAAGCGCCGACCGCGAAAATCGACAGGGCGGCGCACTTATCTCTCATAATACTATGCCGACCGCCCCCTTGGCAACGGCAGAAATGAGAACTTGTCTATTTTCTGCCGTCGCAGAGGGAAAGGATCGGTTTTGCCCGCTTGGAGATACAACGCCGTTTGCCAAAAACCGAAGGATGGAACTTTCCTCCGGCAAAAGCATCCTTCTTTTTGCGACAAATCATCATGCATTTGCGCCGTTTCTTCGATTTGTTATCCGATCTCCTGTCCCACCAGAAATTCCATGCCCTCCGAGAGCGTCGCCCCCGCCGAAGGTCCATCGATCGGGATGCCGCCGGGGAAATTGATATGCGCATGATAGTCCTGCTTGGAAAAGCCGAACTGCTCCAAGAGCGTCAGCGCATTTTCCGCCGCAGAGCGCGCATTTCTCTTGCGCCTTGCGCTTCCCTGCCTGCTTTTGATCTCCTCCTCCTCCAGAATGCCCGTCACCGTCAAGCCGCTGCCGCCCCTTTGCAGGAGCGCCTCCACGCATAGGAGCATCCCGCCGCCCTGCACCTGCACGCCCAAGCCATTGACCACGCCGATCTGCGGCTTCGGCGGGATATGCGGCTGAAGGACGGGCTGGTATTTCCCCGTTTCCGCGACCCATTCCAGATCCGCCGCCGTAATGGTGCGGCTGCCTTCCATGCTGACCAGCGAGGTCAGGGACTGCACCAGATTCACGGCATCCCTGCCGCCATGCGCATAGCCTGCGATTTTGCCGCATAAGCCCTCCTCATAGGACAGACCCCTGCGATTCAGGCTGTTTTGCGCAATCTGCACCAGAGTATCGCGATACAGACGGTCGAAAAAAATCTCCGTACAGCGGGAGCGCAGGGCTTCCGGCAGTTCTGCCGGGCTGCACGTGGTCGCCCCGACCAGACGGAAATCCGCCGGGATACCCTTCTGGAAAATTTCATGGATATAGGGCGGGATATCGCGGTTTCTCCTGCTGTAATAGCTGCTCTGGAAATGCGCCACGCGATCCTCAAGAATTTTCAGCAGCTTGTTCATCTGAATCGGGTGCAGCTCCCCGATCTCATCGATAAAAAGAATGCCGCCGTGCGTCTCGCAAACCGCACCCGGTCTGGGCTGGGGGATGCCCACCTGCCAGAACGCCCCCGCCCCCCTGATAGATCGGGTCATGGACAGAGCCGAGCAGCGGATCGGCAATGTTGCGCTCGTCAAATTGCAGGGCAGTCGCATCAATTTCCACAAATTTTGCCTTCTGCCGAAAGGGGGATTCCTCCCGCGCCTTCGCCTCCTCCAGAATCAGCCGCGCCGCCGCCGTTTTGCCCACGCCGGGCGGTCCGTAAATGAGGACATGCTGCGGATTGGGACCGCAGAGCGCCGCACGCAGGGCGCGAATCGCCTTCTCCTGCCCGATGATCTCCGTCAGCGCCTTGTGGCGGGTCTGCTCGGCTAGTGGATCGGTCAGCCCCTCCTCCCACATGCATGCCAGCCTGTCCTGCTCCACAACGTTATCTTCGAAGGTCAATTCCTTGATTTTGCTGCGCTTGCGGCTACTTTTGAAAAAATAATACGCCCCCAGACAAAAAAGGCGATCTGTGTTCCCATCAAAATTGCATTCCAATTCAAACTCCCATCTCCTTTTCCTTTTCCGCTAGTATTGCTCCGAAGCGGAATTTTATCCAAAAAAGAGAGGATAAATTCCCTCCAAATCCAAATATTTCTTTACAAAATGGCGATTCAATTGCAAAATTCACATAACAATGATAGAATAGAAAAAAATACAGTCCCTGCGGCAGCAGGAATCGCCTGATCTTCGTATGGGGATGCGGATCTCGACACATCTATGAGAACAAATGTTTTTATTGAATCAAAGGAGGGAACGAAATGGGGAAGAATTTCATCAACAAACTTCTGCCATTGGCACTGACGGCTACGATGATCGTGCCGAGCGTGCCCGCCATGGCTGCGCCGAGCGATATCGCCGGGCACTGGGCGGAAAGCGTCATCACGCAATGGCAGAACAAGGGCCTGATCCAAGGCTATGAGGACGGCACCTTTAAGCCGGGCAACACCATCACCCGCGCGGAATTTGTCACGCTGATGAATAACGCAAAGGGCTTTTGGTCGGAGGGAAGCATCAATTTTTCGGATGTAAAAAACGGCAGCTGGTTCTATAGCGCCGTAGCGAGAGCCGTTGCGGCGGGCTATGTCAAGGGCTACAGCGATGGCAGCTTCAAGCCGGGCAACACCATCACCCGCGCCGAGGCGGCTGTGATGATCGCAAACGAGGCGAAATTGAGCGCAAACGAGGCAGGCGCATATCGCTTCACGGATATCGGCTCCATTCCCGCATGGGCGCGGGGCAGCGTGGGCGCAGTCGTTGCGGCTGGCTATATGACGGGCTATCCCGACGGCAGCTTTGACGCCAACGCCTCCATCAGCAGAGCCGAGGCGGTATCCTCGCTCAACCGCATGCTGGGCGGCACGGCGTACCAGCCGACACAGCCTACCACACCCACCACCGACACCACCAAGACCACCTCTGACGATGTTGTGATTGAGGATAAGGGCACGACGCTGAAAAATCAGACGGTCGATGGCAATGTGACCATCGCAAAATCCGTCGGCAATGGCGATGTTACGCTGCGCAATGTGACCATCAAGGGCGATCTGATCGTCAAGGGCGGCGGCTCGAACACCGTTACGCTGGAGGATGTCGATGTGCGTGGCAAGGTGCGCCTGCTCAAGGAGGGCGTGCATCTGCATCTGGTCGGCGATACGGATATCCGCAAGCTGCTGATCGATCTGGCGGCGCACATCACGCAGAGCAGCTCCTACAAGGACGAGATCGGCGAGATCATCCTTGCCGGCGATGGCGATCTGAGCAAAACGACGCGGATCGATGTTCCCGCAAAGCAGCTACGCATCGAAAATCAGGCTGACCTGATTCTCGGCGGCGATGTGGAGAAGCTGATTGTGGATGAGGACGCGAAGGGCGCGGAAATCGAGATCAAGAAGGGCACGACGGTCAATGAGCTGAACACGGATGCGAAGATCAAGCTGACAGGCAAGGGTCGGATCGACCTGCTGGACGTTTCCGCCAGCGGCGTAACCTTCGATAAGAACCTCAATATCCGCAAGACGGATACCTCCAACGGCGCAACAGCCCCCAAGGAGAACGGCTCCACGAGTACGGGCGGCAATAGCGGCGGCAGCTCCGGCGGCAGTAGCAGCACGGCCTCGAAGGAGATCACGGGCGCTGCGCCTATTGAGGATGTCAAAGTGCCCTACGGCACAAGCGGGGTTGAAGCACTAACACTGCTCCCCAAGACCATTAAGCTGAACGTGAAGGGCGGCACGACCGTCGATGCGGCAACAACGTGGACATGGGATGAGAGCGTTAGCTTTGATCCCACGAACACAACAGCGAAGCACACGGCTAATGGCACGTTCGCTGTACCCCCCGGCTATACCTACAGCGGCTCAACAGCCGTAACGGTGACCGTATCCGTAAAGGAGCTGGATAAGACTGGGCTTGAGGCGGCATTGACGGCGGCTAAAACGCAGCAGAGCCAGTTTGAAAAAGTGACAGATGCAACACAGGCAACCAAAACCGACAAGATTTATATTGTACCGGATGGGACTGATGCAAGTGCCATCACAAAGGATGTAAAGTTCGTTCTTAAACCAAATGCGACAGCATACGACAAGCTGAAAACTACCATCACCAAGGCAGAAGCCGCTACGGCATTCGCATCTCAAGCAGAATGCAACAACCTGACAGCAGAGCTGACAGCGGCTACGAAAGCTGCCAAGGAGCTGGCTGACAGCGCGCCTAAGGGCACAAACACCACCACGGATGCGTATATCCTGCAGCAGGTAAAAAATGAGTTACTCAATCCAGACAAGGGTGACTATGCGTATTCCTCACACATGCAGCCGCTGAAACCGGGTTATGCTTATTGGCTGTACAATGGCTACTATTCTGTTCCGAACAGCAGTGTGGGCGTATCAATAGAGTGGTCAGTCAGCGGCTCCGATAAGGTCACTATCGGGGATACGAGCGATAGTAAAGACAGTAATGGTAATATTCATAGTTATGGCGCGAAGATAGCAGACGGAACGACAACGCCGACGCCAGTTACCTTCACGGCAAAAGTAAAGAATTCTCAGAACGACCATGTAATCGGCACACTTGACTACCCCGCTACCATCGGCGCACCGATCAGCGCAACCCTACCGAGCGGTACCCCTCAATTTACGGCTATAAGCAATGATACATCCTCTACAGGCGCTACAAAATTCACAGGCGTTGTTCCGATTACCCTGAATGGTGCTGATGCAATCGAATCCGTGTCCAGCGGCTGTGTAACGATAGATGGGAATAGTACATTGTCTGATAGTAGCGAAGTCTCGTTCAGCTCTATCCACGTGGATAAGGTTGAAAAGAGCGATACAGGACTGAATGTGACTGTTACCGTTACAACCGGCCCTATAGGCGGCGTATGGAACGAGACCCCCCCATATCCATTCAAAGAAGGGAAATTGCTGAATATTTCCATTGATCCAAGCAAATTGCAGCTGAAAACCATGGAGGAAGGCAATCCCGGCTGGTATCTGCAGACCGACAACACATTGAAGCTGCCTGACATGACGGTAGATGTACTCACACCCGCATTTACAGGAGTGGATCTTGCTAATGATCCAACCGGCCCAACATTCACCATCCAGACACAGAATATGCCGGAAAATGCCACGGTCGTGGTGGCATTGGCAAAGACAACTGTCGGTGTAGCCGACATTGACAAGGCAACAATTAAAGCCACAGCTACGCGCGTGGGCGATGGCAAGTATTCGGTAACCTTCGACAAGAGCAAATTTGAATCAGGCGCAGAATACTATCTTTGGTTTAGGTATGGCGCACCCGGCTCGGATTGGGCTTACGAAAACGTGACCAGTAGACCTACCTACACCTTCAATAACACCACCGGCGGCAACACCGGCTCTGAATCTGAAGGCGGCGGAGATGCCAGCGGCAGCACCGGCGGCGGCAACGAAGGCGGCGGCAGTACTACCGAAGGCAACTAAACAGGCGCATAATCGCCTCTATCGCAAAAAGCACAAAAAAAATAAGGGTACGGGAAGTGCGAGCTTCCCTACCCTATTTTATGACCTGTCCCTCAAATAGAATTTTGGGGGTAGAACTTCTTGCGGAAACTTTTTCGCCAGTGCAGACATTGACAGC
>ERZ856578.442-NODE-442-length-85557-cov-18.267478_pt1 | contig 85557 bp, 57 predicted proteins | sample MGYA00514384_ERZ856578 | MGnify/ENA primary metagenome ERZ856578 (study PRJEB29103, sample SAMN06111958) | human gut metagenome | biome: human gut; feature: ankylosing spondylitis patient; material: healthy_person | host: Homo sapiens | place: China:Hangzhou... | reverse complement strand
GATCTCCTTTCAGATGGGGATGTGATACCACTTTTTTTCATTAAACACTGCCCCGCCTTTTGGTTCTAAATCGTTAGGCCATTATACTCCGACAGCCACAAAAATGGATACATTCTCAACTGTTTCTCCTCAGGAGCGCTTAAGCCATATTCCATCCATGTAAATATATGGATATTCGGCTTCCAAAGGGCGGTTTCGCCACTCTTCTATACTCCCATAGATCTTCTTGTTTAAATACTGATTGTGCCAGCGCTGACTCTCGCACCCCAAAGGGCTTCGGCGATGTCTTCAACTCTGCGTACGGAAACGCCGGCAAGATACATTTCCATCATTGCTTCTTCTATAGAACTTTCTCTTCGTCTGTATCTTTCTATAATTGCTGTTTCAAAAGGTAAATTTCTGAGCCTGGAAATGTTCAGGGTTACTTTTCCGGAAGTCGTTTCAAACTTTCTCTTGTAAGATCCAGCTCTGGTGCTGGCACGTTCTGCATTACGTTCATAGCGTTTTACATGGCAGAGGCGATCAGCCTCCGCGTCGGGCAATTCGTTTAAAATATTCTCCAGATTTTTGCGGACATAGCTCGAAAGGTTGTTATGGAGGACTTCCTGGTTGATCTGGATGACCGGGGCTTTCTTTTGCTGGGGGTCTTTGTTAGTAGACATGGCATGGCTCTCCTGTCGGAAGTTTGGTTGGTCACAAAACTTTAACCGATTGGCGAGCCATTTTTATTTTTTAAAAGTGCGAAAGATTCTTTACACTACCCAACTTTTTGCCACGGGAATTTACATCACTATATGGACTCTACCATAGTAAAGTCCGGATGCGTGTATAAATTGTCTTCCGGAAAGCAACGGATGATGGCTGTCAAACAGCCATCGCCCGTTGCTGTTTGGTCACAATTTCGATCTGCGTCTTTATGACTTCTGGTATCATGAACTCCTTACTGTCAAAGGATCGAGCTGAAAGTGCCGATATGCTTGAAAAGCCATCTATGCGTGGCATTAAGAATAGCGTGGTTGAAAAATATTCGGACCAAGCTCACTTTATTTATGAATTACTTCAAAATGCGGATGACGCAAAAGCTACATCCGCAAGATTTATACTGGAGCCTAAGCGATTAATTTTTGCTCATAACGGCACTCGACATTTTTCGGTCTCCGATCCGGTTAAAGAGGAAGAAGATTCTGTCTCAGGACACTTAGGAGATATTAATGCAATCACATCAATTGCAAATTCCAACAAGACAGAGGCTTCTATTGGTAAATTTGGTGTCGGATTCAAAGCCGTTTTCCAGTATACTGCTACTCCGCATATTTATGATCCGAAATTTCGTTTCAGAATAGACAGGTTCATTGTTCCAAGTCCCATAAATGAAGATTTTCCTGGCCGAAGAAGAGACGAAACGCTCTTTGTATTTCCGTTTGATCATACTGAAAGAGATGAAGTAGAATCTTATAGAGATATCTCAGAGAAGTTGAAAAATCTTTCTTTCCCCTTGCTGTTTTTGTCTCAGTTGAAAGAAATTGAATTTGATATTGGAGACAATATTGGATTGTACGAAAAGAGCATCAAAAAGACACTAACATATGGCGAGACAACTGCAGAACACATTTGTTTAACACAGAATGCTGGCGATGAGTTGTATGATGAAAATCTTTGGCTTTTCTCTCGAGTAGATGACTGCCAGAGACGATATTCTGTCGGCTTTTTTTTGGATTCTAATGGGCATTTGAAACCTGTAAATGAACCAGCTTTTTGTTTCTTTCCTACGAAGGAAGTCACTGGATTAAACTTTATTCTGCACGCCCCTTTCCTGCTAACCGATAGTCGAGAGGGTATTCGTGCAGGCGTTGCTCATAACGATAAGATGATACAAAATCTCGCAGATCTTGCAGCGGATTCTTTTGAATATCTGCGAGATATAGGTGAGGATACATCTATACGTCTCATCGATGATAATATTGTGACGATTATCCCTGTAGATCGAAAAAAATTTAGTAATCCTTCAGATAAACGTAAAGTTTCTTTTTTGCCATTTTATCAAACAATTAAAGAAAAATTTAAAAAAGCGGATTTGTTACCCTCAACAGAAGGATACATATCTTCTGAAGATGCCTACTGGGCAGCAGTACCCCACTTGCCTAAATTGTTTTCCAATGAACAATTAAAGGATATTACAGACAATAAAAATGCACACTGGGTTTTCACTTCATTAAGCCGTGATGAAACACAGCGAAATAATAAAGATCTATTTGCATATATTGATTCTATAGTGTGCACAGATATCGATGAAGAAGCGATTATCACTGGTCGTAATTTTGGAGTTTTTTATAATCATAAACCTGGTGTCAGGCAATATTTTGAGAATATAAAGGGTATTTCTGCGCATTTCATAGAAAATCAGACATTTGAGTGGCTCCACAAATTCTATAAATGGTTGTCAGAAACAAAGCATAGAAAAGAGCTTTCCACAACGCAGCCTATTTTTTTGGATCAAAACGGTAATGCAGTGGCTGCGTTTGATGATGAAGGTCAACTTATTTTGTTCCTTCCAGTAGAGAATATTGAAGGCTATACTTTTGTTCACCCAGAACTGCTCAAAAATTCAGAAACACGGAAATTTATAGCCGATATAGGAATCAAGCAGCCTTCTATCAAGGATCAAATTTATAATATTATTCTTCCTCAGTATGAAAGAGGTGGAGAGATCGATACTGATTCGCACTTTATGTTGTTTTTTACGTACTACTGTAAGTGCCCAAATGGAGAAATAAATGAATTTATTAATTTAATAAAACAATGTGAATTCCTTACCTACTATAAACATGGTGATCCACATCCCCACCATGGCAGGGCCAGCTCTATGTATCTCCCCATAAAGGAATTGACAGATTATTTTGAAACTAAAAAAGATGTCCGTTTTATCGCATTAGATGAATATCAGAATATAGTTGGTCGGGAAGCCAATGAGCAATTGATGTCTTTCCTTACAAAACTTGGAATAAAAAAAGAAATTTCCATTGTAGAACACGAGATAGATTATGCCTCTTCTGGAAGAGACGATCTCCCGTGGTGTCGTTCTACGAGAGGAATGTCATGGAAGGAGACTGTCATTGAAGGTTGCACAGAGATTATGAAGTATATTCTCGACACCAAAGATGAGAGGAAATCCGTTGTTCTTTGGAATAGCTTGTTGAAAATTATTGAGAGGTGTTGCGACAAGTGGCGATCTCTGGAAGGTGTTCTTTATGGTACTCATGAATATTTTTATTACTCACCACAATGCAAAAAATTCACTTCTTCCACTGTTAAATTGTTGAGAGAGCAACCATGGTTACAAGATATCAATGGAAAGTTTGTAATTCCATCCAAACTCCACTTAGATACCATTTCTGAAATTTACGATACGAATTCTGACTGGGCAGACTCACTCATGAGTTTTCTTGGCATTTCAAACAAATTTTCCTCTGAGGATGATTGTAACCTGACTGATGTGCAGCGAGAGAAAATCGCTCTTGCAGATAAGTTGAGAGAGTATGGTATCGTAGACGAAGCTGATTTAGCTGAGTTTCAGGAATTCCGCCGCCGGAAAGAAGCTGAGAAAAAAGCTGAGGAACAAAGAAATCATGATGCTCATGAAGGTGTAAAACATTTCGAAAATAAGGATTCCACTGAGGAATTTGATCATTTATTCGATGATAGCGATGTATCCAATGAAGGATCGTCTTCTAAATCTCATGGTAAAAGAGCCAGCTGCAAGACAACCACCAATGTAATAAAGGATATTGCCCGGCGGACAAAAGATAAGCCTTCTGTGACTAAAACAGCCGCTGTGGAAGATGGCGAGGATGTGGATGAGGACGAGTTTATGCCCTCTGCTGTCGATTACAGCAAAAAAATTGAACGTGCAAAAGAAAAAAGTGCGGCTGAGATAGACCGAATTGCGTATTTTGAGGAACTTCATAATAAAGCTACTCAACTTACACAAGAGGGAAAGTATACGGTAGCTTGGTTTAATACCCTTCTGGAAATGGAGAGCCTAAATAGCAATGAGGCGAATGCCAATAGCAAAGAAGTGTCCATCAGTTTTGCTCGGGTTGAACGTGAACCAGGCACAGAACGCACACTCGTCTTAAAGTATCCAAACCGATATATTCCTCAATTTATGGAAGACCTAGCGGATATTCCGCTGGTTCTCCATATGGGCAATCAGAAAAAAACGATTGCTATTGAGGTCGCGAATATCAAATCTTATACATTACGGGTTAAGATGAAGAATGGTGCAGATATCGAAGAAGTTGATCTTGGTTCCGTTACTGCGGCAACTATCGACGCTAAAAGTCCGTCTTTCCTTTGGGAAGAGCTAAGGAAACAGTTTTCCGAGTTGGGATTGGCAGATGACTTCAATATGAAGGATAATCTGTGTGAGAACATCGAATTCGTGTTCGGCCCCCCGGAACTGGCAAGACAACATATCTGGCACGAAATGTAATCATTCCAATGATGAAAGATAACCCGGAATGCAAAGTACTTGTTCTCACTCCAACGAATAAGTCGGCAGATGTCCTGATAAAAAGAATCATGGAGCTTTCAGGTGCTGATTCTTCCTATGAAGATTGGCTTATCCGCTTTGGCGGGACAGCTGATGAAGAAATTGAACAAAGTCCCGTGTTCAGAGATAAAATCTTTGACATCCGCACTTTGGACAAGAACGTTACAGTTACAACAATAGCAAGATTTCCTTATGATTTCTTTATGCCAGATAATAGTAGAGTGTTTTTGCGTGGAATCAATTGGGATTACATTGTGATTGACGAGGCTTCCATGATCCCCATTGCAAACATTATATTCCCGCTGTACAAGAAGGCTCCTCGAAAATTCATTATTGCAGGTGATCCATTTCAAATCGAACCTATCACATCAGTTGAACTCTGGAAAAATGAAAATATTTATACCATGGTGGAACTGAATTCTTTTGTAAACCCTAAAACAAAGCCGTACCAGTATAAGGTAGATTTGTTAACTACACAGTATCGAAGTGTTCCTGCTATTGGAGGGATCTTTAGTAATTTTGCATATGGAGGTGTCTTGAAGCACTACCGCGTTGCGGACAGTCAGCGGCATCTGAATGTTGACTGTGATCTTGGAGTTAAGGCACTAAATATTATCAAATATCCTGTAAGTAAGTATGAAAGCATTTATAGAGCAAAACGCTTACAGCACAGTAGTGTTTATCAGGTGTACTCTGCTCTGTTTACATTTGAATATGTTTGTTATTTGTCCAGAGCCATTTCTATAAACAATCCTGGTAGTTTGTTTAGGATTGGAATAATTGCACCATACCGCGCTCAGGCAGACATGATTGATAAACTCCTCGCATCAGAACATCTGCCGTCCGAGGTTGATGTTCAGGCAGGTACAATTCATGGATTTCAGGGAGATGAATGTGATATTATTTTTGCCGTATTCAACACTCCCCCCACGATTTCCAGTTCTAAAGAAATGTTTTTGAATAAACGCAATATAATCAATGTTTCCATCAGTCGTGCAAGAGATTATTTGTTCATCATAATGCCAGATGACAACACGGAAGGTATCTCTAATCTTCGGCTTGTGAAACGAGTTGAAAGACTAATCAAGAGTACAGATGACTGGAACGAGTTCCTTTCGTCAGATCTTGAGGATTTAATGTTTTCCAATCCAAATTATTTGGAAAACAATGCATTTTCTACGGGCCATCAGAGTGTAAATGTTTATGGACTGCCAGAGAAGCAGTATGAAGTTCGTACAGAGGATAATGCTGTTGATGTTCAAATACACAGAGATGCACCGGAAGCAAGTGTATCACCAACAGTTTTAAAAACGTCAAAAATGCACAATAATGGCGTAGTAGATCAAGAAATGCCGTTTACAGAAGAGCCTGGGCTGAAAAAGAAAAATCTCGTAGTAAAGGAGCGGTATCCAAATGCAATTGAAGTCAAAGTATCAGGTGCTTATGTTGGTCGGTATTTTATTGTTCCTTATAAGGGAAAGCTGAAAAAACTCAACCTAAAACAATTTGTCAGTATGTTCATCCCTCAAATGCGCTCTGGAAAAGAGAAATTGATTCCTGTATCAGTTGTCAGTGAAGATCTGATTATTTACATTTCAAAAGAAAACTATATGAAATACAAAAAGGAATTGACTGCATCAGAAGGAATTGAATTGCGAAAAAACATTTTTTGATTGTTAAATAAAAGTTCTGGTGACCCAAAAAACGAACTAAAATTGACCCCTTTTGTCCTGTCCTAAGCCCCGGGACAGGACAGAGGGGGCAGAGTCGGCACCTCTGAGTGTGAGTTTCGTGCGGCCTTATTCGCGCATCTTCCGGAAAAACTTGCGTGGGTAGTGTAAAGAATCTTTCGCACTTTTAAAAAAGGCAAATGGCTCGCCAATCGGTTAAAGTTTTTGTGCTTCAACGAACTTCCGAAAGGAGAGCCATGCCATGTCTACTACCAAAGACCCCCAGCAAAAGAAAGCCCCAGTCATCCAGATCAACCAGGAAGGGTAGAGTCCATATAGTGGTGTAAATTCCCGTGGCAAAAAGTTGAGCCATGGGAACGCCTTCGGTATGTTTGGAATTGCACAACCACCAAAACCGAAAGGAGAACACCATGGCTCAGATCATTCTTAACTTAGAATTCGATGAAATTCTACGGGCATTTACGACAGGGGCTAAAAATGAAGGACTCCGTCTTCTGCTCCAAAAGGGGCTCAATGCCATGCTTGAAAGGGAGTCCTCAGAACAGCTCGGAGCAAAGCGCTATGAGCGCACAGAGGAGCGCACTGACAGCCGTAACGGCGTGCGCACGCGTGAGCTGAAGACCCGTATAGGCAGATTAACTCTGAACGTACCCAGACACCGGAATCAGCCGTTCAGGACGATGCTCTTTGAAAACTATTCGCGCAGTGAACAGGCCCTTCTCACGACCATGACAACCATGGTTCTGGAAGGTGTTTCCACCCGGAAGATCACCCGTATAACGGAAGAGCTGTGTGGAACGTCATTTTCGAAATCTGCTGTTTCTGAGATCTGCAAAAGCCTGGATGCTTACGTGGATGAATTCAGGAACCGTCCTCTGACGGATTCCTACCCATTCCTCACTGTTGATGCCACGTACTTTAAGGTGCGGGAGAACCACCGGGTGACGGCCAGGGCGCTTATGATAGCCTTTGCCGTCAACAGCAAAGGACTTCGGGAAGTTGTTGGATTTAAAGCATATCCAAATGAATCCACTGAGACATGGACCGATTTTTTTTCAGGATTGAGACAGCGGGGGCTGACAGATCCGCGGATGATTATCTCTGACGCGCATGGAGGGATTGTCGCCGCAGCCGGCAGAGTATTTCCGACTCTTCCCTGGCAGCGGTGTCAGTTCCACTTTGCAGGAAACATTACCGCGAAAGCTCCGGCGAAGTACCAGGCCGGACTGAGCTCAGAGCTGACGGAAATGTTCAACTGCAGAACAATCGGAGAGGCCAGAAAAAAGCGGGACCAGATTCTCTCTGACTACAAAGATATCGCAGAGTCAGCCATGCTCTGCCTGGATGAAGGATTTGAGAGTGCCATGACTGTGATGGCTCTGCCGGCGGGACTCAGGCGGTTCTGCAGAACATCCAATCATATTGAGAGGCTCAACAGGGAATGAAAGCGCCGCTCCAGCGTGATCGGCATATTCCCCAATGAAGAGTCTCTGGTAAGGACCATGGGCGCAGTCCTGATTGAAGAAAGCCATCAGAGACAATCGGGCAGAGCTCTTTTCAGTCCCAAAACTTTTAAGGAGTTCATGACACCGGAAGTCATAAAGACGCTGATTGAAATCGCGAACGAGCAGCAACGGGTGATGGCCGCCTGGGCGGCCATCACCCGTTGTCCCCCGAAAGGCAATTTTACACACTAATCCGGACTTGACTCTGAAGGAACGGGTCTTTAATATGGTGCCGATCGCATACGGACAGACTCCATCTCTCCAGATGACAGTTCAGAGCTTCCAGATCTTTAAAGCGGCCGTTAACCAGAGCGTTGTGTTTGATGTACCTGACGGCGGATTCAACCTTGCCTTTTGAGTTTGGCTTCCTGACAGACGTGGCTACGGGGCGCACGCCATGATACTGGCAGAACCAGTCGAAGCGGGCTGCAAAACGCTCGTTCTCCGGCGCATAGTGGTCTTTCACCAGTGTCTTTGCATTGTCACAGACAATTTCCCGTGGCACGCCATCGAAAAATCTGAACGCTGACTCTATGCCGTCAAGCCAGTTTACCTGGTTCTCCGAAAAGTAGGACCTGGCAAAAATCCTGCGTGAATACGGCAGCCTGGTGACAAAAAAGTGGACGCGCACTGTCTCCCCGCCCACGCAGACATCGTCTTCCCCAAAGTCTATCTGCATCTGGTGTCCGGGGGGCGTTTCAAAGCGTTCCGTCTTCGTCAGCCTGCTCTGCAGGAGCTCCAGGCGAAAAGGCGTGCAGAACTTCTGCAGCGTGCGCAGGCTCGGCGGCTCCACGCTGATGGCGTCCTCCACAAACCTGAGCATGGCTGAACAATTCCCCCTGCAGTCGTAAAACAGTTTCCTGATATCCTCCAGTTTCGCCTCCATCGCACGCCACGCCCGGCCGTGATGCCCCTTGCGGGGGATGTTGCGCTGAAAACGCCGTACCGTATTGCGGGAAACTCCCGTCATCCTGGCCACTGTCTTAATTCCATGGCCTTCGTTCAATAGAGCTATGATTTGGCTGACTCTGTACTTGTCCAGCATATCGGAACCTCCTGCGCATAGGATGGTTCCATGTTGTGTCCTGTTTACGGTCATGAGTTAACCCCCTTATCCTGTCCCTCTCCCAGGGGGTCAGTTTTCGTTCGTTTAAGGGGTTAATTATACTTTCGCCTTACACGCGGAAAGGCAGCATACCGTGTCTTGTCAGATACGATGTTGGCATCACCCGACTTCAGTCTGGTGATGGAGTACAGTTAAAAGGATCTTTACTCCAACTGATTGTTCCGTCTGATCGGGTGAAATAACATCTGCCGGCTGCGAGCCGCTTTCAGCAGTGCGACGTGCAAAGATACTCAGACCTCTGGAACAGACTTCAGCGCACTGCGGAAGAGCAGGGGCTCCTTTCCGAAGGAAAGAAACAAAACGGGCAGGGCGCATCTGTATGCGTCCTGCCCGTTATCCGAGGGAACCGGAAGGATTTCCTGCCCTAGAACTTGTAGACGAGGTTCAGGGAGACGTTCTGATCAGTCTCGTGCGTGGAGGCCTGGATGTTGTAGTTCACGCCAACGGTGAAATCACCCTTTTCGAACTGCAGGCCGGCCAAACCGGACCAGCTGACGGTATCCGTAATGGTATTGCGGATGCTGTCTTCGGCGTCAATGCCGGAGTAGGTGACTCTGGTCTTTGTCTTGGTATCTCCGACCGCGGGAATGATGGAGGCATCAAACTGAGGCTTGATGTTCCAGCCGCCGGCAACGATGTTCTTGGTCAGCATCACGCCCGTGGGGAACTGCACGATGTTCTGGAAGTCGTCATCCACGCTGTTCAGAGTGCGGTCGTCCACTTCCAGATCATAACCATAGGTATGCAGGGACGTGTAGCGCACGCCCGTATGCGGCATGATGTCCAGCCAGTCAGTCCTGAACTGATACTCGCCGCGCAGCTCGGCAGTAAAAGCGCCGGTCTGCACGTCGGCATCGGCATCGCCCATGCCGAGAGAGGAGGGCAGATCCATGTTCAGGCTGTGGCTGCTGATGCTGTAGCCCACGGAAGCAAGGATGTTCAGGCTGTCGCGGTTCCAGCCAGCGTACAGGTTGGCACCGCCGAAGTTGTAGTTATCATCCGTCGAAGTAACGGCGCCCTGGCTTTCAGAACGGCCGGCTCCGCCGTGCACGGCAAGGCCCATGCGGAGCATGCCGCCTCCGAACGAGCCGATTTCGGTATCGGCGCCAATGGCGAGGCCGCCGTAATTGCCGACAACGGAATCGTCAGAGACGTTCATGCCGTGAGCGTAGATATTGCCATACATGGGCGTAGCCCACACATCGGTGCCATCCTTGTGGACGGTGTTGCCGGAATCGAAGTTTCCGAGAGACATATGATGAAGGACGGTATCTGAAGCGGCGTTGGCAAGACGGAGTGCCGTGTTCTGCACACCGGCCATGACAGCGGCGCGGGAGACTTCATTGATGGTCGTGACCGCGGTCTTGTCATCAGGCATGTAGAGAGGTTCGATGGCCCGGCTCAGGAAACGCACGCCCATGGAGTCGGACTCGGTATTGTTCAGGTTCTGGGAGAGCATCGCCGTAAGGGCTGTCGCCGGAATGACACCGGGAAGAGCCTGAGAGACGTCCTGCACTTCCGTCGTCACGACAACCTGGTCACCTTCCTCAGAGACAGTGCCCCTGATAAGACGGTTAGCCATGAGGCTGGCGTTACTCCAGTAAGAGTCCTGGCTCAGACCTTTGGTAATGATGTACTTCGTGTTAGCCTTGGCGTCAGTGACATAGAGCTGGGCCCCATCACCGACAGAAAGGTTGCCGCTGCCGTTAATCATGGCGTTCTGGGAAGAGACGCCGCCGTTCACCACAAGAATGGAGTCCGAACCGAAGGCTGCAGTGGCATCGCCGCTTACCGTACCGACATGGAGCTTGGCGCTGTTACCCAGGGTAACAGGCTGGCCGAGGGCAAGCAGCGATTCGCCGGAACCGGCGCTGACGCCGCCCTTGTTCGGCATAGCAACAGTCGCCGCTGCGCCGCCGGAAAGCGTCATGGCGCCATTCAGCGTGAGCGAGTTCTCCATGTTGAGTTCGCCGCCGGTCATGTCCACAGAGCTCTTTTCGCCGACAGTCAGGCTGTCAGCGTTTACCGTGCCGCCGGAAATATTGATCCTGCCGGCAGGGGTCTTGTCAGATGTCAGCGTCTTTTTTGTCTTCCCGTCAGTACCGATGTATTCGATATCGGGAACCTTGACGAGGCTGGCATTCGCCAGATTAAGCGTGCCGCCGCTGACGGAGATGTCGTTCTTGACATCCCAGTCCTTGGTCACGTTCATGGTGCCTTCCTGGACAGCCACATGACCGTAAAAATCGTTGAGCTGGCTGTTGACGGTCAGCGTACCGCCGCCTTTCTTGACGAGTGTCGAACTCTTGACTTTGCTGGCTTCATCGATAGCAAGGGAACTCGCGATGGAGTCCATATGTCCGCTGGCATCTTCAGCGCCAATAGTCAGGGTCGCGCCGTCAGAGATATTAAAGTTCGCGGTGCTGTTCCTATCGAGGTAAAGGAAGCCGCCGGAGACAGGAGCGGCAACGGCGCCATACGTATCCGTCCAGGTGTCTGCTTTTCCTTCAACTGTATTGCCGGAATAAATCATATCCTTCGTGACATTAAAATTCAGGATTCCCTCCTTGACTCCAACGTCGTCATTTTTAGCTGCATCGGCGTAAATGGCTCCGCCATTGGAATAGCCACCAGAACTGATTTTGTTGCCGGAAAATTCAACATTATTCAGATCGATGGTCATACCTTTATTCATAATACCACCAGCGCTAACACCATATTTGGCAGAGATCGTATTATTTTTAAAGGAGCTATCTGTGATTGTTACTGCAGTACCGCTGTCTTTTTCAAAACCAGCAAAATAAACAAACCCAATTACATCCTTTTCAGCAGTGGAATTAAGTGTGTTGCCTTCGACCTTGCCGTTTACTATTGTTGTATCTTTGTTAATAGATGTCCAAGCTGTGTAAGGACCTTCGGCCGATTTATTCACCCATCCCCAGCTCGCTGCAAGGGCAGAACCAGCTCCCGCCGCCATCAACGCTGACGCCAGTGCCAGCGTCCCGAAGGTATTCAGAAGGTGACATTTTTTCAGTACTGCCCGATACCTGTTGAGCAGGTTCCCAATGGCCTTTTTCGTCTGCATAGCATTTCCTCCGATGGCTCCAGCACACAAGATACGACAGCTCAATGGCGCAAAAAGAGCGCGCGTCCCTGTTTCCTCTGATAGCTGAGTCCATAAAAAATGTTTCAAAGGACTCTTCGGCTAGATTCCTGCGTGAAATTATAATGAAAAAAAATTTTTTTCAATAGGATGTTTTGTAAACATTCAAAAAACTTTCATGCTTAACAAGGGCAGAAAACGTCTTTCCGGCTGGCCGCCTGCCTGCAAAATTATAAAAAACCATTAAAATTCAGGTAGTAATGGAAAAATCGCCAGACAGATGGGGGCTATGTTTGTCTGAATGATAATGATAATAATTTTCTAATACTTGTTTTTTCTCTGCTTTTCGGAGTGGGTATTATCTTCCCCCAGAAAGACCTTTTAACATATTTTTACAGAAAATTTTTCATGTTATATAAAATTTTAAATATTGTATTGTCTCATTAACAATACAAAAATTTCTTTTAACTGCAGCCGGCCAGATACAGTCATCCTGCCCAGGAGCAACGCAAAATTCGTCCATCATCATTTTTCATATACAGCATAAATTTTGAATATCCGTAAAAAAGCCCTCTTTTATTGAAAAAAATCAGACACAATGTCTGATTTTATGAGGGAAGAGAAAAAATCAGAAAGCTGGAGTTTTCTCCCGGGCAGATATTTTTGTGTCTCAGATTATCATTTTTGTATCGCCACACTGAAAATATTCTCTGTAGTAAAAATTTGTTTGAATGTTCACTCAATTCTTCAGCTTTTCCCCCTGACAGAGACATCCGGACTCTGCAGAACCGGAAAAGCATCCCCTGACAGTTCCGGAGGGGGCGCAGGTTCCTCCGATGCCCTGAAGCCTCCGGTCTCAAGCCGGCGGGTGAGGTCTCCGGTCCCCCGGATTCCAAATGGATACCCCTTTATCCGCGATTTTCTCTCATGGTCTGTTCCGGGAACAACCCACAATATCCTCTGGACCGGGTCCCGGGGCTTCCATTCCTGAGGCCTGCGGCCCCTGCATCTGCAGTATCACGCAAAGACTGCGGCAGCGTTTCCGGCGGGAAGACAGTAGCTGGGCTTCCAGGTCTTTCCGGGAGCTTCCGCCCGGGCTTCCTCCAAGGAGGCTGGGCTCATGGCGAGGACGAAAAGCTGGTCCGGATAGCACAGCTGGCACTGCCCGCTTCAAGGTTGCGGGGCTGATGGGCAGGGCTGATGCTTGACGCGGCATCCCGGGTGCGGAAAAGATAGGACTTTCATGGTATAAAGGGAAAAAGCATGCACAAAGGCCTGACACAGGCGGGGGAGATCTGAGATGTTACTTTACTCGACCATACTCGATATCAGTCCGGCTCTGACAAAGGATAACTTCATTCAGCTGGTCATAGACTGGAACCAGAATGATCAGCATGAAGAAAACATTATCAGGGATCTGCGGTGGAATGGCGAGCGGAACATCCGCTTCGGCAGCGACTGTCTCTGGCTCGACATAGAAGAATGCCCTGCGCACAATATCATCGCTGTCCGCTACGAAAAGCAGCAGGATAACGGTGCCGTCTGGGACACGGACTACATTATGAACTTCGGGGAAATGAAGATGGCCGTCCGGCTGGACAGGAGCTACACCGAAGACGCAGCGATGGAAAACCTGGCGTTCTCAACCCCGCATTTTCTGACGCTCCTTATCGGGAAGGGATATCTGAAGGATGATCTGGATCTCCCCGTTGCCAGGGAGCCCCTTCTCATAACGCAGGGCAATCTCGGCATACTTCCCGATATTATCAGCGGTGAGCGGAAATACCGGCTTCCCATTGTTTACGTCTCGAAGACCAGCCTCAATGCGGATCCTCTGGACTGCGCCAGGCTCGGGAGCAGGCTTAAGGGTGCGGCTCACGTTCTGCTGCAGAGTGATATCTCTCTGAATCACGCAGTCAGGAAAGCGTGCGGTGACCAGGGTGAATATCATGGAAGCGTCGGCATTTATTATCCCAACGGACGGCACCGGCGCTTCATCGACAGGGAATACGACGAGTATAACGATATACTTCTGGAAAAAGTAACCAGTGCCGTCTTTCAGTACGACAACGCCCAGAAAATACCGCAGCTCTATACCTGGGACGGCGTCACCAATGCCATCATGCGGGAGAAGTGGGACAGTCAGAAAAAGATGGCCGCCGAAACGGCCCGGCAGGAGGCCGAGGCGGAAGTGCAGAAGTACATGGGAGAGTTTGATCAGGAAAACGAGAGGCTCCGGACCAGGCTGAATGAGCTCACGCGCGCCAACTACTCCCTGCAGCAGGAAAACCAGGCCATGCTGGCACGCGCATCCGCGGCTCCCGATACGCCGGTTCTGGTCCGCGGGGACGAGGAAGATCTCTATCCCGGCGAAATCCGTGAGATGATCCTGGACGCCATAAGCGAAAAGCTGAAGGACTGCCCGCCGAAATCCCGGAGATATGATGTCTACAGCGATATTCTGCAGAAAAACGGGTACAGGCATCTGACGGAAAAGCGCAAAACCGTCATCAAAAATCTTTTCAAAGGCTACAGGACGATGACCGATCCCATCCGTCAGGAGCTCATGAACCTCGGGTTTACCATCAGGGACAAGGGAAAGCATTACAGGCTTACCTACTACGGGGACAGCCGCTATAAAACCACGGTGGCGAAATCCGCCTCGGATCACCGCGGCGGGAAAAACGACTCCGCGGAAATTTCGACGAACATGTTTTAGCCGCAGACTTTCCCCCGTCTGCGGCAGATTTTCAGAAAACAAAAAAAGGAGCAGACCAATGATTACCGTATACGGCATGCCCACCTGCGTGGACTGCAGCTATGTCGATGCCCAGATAGAAGGAAATGAGAAATTCCACTGTGTCGACATCGGCGCTCACGTGAAGAATCTCAAGGAATTCCTGAGGCTCCGCGACACCAGCCCTGCCTTCGATGACGCGAAGAAGAACGGCTACGCGGGAATCCCCTGCTTTGTCCTTGAAGACGGAACCGTGACGCTGAAGCCTGAAGACGTGGGACTTAAATCCAGGCCCGCTGACGGAAGCGCCTGCCGTATCGACGGCACAGGCTGCTGATCAGGAATGAAAGCCGGGGAAAACGTTTTCCCCTGGCTTTTCCCTGTGCCCGGCAGCCGCTGCGGGGCGGAACGCCCTTCTGCGGCAGGGAGCAGAAACAGAATGCCGGAACACTGTCCAGGAAAGGGAGGCACCATGACCATACGGGAAAAGCTCGCCGGAATGGCTGACGCAAAGTACAGGGATTTTTCCGCTCATCTCCTGCCGCCAGGGGAGCGGGTTCTCGGCGTGCGGCTGCCGGACCTACGAAAGCTGGCCCGCAGCATCGCGGCCGGAGAGAACTGGAGAGCCTTCCTGAAGGCCGGTGAAGACGAGACTTTCGAGGAAGTGATGCTTCAGGGCATGGTCATCGGGTACGCAGGGTGCAGCGTGGAAGAACGATTCCGGCTCATCCGGGATTTCGTTCCGCGGATCCGCAACTGGTCAGTCTGTGACAGCTTCTGCTCAGGACTGAAATTCGCCAGGACCTGCCTGGAAGAAGTCTGGGACTTTCTTGCCCCGTACTTCCGCTCAGACAGGGAATTCGACGTGCGTTTCGCCTGCGTGATGCTCCTCTGCTACTACCCTGATGAGGAATGGCTTGAGCGGGATCTGGCTGTGCTCGGAAAGCTCCGGAATGAGCCGTACTATGCCATGATGGCCGCCGCGTGGGCTCTCTCCATCCTGTATCTCCGCCACCCGGAAAAGATGACGGCGTATTTCAGAAAGGACAGACTCGATCCGGTTATCCGGCAGAAAGCCATCCGGAAAATCCTGGAATCCACGAAGCTCTCCGCGGAAGAAAAAGAGGCCGTCAGGGCACTCGGAAAATAACCTGAGTGGAACAGGCGTCATTTCCCGCGAAAGGGCAGGGCGGCATTCCCGCTCCATCCGGCCAGACACCTGTCCGCCATACTTCCGCGGCCGTCTCCCGTATGTCTTCCGCTCCTCCGGTCAGCTCCCTGGCTGGTACCTTTCTTCCGCCGCTCTTTTCCGGACGGCGGATATAAAGCGGCCCCGGCGGAGGAAGCGCGGAGCTTCAGCCGCCGGGGCCTGAGGAAGGAGTCTGGTCACAGGGAGGGAGGAAGAACAGCGCTGGCGCGGTGGACGCCGGGGAAGAGCGGGTTTCTTTCCGGACGGATTACCATCCTCCTCCGCCACCGCCGCCGGATCCGCCGCCGGATGAACCGCCGCTGAATCCGGAAGAAGAAGAAGACGTGCTGCCGCTGCCCGCGTAGCCCGATGTGGCAGCAGCGTACGCCGCTGCCCCCGCGCTCACCGCTCTCGTCATGGCGGAGGGGCCGGCGACGGTTCTGATGATCCGGCTGACTCTCTTCGGTGTGAACACCTCCTGGGTCCCGGGCTCGTCAATCCAGTCAGGCACGTAATTCAGGCGGGCCAGGAGGGGATCAAAACGCTTCTGCCAGGCTTCGGCGCAGTTCAGGGCCGCCGCGTACGGAAGGAGCTCCTCGTATTTTTCCACGGTGTCTTCCGGCGCGTTGATTTTCGCGAGCCTGTGCTTTTCAGCCGTGCGGATGTACATCTCGAGCCCGCGCATTTCCGTGTCCATCCTGTCTCCTCTGTCGCTGAGGCGCGCGCAGGGGCGGTAGAGGCTCCACACGGCGGTACACATGACAAGAGCGGAACCGGCGAAGAACGCCAGGTCGAAATCCAGCAAAAAGAAAAGGAGAAGCGCAAGCAGAAAAATCATGCCCACGCTCAGGACCATGCCCGCTATCCGGCGCACTCCCGAGAACACGGCGCGTGTTTTTCTGAAGCCGTAGGCAAAGAGCATGCACAGGCCGGCAAAGCCTCCCACAAAGAACAGCATCTGCGATGCAGTGAGCGGCGGATCAAAGTTCAGGCCGGGGTAATAAATGCCGCAGTCCATGGCAAACCAGAAAAGCCCCAGTCCGGCGGCTGTGCTGATGATGCCGGGGAGCCTTGTTTCGGTCCATGCCCCTTTCAGCTTCTTTTCATACTTTTTCTTAAGGTTCAGATAACTCCGGGTTATCGTGTCCCGGTCTCTGCCTTCCTTAGCACTGCGGAGGTCAATGACCGACTCCTTCCCGTAAGGAAAGAGCGCGCTCTGTATGCCCCGGAGAAGGGCCGCGCACCATTCGGGAAGAGGGCGCCGCCTGCGGGGTGCGGGAGCTGTTCTGACAAGGGTGATGGTCTCTTTGTCGCTCAGGCGCATGCGCAGGAAACCATTGACCGCGGCCCAGAGAATGTCGGCCTGAATCAGGGCCGCGGGGTAAGAGCGGTTTTTGAGACACGCGACAGCGCCGGGAGACATTCCCTCGGGAGCGTGGAACAGGGGGTAGGCAACGCCCCTGCGGCGGTGCGTCCAGAGCAGGCGGAGAAGGAGAAAGAGAAGGAGCTGGAAGAGGGGGATAGCGGAGAGCGTCAGCGCACGGTTGTCCCCCATGAAGTCGGAGAGATTTTTTTCCGGCTCCGTGACGATTCCTTTCTTCCACCCGACGGCCACGGTAATTCCCTTTCCGGGACTGAGCGCCCCCGTTGTTTCAAGGGAGGTGGGGCCGGTCATCCGGTACTCCGCGCCTTTTGCGCCCAGAGCGCCCGTGAAAGCCGTGACAGCCTCAGGCGAAGCTCCGCCCGGGAGTTCCAGCGTGAACGACACGTGCTCTATGGGAAATTTCCAGAAGTTGCCGGTCACATTGTAATAAATCTCATCGCGGGCAGGAAGGAAACGCACATGTCCCGTTGTCCTGTAGGTGAGCTCATAGGTATGACTGCCTCTGGGAGCCTTACTCTCCGGATCACCCATGGCCACGCCGGCTGTATACCCTTCTTCCGTGACGGAATACGGAGTGTCTTTCCCGTCGAGCTTCGCGGAAAGCACCTCAAAGCCATAATGGCGCAGGACGTCGCCGTTTTCGCGGATCTTCACGGGATAGATGCGGTAAATGCCGTGGATGATGGCCTTATGCTCAATGCTGACGGTGATGCGCTCCGTCACCACGAGGGATGCGTCCTCCTCCACACGGGCTGTCACGGCATAATCCAGGATGCGTTCCCCGCCTTCGCCGGCAGCCTGGGACAGGGCAGGAAAAGCCATGGCCAGCAGCATGAGGAATATGATCAGCGTTCGTTTCATCAGGCCTCCTGTATCCCGGATGGTCATGTCCGGCGGATTCCCCGGCCAGCGTCTTCCGCAGCGGGAATGGCCCGGGGCGTTTTTCCCGGTCTGTGGTGAAGCCGGAGCTCTGAGACATATTTCCCTGGCACACCGGCATTGTCCCGGTGTGCCAGATATTCTCTCATATATTACATGAATTCAGCCTGTTAACTTATATTACAGGGATGATGGAAGCGCGTTCTTCATCTTTTGCGTTAACATTCAGCATTCAGCCCGGTCAGAAGCGCGTCTTCTAAAAACCTATTCTGCGGCTCTGATTCTGGAGGCCGGATTCCTGCTTCGGGGATTCGGCGTCTGTCCGGGAAACGGCCTGCGCCGGAGCGGAAGCCGGAGCGGGAGCGGTGCCGGTATCGAAATTCACTTCGGGAACGCGGCGATCCTCCTCGCTGTCCAGTTCGAAGTACTCAACCCTGTTAAAGCTGAAAAGCCTGGCAACCAGGTTGCCGGGGAACTGGAGGACGTTATCATTCTGATCGCGGGCCGTCCCGTTGTAGTAGCGGCGGGAGGCCTGGATGGCGTCTTCGAGTTCAGCGAGCTGCTCCTGGAGCTGAAGGAAGTTTTCGCTGGCCCGGAGCTGGGGATAATTTTCAGAGACAGCGAACAGGGAGCGCAGGGCCCGGTTCAGGACGTTTTCGGCCTGTGCGACATCCTGCACGGCTCCGGAAGAGGCGGCCAGGGCATAGGCGCGGGCCTCGGTCACTTCCCGGAGGACGGCAGACTCATGCTGCGCGTAGCCCCGGACCGTGTTGACCAGCGAGGGGATGAGGTCATGGCGCCGTTTGAGCTGAACGCTGATGCCGCTCCAGGCCTCCTCCACAAGGTTCCGGCCGCGGACTAATTTATTGTAGTACGCGATGAGGAAGAGGCACAAAAACAGGAGAATGCCGGCAGACACAACGAGGGCAATGAGCATGGTGTAATCTCCATCTGATTTTTTTCAGGCGCGCTCTGCCACACGCCCCTTCTGACAGGTATGCCGGGTTTCCCCGTTTTTTGCCAGCTCTGGAGGGCTGTCAGGGGGAAACCCGGGCGGGGTAAGGAATGTCAGCTTCTCACCGGAGCCTGCTTCTTTCTGGCGCGGGCCCTCAGTATGAGGGCGGCGCAGAGCAGAAGGGCGGCACCGAGCAGGCAGGCACCGAGCACGGGACGGAAACGAATCCAGGAAAAGGCGATGACCAGGAGCGACCAGGCCGTTCCGATAACGCCGGAGACGAGGCTGGTGCCGAGACCCACGATGCTGCCGATGAACGGAACGACGTCAGCCAGCACCTGCAGGGGAGCCACGAGCATCCTGATACCGCCGATGCAGAGCAGAATGCCGGCGAGACGCAGGACCCAGGTCATGATGCTGTTGGAGCTCTTCGCAGCGTCAAACATGGCGTTCATGTCCTGCTCGCCCATGCTGAGCTTCGAGAAGGTATTGCCGTTGGAAGCGCGGAACTGCTTAAAGGTACTGCCGGAAACCGTGGCGATGATGGAAATATCGTTCTGGGGAATCTCAGTGAAGGTCAGGCGCACGTCGCCCACGCGGGGCTCACTGGGAGAGCGGCCGAAGTACAGCATGTTGCCCTGGGTGTGCACCATGGTGGTCGGACCGCCGGCGCTCTGGGCAGAGGGATTCGGGTCGCGGGAGAAGAGCTTCTTCTGCAGCTCAGCGCGCTGTTCTTCCGTCATACTGATGTCGAGGGGCTTTGCGCCGGAAATGGACTTAACCAGGAACTTGGGGAGGCGGTAGGCGCCGAAGGTGACGTTATCCGCCATGAACTTCTGCGAATCCGTCTGGACGCGGACCGTATTCTCATGTCCGGAAGGGCTCTTGAAGCTCTGGGAATCCACGGGAGAGGAAACCCACTTTTTTGAGTAGGTATATGTGGTGACGGTTTCCTCACCGCCTCCGAGCTTCTTCTTCGTTTCGGACTTCGACTGCTGGGTCCACTGATAAAATTCGGCCTTGCGGTTCAGCCCGATGGCGTTGACCTTCACGCCGAAGTCGGGGTCCGTCAGCACGTCCTTCGTCACCGCCCGTCCGGTCGCGTACACGGTCTTCCCCTCAAAGGCGGGATCGACTTTGGTTATGGAGGGCAGAGGGACGGTGGCAAGCTGTGCCTCGGCTATGGCGTCGCCCGTGCGGACAGCGCGGCCCTCGTTCCAGTACAGAAGGGCCGTCGCCGCAATGAAGAGGACGATGCCCATGCCGATTCCCCCGAAGGAACTGCCAAGCCGTGAGCCCCAGCTTGTACTTGTGGTTTCGGTAAAGCTGTCATTGTCGGACATATTTCACTCCTTCCCGTAAAAGTAGATTGACTCAGTTTCTGCCTCTGACGCCCGTTTTCGTAACAGCAGTATGCGCAAAACGGCACCGGAATAAATCATCTCCGTAATGACTTCTGCAAAAAATACCGCTATAGATAGAGAAAATCATCTTTCTGACGATCCGCCGGGCACAATCGGAGAACCGGCAGGACAAAAACGGCTTTCCGTCCGGGGGCGTGCCGCAGGGCCGGACCGCGGCCGGGGAATAGGGGAAAGATCCTGATGAGCGGCCCATGCATTCCTCTCGGTAGAAGAAGTTCTTCCCAGCCCGGAAACAGGGGCCTCGTCCTTGTTCTGCTCCTCCTTTTCTGTCTGCTCCCTTCCTGCGACAGCGATCCCCTTTCACGGGATTATCCAATCACGCTGACCATGTGGCATGTCTATGGGGCGCAGACCGAATCTCCCATGAATGATCTCGTCGAGCGCTTCAACAGGACAGAGGGAAAGGAGCGGGGCATCGTCATCGAAGTGACATCCGTATCGAACTCCACGGCCATTCACTCCGCCCTCGTCTCCGCAGCGCGCCTGCAGCCCGGATCCGGGGATCTCCCCGACCTTTTCGTCTGCTACCCCAAGACACTGGCGGCCATGGGCAGCAGCAGGGCGCTCGACTGGAACGCATGGTTTTCAGAAAAGGAGAAGGAAGCCTTTGTTCCCGGATTTCTGGAAGAAGGCGTCCTTGATGGCGGCCTGCGGGTTTTCCCGATCACCAAATCCACCAATATTCTTTACGTCAACGCCTCCATTTTCGACAAATTCAGCAGGGACACGGGCGTCACCTACGCGGATCTCGCCACATGGGAAGGCATGTTCAGCGCGGCTGACAAATATTACCAGTGGTCAGGAGGCAAAGCGTTTTTCAAGTACGACGACTGGCTGCATTATTTTATGATCAATACCGAGGCCCTGGGCGGTTCCTTCTTCTCAGGCGGCAGCATCAGCTGGGAGAGTCCCGTTCTGAAGAAAATCTGGACGCCTCTGGCCCGGGCCGCGCTTAAAGGCGAAGTCAACCTGTCCCCGGGATACTGCACCAAGGCCATGATGATCGGCGAAGCGGTCTGCGGCATCGGCTCATCGGCATCCGTCATGTACTTCAAGGATACCGTTACCTTTGCCGACAACACGACCGTTCCGCTGCGCCTTGTCATGCTGCCGGTTCCGCTCTTCAGAGGGGCAAAACCGCTTGCCATACAGCGCGGGGTAGGGCTCTGCGCGCTCAAGTCCACGCCCGACCGAGAATACGCGGCGTCCATATTCTGCAGGTGGCTTGCCTCTGAAGACATCAACCTCCCGTTCGCCATCCGCTGCGGGTATTATCCTGTCACGAAGAAGGCGCTCGGACGGATCGGCAGGGAAGGCGGGGCGGAATTTCCTGATAACAGGCACAAGGATCAGTATAAAGTAATGCTGGACATTTACGCGAATTCGTCCTTTTACCGGCCGCCGGTCTTTGAGGGATACGCGGGTATCGAATTCGGCTTTGCCTCTGCCATGCTCGACGCTTTCGGGAACTACAGGAAGAACATGTCCTCCGGAAACCTCCCGCCGGACTTCACGGCAGTGACAATGGAGGAAACAGCCCGGAACCTCAGCTCGCGGACGGGAAGGTAGGACATCATGAGAGGCATCCTGCGGAAAATCTTCCGGAACAGGCCGTTTGCGCTGACCCTGCGGGGGAGGGTGCTTCTCTACTTCTTCATCCTGAGCACCATTCTGCTGACCTGCCTCATTCCGCTCCTCATCTCGTTCGGGCTCTGTCCCATGCCCCAGAAGGAGATCGGAAGGGCCCTCGATTCCTATATCATAAGCTATGAGCGCAGCGTTTCCGATCAGATGAGTTCCGCCGCGGCAAGGGCCATTCTGCTCGGACAGAAACTGTCCGAAATGATCGAGCGGACACTCAGGGCTGACGGCATCCCCTTCAGCCGGGTTTCCGACAATCCCGTGGAAATAGGAACCCTCGAGAACAAATCCGTCTTCTGGTTACGGAACGTCCTCCTGCAGTCGGACTGCAGCGCCAGCTTCGTCATTCTGGACGCGACGGTAAACAGCGCGCTTCCCGGCTCCGGGGATTCCCGCGCCGGCGTCTATCTGAAAATCGGTCATATCACTGTCACCGAACCTGTGGATCCCCAGCTCTTCCTTGTCAGGGGCCAGCCCGGGCTCTCGCAGCGGCACAAAATCGAGCTTCACAACAACTGGAATCTCGAGTTCAACGTCAGGAAGCTTCCTTTCTACCGGGAACTTCTGAAGGCGGCGGCTGATAACCCGGATGCGGCCCGGGGATATTTTCTTTCCGGGCTGATTCCCCTGCCGGGCACTTGGGAAAAAATCATGCTTCTTTCCGTCCCGCTGCGCGGCAGCGATGGAACCGTCTACGGGATCTGCGGCCTCGAGATAAACTCTCTCTTGTACCGCCTGACGCACAGGCTTCCCCAGCACGAGGCGAAGGGCCTGCTGGGCGTGCTGGCCCTGAAGAACGAAACGTCCGGCGGCGCCCTGCTGCGCGTGGGCAGCGGTTTCACAAGCGGAACAAATGCCGGGCAATTCAAAACGCCTGTCGACTTTGCCGTTTCCACCGGAACGAATTTCAACCGCTACACGGGAGGGGATCTGGATTATGTGGGCCTCGACAGGCCCCTGCATCTGGCCCCCATTTCCCTGCCGGGGCAGAGCGGCACATGGGTCGTCGCCGCGCTCACGCCGCGGGACAGGGCGATCAGCTTCTGCCTGAAGCGCTACGCCATCATCGGATGCTTTTTCCTGCTCTTCCTCGGCATCTCCTTCGTCGTATCCCTTGTCCTCGCGCACAGGTATACCTCGCCCCTGCTGCTCGGCATACAGCGCGTCCGCGAAGGCGGCGCCACGGACAGCACCAATGTCAGGGAAATTGATGATCTCTTCGCGTACATGAAGGAAAAGGAACAGAAACTTCTCGCGCAGCAGAAGGAACGCGAACTCGCCATAGGGAAAAAGGAAAAGGCCGGCCATCAGGCTGACATCACCCCCTACCTGACCTTCATCGAACAGATTAAAACGCTCTCCAGGGCGGAGCGGCAGGTCTTCGATATGTACGCGGCCGGGCTGAACTCGCATGAAATAGCGGGCAGGCTCAACCTTTCGATCAACACCATCCGCACGCATAACAGAAACATTTACTCGAAGCTTTACGTCTCCTCCTACAAGGAAATGATGGTCTACATACGCATGATGACGAACAAAGACGGGCAGGAGCCGCGCAAAAACCGTGTGTAATGCCCCGGGCTGCGTGCCCGGCAGGCGGAAGGAGAGTGCGCTGTACGCCGCACGGACTGTCAGCGTCCATTTTCTGCGGCGGGTCCTGCCTGTGTGCCCATGACAGAGGACAGAAACCGACGCTCGGGGAAGCCGCCTGCGCGCTTCCTCCCCGGACGTAAAGCTTCCCACCGCTATCTCCGTCATCTCATAGTTATCTCCATCATTTTATGAGATATGATGGAGATAGTAACACCCCGGCGGAGCGTGAACAGGCTGCAGAATTCAGTACGGAGGAGGAGAACAGGCGCGTCCGTCCGGGCTTCTCCGCCGGAATACGCCAGAAATACGGAAAGACGCTTGCCAGATCCGTCATTCAGAGGCACTCTCAGAGCATAGGTTTAACTTCCAACGAAAGGCAGAAACATGTCTCAGAACCACGTCTGGATAGCTTTCGGCGATATTCACGAAAACTACGCCCCTTTTGACAGCATTCCTGAACTGGCGGAAGCGGAGGGCATCATTGTCACCGGCGATCTGACAAACTACGGCGGCCCCGGGAAAGCAGCCTCAATCATGCGGGTTCTGCGCGCCCGCTGTCCCCGTGTTTTCGCGCAGGCCGGCAACCTGGATACCCCTTCCGTGGATGAGTGGCTCACGGATCAGGGCTGCAATATCCACGCAAAGATAACCGGACTGGCGCCGGGTATTTCCGTTCTTGGCCTCGGGGGTTCCACGCCCACGCCCGGGCACACGCCCCTCGAGTTCACCGAGGATCAGTACCGCGCCTGGCTCAGCCCCCTCACGGAAGAGGCCCGGCGCTGCGGCCACCTCATTCTCGCTTCCCACAATCCTCCGAAGGATACGGCATGCGACCGCCTCACGAATGGCATGCATGTGGGCTCCGAAGCCGTGCGTTCCTTCATCGGGGACGTGCAGCCCGAACTCTGTATCTGCGGACACATCCATGAGTCCATGGCTGAGGACAGCATCGGGAAAACAAAGATCGTCAATCCCGGCATGCTGGGGGAGGGCGGCTATGTCGTCATCCGCCTCGGACAGGACGGGCTCTCCGCTGAACTGAAACAGATCCGGTAACGCGTCCCCGCGGACTCAGCCACCGGGCATCGGAAAGCAGCGTCTTCCCGGAAGAGACAGACGTTCCGGAAAAACTGAAAGCCGCCCGCGCCGTTACGGCGGGGCGGCTTTTTCAATGACTGCGTGAGATTTTTCAGTCTGCTCTTATTTGCCGTTGAGAAAATCAGCGAGCAGGGTTTTCTGCAGGACTCTCGCCAGGCACTCGAACTTCTGGGCGATGACGGCGACGCGGGAACGGCGCATCTTGATGATATCCGTGGAAATCACCACGGACATGGGCACGATGAAGTCGAAGAGGCTGGAATTGCCTTTCGCGTCAGAGGCGAAGAGATCCCGTGCCTCCGGGAAGACCGACCTGTAGTACCAGAGGAAATCCTTGTAGTTATTGAGCACGTTGTCAGTCAGGGAAACACTGGCGAGGGCCCGTGTGCCGATGAAGCCATAGCGCAGGCCGAGATGCTGGAACGAGAAGGGGATCCCGTCGCTCGCCAGGAGCAGATCGTCCGAGTCGCCGAAGAAAAGCGTATATCCGTCCGAAGGCTTTACCCTGGCCCAGTCATACAGATCCATGACCGAGGCGTTCACGGGATCCGGCACGCCCCGTACGGTTCCTTCGGCGTTGATAAGGGAAGCCAGCAGCTGGGCTCCTGCCTTCCCGTCCCTGTCACAGACAATAAGAAGTTTCTTGGCATCCATACCTGTTTCCTCGCTTACGGGCGCCGGGCTGTGCCTGTCTGAAGAAAACACGCGCCTCCCGCCGCGTCCGGTTTGTAACGGCGTTCGCCTTTCTTATACAATTTTTCTTCCCGGAACAGAAGATCACGGTTCCGGGCGCGTACAGAGGAACAGAGAAAAAAGGCCGGCCCGTTTTTTATACCCTGACATTCCAGGGGAGCTTCTTCAGAAGTTCTCCGAGACCGCAGAATCCGGTCAGTCCGGCAAAAACAAGCCCGCCGCCCACAAAGAGGGGCACGGCAAGAAAGGCCGGGTGAATGACGATGCCGCACAGCGTGCCAAGGAAGACAAGCGAGCCCGCAGCGATCCGCACCTGGCGTTCGAGGGAATACTTCATGCCACGGCGCACGGGCAGGGCCGCGCTGATCCAGCCATCCATGCCACCCACCATCTTATAAGCGGGTCCCCCGGCGAGGTCTTCGAGCATGCGCTCGTTCTGGCCCACGCGGTTGCCTGAGTGGCAGGTGAAAATGACAGGCTTTTCCGGCGTGGAGGGCGCAGGGCGCATATAACGGGCAAGGGAAAGGGGCAGAGGCTCGGCTCCTTCGACGTGCACGGATTCGTATTCGTCAGGCTCGCGGATATCCACGAGGCGGGCGCCGTTCCTGAGAAGGTCTCTGACTTCAGTTGGTGACACTGGTTTGAGCATGGCAAAAATCTCCTCATAAATTTTTATTATTGTAATACATTCCTGATAAGCTGACCAGATCTGAGCAGAAAATATTGACAGATCCGGCATCTTTCATGCAGGAGAAGCGCAGGAGAACAACCATGCCCATACGCCACGCCCATTTACACGATCTTGACCGCCTCTCCGAAATCGAAAACCTCTGTTTTCCTCCCAGCGAGGGGGCGGGCCGGGAGTCACTCAGGAACAGGCTCGCGCATTACGCGGACCGTTTCTGGCTGTACGAAGAAGACGGCCGCGTTGTTTCCTTCGTCAACGGCCTGTGCACCGGCGAGCCTCACCTCAGGGACGAAATGTATGATGACGCGGGCCTGCACGAGAAGGACGGCGGCTGGCAGATGATCTTCGGCGTGGATACCGATCCCGCATACCGCGGCAGGGGATTCGCCGGCACGCTCATAAGAGAGCTCATCAGAGACGTGAAAAGGGAAGGCCGCCTCGGCGTGGTGCTCACCTGCAAGGAAAAACTCATTCCCTGGTACAAAACGTTCGGTTTTGAGGATGAAGGGCTCTCGGACTCGACCCACGGCGGCGTGCCGTGGCATGAAATGCGCCTGACGTTCAGAGACTGATGGCTCTTTTTCCCGGGAAAAGGATCGCCCCACCCCCGGGGCACGGCGGGAAGAACGTTTTCCCGTCATCAGAGGCAGCCCTCAGACTGAGAATACCATCATGACGCCGCTCTGCCGGCCACGCGGAAAAACCCCGGACTGCCTCTGCGCCGGATTTTCTGAGGGACGGGGCCTTATGCCGCAACAGAGCCGTCCCCGGCCATAACAGCACTCCCTGCACGGGATCCCGGCTGGAAAATCCAGAGCCCATCCCGTCTCAGCCGGATCATACCGGAATTTCCGGGAACCCGATATCACATCCGGATACGGAGGAATCGGAAAAGCTCCTGAACGCACACTCCCTGGCTGCCCCGATGTACGCAATGACATGCTCTGCAACCCGGCAGGCGCAGCTTTCGGAAGAAGTCCGGCGGCAGGCTGTGACGCATGTGTCTTATAGAAATAAGCAAAAAACTGCGAGGATCACAGCTGGGTCAGCGGCGCATGGCTGGCTAGTATTCCGGCATACATTTCACCAAACCCGGAGGATTTCTTATGAAAACCGCAATGGCATGTATGGTCCTGGCGCTGACAGCGGTAACCGGATTTTCTGTGGGGCAGGCTTTTGCTGCAGAAACGGGCAGGGCGCAGACGATTATCCGCAACGGCGGGCAGGCCGCCATCAGGGGGCCTGCCCGGTTTTTTACCGGCAGCGTGCGCATTGACCCCTTATACCCAGCCGGCAATGGCATGCGCTCCAGCGGCGGCAGCGTGACCTTTGAGCCTGGTGCGCGTTCCAACTGGCATATTCATCCTGTGGGACAGGTGCTGATCATTACCTCCGGTGTGGGGAGGACTCAGGAATGGGGCAAACCCATCCGGGAACTCCGGCCTGGTGACGTGGTAATCTGCCCTGCCGGCGTGAAGCACTGGCACGGGGCCGCACCGGACAGCTCCTTGACGCACATCTCCATTTGCGAGGAAAAGGAGCCAGGCAAAGTGGTGGAGTGGATGGAAAAGGTGACAGACGAACAGTATAACGGGAAATAACAGCAGCAGGTCTGCCTCTGGCCCGAAAGCGGGGGAACGCATTCAGCGCCCGTATGGACACGCAGTGACTGAACCGGGCCCGCTGTAACTGCCATGACGCAGCGTTCATGGCAGGGGCGGGGAAACAGCCTATACCCGGAGAAATCCCATGCCGGCAGAAACAGCACTTCGTCCAGATGCGGAAGGAGCTGGCGTGATCTGGCCTGCCGCTGCTCCGGGCGGGCAGGGCGGCCGTCTTTGTTATGACAACGTTCCGGGAAAAGGAGGGGCCCCGGGCCGTGCGGCCGGAGCCCCTTCCGGAGGATTGCTTAGAACTCGTACTGAACAAAGAGACTGCCGGTTACGCCTTCCTTTTTGCCGGCGTAGCCCTGCACGCCGATGTCAACGGTGAGCGGCAGGTCATCCGTGGGCGTAAACCTGAGACCAATCTCGCCGCGGCCGGAATCGCCCCGGATTTTCGGGGAATCGATATCGTAGCCGAACACGGAGGAATCGGAGACGCCCTCAAACTCGTGTTCCCAGGCCGCGCCGATGTACGCGCTCACATGTTCGGTGGCCTGATAGGAGTAGCGGGCGCCAAGACGCGTGCGGCTGGACGTGATGTCGTCGAAGTCGACATGGTCGCCCGTATTCAGGGTTTCATCCGTTCCGAGTACCCGCGTCCAGTAGTATTTGCCGTAGATATCGAGGGAATGATCTTCGGCAAAGTTCCAGAGATAGCCAAGTCCGGCATGAAGGTTGTAATAGGGCGTATCCGTGTCGAACTCCGCAGTGCGGCCATAGGCATCCCGCAGGGCGTCTCCGTCAAAGCTGTTGTGGAGCATGCCAGTATGAGCGCTGCCTTCGAGATAGAAATGCCCGTCACCCGTTTTTTTGAAATCCATGCTGGCGAGAAGGCCGCCGCCCATGTACCAGGCATTGCCGCTGCCGTCGACGCTGGGCATGGTATCAAACGAGTTGTGCGTTTTGTAGGATCCCGTGCCGTACTCGAAGAAGCCGCCGACGATCAGAAGACCCCAATCCGTACTGACGCCGCGGCCGAGGCCGGCCAGCAGGGAGAGACTCTGAAGGTTGATGTGCGAGCCGCTGTCATACTTCATCGAGCCGCCCTCCAGAACGCCGAAGGGCAGCCAGCCCTCGCGGTCGAGGCGGACAGCGGCGTAGCGCATGGCGCCTATGCCCTGATCCGCGGCGACATTGCCCGCCTGAATGCCGAGCGTGAGGCCGGCAAGCCATCCTTCCGCGAGAGCCTTGGTCTGGGGATTGACCATGGTGTCGTTCGGATGGGGATGATCGGGATCAGACGGATCAATGAAAGTCTCCGGGCGGTAGAGGTAGAGAGACGTATCGTCTGTCGCCGCGGCAAGTTCAAAGGCAAGGGACACGCCTTCGCGGGCGATAATTTCGCCATCCTGCTTCCAGCCGTCTGAAACCAGGCCATTATCGTTCTTCAGAAGAATGATCCTGTCGTTTTCGGGACTCTTGTCACCGCCGAACCCGAATTCACCGCCGTCCCTGCCCCAGACGTCGGCGACAGCAACGCTGACGGAAGCGTTGGAGATATCGGTCTTTTCGTTATCCGCGCCGCCGGTGAGCGTAAGCACGGACTCCTGAGATATCATATTGGGCAGTGTATACTTTAATATGCTGAAATTTCTGATATTGGCGGCCGTCATGCCCTTGGCGTCAATAAAATTCAGGGTATTTGGCGAACTTGGCGCGTACACCTTATTCCCGCCAAGAGCGTAGCTGCCCCAGATAACCGTGGCCTGCGCGCTGAAGGAAGGAGAACCTCCGCCAAACACATCATCTCCCTGCAGGATGACAGTGTTCCCTCCGGCGGAGGCGGCAGTCCCGGCCGCACGCGCGTAACTGCCGTAAATACTGCCGCTGTAGGTACCGCCCTGCAGAGTAACAGTGTTTCCTTCCGCCACAGCTTTCCCGCTCCCATTGTTTTGGGCAAAGCCTGGTATGATGAAACTGGGGACATTTACATTTTTCAGAGTCAGAATATTTCCCGATGCTTCCGCTATCCCGCTACTCTCATTCACAGCATAGCCGCCATACACCAAGCTGCCAATTTCTGAATTTTCGATGACAATGGTGTTTCCAGAGGCCCTCGAGGTTGCAGAAGAGGTTCCTCTGACAGTCGTGGAAGCACCGATCACATAACCTTCGACTGTGCTGTTGTCCGAAACAGAAACACTGCCCCCCTCAGCTATGGCATTGCCGTTGCTGGCAGTCAGAGAAAGGCCCTGGATATATATACCGACTTTGGAATCCGATACAGAAACGCTGCCCCCCTGAGCTGAGGCATTGCCGTTGCTGGCAGTCAGAGAAAGGCTCTGGATATATGTACCGACTTTGGAATCCGATACGGAAACGCTGCCACCAATCACAGAGGCACCCCCCTTGGGTGCTGTCACAGCATCGCCTTGGATATAACTGCCGACTACAGAGTGCGATACGGAAACGCTGCCCCCCTGAGCTGAGGCGTTGCCGTTGTTAGTAGTCATATAAAGACCCTGGATGTATCCTCCAACTGTAGAATCAGATACGGACACACTGCGTTCTCCCTCCGCAATGACGTCCCCAGAGTACGCAGATACGAAATCTCCCCCGACATAACCGCCGATGTTACTTCCATTGGACACTTCCACTGTTGTGTTGCTGACACTAGCCCGATCTGTAGTGAAGATACAGGTTCCCCAAATATAACCATCAAGGGTTGACTTGCTGAACGTGACGGAATTGCGGCTTATTTCCACCGGATCAGTGAGGGCGTTGACATAAAGGGCGGTTACATAGCTTTTCGCTTTTGCATCCTTCTGTCCGCCTGTGAGAGTTGAGTTAGAAATTACAACTTTGTTGTCATGGGCCTCCTTCACACGCCAGGCAACCACACCAGCCCCGACCACAAAATTCTGATTCTCCGAATAGTCTTTTATGCCGACAAACGAGTCACTTATTTCTACGAGGTTATTATGCGCCTCGGCATACCAGTTTTCTGTTTCTGCTGTATTACCGTTGATCTGAGCCCCATGGACAGCTCCCACTACTCTGGCTCCCCCAGTGATGTACACCTTATTGCCATCCGCCTGAGCCAGGCTCTCCCCCTGGGCGTTGTTATTGGTCATTGCATTGCCGCCGTTGACAGTTGTGTAAATTACTGTCTTACCACCGGAAATATGAACTTCATTATTGTTGGCGATGACATGAGAACCTTTAGAGCCCGTGTTGAGTTTGGCGAGCCCCCCGGCAAGGCCGGGAGAATCAGAAGATTCTTGAAAGATCGCATTGTTGAAGAAGAGTTTGTTTCCGCTGGCTTCACTGTTTCCGGGACCCCAGTTATCTGCGTAACCAGCCCTGGCAAATACGCTGAATGAGGTTTTCCCGTTGCCATTTATGGTGAGGGTATTTCCATTGGCGGTGCTGTGGCCAGCCCCCCAGCTCCCGGCATAACCCGCAGCGATTCTGTCGCTAAAGACAGCTTCTCCCTGTGCCTCAATGGTGAGCTTGTTCCCCGAGGCGATCGTATTATGTGACTGGGACGACGGCGTCGTGGCCAGTCCGCCATAGATTTCATCGCCCGCGTGCTCAGGGCCGACAGTGCCAATGAGATCAGAACTCACAGCATCGCCAGTCTGGGTTTCCCCGTTATACTTGAAATCGTTTGCCAGATTATCAATGGAATATTTGCCCGCCCATGCCGTTCCGGTTCCTCCGGTGACGGAAGAAAGTCCTTCCGCGAAGAGCGGGGCGGCAAGCAGCGCGCCGACAAGCACCATCCGGCTCACCGCATTCTTCACGCGGCATTTCCGGAGAACCGCCCGGTATCGGTTTATAAGGTTTCCCATGGCTCCTTGTGTCATCTCGGTCTCCTTTATGGGGGGCTTTAATCCGCAAAGAGCGCCCCTGCGATGGCAGTCCGGTTTCAGCAGAAGGCATCTCTGTTGGAAAAATTAAAACCGGCACCATCGGGGCGATTCTGTTCGGATCAAAATATAATTTTTAAACGTGAAACATTTGAAATTTTATTGTTTTTCCGGGCTGAAAAAATACGCCTGTGGTTCTATATCAGACAGGTCGGGCGTCAGCAGTCATCGACGGAACAGTTCCTTTTCCTGCAGAGCGCGCTTCAGTCCAGAAAGCATGGCAGAGCTGCCTGCCAATCCCCTTCCCCGGGACTTCAGACAGAGCTTACGCTAAAATTGCACAGCCGGCCGTAAAACGGCAGCTCTCTGCACGGGATATCAGTGACATTCCTCCACAGGTTGAAAACGGACAGGCCAAAACTGGAAAATTGAACATTTTCCAGTTGGGTAGTTATTTGATATACTAAACAGACCTTTATGGTCAACTTTTTTATCTGAAGATGTCAGGAGAGTGCTCACTGTTTCCTCTAAAATGATCGCTTATTTCCGCCTCATCAGCCCCCAGATGGCTGGCTGGGGCATATGACGATCCCGCTTCGTCATCACTCCATGTTAGTTCCGTCTGGCACAAAATGCATAATAAATGCTCCCCCATGTCCTTCTGGCATCACTCCCTGACAGCCTGTTTTTAGGCACTGAGAATCATTTTGATCTTATTCTTCCGGGGCACGGCAGCGTCACTGTCAGACGAAAGTTCTGGGCAGGCTAAAAACAAATTAAAAACAGTCCCCTGTTGTCAGCATTTTCAAAAATGCCAGTTCAGTGAAAGAGAACGCCCGCAGAGGGAGAGCCCACATTAGTGTACAGTCCATTCTCACAACCATGGCTGTCATGGTTCTGGAAGGCGGCTCCCGCCTGATGACGAAAGAACTGGGCTGAACTTCGTTTTCTGCTCCGACTGTTTCCAAAAGCTGCAAAATTTAAGATAGTTACGTGGATGAATTCAGAAACCGTCCCCTGTCAGGCTCCTTTCCCTTCCTCACTGCCAATGCCACCTGGGTCAGTGCCCGGGAAGTACCAGGCTGCGTCCCGGGGGCAGGCTGCGGAGATATCCCACAGAGGAAAGAACGAAGCCACCAGAAAAAACGGGACAGCTCCTCTCTGACTGCAGGAAAGCTGCCGGGGAAGCCCGGATTTGCCCGATGAAAAATTAGGAAGCGCCACGTCTGTCATGGCCTTCCCCCCGGGCGCAGGCGGGGCTGCAGGGCATCCAATCATAGAGAATGGCCGTGAAGGGAATTAAAGCTCTGCTCCAGAGTGATCGGGATCTTTCCCCCTGAAGATCCTCTGGTGAGGTGTGCCAGGAAGCGGCGTTTAGAGGGACAGAGGACCGCCTGACACAGTCCAGCCTGAAGAAATGTGAGTTTTCATTCCAAGTGCAAGGTTTTGGGGCAACGCTCTGATACGGTTCAGCAATTTAGGGAACCAGGTCAGCGCAGTGTTCCGCGGTTTTTTTAGGGGGCCGCATAGGGAGGGGCGCGCCCCTCCCTATGCGGAAAAAGTTCGGTTTCGACGGGCTGGAATAAAAAAGGCCCATGCAGTAATCCTGTGTTGAGTACAAAACCAAACGGTTCACAGGAGAACGGCATGAGCCTGCAAAGAGCATATCATCACCTTTCAGAAGAGAAAAGAGCTGCAATTATGGCATTAGCCAGAGAAAGCTTCTCTGGCGCCCATATCGCCCGGCACTGCGGAATCTCCGGGGCAACTGTTTCCAGTGTCAAGCGATCGCTCAATGGACCCACTACTTATTATGGCTCCCACCTCATCAGCCTCACTGGAAATGATGAGGCAGGCATGTGACGCACCCGCTAGTTCAGACTGACACAGAATGGCGTAAGAGAGCTCCTCATGTCCTTCAGGCAATGGGTTCCGCGGAGACACTCCGGGAATGAAGATGCAGAAGGACCACACCACGCTGTCAGGAACAACGCCGCTGTCATACGGCAGAGTGTCCGACGGCCTCCCAGGAGATTTTTAAGAGGTCCGGGGGGATGAGGGACGCACTTTTAGTGCCTGTCCTCTTTTCTCCCCAATCTCGCAAAACAGGAAGAGCAGGGGCTCTGACATTTGGACAGGCTCTGCAAAATGGCAGGAGAAAAAGCAGGGCAGGGGAAAAGAAAAAAAGAGGGGACCGCGCGGTCCTGCGCGATCCCCGGGAAAGGAAGGAAAAAACTAAAAAGCCGTCAGTACGACAGAACCATCCTCACCGCTCAGTCCCACAGTAAAACATCTGGTCTGCCCGCTCCCGTCCGTATAGGAGATGCCGTACGAGGGCAGGCTGCCGTAAAATGTCATGCTGACCGCCAGAGGCCGTTCCGGGCCGAGTACGGGGAGTCTGTGCATCTCCTTCCCGGAAAACGTCAGATTCCCGTCCCTGTCCTCCACGGGGCTCACCCGCAGGAACCGGAAATCCTTCACGGCTTCGGAAGCGGAAAAGGCTATCCAGACCCGGGATTCCGAGGCGTCGGCTATGAACGTGTCATACCCGCCGTTACCGGGGGTGACGCTCTCGGCACGCGTGGCCTGCACAGGCATGCCGTTTTGCGCGGAAGAGGCGGACTGGAAAGCGGCAAGGGGAATAAGACTGAGGCTGGCCACGCGCGCGGCAAGGGACTTTTCCTTCCTCTCAAAAGCCTGCCTGTGTCATGGCTTCCGCTGTGGCGGGATCCAGTCCCTCTGACGCATTACGGTAATAGCCGGTCTCCCTGGAGGACTCATTCTCTGCACGGGTGAAGAAAAATTCCAGACACTCTGTCCGGCTCTGCCCCTGGGGAAGACGGTATACGCCGAAAATAAACGCCATGACGCCCGCGTATCCCTCTCTGAACAGGCTGCCGTCATCAAGCAGGAAGATCCTGTTCCGGAATGTGCCCTCCATGACGGGCGCGGGGCTGCCGTCTCTGAGCGTAAAAACGGCATAAAGCTGCTTCCCTGTGCGGGATACGCCGTTTCCCCCGTCAATTTTTCCGATGAGGCATTCCGGCGTCCCGTCGCCATTTATATCCCTGACGGCATAGCCGGTCCTCTCAAGACATTCGGCAGGCGTCAGTTTTCCTGCAGCCTCTATAATGCCTGTCATTCCCTCATCATTGCCATCCTCCGCGGCCCCTGCGCCATCACCGCAGAAGTTTCTGGCGCGGGTCAGGACATCTTCATACGGAGACGGTCCGGCGGGTTCCGCGGCGTTCACGGAAACCGCGGCCGCGAAGACGGCTGCGCAGATTGTCAGAGTGGCAGAAAAAAGACGTGTCACGCGCATAGTTCCTCCCCGTTATCCTCCTGCCGCGCGGAATCGGCCGGCGCGGCAGTGTATTTTTCTGAAATGCGCTTTCCTTTCAGCAGGAAGACGCTTCCTCCGCTTTTCTTCACAGCCCTGAGGCAGGCAGTATGAGGGCTGCCAGAGCCATGTTTTCCCCCGGTTCCTTCAGAAAGGGCAGCCGCCCGCGCCCTTCGTCTTTTCCGGGAAAATCAGGACTCCCGGAAATCTCTTCAGAGAAGAGACGGCTCATACGCAGATTCCCGTGCCGGTCTGCCTGCAGGAGGCCCTTTCCCGGAGAGTGTCCTCCCGGGAAAACGGCCGCGTTTTATGGCATGCCGGCCGGCGTACTGAGGACTGTCTTGTCCTCAGGGAGGGAAACGGCTTCCAGAAGGATGGTGCCGCTGCCGGACTCCGTCGGCATGTCATAGGAGCATTCGCCGAAGGTCAGGCTGAAAAACTGTTCTTTCTTTTTTTCGAGATAGCTGAACAAGCGCCGGTTCAGGGTAAGGAGTTCAAGAGGCCGCCCGTCCCGCGTCACGAAACGCACGGTGAAGGCATGCGAGTCTGCCGCTTCCCCGCCCGTATAGCGGGCCGTAACGGCCCTGAGCCCGCTCCAGGAAAAAACCGATCCCTCCTCCTGCAGTTCGCGGAGAACGAAGGTATCCTTACCGGCAGTGGTCTCATGCCGGAACACATTCCCGGGAGCTTCAGCGTATTCGCAGGACCATTCCAGGCGGACTTTGTTTCCCAGACTGACCGGGCTGCCATGGGAAGCCTTCAGCTCATCGAAAACCGGCATAACCGTGCCGCCGGGGAAAACAAGGGAGAGAGAGCGCCGCTCCGGCCCTGACGCAGGCGAAGATTCCACACTGTAAAACGGGATGCCGCCGGCATGCCCCCGGACGATACGGCATGGGCCGGGATAAACGCGCACACAGGACGGAGCCTGTCCTCCGGAAGAGAGACACAGGCTGGCGGAGGCAAAATCTCCGGCTGCGGAGGCCGGGCAGGTCACGCGGGCTGTCACATCCCCGATGCGCCAGACTGTGTCTTCCGAGCCGGGGCCGCAGTCAATGAGCCCGTCAGCCCCGGCGTCACGCACGGCGCCCGCAGGCTCACCGGCGGAGACGGCCCGGATCGGGGAGAGAACGAAAAAACAGCACACGGCAAGAGAGAGCAGAACACGTTTTGTCATGGAGACTCCTTCTGGTTCCGGGGACGGGGCTCCCCGCTGCGGAAGGCGGGGCGGGGAACACCGGCATCCCCGTACTGCCGCGGAGCGGCCAGGGCATCAAAAGCAGGCACGCGGAGCGGCGGGCATGGAGGGGAAGGACTGGGCACAGGAGAGTACTGCCTGTTTCCCGCATAGCCGGACAATCTTCCAGGAACATCATTTCCGGGACGATTTCAGGCAAAATCATCCCGCGGATGACGCCTGTCCGCTCCTTTTCCCGCATAACAGGATACAGGACACTGTTCTTTTCAGTGGACGTCCACGGAAGACGCTTCCCCCTGCCGGAAGAAACAGGTTCTTTCCGGATGCCTGGTTTCGCGGACGCCGGAGAGGCAGCCATGACAGCCGCGGCATTTCAGGCGGGCGGAAAAGAAGTGATCGTGGAGGCGGGTGTATTCAGGACCGGATTCCGCCACCCGGCCCGCATCCCGGCTCCGCAGGCTTTGAAGGCGCCGGGAAGGTCTTCCTTAAGAAGCCCGGCCCGGCGGATAAATGAAGCTGTCCGTTAAGGACGGAACCAACGGCCGGCATCACACTGAAACCATCCCTTCAGATAGGAGAACAGCATGAACATCCTGCTCCTGCTCGGGCTTCTGACCCTGACCGTTCCCGCTCCCGTCCACGCCGCGGACAAAAGCGGCGAACCTCCCGCCATCCGCTATTTCCAGTACTGGGTCAGATATGGAGAAAAGGCGGCGCGTCCCGGAGGGTATGGCAGTCTCTCCTTCGAGCTGATGCAGGGGCGCATGAACATCTTCGCCCCGGATCCTGCAGGCAATTTCTGCGGCCCGGCTGACAGCTCCGTGATCAGGGATTTCTCCGTCCTCGCGGCGGGTCTTGATCTCACGGACTGGACCGGCGAATCCGGAAAGGATCCCTTCTCCCTGCCTGAGAAGGAAAGGGAAAAGAGCTGCGTCTGGTCGCTGACCATTATCTTCGCGGAAAACGGCAGGGGAAACGCGCCCGGAAAAATCCGGATTTCAGGTTCTGACGACGGCACCGGAGAAAAACGTCTCAGGGCCGAGGCCGAACTCCTGCGCTTCTTCGCAGACAAAGCCGGGCAGGCCCGCGCCACGGCGCCGCGCACACCGGCATCGCTCCTGTACAGCGTGAAAACGGATGGGAAGAATTTCTGGTACACGCTTGACGCCGATGATGGCATGGTTCGGCTTTCCGCCAGAGGGAAGGACAGGAATGTAACAGAATACGTCTCCCCGAAAATCCTCGGGCGTCTGAACGCCTGGATCTCAGAATACGGGATCGACAGATGGAACGGCTTTACAGGAGCGGGGTATACGCGGAACGCGGAAGACGCCTTCACCTTCAGCCTGAGCTTTGATACACAGCAGACGGTCAGCGCTCAGGGGCGCTCAGGCATTCCCGGCGGCACGCCGCCGCGCTTTGCCGGGGCGGAAGCCGAGCTCAGACGGATTCTTGATTCCGCGCTCGGTCCCGCAGCGGGGGATGATGTCTCCGGATTCCCCCTGTCCGGGTTTTCCTATGCGGAAAGCGGCACGTCCCTGGATTCCCATGTCGTTTACAAAATTTACCGCCGCGTTGACGATGGCCTGCCGCATATGATCCTGAGCTTCAAAAAAGGGAGGGATCCCATCACGGAAGTCATCATGGACAGGAAGTCTCTGGAAGGGTTTGCGGACCTCATCCGTGAGCTCGGCCTCTCCTCCTGGAACGGTTTCCGCGGAAATAACCCGAACGTTCTGGATGGCAGTGGGTTCGGTCTGTCCGTGAGCTACCCCGATGGAAGGTCTATCTCCGCGTCCGGTCACAACGCGTTTCCAAAGGACTACGGGAAACGGACGAATGAGCTCTGCCGGTATCTTAACGGGCTGCTGGAAGAAACTGACGGCGCGCGGAATCGCTGAAACGGAGCGCCGGCAGACGGCAGTGGTGAAATCCGGACGCGCTGCTCCGCAGCCATTCCCTTTCTCCTCCGCGCGCCCCGGCAGCCGTATGCGCGTCAGCTGTGAGGAGGCCGGAGCGGACTCCGTTTCACACGCTGAAATACAGCGGGGCGTACAGGCAGCTGACGTAAAAGAAACTGGTGCCGGGGCGTTGCAGACAGATGCAGGGCCGGGGCACCAGTAACGTTCAAATAGAGGTGGAAATTCTGAGGCGCCGGGCAAAGGGCAGCACCCGGTGCCGATAACTATCGGGGCAGAAGACGGCATCAGTAAAACAAAACTTCTGCTTCCGGTGAAGAAATTCTGAAGCGGCGCTTAAACACGGCTCCCGCTCTGTCCCGGAAAAGGAAAGAGGGAAAGTCCTGAAAAAGAAGGCACAGCCGCAAACGCCGGAGCGTTTACTGTACCGTTTCCTCTGCCAGGCCGCGGTTCACGATGCGCAGATACGCTATACGCTCCGTCCAGAGGCTCAGCCTCAGGCTGGAAGCCATATTGAGGTACACGGTTCCCCCTTCCCCGAATCCCAGGGCAGCTTCCTGAACGTATTCGCTGACAAATTTCAGCCAGGCACGCTGATCCTGCCTCAGAAGTTTCTCCAGCGCAGGCGCCTTCGCCCGGCAGTTTTTCATCGTTTCCTTATAGGCAGCGTTGAGGAGACGATCCACCTCACCAAAGCCCTTTTCGAGGCGCTCGCGCGCCTCCATGGGAGAAAGAGCTTCCCAGCCCGCAAAGCATTCTTTCTGAATGGCGCGTGCCTGGCTTTCATACCCGGGCAGAGGATTGTCATCGGCCCCGGCTGCCGCGGGCAGGAAGAGAGACAGAGCGAGGAAAAGAAAGAGAACGCGCATGGAGGCCTCCTGATGATTTGATGGTGCTCTCCGCAGGCGGCGCGCAGGGGGGAAAACCGTTTCCCGGAGACGGCGCATGGCCGGCGGTTTACATTCTCCTGAAAAATATATGACGGACGCCGCCGGGACAATCATCCTGCGCGGTAAAGAACGCTTTCCCTGAAAAAATCATCCCAGCGATGAGGTTTTTCCCCGCGTACAGGGCGGAAAAAAATCAGACACGCCTGGACAGATGCGCCGGACCGCCCTGATATGGTGGGCAGTCTGTCCGGATTGGGACCGGGTGACGGAAAGGCCGGCCTGCCCGTTTCCCGGTCGGCACACAGCCCAGCCACATCACGCGGCACAGGGGAAAAGGGGACAGAATAAAAATTATCTTCTTTTCACGGGACTGCTGTGTCCGGACCTGCCGCACAGTGTTCTGACGCCGCGGCCGGGCAGGGGGAGGTTCAGGGATAATCCTCTGCCTTCCCGGCACGCAGCTAACCTGTGGCGGAGTGACATGCGGCGCGCGGAGCCGCGCCCGCCGCGGGCGGACTGATATCCTGCGTCCCTGCGGGCAAACGCATTGTCATGGAGGGCATGCCGGCCACCGCTTTATCGCGTACATCATCTTCGGCGCGGACCTCATCCGGGGGGCGCTCCCAGCACTGCGGCCTCTTCTTCGTCCGCGGACATCTGCTCTTATGACGGAGAACGGACCGCCGGCGTTTTTCTTCCGGAGGGGCCTTCATCCGCGATTCTGTCTTCGCGGAAGGCTGGACAAAAATTAAGGTGCTCCCTGAAGGAAAAGAAGGCGTTTAAACGTTATCCGGCCCTCTGAGGGAAAAGAAAGCACGGGGCCGGGGACGTTAATGCTTCTGCCCCCAGGCTGGCGCCCCGGCTTCCTTCATAAGGGGGAAAGCGGATTTTCTGCTTCCGGAGCGCCGGCAGGGCGTTTTCCATGGTGTTTTCGCCCTGAGCGGATCAGGCAAACAAGGACGCCCTTTGTGCATAGCGGAAGCAGCCAGGCGCGGGATAAAAGGAGGAAGAAGAAAAAAAGAACTCCGCCACGAAGGGAAGCCCCGGAAAGGGCTCCCGCGGCGGGGACGCCGTCAGGGCGTCAGAAGAAGGAACGTCATGGAAAATTTCGTCTTTGAAAATCCGACAAAAGTGTTTTTCGGCAACGGATGCGTCAGGGAATATCTCTCCGGACTGGCCGCCCCGTACCAGGGCAGCATCATGCTCGCCTGGGGCGGCGGATCCATCAGGCGCAACGGCGTCTACGATGAAGTCTGCGCCGCGCTCCGCGCGACAGGCAGGAAAATCGTTGAATTCTCCGGCATCATGTCCAACCCCACCTATAAGAAGGTGCTCGAAGGCGCGGCTCTGGCCAGAAAAGAAAATGTGGGGCTCATTATCGCTGTGGGCGGCGGGTCGGTCATGGACTGCTGCAAGGCCATTTCCATAGCCGCGCGATACGACGGCGATGTCTGGAACGATTTCTGGGCGAAGAAGGGCTCCTTCAGGGGGTTTGACCCCCTGCCGCTCGGCATTGTGGTCACCGTCTCGGGAACGGGCAGCGAGTGCAACGGCGGCGCCGTCATCACCAATGAGGATCTTCATATGAAGACCGGCCGCGATTACCCCGAATGCAACGCCCGCTTCTCGCTTCTCGATCCGGCGTACACCTTCAGCGTGCCGCGCTTCCAGATGGTGGCCGGCGCTTTTGACACGCTCTCCCACCTGATGGAAATCTACTTCAGCGCGCCTGACGCGGACAATGTGTCCGACGACATCAGCGAGGCGCTTATGCGCAGCGTCATCCGCAATCTGCGGGCGGCCCTCCGTGACGAAAAGGATTACACGGCCAGAAGCAATCTCATGTGGGACGCCACCATGGCCGAGAACCGCGTGGTGAAGCTCGGCAAGAAGACGGACTTCATGTGTCACATGATGGAGCATCAGATAGGCGCGTACGTGAACTGCAATCACGGCGCCGGCCTCGCGGTGCTCCATCCTGCCTATTACCGGCGCATTTATAAGGACGGTCCCGCGAAATTCGTCCGCTTCGCTGTCAGCGTCTGGGGCATTGAACGCGGGGACATGGACGATGACGCCCTTGCCCTCAGGGGCATCGATGCCCTGGCTTCCTTTATCAGGGAGATCGGCCTGCCCACCACGCTCAGGGAAGTGAATGTGACCGCGGATACGGATCTCAGGGCCATAGCGGACTCGGTCACGGTCACGCCCGGCTGCTACCGCAGGCTTTCCCACGAAGAAATTTACGATCTTTTCCGCGAGGTTTTTTAGGCGGAACAGCGAATGAACGCGGCGGCCTGAGGGCCGCCGGGAGGAAATATGTCCCAGAACTGGCTTATCACTGGAGCGGGGCGCGGTTTTGGCCGCGCCTTCGTCAGCGCGGCCGCCGAAAGCGGCGCGGAAGTGTACGCGGGTGTCAGGCACGTGCCGGAAGGCGATCCCCTGTTCAGCAGCCCGCGCGTGCACCCGCTCATTTTTGATGTCACAAAGCCCGGAGAGGTGAACGCGGCCGTGGAAAAGGCGCTCGGCGAAGCAGGACACATCGACGTACTTATTAATAACGCGGGCTTCGGCATGAGCGGCGCGTTCGAGGAAATGTCCGATGAAGAGCTCCGCGGCCTCATGGAAGCCGATTATTACGGCGTCGTGAACGTCACGCGCGCCATACTGCCTTCCATGCGCGGCCGGCGCGGCGGCACGATTCTGAACGTTGCCTCGCAGGGCGGCCTCATGGGTTTCACCGGGAGCAGCGCCTACTGCTCCGCAAAATTCGCTGTCGTGGGACTGAGCGCGGCCCTGCGCATGGAACTGCAGGAATTCGGCATCCGCGTTTCTGTCCTCTGCCCCGGATCCTTCAGAACAGATTTCCGCAAAAAAGGCTCCATGCGCCATCCGGCCAAAGCGCTGGACGCCTACGACGGAACGGCCGTGCGCCGGGCGTCCCGGTTTCTCGCCGAAAACCCTGACAGTCAGAAGGGCGATCCCGGGAAAGCGGCCCGCTTTATCGTGAGCATGGTGGAAAGAAAGGAACTGCCCCTGCGCATCCTCATCGGCGCTGACTGCTGCAGGCAGGTCAAAGCCGATCTCAGAGAGCAGATCGCGGATATCGAAAGCTACGAGAGTCTGGCTTCGGCCACGGACTTTGCCTAAAACAGCATCCCTTTCCCAGCACAGCAGAACGCCGCGAAGGGCTTTCAGTCCTTACGCGGCGTTCTGCTGTTCATGCGGGAGAGACATTTCCTAGCGGTTTACGGACATGTGTTCTTCCCAGAAGCGGACAGCGTCGTCCATCCAGCCCCATGCGTCCGTGCCGCGCCCCGTGCCGAAGCCGTGGCTGGCATGGCGGTAGAGATGAAATTCGGCGGGAATGCCTGCCGCTATCAGGGCGTCCGTCCGTTTCCGCATGACAGCCGGGCCCGCAATGGGATCATCCGCGCTCACGACGGCGAAGGTCGGCGGATCACTGCGCGAGTAGAGGCTGTGGCTGGTATAGGCCATGATAACGGCAGAGGGTCGGGGCAGGGGATCCCCGCCAAGAGCGGCCGATCCGTACGTCCCCATATCGGCTGCCATGCGCGCCCCCGCTGAGCCGCCCCAGACAGACCATCCGTCCGTGCCCACACCGAGCTTTGCCGCGTTGCGGAAAATCCAGGACACGGCAGCCGCCATGTCGGCGCAGGCCGTCTCCTCGCCGCCTGTGCGGTACTGCAGGATAAAGACGTTGTATCCCCTGGCGCTGATGATTTCCCCCGGGGGCAGGCCTTCATGGAGGGTGCCGACATAGACGAAGCCCCCGCCGGGACAGATAAGGGCAAAGGGCGCCCCGGGTTTTCCTCTCAGGAAGAAGAGGCCTGTTTTCTCCCTGAGGGACTTTTCATCGTAAAAGCTGTAAAAGACCTGCTTTCCCGCGCTGACATCGCGGATAAGCCGGTTCAGTGAAGCCACCACGTCATCGGGCTGCACCGAATGGTGCCAGGGCATAAGCCGGCCGACAGTGCCCAGGGTGCAGAGGGCGTACGCGTCCTCAGGCCGCGGCAGAAGATGCTTCGCGAAGGATCTGAGGGCAGGATGTTCAAGCATATCCTGAAGCGTGTCATCCGCTTTCAGGGGACGGTTTTCCATAATGTTCTCCATACTCCGGACGCTGCCGCCGGCCGCGGAAACGGGCGTGCCGGACAAAAGAAGCCCGGGAAGAAGGGCCGCGGACATCAGGAGACGCCAGCGGCAGAGAAACAGGGAATGAAGCAGGCCGCAGGGACAGGAAACGCCCCGCGGAGCAGTGAGAAAGAGAGGGGCTCCGGCGTACAGCCGCCCTCCGGGCTTAACGGGCCAGGGTCTGTGTTCCGCCATGTCAGGCTTTCCCTCCTATCCGGCGCGGAAACAAAAAAGGCCCCCAGAGGCGCGTACGCGCTTCCCCGGAGAGGCACCTTTCAGAAGGAGATTTTTCATCCCGCGCTAGAAGTACACGTTATCGATGTCCATCCTGTCAAGGGCGGCGGTGATGTCCGCCATTTCGTCCGCGGAGAGAGAAAGCCCGGCAGCGCCGAGATTTTCCTTCAGGCGTTTCGGGCTGGTTGTCCCCGGAATAGGCAGGATGAAGGGCCCGCTGGCGAGCTCCCAGGCGAGAACTATCTGGGCCGGAGTGGCACCGCGGGCTGACGCGATGTCTTGGAGGAGATCCAGAACGGGCTGATTGTGATCCATGGCCTCAGGCTTAAAGCGGTTCATAAAGCCCCTGAAATCGCCTTCCCGGTATGTGTCGGCTTTTGTGAAGCGGCCGCTCAGGAAGCCGTTGCCAAGCGGGCTGTAGGCCACGAAAGCCATGCCGAGCTGACGGCACAGGCCGAAAACGCGTTTTTCCGGCTCACGCCAGATCATACTGTACTGGTTCTCGACGGCCGCGACGGGGCAGACAGCGTGAGCGCGCAGGAGATAATCCTCCGGAGCGTTGGAAAGGCCCCATTCGGTGATTTTTCCTTCTTTTTTCAGATCCGCTATGACGCCGGCCACAACTTCAGGCTCCACATGAGGATCCACGCGGTGCTGATAGAGGAGGTCGATGTGATCGGTTCTGAGACGCCTGAGCGATCCTTCAACCTGCGCGCGAATGGATTCGGGACGGCTGTCGGGCAGGTTGACGGGCTTCCCGTTTTCCACATTCTGTCCCGTAATGCCAAACTTCGTGCAGAGGACAGCCCGATCCCGCCTGTCCGCAAAGGCTTCGCCCAGAAGCTCCTCGTTGGCCGTGCCGTAGACAGGCGCCGTGTCAAAGAGGGTGCATCCGAGATCCAGAGCCTCATGCAGAAGGGAAACCATTTCGGAGCGGGGGGCGGGCTTCCCATAGGCGTGATCCATGCCCATGCAGCCAAGCCCGATTTCGGAAGCTGCAATCCGGCCTATAGCGCGGGTTTTCATGACAGAACTCTCCTCAGACGCGGCGTCCCGTCTCATAGGCTTTCTGCATGACAGGGCTGCCCGCGATGGCGCCGGCCTCATACACGCCTTTGCCGTAAATGACGCCGCCTTCCACTGAACCGTCCAGGCACATGGCGAGGCCGCGCAGACACTGGAGCGTGGTGTCCATAACGGTATCCGAATCCTCGGCTGAGGTCATGATGTAGTAGAAAGTCTTGTTTTTTATTGTGCGCCAGCGGGCGACGCAGCGGTCGATGAGCGCTTTCATCTGCGCGTCCACAGAGTAAAAATACACGGGCGAAGCCATGACAATGACATCGGCGGCGTTCATTTTGTCAAGGATTTCCGCCATGTCGTCCTTTATGGCGCACACGCCTCCGTGATCGCGGCAGTGGTAGCAGGCAAGACAGAAAACTATCTTTTTATCGCGCAGGAAGATGGTTTCAACTTTGCTGCCGGCCTCCTCCGCGCCCTGGGCAAACATGCGGCAGAGCGCCGCGGAGTTGCCCTTTTTGCGGGGGCTTCCCGCGAGAATAAGCACGTTTTTCATATCTTCTTTCCTTTCTGCGGCCCAGGGGCCGCGTTTTGCTTCAAAGCCCGCCATGAGCGGCGGTGTCCCGTCTCAGCCGGCGTCGGTCCTGACGCTGAGATCCTGCCAGGCCCGGATTTCCGCGAGGCGGGCGTTCATCTGCTCCGTCACATAGCGCACGGCAGCTGAGCCGAGCGGCAGGCGGAAAGGGCTCTTTTCTCCTTCGACAGCCTCAATAATCACGCGGCCAGCCTTCATGACATCTCCCCATTTGCCGAGGGGCGTGTCCCCGCTCAGATCCGTCACCCGTATCTTGCGGCTTCCGGCCGTGTCCCTGTAGTCGCTGATATTGCCGGCGCTGATATTGATGGAACGGTCGAAGAAGTCTGTCCGGAAAGGACCGGGCTCGGCCACAATCACGCGGATGCCCAGGGGATTCACTTCCTTCCTCAGGCCGTCGGCCATGGCCTCCACGGCGCATTTTGTGGCTCCGTAGAAGGCGGATCCCGGCGACGTTCCCGCCGCCGCGATGGAGGAGAAGCACACGATGGCGCCATTTCTCACGGCACGCATGGAAGGCAGCACTTTCCGGATCATGCGCACCGTACCGAAGAAATTCGTTTCGAACTGCCGGTGTATCTCGTCCATGGAGCATTCTTCCACGGCGCCGCGCAGGCAGTAGCCCGCCACACTGGCAAGCACGTCCACGCGGCCGAACCGGGCGAGCGCGGCCTTCACGGCGGCCTCCGCCTGCGCGTCATCGCTGACATCGAGAGGCAGGGCCAGAGCGGTCCCGGGATAGCGGTCTGTAAAATGACGCAGCGTTTCGGGCCTGCGGGCCGTGACAACGGCCTGATCCCCGTGTTCAAGAACCGCTTCAGCGAGTCCCTTTCCAAGACCGGACGAACAGCCGGTAATAAGCCATGTCTTCATAGAGCTATCTTGTCCTGGCGGATGCCCCCTGAACGGAACTCCCGCGCATACGGAAATACCCCTGGGAAGGCGCGGTCAAAAGAGGAATTCCTGCCGCTTCTTTGCCTGATCCGCTCACTGTCCGTATCCGCCCGGTCCGTTTCCCACATAAAGCCTGCGCACGGTCCGGATCCGTTCCGGCTCTCCTCCTGAAGTTCCGCTTCCGCCGGAGGCGCCGGCCTGCGTTGGTACCCGGAGTATGGCGCGGCATCCATTCCTTCAAGCGATCGCTGAGAGGTGCCTGCGGACACCTGCCTGACGCGGGGCATACCAGCGGCACGCAGAGAGGCGCGGGAAACGCTGCTCCCAGCCGTCTTAAGAATGATTCCTTCCGGTTTTTTTGGGAAAAAACAGAAAAATTAATCCCCCGGATGAAGCGGATATTCTGAGAGTGTGCTTTATCTGAAGCCAGCACCATGAACTCTTCAGCCGGAAAGAGCGTCTGAGTCCCGGAAGGTGAATTCAGAACCGCTTTTTCTGAAAACGGGGGCCTGAGGGACTGCCTCCGCGGCTCTCTGAATGCCGCCGGAACATGCCGGTCCGCGTGAACAGAAACGCGCAGGCGCCGCGGATTTCAGCGGGCCGGCATGGCGGAACGTCCCGGGCGTCAGCGGTCTGGATGTTACTGCGCGGAAAAGCCCATGGCCGGAACTCCGTACGCGTCCTGATGCCCTAAGTGAAAAACCGGAAACCTCTCTGCGTCATACCAGGGAAAAGGAGATGAACCCATGAAAAAAACCTGCTTTTTCATTCTGCCGGCACTTGTCCTGTTTCTTTGTTCCAGCGCGTTCGCGCACAGCGCGAAAGAGCTTCCCACACTTGATCAGGATAATCCTCTGTCCGCCGTCTGCACGGGCAGCGGGGTAAGCCTCCGGGCCCAGCCCTCATCCGGCGGGGAAAAAATCGCCACTCTCGATAAAGACGAAGAGCTCTGCCTTATCGGCAGACAGGAAACAAAAGAGGAATATCCGTGGATCTTTGTTATCTCACAGGCAGGATTCAGGGGCTGGGTGTACGGCAGGTTTGTTTCGTTCAGTGACGCCGCGCTGACGGAGAGCGGGCGGTTCAGGGCCAGGTTCGACAGCAGTCTGTGTTTAAATCACCTGGACGCGTTTACGCGCATTGCGGGCATTCAAGATAAAAAGGCTGAAAAGAGCGGGGTGGGGGAAAACGATCCCGACGCTCCCCATTATGCGGATACAAAGCTGGTATATCCCGAAGGATTTACCCTGTATCTGATGGATGAGGGGATTCTTCTCACCGTTTCCCTCGACAAAAAAGGATATAAAGCGGCCGGTCTCCAGGCTGGAGACGCCATTGACAGTGAAACCCTCCAGAAGTTCAACGCCAATATGACTTCCATGGGATGGTCCTCCATGCAGGCCGTGGACAGCGGGACATATAAATGGGTCCTGGAAGCTATGGTCGACACAGCGAAGAGGCCGGTTAAGCATTTTTCCATCACGGCTGAAGACGGGAAAATCAGGCGCATCACCTGGGGAAACTACGTCATCGATTAACGGGGGGTACCCCAGGGGATGCCCCCCCGCACAACGGTACGGGATCTGAGCCGGTTATGGCTGCTCTGCCAGAAGCTCCGTGAAAAAACATGGGGCCAGGGAAATTTCCGCCTGATGCCCCTTCTTCAAACACTTCAGGGCCGCAGCCGGACCAGCAAAGGTCTTAAAAACATTCACACGGCCCGGTATTTCGTGAGCGCGTGCCCCGCTTTCCGCTGGGACACGCGCTCACTTTTTTGTGCTCCCCGCGGCATCCCCGGATGGAGCAGGGCACACGCCATAAGGAGTGAACCCGCTCCGGCCCGGATACAATCGCCGCAGTACACCGTCCTTCTCTGTCCTGCGTCGGGACAGAACGTACGCTGCCTTCAGGTATGAGCCGCCTGACAAAAAAACGCTGCCCGTTCCGAACAAATCTGGCGCGTCCCAATGCTAGGAGCGCAGGATGACGGTGGGGATAATTCACTCCGTGGCTCCGTAAACCAGTCTGAAGCAGAGGGCTCCCCGGCTTCAGACTGTCCCTTTTCTCCCGGCGCTGACAGGAAAAAGAAAAGAGCGCCGGACTTCAGTCAGGCGCTCTGTGGCGGATTGCTTATCCGCCGGCTGTTTCCGCCTTCTGTGGGGAAGGCGGAAACATATCCGGCGAAGGAAGGAGGGTTAACGCTGGGAAACCTTTACATTGCTGTCGAAGCCGGTCAGATCGGCGTCCTTGAACTCACCCCTGCCGACGCTGAACTGCTTCAGGGCGGGAAGCTTCTTAAAGGCATCAAGGCTGGTGAGACCGTCAACCTTCTGGAGGGTCACGGTGGACAGGGCGCCAAGGCCGCTGACAGCCTCAAAATGACTGACTTTGCAGTCACTCACGCGCAGATTCTTCAGGCTGGTGAGCTTTGAGAGGAAAGAAAGGTCAAAGGGCTCACTGCCATTTTTATTAAGTTTGTAACAGTTCAGCTGGGTCAGGGCGGTCAGGCTTCCCATGCCGGAAGTCTTCACGCCATCAAAGGAGGAGAGTTCCAGTTCCTTAATCCCCCTGAGGCTGCCCATGAAGCTCAGGTCCACGGGGCCCTGCTTTTCGTTGACGCCGTTCAGAATCAGTTTTTCAAGACCGGTCAGACTGCCAAGGGCCTCAAAGCCGCTCACGTCCTTCACGCTCCACAGCTTAAGCCACTTCAGGCTGGTGGCGCCGGCCAGGGTCTTCAGATTCACAGGAACCTTCATGCTCCAGATCTGGAAATTTTCCACCTTGCTCCTGGCCAGGGGAGAGTAGTCAGTCACATACTCAGCGAACACATCGAACTTTTTCAGGTTGGGCAGGCCGGCAACCCAGGAAATATTATCGAGCCTGGTGAGGCCGCCTTTGAGTTCCTTTACCTGGGTCAGTTTGCCGAGTGTGTTGAAGTCTGCGTCCTTAACGGCGTAGTACATGAAGCTCTCAAGCTTCGGGCATCCGGCCAGGGCGCTGAAGTCCTTCACCTGGGATCCGTAGAAGCTCAGCGATTTGAGGTTCTGAAGCTTGGTCAGCGCGCTGAGGTCGCTCATCGTGCAGTACGTGAGCTCCAGGCTGGTCAGGCCGGGAAGAGCGGTGATGGGGGAGAGATCCGCGAAAACACCGTGGCTGATACGGGCCGAGCGCAGACCGGGCAGGGAGGGAAGCCCCTCCATGGAGGTCAGCGAGGGGCCGCCGGAAACGGCCAGGCTGTTAATTTTCGTCAGGCCGCTCATCCACTTCAGGTCCGGTCCCATGGCGTCGCTGGCAACCTGGAGCTTTGTCAGGCCGGTCAGGCCGGACAGCGGGCTGAAGTCCTTCACTTTTTCAGCGCTGAGCGTGAACACAGTCAGTTTTTTGAGTCCGGCGACAGGCGCGATGGACGTCAGCTCTTCGCTGTTTTCAATGTTCAGTGTGCGGAGTTCAGGAACAGCGGCACAGACTTTCTGCAGATCCCCGTCCTTAACGTTGTTCAGGGTGAGGGCCAGCTTTGTCATGTCCGCGCCCTTCAGAGCCTGCACGGCGGCGTCATCGGCACCTTCGTTAATGGTAAACTTATTGCCTGACTGCTTGAACGAAGGGGCCGCGTAGGCTGAGCCGGAGAAGATTCCCAGCGCGATGAGGGCTGCGAGAAGTGATTTTCCTTTCATTGCAGATGCTCCTTTGTGTGAGTCAATGGAAAGGCCGGTAACGCATGAAACGCATGCGGCTGTGAACAGATATCTCCCCTCCTTTCCGGACTGCCGCCGGAACGTCGGAGATTTTCCGCCATCGCATCAGAAATCAGGCCTCCACGAACACCAGACCGGACTGAAAGACTCCCCTGACCGTGGAAAAACCGGGCACGGGACAGCCGCTGTCGAAACCGGATTCATTCTCTGCCGATACGCCGGAGGAGATACGGCAGACGACACGGTGACGTCTTTTGCCTTTCTTCTACCTTAAAGGAAGCGCCGCTTCTTCATCCTTCTGATGAATTACCGTAAATACGGCTGCTGAAAAACAAATTTCATCTGCGCGATGAGAGTATTTTGCGGGAAAAAATCCCCCCGGCATGGACCGGGGCGGCCCGGAGAGGGAAGCGGCATCGCGCAGAAACACGGGAAGGGCATGGAACAGTGCCCGGGATAAGCGCGTCACCGGAGGACAGGACGATGGTTTCTCAAAAAAACTGGCACCGCGGCCGAAACAGCTCCGGGGAGGCGTATTCCGCCACGCGGGGTGCGCTGGCAGAATGTGCGCTTTCTGTTCTGCCCCCGCCAGTGTCAGCCGCGAATCCCCCGGGGGCGCGTGATGTAAGAAGCCTCCTCAGGGGCAAAAAAAAATAGCCCCAGGCACGTAAGCGCAGGGGTCTTACAAAAAAGCCTCTGCGGCTTTTTTGATGCTGCCCGGACTTTATCTGCCTCAGCGGCAGCCATCAACTCTTTTCCGCAGGAAACCGAATCCCTGAAAATAATCCGGCTCTTCCGAAACGCCTCCGGGTGCTTCTACAGCAGGCCATGAACGGAGTTTTCCTGTCCGTGGCCGGCGGAAGAGCTGGAAAAGAGCTTCCGACACTCTTCCGAGTGGGCCTCTGATGACGCTGCGCACCCCCCTGGCTTCTGGCTTACGCGGAGGGCTGACGGAGAATTTTCGCCGGCACGCCGCCCACCACGGCGCCTTCGGGGACATCCTTCGTCACCACGGCTCCGGCGGCCACGGTGGCGCCGTCCCCGATCGTCACGCCGGGAAGAAGGATACTGCCGGATCCTATCCAGACGTTTCTGCCCACGCGCACGGGAGCGATGTGGTGATCCATGCGCTCTTCCGGGCGGAGCCCGTGATTTATGGTAGCAATGACCACGCGGTGGCCGATGAGGGTGCCGTCGCCGATACTGATGCCGCCCTGATCCTGAAAACAGCAGCAGGCGTTGATGAAGACATTTCTGCCGATGCGGATGTTTTTGCCGAAGTCCGTGTAGAAGGGCAGAAACATTCTGAAGCTTTCATCAATGTTCCGCCCCGTGATGCGGCACATGTATTCACGGATTTCTTCCATGTCATGCACGCCCGTATTGAGCTCCTGGGTGAGCCTCTGCGTCTCCAGCGACCATCTGTGCATGCAGTCGTAGGCTTCCGTACCTGCGGTAAGTGTTTTTCTCTCACTGAGATATTCAAGCAGTTCTTCAAGTTCCATATTTTCCTCCAGGAAGGCGCCGGAGCGCCGTTCATGCCGCTCCCAGGGGATTATCCGGAGGAAGCTGACGCTCCTCCTGTGTAAAGGTATAGGCAAAAAAGAGCCAATACTTATTGTTCATGCCTTTTTATGCTTTTCAGGCATGGCATGGATGATGAGAGCACCCAGCAGGAAGGGGGAGGTAACCTCTCTAAAACCGGCAGTCCCTGCAATCAATCGCGGCCATACCGCCGCCCGGCCGGGCGGGAGACGCGTTACGGCCGTCTTATTTTCTGTCAGCGGGGACGCTGCAGTCCCGGCGGTCCCGGGGCAGTCCGGATGCTCCCGTACTGCCGGTATTCTTCCCTCCGGCGCTCACAATTCTGCGAAAACTCCGCGCTGCAGCCCAGAGCCCGGAGGAGGGCGGCACAGCTCAGAAGATCAGGCTCTCTCCATCCGCCGGGATAAGCACGCGCCGCGCGAGCCCCAGTTCCTTCAGGGCGGCGCGCAGGGTTTTGCGGGTCAGCCCGGCCTGCACGATGGCGTCCATGTGCGTGATGACGATGGCGGCGTCCGGGCAGGCCCGGCATACCTCAGCCACATCGGCGGCATCCATATTGAGGCGTCCTTCCGTTATGAGGCTGGCGGCGCAGGCGCTGAGCACGATGACGCCAGGCTGATAGGCACTGAGCGTTTCGGCAACGCCTTCGTACCAGATGGTGTCACCGGCGAGATACAGCGTCTTTTCTCCGGGGTATTCGAAAATGACACCGCAGGTGGGACCGCAGGGCACAATGGTACCGCTGCGCGCCGGCGCTCTGCTCACATGAATGCGGCGGTAACAGGACGTGGACGAGAGCATGCGCACGTGCACAAAGCCTGAACGCCTGAAGGCGCGTACGTCTTCCCTGTTCTGCACGTACATGACAAGCTTTCTGTCCAGCTGGCCGCCGGGGCGCCCGTCCGCGTCCATATCAATGTGCGTGGGATGGATGTGCGTCACGACGCAGGCGTCCACGCCCGCGAGGATTCTGTCCGCGGGGAAGGGCAGGGGGCAGAGCGGGGCATCGCCGCTTCCGGCCGCTGTATGCCGTGACAGAAAATGCGAGGCCGTGTAGGGGCTTGGCTCCCCCTCGGGCGCGAGCCAGGGATCCACTAGAAAGGTTCTGCCGCCGTACGTGACGCGCATTGTGGCGTTGCGAATCTGCTGGATAATCATGTCCTTCCCGTCTTCCCGGTAATACCGTACCTGATTCATCTTTATATCATAGCTGATAGAAACTTCATTATCCAGTCCCGGCTGTGAGTATTTTACCCTCCCTGCCGCTAAGGAAAGCAGTTTCCCGGACTGCAGAATATGCGTCGGGGCGGCATGCCGGCCGAAGGAAGGGCAGCCCGTATCCCTGAAAGATACCGTGTGAACAAAATCAAAAAAATATTATTTTCACTGATAAATCTATTTTTCGATATTGCTACAAATATAAAAATCGTGTAACTAACAATCCGTTACTACTACGGGACGTCCCGGTGCCGGCCAGCTGCTCATACCCGCCCGCACGCGTACCCATGCCCCGGTAATCACGTAAGGAGTTGAGTATATGAAAAAAATGCTGTTCACGGCTCTGGCCATGAGTCTTTTCTTCGCTGTTCCCGCCCATGCCCACTTCGGCATGGTTCTCCCTGACAAGAACGTGGCCATGGAGAAGAAGGACGCCAACATCAGCGTCCAGTTCATCTTCACGCACCCCTTTGAAGGCAAGGCCATGGATCTCGATGTTGAGAAAGCCCAGGTCTTCAATGACGGCAAGGCCACGGATATCACCTCCACGCTGAAGCCCGAAACCTACAAGGGCAGGAAGGCCTTCAAGACCTCCTACAAACTCGCCAAACCCGGTGTGTACACCATAGCCATGACTCCGAAGCCCTACTGGGAACCCGCCGAAGACAAGTTCATCATTCATTACACCAAGACCGTCGTAGCCGCCTTCGGTGAAGAGGAAGGCTGGGATCAGCCTGTGGGCCTGCCCGTTGAAATCGTTCCGCTTTCCCGTCCCTTCGGCCTCTATGCCGGCAACACCTTCCGCGGCAAAGTGCTCGTTGACGGCAAGCCCGGCGCCAATCTCGACGTTGAAGTCGAATACCTGAACGGCTCCGCCGGCACCTTTACCGCCCCCAGCGACTATTCCGTGACTCAGGTCGTGAAAACCGACGAAAACGGCATCTTCACTTACAGCACCCCCTGCGCCGGCTGGTTCGGCTTCGCCGCCCTCACTGACGGTCCCAGCAAGATCGCCTTTGAAGGCAAGGACCGCGACGTTGAACTCGGCGGCGTCTTCTGGGCAAAGTTCGACAGGATGCAGCCTGCCAAGTAAGGTAGTCTGAAAAAATTCCTTCCCATACCCCCGACGGATCCTTCCGGAGGGGGCTTTTTTCTGCCATCCGCACAGGTTCACAGAGCAAAAAAATATTTTTTCCATCTGCGTGCAAAAAACTCCGCTCTATTATTGCTATTTTTACTATAATTGTGTTACGAATACATCAGCCGTGAAACAGGGGTTCATTCTGCGGGAAATGCCCTGGCCTTTATTCCCGAAAGGCGCATTTCTTTTTTCTCCCGTGTTCTGCCTCCCCCATACGGCAGAATGATTCAATTATCCCTCCTGATCCCCCCTGCCGGATGTGCCTCTCCCGCAGGGGGGATACTTTTTACCCCTCCCGCCAAAAACCTCCGCAAAACCGCATAAAGCATTTTCCCGTATTGCTATCTTTATAAATTACGTGTTACCAATACAAACCGTCAGGCCATCCCCGCGTCCCGAGGGAATGGCCGGGCTGACGGGAAGTTCAGTCAGAGCCTGGACTTCCCTGACTTCCCGCCCCTTTTCCCGGGCGTTTCCGGAAGGGGTTTTTCATCCGATATTCCCTGTCACCAGGGATCTGCCCAACGGCAGTCTGTCCATACGGAAACGGGATCATCGCTTTCCGCGCGAAGCGGGAGGGGAAAAGCCGCGGCGTACTGCCCCGTCTCCTCCGGGGGCGCGCCCCCATACGGGAAGGGAGTTTTTATTCCATGCATATTGCTGAAGGTGTTCTTTCCGCACCCATTCTCTTCGCAGGCGGCGCTGCCTGCGCGGCCGGGCTCGCCGTGGGCCTCAAACGCCTGCCCACGGACAGGCTCGCCACAGTGGCCATCTTCTCAGCCACGTTCTTCATCGCCTCGCTTATCCATGTCCCCGTAGGCCCGTCGAGCGTTCATCTGCTCTTAAACGGCCTCATAGGGCTCATCCTCGGGTGGGCGGCTTTCCCGGCCATTTTCATCGGCCTGCTTCTGCAGGCGATTCTTTTCCAGTTCGGCGGCCTCACCGTGCTCGGCTGCAATACCGTGAACATGGCCCTTCCGGCCGTTCTTTTCGGCATGGCAGCCAGACCTTTCCTCACAAAGGGGAAAGCCATACAGCTCACCGCTGGTTTCCTCTGCGGCGTTCTGTCTGTCTTTGGCGCGGCGCTCCTCACCGCCCTCTGCATGTTCTTCACGGACGAGGGCTTCCTGACTGCGGCCAAACTGCTCTTCATTTCGGAAATCCCGATTTCCGTTGTTGAGGGACTTGTCACCATGCTCACGGCCGCTTTTCTCATGAAAGTCGATCCCGGACTTCTGCTTGGCCGCTCCGGGAAGTAGGCAAACGCGCTCCGCCCCGAACCTCAGAAATCCGATGAAAAGGTACAGCCTTATGAAAAACAGGAAACACATTCTCTTTCAGGCAGTCTTCCCTGTCTGCCTGGCCGTCATCCTCTGCACCTCGCAGAGTTTCGCCCACCGCATCAATATCTTCGCCCTCGTGGAAGCCGACCAGATCCGCGTGGAGTGCAAGTTCTCCAAAAAATCTCCCGCCCAGAACTCCCCGGTCACTATCCTGGACAAGGCTTCCGGAAAACAGCTCGCCCTGAAGAACACCGATGAGCAGGGCATAGCGCTTTTCCCGGTTACCGCGGAAATGAAGTCCGCGCCTCAGGGACTGATCGCGCACATCAATGCCGGCGAAGGTCATGAAAACGACTTTGAGATTGAAAAATCCGAGCTCGATGGAGCCTCCGCTTCTTCCGGAACGGAAACGGCTCCCGCTCCGGCCGCTGCTGCGGCTTCCCCCTCTGAGCCGTCTACGCCGGCGGCTCCTTCCGTCTCCGCTGCTTCCTCTGTTCAGATTCCCGCTGACAGCGTGGCCGCCATGTCCCGGCAGGATCTCGAGAAGCTCATCAGCACCGCTGTGGACAGACGCGTGACGCCCCTGCGCGTCATGATCGCCTCCCAGGTTGAAAAAGGCCCCGGCATAACGGAAATTCTCGGCGGCATCGGCTGGATCCTCGGCATCTTCGGAACAGCGGCCCTCTGCCTCAGCCGCAGAAAGAAGCAGTAGAGGCTAAAAGCCGTCCCTGGCATTTCCGCCCTCAGGGGACACTGACCGCATTCCTTCCCTTCACAGGAAGTGCCTGAACCCCGGACAGATAATCTGTCCGGGGTTTTTTCGTCTCATAACGGATCCTGTCCCGGCCTGAAGATAACGGGCAGAGATACACGGGAAAGCCGGATACGGTCATCAGCGGTCCGGGAGAATCCGAGAGAGAAGGGGACCCCGCCGTATCACGAGAAGGCGGAAATCTGCAACCGGCCTCCGGCCCGGCCGCATCACGTATCCGGCAGACGGGAACGGCGGCAGGAATTTTTTCAGTCAGGATACAATGAAATATTTGCGGCTGGCTGTAACGCGATGCCGGGCACACAATACGTGATGGAAGACAGGCGATCGCAGCAGCGTCAGTCCCCCCGACAGGAAGAGGGGTGCTCTCAGGCGCGCAGAATAGAGCCTGTTCCTGGCCCGCGGCCAACAGAATCCTGACACGCCGGCGCTGTCAATGTGTTCAGCAAGCCGCAGCTCCATGCGGTCCTGCAGCGCACGAACAGCCCCTAATGACAGCCCCAAAGCTCCAGATGAAGATCGTCATTTCCCCAGAAACTGCGCATCACAGGCGCGCTGCGGGCAGCGCCATAAAACCAATCTGCATTTCCCCGACACATCCGAAGAAAGAGGCAGGGCGTGCATATTCTCAGCGCGAGCCGTTTCCTGAAAAATCCCGGAGACGCGGCCTGATCTGATTCAGATAGGGGGGCTGCGCAGGAAGAAGACAGGTTCCGGGAGCGCAGGGAAGAGGCTGTCTCGTAAGAGACAGGAACTGCAAAGATATGTACTAGATACAACCATATGTCTGATTTTTTTGAACATAAAACGTCTTCTCATCCCAGATGCGTTTTTTGCCAGAACGAAGAGATTTTCAAAATTTTTTATCCACCGTCAATTTTTTTATTCACAGCATTGAATTTTTTAGAACAGAACACTATAAATTCCTGTACATGAAAAAATCGGACAAGTGTGTTTGATTTGATATATTGACGATCTTGAAGAGGAGAGAAGTCATGCGCACTGGCAGGAAAAACAGAAGAAAGAACAGGAAGAGCAGGAGCTATATTGTCCCGATATGCCTTGCTCTGTCCGGAACACTCATGGCAGGGACGGCAACGGCGGATCCGGATATTATGTGTGGGGGCGTAATCAAAAACGAATACAAAACACCACTACAGGCCAAGAATGGGCTTCAGTGGGTCAAAGTTGATGGCGACACTGTGACGCTGCATAACATAGGCATTAATAACGGCGGCTGGGATAGCAACCCCAATTCCGGCATACCGGATTATTATTACTTTACAGGCGTTGATGCCAGTGAGAAAAGCATAATTATAGATTGGCAGGACGATTCAAACCCGGGATATATCCTCCCTCTTAGCCCCGTACGAAGCAATTTGGAGGGGAATTCACCTGGCGCGGTTTCAATTAAAGCGAAAGATCTCACAATTTCAGCTAATTTCGTTTCAACGTCAACTAATTCAGAGCAGAGGCGATATAATAATAAAGGACTTGTGGTCGAACAAAAGGGGGTCGTCACAGTAGACGTTTCGGGAAAAATTAACCTGGAAACTGGTGAGTTTCCCTTGTACGCAGCTTCCGGCACAATTAAAATTATCAACTTCACAAATCTCGTCGCTAAGGACACCGGGCTTCAGAAAGAGGCAGGAGATGTGATCAGAAACGTAGGAGAATCCTCTACCTGGATAGAGGGCACCGCGGACAGTACGATCACTTTGGTTTCTGCGAAAACCAACCGTGATGATGGTAGGACGTTACCTGTCGTGCAGGACGCAAGCAGCCAGGGGATAACCATCAGGGGCGGCACCATCAGCATCACACGTGAGGCCGAAGAGTCTCATTCTCTTGTCTTTACAGGCTATTACATGGAGGAAGGGCATATCGATATTGAAGGCGGTCATGCCGTCATCATCGGCAGCCCTGATCACGAAAACGAATTCGCCGTCCAGGGGTTTTCACAGGGTAATGGGTTCTCAACCATAGACATCAATACAAACTCGAAAGGAACGGTTACTATCAATGGCAGGGCAACCGCGGAAAGCGCAGAGGTGAATATACACTACGCCGGAGATGGTTCCCTGCAGAACGGCGACGTCCTGGCCGCCAAAAGCCACCCTAATTCAGAGGACCGTTTTACCGTGGGCGATGGTGGGACGCCGGGAACAAAGACCGGTGTCATGAACCTCGTCTTTTCCGGGGCAGGCGCCGGAATGAAAGGTAACATGACGGCAGAAGAAGGCAGCAGCATCACGGCTGACTTTTCGGGCGACAACGCGTTTTTCAATGGCGATATTACAGCCAGAAAGGGCGAGCGCTTCACTGAAGGGGAAAAGAGCAGCGTCACGGTGAACGCTTCCGGAAACGCGAAACTTACAGGCAACGTCAGCGTTGAGGACGGAGGCGTATCCAATGTCAATCTCAGCGGAGAAAGCCTCTGGACCGGCAAATCAGCCCTGTCCGGAACGGAAGCGGCCTCAAATGTTTCCGTAAACGATAACTCCACCTGGAAAGTGACAGCGGACAGCGCTGTCTCCACGCTGAAGCTCTCCGGCGGCACGGTCGATCTGGAAGGCGGCGCCCATCAGATAAAGATCGGGCACCTTTCCGCAGACGGAACCCCGGGCACCTTCCGCATGGATATGACGTACCACGACAACCAGCTCTCCACGTATGAAAACGCGAAGGACAGCGATTTCCTGTATGTGGGAGGAGGCGAGGGACAGACGTTCCGGGTTGAAGCAGCAGACAACTCCAGTCTCAACAGCATGAAAGATGGCGACAAACTGTATTTCGCCAGAACCGCCAGCGGCGCCGCCGAGTTTGACGTCGATCATAAAGTGCTGATCCGCAACCCGGATAAGATTTACAACAAGGTGTTCCGCGTAAAGACGGAAGCAGTCACTTCCGAAGCCGCGGCCGATGACAACACGAACACAGCAGCTTCCTCCGGATCCGTGACCGGTGACAGCGCGGACACCGCCGCTCCTGCAAAAGCCGCGGCCGGCGCCAGAGCGAAGATTGCTACTGCCTCTATGGCCGCCGCCAGTGCCGGAGAGAACACAGCCGCTTCTTCTGAGGCCGGAACCAGCGGCAGTGAAAACACAACAGCCTCCTCAGAAAACAATGAGGACGCCTGGTATCTGACGCCTGAAACCACGGCCGTTGACAACCCTCTCAACCCCAGCGACAACGCCTTCATCCCGAACGCCAACGCCTATGTCCCCGGATCGGCGCATAACGCCGCCGCATCCATCTGGCGTGACAATGACACGCTGCTGAAGCGTCTCGGCGAACTGCGCTGGAGCAAAAACAACGACGGCGCCTGGGGCAGAGTCATCAACAGAAGGCTCGCCAGAAGCGGAACTCAGGCCTTCGACGTCAGCATGAACACGCTTCAGCTCGGCTACGACAGAAGGATCCCACTCTCCTTCGGTGATATTTTCGTCGGCGGCGCCATTGAGCACAGCCGGGGCACCGAAAAGTACGATGACGGCGACGGCAGCGTGTATATGACGGACGGCGCGCTCTACGGCACGTTCAAAGGCAGAAGCGGCGACTACGTCGATGTCGTCACCAAAGCCGGCAAGCTGTTCACGCATTACTCCTCGGACTTCGGAGACGGCGGCGATTTCGAGAACTGGGGCTTCAGCGCCAGCGCCGAGTACGGGCACAAATTCGACCTGGGCTGGTCCTGGTCCGTGGAACCGCAGGCGCAGATCAGGTACAGCTACCTCTGGGGTGATGACTACACCTCGGACAACGGAGCGAAAATCTACCAGGACGACATGGACAGCCTCGTGGGCCGTCTCGGTCTTCTGGTGGCCAAGGAATTCGGGACGGGCACGGAAAATCCGGTCCGGGTTTACGCCAAGGGTTCCGTCCTGCATGAGTTCCTGGGCGACAGGGACGAAACGCTCTACCAGGATGTCGCGATGCATGACAGCACGGACCTCGCGGGTACGTGGTACAGCGCTGGCGTCGGCGCCAATGTCGGCCTCTCTGAGAACTGCTCCCTCTACGTTGACGCGGAGGAAGACTTCGGGACGGACATCAAAGTCCAGTACCGCATCCAGGGCGGTTTCCGCTTTGAGTTCTAGCTGAACCGGCGCTTTCCCTTATTTAACCAGAAACGGAAAACCGCCGCGGCGCAAAGAACAGCGCGCCGCGGCGGTTTTTGTTTTCTCTCCGAAAGCAGCCCCGCCCTGAAATATCCTCTGCCGGGCGCTTCAGAATCTTCAGTCATTCGCGTTCAGGTCATCCTGATTCTCGATCTTATGCCGCTTTTCCTCCGGTTGCGCCATTTTGTGAAAATACATGACAGTGGGAACGTTTTATATTGTGGACGAAAGGGAGCCTCATCTCTTTCCGGCCGGCGGAAAAGCCGCGCGGCGCCTTTCCCCCGGCAGCGGGAGGACATCCGGGGGAGACACCCCGGATAAAAACGTACGAAAAAAGCCTGGCGGCCGGCAGGTCGCCGGAACCGTCAGGCTCTGATTCATGGGGAAACGCGGCAGAGGCGGGGTATCTGCCGTTTACGAATGGGAAGCCCGCTCCTTCACGAAGACCCTGCACAGCCATCTGCCGGAGGTATCGCAGGCCAGCCCCAGCAGGAGCCCTGCCAGAATGGAGGGGATAACCATCGGGTCGCCTCCGGCCGCGAAGCTGGAGAAGGAGCCGATGAAGGCTCCGGGGACAAAGGCGAGCAGACGGTACTTTCCCCCTGCGCACATCAGAAAGGTAATGACGCACGTTGAGGCCAGGCCGATCGTCTCATCCGGGAAGTACTTCCCGAGATACAGGCAGCCAAAGGCGTACAGCATACCGCTGGCAACGCAGGCGAGGAGCACCGGAAGGCCGCGCAGGCCTTTCTTCGGCGCGGCGAAGTACGCGGTGCAGCCCGCGAATCCGCCCCAGCCCAGCAGACCGGTGTGATTGGCGAAAAACATCCAGATCGTGCAGAGCAGGGCGGTTGCCAGGGCTCCAAGCAGGACTTCGGCAGTGCGGTTCATCAGATCTCCTTTGCCTCGGGCCTGCCGATACGGTTGGGCTTCATGACCACTTCGCCCTTGGTGATGGCTCCTGTCGGACAGACGAGGGAACACAGAAGGCAGCCGACGCATTTTTCAGTGTCAAAGTCAGGCCGGCGCTCCGTCTCATTCCACCTGATGGCCTGATGGGCGCCGTCAAAGCACGAAATATAACAGCGTCCGCAGCCGATGCAAGCCTCAGCCTTCAGCGCGGGATGGACGATATAGTCGCGATCCAGTTCCTCGGCCGGAACGATGTTTTTATTGGCGAGCCCCACGAGATCAGAGAGGTGCTCCACACCATGGTCTTCCAGGTAGTGCATGAGCCCGTTCTTCATATCCTCGACGATGCGGTAGCCGTACTGCATGACAGCGGTCGTCACCTGCAGTGTCGAGGCTCCGAGCAGAATGAATTCCAGAGCGTCCTCCCAGGTCTCGATACCGCCGATGCCGGAAATGGGCAGTCCGGGAATGCCCTCGCGCAGCTGCTGGATAAAGCGCAGCGCAATGGGTTTGACGGCCTTGCCGGAGTATCCCGAAACAGACGACTTGCCGTTAATGACGGGAAGGCCGATGGCGCGGTCCAGATCGAGATCCGTGATCGACTTGATTGTATTGATGGCGGCGATGCCGTCCGCTCCGCCTTCCATACAGGCTTTCGCGACAGGCACCATATCCGTGATATTGGGCGTCATCTTGACGAGCACGGGCAGTTTCGTGCCCTTTTTCACGGCCGCGCAGTACTTCCGGCAGAGATCGGGATTGGTGCCGACGTCGGATCCCATGGCGTGCGAGGTCATCTGCGGGCAGGAGAGGTTCATTTCGATCATGTCGGCGCCGGCCTCGGTCACGAGACGGGCGAGCTCGGTCCAGTCTTCTGCGTCCGGCCCCATGATGGACGCGATCAGCACCTTGCCGGGATACGCTTTCTTCAGCTTCGCGAGATCATCGAGATTCTGCTCCAGGGGATGCTCCGCTATCTGCTCCATGTTCTTGAAGCCGACAAACGGCGTTCCTTCCTTGGTGAGTTCGGCAAAACGCGGCGACACCTCGTCAATGAGGAAACTTTTTGGTCCTATGGTCTTGAAGACAATGCCGCCCCAGCCCGCGTCGTAGGCCTTGCTGCACATCTCGTAACAGTTGCCCACGGGAGAAGAGGAAAGACAGAAGGGGTTCCCGAAATGCACCCCGAGAAAATCGATGGAAAGGTCTCTGCTGATCATTACCTGTTCCTCCCTTCAAGGCTTTCATGAATAACGCGGGCTGCTTCCTTGCCCCGCTTCACGGCCCAGACAACAGTCTTGTCGCCGGCCACAATATCGCCGGTCAGAAAGACTTTCGGGTCGTCCGTCCGGCAGTCGGGGAAATCCTTCTGTCCGGGTTTCAGCTCAGGGACGAGGCCGCTCAGATCAGGGAGCTGCCCCACGGCGAGAATGACCTTATCAGCCTTCAGACGCAGCTCGCCGTCGATGCGGCGGTGCCTGAAGACAAGGCTGCCGCCTTCGGCGCTCACAGGCACGTAACCGTCAATGATGGTGACGCCAAGTTCCCGCGCTCCTTCGAGCTCCGCCTTTGAGGCCAGGAATTCGGAAAATTCCTCATAGACAACGTCCGTCACATGGGGGACGCCAAGCTTCTTCAGCGTGGTGCTGACGTCCATGGCCACATCGCCGCCGCCAATGACCACCACGTGGTCAGGCGTCTTTCCGCCAAGGCTTCCCGTTTCCTTTACGCGGGCCAGGAAGTCCACGGCCGTTTCCGCGTACGGGTTGTCCTTAAAGAGGGGCAGCGTCTTAGCCGCGCTGTATCCGACAGCCACGAGCACGGCGTCGTATTCCTTCTTCAGGGAATCCATGGTCACACCGGAGTCCCCTCCGACCTTCACACCGCACCTGAAGACGCATCCGAGCTCTTCGAGGGTAAGGATTTCTTCATCCACCACGGAAGCGGGGAGCCGGTATTCCGGGATGCCATAGCGCAGGTATCCGCCGGGCTTTTTCTTTTCGTCGAAAACCGTCACGCTGTATCCTGTCTGAAGAAGCCTGGCTGCCGCCTCAAGTCCCGAGGGACCGCTTCCCACGATGGCCACCCTGCGGCCGTTGGGTTTTCCGGCCCGTAAGACCTTCATGCCAATTTTACGCTGGAAATCCGTTACAAAACGCTGGATGCCGCCGATATCGATGGGCCTGTCTATGCCAGAACGGGTGCATCCCTTCTGACAGTAATGCTCTGTGGGACACACGCGCGCGCAGACAGCGCCAAGGGCGTTGTTTTCGGTTATGGTTTCAGCGGCGCCCTTCAGGTTACGGAAGCGGACGCTCCGGATAAACCGCGCAGGGTCCGTTTCCGCGGGGCAGGCCCTGGAACAGGGCGCGTCATAGCAGAGCAGGCAGCGCTGCGCTTCTTCCATGACGGTACTCATGCTGTACTGGTGAAAAATTTCCTTGTTATACGCAGAACTCATGGATTCTCCTTCCGGACAGATACTGTCCGAACGCTCCGCCGGCTCCTCCCGGCCGCATGCGGCGCGTGTACGCGGCAGACGCCGTGATACGCACGCAGAATGAACAGTCAGCCGGACAAAGCCTCCGCCTCTCCCCGGAACGATCGGGAGGAGACGGTGAAACGCCTTCGGCGGACGGAGCGTGATAACAGCCTTTCCGGGAAAAAAACGGCCTCCGGATGCTGTTTTTTCCCTATATGTAAAAAGGTAAGTTCGCAGAGGCACACCGTCAATGCTGGCATCTTTTTCCCTGCCCCTGCCAGGAACATCACCGGAGAGAAGGGCCCGGACATGGGAAAAGGCCCGTATGCTCTCACGCATGCCGGGCCTTTTCAGAGAGTCAGGATTCCCGCCTGATCAGAAGTCGTACCTGACCTGGAGGTGTCCTGTGACACCCTCACGCTTCTCGCCAAAGTATCCCGTAGTGCCAAACATGAACGAGAAGCCGGAACCGGCTGCGGGCTTAAAGTACACGCCCGCTTCGGCGATGGCCGTGTTCCCTTTCAGATTGCCAGAGGGCACATCATAGCCGTAGATGGTGCCGCGGCTTTTGCTGTCGAACTGGCGTTCCCAGGCGCCGCCCAGGTACCAGCTGAAGGTCTCATCCTTCTTAAAGTTCAGACGGGCGCCCGTGCGCACGCGGCTCGAGTAGATGTCATCGAACTCAAACTTCTGCCCGCAGATCGTGCCGTCGTCTCCCCACAGGTGCCCCCAGAAGTATTTTGCGTACACGTCGGCCGTCACGTTGTCAGTGACATTCCACATATAGCCGAGGCCGCCGTGGGCGGTGAGGTAGGGGGCGCGGCCATCCCAGTCTGCAGTCTGTCCGTCAGACTGAATATCATGGCTCTGCCAGTCACCCATCATGAGACCGTAGCGGATGGAGCCTTCGGCGTAGAGCCCCTTCAGGAGATCCCTGTTCAGGAAGACCTTCGCCAGGGCGCCGGCGCCGTAATAGTAGTCATGCCCCTCGCTGTCTATGGACCGGCTGTCGTCCGGCTCGTACTCTGAGTGGAAACGGCTGAGGCCGGTTTCGAAGAAGACGCCGGCGAGGTAGCCCACGGGACCGATTTTACACTGGCGGGCGACACCGGCCAGCATGTTGCCGTAGCTCATGTCAAAGGTCGTGCCGGCCTTGTATGTGGAGTAGCCTCCACTCACGGCCATGAAGGCTTGGGCGCCGCAGGGCTCGCCCGGCAGGCACTGGCTTGCCTGAAGCGCGCGGTCAATGCCTTCGCCGGACACAAAGTCAGCGCCTTCGTCCATGAGGGCCGCGCTGGCCTGGCGGGAAGACGTGAACTTTTTGGTTTCAGGGTTAACTTTAACTGGCGCGTCCTTCTTCCAGCGGGCGATGAGATCCTGTCCGTTTTTGATGAAGTAATCCACCTCAAACGTCAGGAAGCCCTTCGTGAGCGCCTGGGATTTCGTCATGCCCGCCGACCCGGTGGCGTTGTCCATGGTTCCGTCGTTGGCCACGGTCCCGGAGTAGGGGACGTAGGAGCCGTCGGGACCGATGGTCACGACAGTATTGCCGTTCACATAGAGGTTCGTGCCGGTGTAGCTCGACGAAGCCGTCGGAGTATGAATCAGGACATATTCCTCAGCGATATCACCTTCCTGGTTCCTGAGGTTCCCGATGAATACGTTGGTCATGGACCCCTTTCCGTCACCGATGACGGCGGACCGGGAGAGATCCACGCTGGCCCTGTCCTCTGCCACGTCGTAGAAGTTCAGGTTCTGAAAGTTCTGCAGGCTGGCGGCGTCGATCTGGCCGTATACATTGAAAGTATTGCCGGTGAACACGTCGGAGGACGAACCGCCGCTTCTGCCGCCATAGATGTCCGAGCCTGTGAAGCTGGCGCTGTCGTACAGGTTCACCGTGTTGTCCGTGGCCGTGCCGTCATCGTAGCCGCCGGCTATTTCGGCGTTCACCGTACCGCCCTTAACCGTGATCACGTTGCCCGTGGCGCTCCCGAGTGCCGTGTAGCCGCCAGCGATCTGCCCCTGAACCGTGCCGCCTTTAACGGTAACCTCATTGCCTGTGGCATCTCCGGTTTCTGTGTAACCGCCGTAAATATGATCTTCTATCGTTCCGCCTTCAACGATAACCCGGTTTCCGGAGGCGTCCCCGGACAGGGTGTGGCCGCCTTCCGCTCCCTTACTGATATCTCCTCCGGAAGAAATGACATTGCCTCTGGCATCTCCACTGTCAGTCCAGCCGACGTAGACGGTGCCTTTCACGCTGCCTCCGGAAACAGTGACTTCGTTATCAGTCACATTGCCGGTGCCAGCGTAAATCTGCGCGCCATAAACGCTGCCCTCTACGGAAGCAGAATCGCTGATTGTAACTCTGCTTCCGGTAATATCGCCATTGTTCCTTCTGATATACCCGCCAAAGACGGATCCTTTTACGGCCGCTGCGCCGGACATGGTGACGGCATTCCCGCTGACATTTCCGGAATCGGCGTCATTGGTATAATTAACGAAGGCGCCGCCATACACACTTCCTGCAACGCTGCCATCAGAGATATTAACAGTATTGCTTTCAACACTGCCGCTTCCGTGCAGCAGCATGCCGCCAAATATATCCCCGTCCGCGAAGGAGGCGTCAAGCTTCACGGCGTTCTCCCGGACAGATGCTTCGCCTTCGGCAAACACGCCGCCATAAATATTTCCGCCTGCGCGGCTGCCGGAAGATAGAGTTACCTCGTTATGAACCACGTTCATGGAGGTTGAAGACATCCTCGCCGAATGACCGCCGAAAACATCTGCCCCCACACGGGCTCCATCAGTCAGAACCACGATGTTATAGGAGGTGTCGAGGAATCCGTGTCCGCCATAAACATTGCCATGAACGAAGGCTTCCGATCCGGACACGGTCACGCTGTTGCTGCTGGCTTCGCCATCCTGCGTGTACCCCCCGTACACGTTGCCGTCAGCTGTCTGATCCCCGGGCGTTGTGTCTTCGACCACGCTGTTGATAATGCTGACGCTGCTGCCGGTGGCCGTGCCCGACTGGGTGTAGCCGCCGTATACGTTTTTCTCCACAGTACTGTCTGTGAGTGTCACCGTGCCGCTGGCCAGGCCATTCGGTGTCCGGCTTGCGTAGACTGTGCCCAGGGCAGAAACCTTCGTAAGGAAAACCTTGTTGCCTGTGGCGTCACCCCGGCCATTGACGTCAACCCTGCCGGCGTACAGATCTCCGTCAAACGTCGTCCCATCAGAGAGGGAAACCGTGTTATCCGAAGCATCGCCGGAAGCCGTGTAGCCGCCATATATTCCGCCCGTGACTGAAACATGGTTCAGATTCACTGTATTGGAGGAGGCGCCTGTCGTTCCACGGCCGCCATAAAGGCTGCCGCCGACTGTGCTGTTCTCCGATCCGGTCACCGTGCTGTAACTGGCGGCACCGCCGCCTGAGTACCCTCCGTAAACGTCTCCCGTCACGGAACTCCCCGTGAGGGTCACCGTCGTACGCGTGAACTCATCAGTTCCGCCTGCCGTGCCGCTGGCCGTATAACTTCCGTAGACACTCCGCGGAGCGCTGCTGACGTTTGTCAGGGAAACTTCGTTGCCAGTAGCATCACCCGAAGCCGAAACGAAGCCTCCGTAAACCACGCCGGTGACGCTGGCGCCTTCCCACAGAAGAACCGTATTGGAGGAAGCGCCTGCCGCCCCCCATCCGCCGTATACATCTCCGGAGACACTGCCTGTGGCGGATGCATCGCCGTCTGCCCCGATGGTTACGGTGCCGGCGGCAGCGGAACCCTGCTCAGCGCGGCCTCCGTAGACGCTGCCGGTCACGGAGCCTCCGGTGATGGTTACCGTGCCGCCTGCCTGGCCGGCTGCCGAATATCCGCCGTAGACGCTGCCGGAAGCAGTACTCAGATCTCCTGTTTCACTGTTTACGCTGATATTCACGGTGCCGTCAGACGCGCCATCCGCAGCATATCCTCCGTACACGCTCTGCGACAGCACAGCGCCATTGAGGTTCACCGTGCCGCTGGCAGATCCGTTTTTTTCTGAGAAGCCGCCATACACGTTTCCCTCAGCGCTAAAGCCATAATACTGGCCGGTAATTGTTACCGTGCCGCCGGCCTGGCCATTTTCCGAATATCCGCCGTAAACACTGTCCATTACCAGAGAGGCATTGAGGTTCACAGCACCGTCTGCCAGTCCCTCTCCCGTATAACTGCCATAGACGTTTCCGCTGACATAGCCGGATGTTACAGTGACAGAGCATTGCCCGTTGCTTCTCCGGATCCGGTACGGCCGCCGGTGACGATATGGTTTCCCATCAGAAGAAAAGTATCCGTCAGCGTTACGCTGTTGCCCACAGCTTTTCCGGATTCAGTGACTCCGCCTTCGACATGGGCTCCCGCACTAATCCGGCTACCCACGATTTGACACCAGTGCAGATCAACGACATTGGACTCAGCGCCGTTTGTACCCTGTCCACCTGTCACGCTGCCATTGATGTTGTCCCCTGCGTTTCCGCTGCTGCGCACGGAACTGCTGACAGCTTTGCCGTCATGCGTCAGGCCGCCAATAAGATCTCCGGTGGCGCGGGCACCGCTGAGGTCCAGATCTCCGGTTACATCGCCGGAAGAAATCTCGCTGCCATACTGATTACCGTTTATGCGCCCTGAAATCGTCCTGGCAGGAGCAGAAACACAGAGAGTAAGGGAAACCCACGCGGTCACTGCGCAGAGAAACCAGGGCGCGCCCCGCCCGCTTCTCTCTGGTAAAGACTTTTTCCCATACCGGGATATGACAGCCGTACTCCCTGATCCCGGGCCTTTTCCCGGCTTCCGATTCAACAGATTCATACAGACACTCCTCATTCATGCCATCATGCAGACGAGGCGGAACAGGGGAATTCCGCGCAGGCAGCACACCGCAGACAGTCACTGAAAAATGCAGGCTGATTGACTGGTTGCTTTCAGGACAGCCTCCCGCGGCCTTTCCGGCTCACGGGCAGAAGGGAAAAGCAGTTTTCACGGCGCAGTTCTTTTTCAGAAAGCGGAACGGGGAAATTCCTCTTCTGAAAAAAAACATTCCGTAGAACAAAAAAATACTACTCTTTTGCTATCCCTTTCCTGCACGCCTTTACGATACAATACGGCAAAACACAACACTTTTGCATGCTCAAACAATATCAGAGGAGGACGATTCTGAAGTATAACGTCATTCCCGGCGTGCACATATCTCTCCGGGAGGCGTCTTTTCTGGAAAAACTCCTTTTATTTTCAATAGGATATATTATACCGATTTGTGCTGGCAGTTTTTGAATAAAAAATTCAAAATTTAACAGCGTCAAAGCAATATTTTATATATTACTGCAAAACAGTATCCATATCTATTATTTTTACTTTAATATTTTTGTTATGTATAAAAAAACAGCTTTTATTATAAAAGAGTATTTTTTGTATAATAAATATAATCTATGTTATATCATCACAAGTTTCACGTAACAAATGGGACACATATGTCTGAATTCGTATAAGCAGTATTTAACTGGTGATACGCAAGTGTATGAATCTATACATTTATGCTTCGAAAAAGTCCGCCGTTCCGCTGCTTTTAAGACACAAATCAGCACCGCCTCCTGCCACAGGGCAGGAAGACATTACCGGGTACATCCGGAGAGGGGAGGGGGCGCTCTGCCGGGGCAGGACGCGGGCATTCGCTCCGGTTCATTCATGGAGCGCGTGTCTTTTTGGGAGGGCGGCAGCCGGCACATCGCCGGCCGTTCAGGCTTTTGCGCCTCTGAGTTTTCCGCCTTCGGGCCAGCGGATGGAAAGATAGCCTGGGCCGCTCTGGCGGAGCGTCATGCTGTCAGGGAACCTGAGTTCCTTCCATCTCGCGAGCATGCGGTCATTCGAGAGGGGGAGGGGGCGGGCGCCGCCGCAGGCGTCCCAGAACTGGCGGGTGACAGCGCTGAGCCAGAAGTTGCCCGTGCGCAGAAAGACGCGCTTCGCGGGATCGAGGAGGAGGGTCACGGAGAGCTCGCGGCCGGGAGCCAGGGGCGTCGAGAAGAAAAGCCTCACGCGCAGCACCTCGCAGCCTCGGCCTCCGCCGCTGGCTATAACGTAGCGGACTGGCTCGCTGATACTGGTGAGCCTGGCCTGAAAGTCCCTGCCTCCGGCGATGAAGCGCTCCTTTGCCTCGGCTCTGGCCTTTGCCTCTTCCTCTTTCGCGCGTTTTTTCATCTCGGCTTCGCGGGCGAGACGCTCGGTTCTTGCCCGGCGTACGGCCTCGCCGCGTTTCTCCAGGAGATCCATGACATCAAAGGAGACTTCTTCGAGTTCCATGCGGTCATCATTGACGCTGACAAGGGGCGCCCCGCATTCGGGACAGCGCAGCTTCTTCGCCGAGCCGGAAAAAACAGCGCCGCACCAGGGACATTCCACTTTTCCGGACCTGTCCGTCCCGTCCTTTGCGGAGGCACCGCCGCCCAGCGGCTTTGTCCCGTCAGCGCGCACGCGCGGATGATCCGGGGAACCATGGCGGCCCACGTTGTCCACAAGATCGAGGAGGAGGCAGTCGGTTTTGCCGGGGCAGGTTCTGAGGCCCCTGCCCACCATCTGCACGTAAAGGGCAGGGGACATGGTCGGCCGGCACATGATGAGGCAGTCGACGGAAGCGCAGTCCCAGCCTTCGGTGAGAATACCCACGTTGCAGAGCACGCGGATCTTTCCCTGCTCAAAATCCCTGAGTGTCCCGCGGTTCTCCTCTGACGGCCTGGAGGAATCTACGGCGGCCGCGCTGATGCCTGCGGAGTTAAAGCACTGCGCGAGGAGAACGGCGTGCTGGATGGTGCAGCAGAAAGCGACCGCGGCCTTTCTGTCGGACGCGTATTCCCGGAAGGCCTTGACCGCGCTCTCGAGCTGCAGGCTGCGGCACATGAGCTCGGCCAGGGCGCGCTCGTCATATTCGCCCGTGCGCATGACGTTTACGGAGGCGAGATCCCGGCGCAGGGTGCCGCACGTTCTGGCGCTCAGGGGCGCGAGATAGCCCTGGCGCTGCAGCTCGTTCATGGAGATGCGGCTGTCGAGTTCCGGCCACCACGGCTCGGATCCGTCTGCCGCCGTACTGCCGTAGATGTAGCCCTGCCCGAGGCGGTAGGGCGTGGCCGTTACGCCGAAGACGCGCGCGCCGGGGCGGCGGCTCAGGATGGAGCGGATGACATCCCCGTAGACAGAGCTGACGTTCTTCGGACCGAGCCTGTGGCACTCGTCTATGATTACGACGTCCACACGCGGCAGCTCGCCGAGGTGGTTGTGCACGGTCTGGGGCGAGCCCACGATAACACCCGCGTCCGTGTCGCAGGATTTGGAGACGGAGGCGCACATAAAGCCCATGCTGGCCTGCACGCCGGTTCCTTCCCAGCCCTTCAGAAGCTTGTCCATGGCCTGGCGCACGAGGATGGCGCGGTGGGCCAGAATGAGGCAGCGCATGTGCCAGTTCTCATAATAGTAACGCGCCAGGGCGCAGAACATAACGGTCTTGCCGGCGCCCGTGGCCGCCTGCAGCAGAAGAAACTGGTGGGTAAGGGCGCGGCGCGTCAGCGTGCCGAGAGCGCGGCTCTGATAGGGGCGGAGCGTGAACATGCGGAGGGAATTTTTCAGGCGGGAAAAGACAAAAAATTTTTTTCGCGCCGAACAGGCCTTATTTCAGAAGGTTGACGCCTGACCGGGGAAAAACAACACTTGAAGGAATAGACGAACTTGAATAAGGTGGGAGCTGAATTTCAATTCCGGGGCGTTAAGGAATTGAAGAGGCGGGCCCGCCGGTTTTTCCGGCGGACCCTTATTTTTTTATATTTTCGAGGGAGCGGCAGTCAGGTCCGTGAGCACAGCGGCGCGCAGACCATCCAGGATGCGCTTCAGTTCATCAACGGCCTCATCAAAAGACATGTTACCACCGGCCTTGCGGCCTGTTTCCGTACGGCATTCGCCCATGCTGCACCTCCCTGATTTCCGGGGCGGATTTTCCGCCCTTCAAGTTATCCTTTAAATTAAGCCTTTCGCGGCTCGTTGGCAAGGGGTTTTCCCCTGAATTTTTCCCGAAAAAACAAACAGAAAACGCGGCGCGGCGCGCCGTCAGGCTTGACTTCCCTGCCCCGGCCCTTTACCCCCTTTCCTGAGAATGATTCTCCGGAAAATAACGACCGCAGGGGGAAAAAATGGCTCTGAAACTCAATCCCGCGCTGAGCTTCGCCGGACGTCCCGCTCCCGCCGTGGAAGGCAGGGAAGGGATTCCGCTCTATCTCTGTCCCATCCAGGCTGGCTTTCCTTCGCCCGCGGACGACTTCATGGACGGACGGCTGGATCTGCACCGCCATCTTGTGCGCAACGAAGCGGCGACCTTCTTCCTGCATGTCACTGGCGACTCCATGCTCGGAGCGGGCATCCACGACGGCGATCTGCTCGTTGTCGACCGCTCCGTGACAGCTGACAGCGGACGCGTGGTTATCGCCGCGCTGGACGGGGAGCTCACGGTGAAGCGTCTCCTCCGGGAGAAGGGACGCGTGCTGCTGAAGCCCGCCAATCCCGACTATCCGGACTTCGACATCACGAACCGGGAGTACGTGCACATCTGGGGCGTGGTCACCTACGTCATCCACAAGCTCTGAAAAACCGTCAGCCCGGAGGTATCCCCCGTGATATCAGGACAATCCGCCGGCCTCTGGCTCCTGGCCGACTGCAATAATTTCTACGCTTCCTGCGAACGGCTTTTCCGTCCCGACCTCAGGAACAGGCCCGTCGTCGTGCTCTCCAACAACGACGGCTGCGTCATCGCGCGCTCGGCCGAGGCCAAAGCGCTGAACATAGCCATGGGCGAGGCGGAGTTCAGAATTCACGGTTTCCTGAAAGAGCACGGTGTCGCCGTCTTTTCCTCCAACTTCGCCCTCTACGGCGATCTCTCGGCCAGGGTCATCCAGACGCTTGAAACCCTGTGCCAGGACGTGCGCCAGTATTCCATTGACGAGGCCTTCTGCCGGCTCACCGGCGCCGAGGCCGCCAACGCGGCGGAACTCGCGTCCGAAGCCAGGCTGCGCGTGGAGCGCTGGACCGGAATTCTCGTCTCCATCGGCATCTCCTCCACCAAAACCCTGGCCAAGCTGGCCAACCACGCGGCCAAGAAAAGCGGACGGGGACTGTGGCAGGTCCTGCCCGGGGAAGAGGAATGCACCCGGCTTCTGAGGGAGAGTCCCGTGGAGGAAGTCTGGGGCGTGGGCAGGCGCGTGGCCGCCCGGCTCAGCGCGGCAGGCATCCGCACGGCCTTTGATCTCGCCCGCGCGGACGACGCTTGGATACGCCGCCGTTTTTCTGTCACGCTCTGGAACACCGCGCTCGAGCTGCGCGGCGTCTCCGCCGTGCCGGACGGCGATCCCGGGTCAATCCGCCAGACGCTCGTGGTTTCGCGCTCCTTCGGGCACCGCATCACGCGGAAGGATCTTCTCATGGAAGCCATTTCCGCCTTCACCGAACGCGCCCTGGAGCGGCTCCGCGGCGAGAGGCTGGTGGCCCGGGGCTTTTCCGTGCACGTGCAGACTTCGCTTTTTGAAAAGGACGGAGTCTACGCCAATTCCGCGACCGTGAACCTGCCGTTCCCCTCAGCCGACACGGCGCTTTTCCTGAAGAAGGCGCGCGGCGCGCTGAACGCCATCTGGGAGCCCGGGTACCGCTACGCCCGCGGCGGCGTCATGCTTTTCAGCGTGGAGCGGGAGGACAGGCGTGAGCTGAGCCTTCTCGCGCCGCAGAAGGACGGGAAGAAGCAGGCCAGGCTCATGAAAGCGATGGACGACATCAACGCCCGCTACGGGCACAGGACCGTGACTTTCGCCTCCGCGGGGCTCCCCTCAGACGAGAGCGCCCCCTGGAAGATGAACCGCTCAAATCTCTCTCCGGCGCGGACCACGAGCTGGAAGGAGCTGGCTACAGCCAGGGCGTAAACCCCGGAATTTTCCGGAAGACACACAGTACAGCGTATCCGCCGGCCGGCGGAGCAGGGAGGAGTATGACAGCTGACAGGAAGCACGGGTTCATGGCCGCGGCAGCGGAGGAGGCCGGCGGCAATCTGGAAAGCGGCGAGGGAGGTCCCTTCGGCGCCGTCATCGTGAAGGACGGGAAAATTGTCGGCCGCGGGCACAACCGGGTTCTGGCCGCTCAGGATCCGACCTGCCACGCCGAGATCGAGGCCATACGCGACGCCTGCCGGAACCTCGGCACGCGCGATCTCTCGGGGTGCGAGATCTACACCTCGTGCTACCCCTGTCCCATGTGCCTCGGCGCCATCATCTGGGCCAACATCAGAACCGCGTACTTCGGCAACACCGCGGAGGACGCGGCCCGCGTCGGCTTCCGCGATGACTATATCTACCGCTTCATCGAAAACGGCCGGAAGGACGACGGTGTCCTCTCCCTCCGTCAGCTCGACAGGGACCTGACCATCAGAACCTTCGACGCGTACAGGGAAAGCGGCAGGGAAATATACTGAGTCCGCCGGTCCCTTTTCTCCGCACGTGTTTTTTCCCTGCCGCAGCCCGCGGGAAGCGGGGACGCGGGACAGGGGACAGGCAAACTGATACAGGCATAAAAAAACATTCCGCACGGGGCGGAACCGGCCTCCGGCCGGAAGAGGAGGAGCCATGCGCTGGCAGGATCGCGAAGGAAGCAGCAATGTGGAAGACAGGCGCGGCAGCGGAGGCGGAGGAGCCTTTGGACGGGGCGGCGGCTACGGCGTGAGGGGCGGCGTCCCCCTCAGGGGAAAGACAGGCCTCATCGTGATCGCCATTGTCATCGTGGCCGCGCTCTACGGTTACGATCTGACGCCTCTTCTGGAAGGCTCCGGCCTGCCCGTGCAGGTGCAGGAACAGCAGCGGACAGACTCCGGACAGGCCCGCGGAAGCCGGAGCGGACAGTCCGGAACGGGCTCGCCGCAGGACGAAATGGGGCGCTTCATCTCCGTCATGCTCAAAACCACGGAGGAGGCCTGGGGCGGCATCTTCAGAGAGGCCGGGAAGCAGTACAGCCCGGCCAGGCTCGTGCTTTACACGGGGCAGACATCGACGGCCTGCGGCTACGGCCAGTCGGCCATGGGCCCCTTCTACTGCCCGGCTGACGAAAAGGTCTATCTGGATCTGTCCTTCTACCGCGACATGCAGAATCATCTCGGCGGCGGAGGAGACTTCGCCCTCGGCTACGTTCTGGCCCACGAGGTCGGTCATCACGTGCAGAACCAGCTCGGCATTACGGACAGGGTGAGCGGCCTTGAGCGCGGGGCCCCGAAGAAGGAAGCCAACAGGCTCTCCGTCATGCTGGAACTGCAGGCAGACTGCTTCGCCGGCGTCTGGGGACGCTACACGGCGGATCAGGGCATGCTGGAGAACGGCGACCTGCAGGAGGCCCTGGACACGGCCGCGGCCATTGGCGACGACAGGCTGCAGCGCCAGAGCCAGGGCCGTGTCGTTCCGGACAGCTTCACTCACGGCACCTCAAAGCAGCGCTATACATGGTTCCGCAGGGGATTCGACTCCGGGAATCCGCAGCAGTGCAACACGTTCGCCGAAATGCGCTAGGCTGTATCCGGAGAGCACTCCGGGCTCCTGATCCGTCCCGGAACGTGATGTTTTACTTCAGGAATGCAGTCTACGGGCCGGGATCAGGTTCGTTCAGAAAATAAAAGCCTGCTCGCCGGAAAGGCCGGCAGCAGGCTTTTTTCCGCGGTTCAGGCCTTCCGTCTGCGTCATTCCGCCTTTTCCGCCGGCTGTCCGGCCTTCTTCTCCGGCCTTTCGCTGATCAGAATGCCGGCCAGCACGAGCGCGCAGCCAGCGAGGGAGGAGAGGGTGAGCCTTTCGCCATAGAGGCAGCCAATCACGCCGCCCCAGACGGGCTCGCCCGTGTAAATCAGTGTGGCCTTGGTGGGTGGCACGCTTTTCTGCGCCCAGGCGATGACGCTCTGGATGAGAGCCGTGCACACGCCGAGGCCGATGCCCGCGGCGAGCACATAGGGAGAGAGGGAGACGCTCTCGCCATTCAGGGGCATGCTGGCACCCGCGAGAAGGGCGGTTACCACCAGTTCGACAAGCGTGACGCGGCGGGGGTCGGTGCCCGGCACGATCATGGCGATGACAATGATTTCCAGGGCGTAAACGATGGCGCAGCCGATGGTGAGAAGCTCTCCCCTGCCGATGCCTCCGGAGACATCCATGCCCGAGAGCAGGATGACGCCGGGAAAGGCGAGCGCCAGCCCGATGAGGGCCATGCGGCCGGGCCTGCGGCGCATGATAAGCCACTCGAAGAGAGGCACGAGGGGAACATAAAAGGCCGTGATGAAGGCCGATCGCGAGGCCTCGATATAGGCGAGGCCGGCCGTCTGCAGGCTGTATTCCACGTAGACGGTGACGCCGATGACGATGCCGCCCCAAATCTCCCTGCGGGTAAACCGCTTGAGGACGGGCAGGCTCACAAGGGCAAGAGCAAGGGAGGCAGCTCCGAAGCGCAGGCACACGAACCAGAACGGTCCGCATTCCTGCATGGCCAGACGGATAACCAGGAAGGTGCCGCCCCAGATCATGGTCACGCCGCACAGGGCCAGTTCCTGAGCCGTAAAAAGAGTCTTCTTCACGATCGTTTTCCTCTGAGCGGGGATGTATAGCGGCAACGGGAAACGAACGCAAACGAAAGGTCAGGCCCCAGAAAGACGCAGGCCCCCGCAGGAACTGTGCCTGACGGGGGCCTGAAACGGCAGTGCACCTGTAAACTTATCCGAGGAGAAGCCCGGCGAGATGCCCGAGTACTGGAAGGGTGAGTTCGGAACCCGGACGTCCGACTATCTGCAGCCCCACCGGAAGACTGTCCGCTCCCATGGCGGAGCGGCCTACGGTAAAGGTGCCGTCAGGCGACACGGAGCCCATGGGCAGACAGAGAACGGGGAGGCCGGCGTGCGTCCAGGGCACGTTCATGACGGGATCGCCAGTGCTGTCGAGTCCGGCCGGAGCCGGCCCCGTGGCGGCAGGCGCGATGAAGGCGTCAATATGATTTTCCTCCATGTACTGGGCGAGCCTGGCGCGCAGGGACTCGGCCGAACTGCAGCCCCTGAGAATGGCCTGCTGCCCGTATTCGCGTCCGCGGGCCACGCAGTCCCTGGTGGGCTGCCTTACGAGGCAGCCGAACTTCTTCCAGAGCCTGTCATGCGTGGCCGCGAGTTCCGCGGAGGTCAGTCTTTCATGAATTTCCCGGATGGACGGCCAGTCTGGCAGGACATCGCAGTCCCGGATGAGGAGAGCCTCGCTTTCCGAAAGTTTCCGGCACACGGCCTCAAAAAGCTTCAGGCAGACCGGATCCGCCTCCTCAAGGTAGGGGCCCCGCGGCACGGCGAGGCTCCAGAAGCGGGGCACGCCGGGTCTCGCGCTGTCAGGGACGACCAGTGCGTCGAGCACGAGAGCGGCATCGGACATGCTGCTGCAGAAGAAACCCGGCTGATCCACGGATTCGGAAAAAGGCACGATGCCGGCCGTGGAGAGAGTGCCCCGGCCGGGTTTCACGCCGATGACGCCGCAGTAGGAGGCTGGGCGCGCCACGGACCCCTTTGTCTGCGTGCCGAGGGCCAGCGGGAAGTAGCCGGCAGCCACACCGGCTGCCGATCCGCTGCTGGATCCGCCCGGCGTATGTCCGGGATTCAGCGGATTACAGGTGGAGGCAGGAGCCGCTCCGGCAAACTCCGAGCTCTGGGTGATGCCCATGACCACGCAGCCGAGCTTTTTCAGCGCCGTGACAATATCGGCCTCCGGGCCGCGGAAGCAGCTCGCGGGGAGCAGGGATCCCGCGTGGATGGCGTAGCCGGCCGTGCGGTAGAGATCCTTGACGCCGACTGGCACGCCGAAGAGCGGAGGACGCACGCGGGGATCAGGCCAGTGGTGTTCCAGGTCGTCAAGCACGTCAAGCACGCGGCGCGGACTGAATCCGCCATCCGTGAAGACGTGGAGCTCGTCCTCCCGCTCCGCTATGCGGTGGAAGAGGGTGCGGTAGATTTCCTGCAGGCGCGCGCCTGAGGCTGTCCGGAAGAGATCTGTCGTGAGCCGCGGAGGCAGGTCGTCTGTCATAGGATTACCCCTTTGCCCAGTCGTTCAGGAGGGCCCGGTACATGGAATAGCAGGCGGTAATCTGATCCGTGGGGCAGAACTCGTTGGTCTGATGGGCCTCGGAAGAGGGGCCGGGACCGAGGATGAGCACGGGCAGATCCGGCATGACGGAGCGCAGGGCTGCCGCATCCGTAAAGAAGGCCACGCTCATGGGGCCCGGACGGCCGCCAAGGAAGGGAGTCAGCACGTCAAAGGCGTGGGAGAGCCAGCCTTTGTCCGGATCCGTCCACACAGGCGGAATATCAAGGAGCGTCCCGAATTCCGCCTCACCCTCCGCGAGAGCAATGACGCGATCCCTGATTTCAGCGTTGTCCTGTCCCGGAATGGTGCGGATATCGAGGGTAAGGGCTGCGCTGTCCGGGACGGAATTGATATTGAGGCCGGCCTTCATGGTGGAAAAAATCCAGGTTCCATGGCCGAGCACGGGATGCTCACCTTCGAGCCTGAAGCTCTCCAGCATGCGCGATCCGAAACGGATGAGTTTGTCGAGGGCGTTGACGCCCTTTTCAGGCATGGATCCATGGGCCGTGACGCCCTTCGAGACAGCCTTCATCCAGAGCGTGCCCTTGTGGCCGCAGAGGGGCAGGGCGCCCGATGGTTCGCCCACGATGGCAGCCTTCACGTTTTTCATGAAGGTTTTATTCCCCGCCATGTGGAAGGATCCCTCGCAGCCCGTCTCCTCGCCGCCGTAAATCTGCACGGTCACGGATTTGCCCGCTTTGGCCGCCAGACGGCCTTCAGCGCAGGCTGCCAGAGTCAGGGCTGCGGCGCCGCTCTTCATGTCCGAAGCGCCGCGGCCCAGGAGCTTCCCGTCCGAAATTTCGCCTTTCAGGGGATCAAAATCCCAGGGGGCCGCGCCCAGAGGCACGGTATCAATATGGCCGCAGAGAAGGATCGAAGGCCCTTCCCCGATGCGGGCAGAGAGGCTGCACCGCTTCGGATTGGCGGGATCATAGGAATCGAAAGTAACACTGAAACCTGCCTCCTCAAGAAGAGGGGCCAGGATATCAAGGGCTGCCCTTTCGTCGCCGCCGGAGATGGTGTTGCAGCGGACGAGTTTCTGGGCAAGCGCTATGGGATCGTCTGTCCTTTGCATGATGTATTCTCCCGGCGCGGACCGCCGCGTGGCGGGGCGCCAATAAACCCGGTATGAAGAAAAACAGGAGACCCGGAAACGCCGCGGCTCAGCCGAAATAGGCCTTGCGCACGTCTTCGTTCCCGCGCAGTTCCTCAGCCGTTCCAGAGGCCACGATGCGCCCCTGGGCCAGGACGTAGCCGCGCTGGGCTATGGCCAGGGTCTGGCGCACGTTCTGCTCCACAAGGAAGACGGCCGTGCCGGCACGGCAGATGTCGCGGATGACGCGGAAGTTCTCGGAGACCAGGGCTGGCGAAAGACCGAGGGAGGGCTCGTCAATGATGAGGAGCTTCGGCTCGTTCATGAGGCCGCGGCCGATGGAGACCATGGCCTGCTCGCCGCCGGACATGGTGCCCGCTGCCTGGGTGCGGCGCTCCTTCAGGCGGGGGAAGAGATCGTACACGCGCGCGAGGCGCTCCCTGATGCGGTTTCTGTCCCGCTCCTGATAGGCTCCCATGAGCAGGTTTTCCTCCACGTTCATGGCGGGGAAGACGCGGCGTCCCTCGGGGATGCAGGAGATACCCATGGACACGATGCGGTGCGGGGGCAGCCCCGTGATTTCAAGGCCGTCAAACTGGATGGTGCCTGCGTGAGGCTTCGTGAGGCCGGTGAGGGCCCTGATGAACGTGGTCTTGCCCGCGCCGTTGGAGCCGAGCAGACAGGTGATCTCGCCGGGATTGATTTCCACGTGCACGCTGTTGAGCACGTCGGCTTTGCCGTAGGCAACGCACAGACTGTCCGCAATGAGCGGTTTGAAAGTGGCCATTATTCGTCCTCCGTGACTTCCCGTCCGAGATACGCCTCGGCGACAGTGGGATCCTTCGTCACCTCGTCGTAGGTGCCTTCGCAGAGCTTCGAGCCGAAGTTCAGGACGACGACGCGCTGGCACACGCGGTGGATAACGTTCATCTCGTGCTCAATGAGGATGATGGCGGGCCTGTCATCTCCCGTGTTCATGCTGATGATTTCATCCATGAGACTCTGGGTCTCATCAAGGGTCATGCCCGCGCTCGGCTCGTCAAGGAGCAGAAGCCGGGGCTTCGGCATGAGGGCGCGCACGATTTCCACACGCCGCCTGTCGAGCATGCTGAGCTCGGAAACGGGATGATCAAGTTTCTTTCCGAGGCCGGGGTTCAGGGCTTCGAGTTTTTCGGCTGCCTCTTCACGGCAGGCGCCGTACTCGGCGAGAAAGGCCTTTCTCCGGAAGATGTTGTGCATAAAACCGAGGCTGAGGCGCGTATGGTTGCCGACCATGATGTTGTCGAAGACTGTGAGATCGGGACAGAGCCTGGAGCGCTGGAAGGTGCGGGTGACACCCGCCCGGCACACTTCCTGCGGAGAGGCGCCGGTGATGTCGCGGCCGTCCACCACGACGCGGCCCGCGCTCGCGCGGTAAATGCCTGTCACCACGTTAAAGAAGGTTGTCTTGCCGGAGCCGTTGGGACCGACAAGCCCCACGGTCTCGCCGGCGTCGACGTGCATCTCCAGCGCGTTCAGGGCCACGAGACCGCCGAAGCGCATGGTGAGATCCGTGCATTCAAGCAGATGTGCCATTACGCCCTCCCTGTGTATGTACGCGGCCTGCGGGGCAGGAGTCCTGTCGGACGATAGAGAATCATGAGCAGGACGATGGCCGAGTAGATAAGATAGCGGTATTCCTGAATAACCTGGAACTTCTCGGGGAGCATGACCATGAAGGCCGCGGCCAGGATGACGCCCCAGCGGCTGCCAAGGCCGCCGAGAAGCAGGATGGACAGGAAGAGCAGCGAGTCAGAGAACGCGAAGTTCGCCGGGCTGATGTACGCCAGCATCATGGCGTAGTAGGCGCCGGCTATGCCGCAGATGAAATTGCCGACAGTGAAGGCCCAGATTTTCCAGCGGGCAATACTGATGCCGAAACAGGCTGACGCGGTCTCGTCCTCGCGCACGGCGTCAAGGGAAAGCCCGAGCCAGGAGCGCTCAAGGAGCGTGGTGAAGGCGAAAACGGCCACAAGCAGGACAATGGCGAGGAAGTCATAGCTCAGGTAAAAAGAGCACTCCATGCCGAAGAGTTTCGGCTCTTCCGCAAAGGAGAAGCCGAAAAGACTGAACGGATCCACAGGCACGCCCTGCGGGCCGCCGAACCACGGGCAGACTTCAAGGAAAACCTTAAAGAGCAGGGCAAAGGCCATGGTCACCAGGGCTGCGTAGTTGCCGGAGGTGCGCAGCACGGGGAGGAGCAGAATGCAGCCCACAAGGCTCGCGGAGATGCCGCCGGCCAGGATAGCCAGGACGGGGGTGAGGCCGGTATCCGTCATAAGCAGGGCCGCGGTATAGCCGCCCACGCCGAAGAAAGAGGCGCCGGCGAAGTTGATGAGTCCCGTGTAGCCGAGCTGGACATTGATACCGAGCACGGCCGTGGAATAGATGAACACGGTGCCAAGGAGGAAAAGCACGTAATGGTCGTCATGGAAGAAAAGGACGAGAAAAACGGCCATGGCCAGCATGAGGCCGGCCCAGAGGCGCCCGGCCCTGTGCACGCATTCAAGCACAGGATCAAGGACGCCGGCGATTTTGAGCAGGGCAACAGCAGCCACGCCTCCGGCTATGGCCGCGGCGATGGACACCTGCGCCTCGGCTTTCAGGAGACAGATGAGATAGGCGGAGACGGCGAGGGCGGAAACGACGCACACGAGAGGGGCAGGAAGCCCGGAAATCCATTTCACTCTGGCCATTGCTAAACCCTCCTGCTGACCTTCTCGGCAAGCAGTCCGGTCGGCTTCCAGGCTATCAGGGCGATGACGACGCCGAAGGCGAAGACGTCCTTGTACGCGCTGCCGAAGGGCAGGGCGACCGCGCCGATGGTCTGCAGGAAAGCGAAGAGGAAGCCGCCGATGATGGCGCCGTAAATATTGCCAAGGCCGCCGATGACGGCGGCGCTGAAGCCGATGGCGCCGAGCATGAGGCCCACGCCGAAGTTGATTTCGCTGTAGTAGATTCCGTTCATGACGCCGGCCAGGGCGCCGACGCCGTTACCGAGCGCAAAGGCCGTGACAAGAACAAGCGTGAGGTTGACGCCCATGAGCTGGGCAGCCTCCTCGTCCTGGCTCACGGCGCGTATGGCCATGCCGATACGCGTGCGGGAAATCACGAGATGCACAATGATGATGGCCGCGGCGCCGGCGAGAAAAAGAATGACGTTATCGAGCCTGAGGCTGAGGGCGCCGAGGGCGAGGCTGGTATCGGGGAGCAGATGGGGGAACGGCTGCGGGTTGGAGCCGTTCGGGTAAAAGAGCCGGATGGATTCACGCATCACGGTGCCGAGCATCATGGTGGCGAGAAGCGTGTTCAGGGCCGGCGCCCTGCGCAGACGCATGATGAGCGTACGTCCGAGGATCACCCCGAACAGGGCCATGGCTCCGATGGCAACGGCCAGAACTATCGCGAGCGCAAGGGCTGCGCTCATGGTCGGGTACGTGGCCGACAGATATGCGTATGTCGCAAGGCCCGTGAACGCGCCGAGCATGACCGTGTCACCGTGTGAGAACACGATGACGTTGAGCACACCGAAGAAGAGGGTGAAGCCCACGGCCACAAGCGCGTACATCATGCCCAGCATGAGCCCGTTGATAATGAACTGGGCTATCAGGGATGTATCCATAAAAATTCCTTAAAAATTCCTTCTCCCGCGCGGGCGGTCTGCAGAAAATTGCCCCTCACTCCCGCAGGAGCGAGGGGCTTCCCAGAAGAGAGGGTGACGTTTTGGTTCAGAGGAATTTACTTTGAAACGGGGCTCTTCAGATGACGCTTGCCGGAAGCGTATTCGCTTTCAGGCCAGTAGACCCACTTGCCGTCCTGGACCACGAAGGGGCTCACGGCAGGTTCGATGTTCTGGCCGTGATCGTCATAGGTGACCTTGCCGACGAGCGTATCCGCGCCCTTGATGCCGGAGAGATACTGCGCAACCTTCACGCGGTCGGGTCCCACGTGCTCAACAGCCTCGATGAGCTGCTGCATGGCCACATAGGCGAAGGGGCCGTAGGCTTCGGCGGGTTCCTTGAAGTTATGCTTCTGGTAGCTCGTGATGAACTTCGAGCCGCCGGCCAGCTTTTCAATGGGAGTGCCCTCGATGAAGCTCATCGTGCCCTCAGCCACATCAGCACCAACACCGGAAATAAAGGCGTCGGACTTGATGCCGGAGCAGCCTTCAAACTGGCAGGTCATTCCGAGCTTGGCCATCTGGGAGCGGACACGCACGCCTACGGGAACAAGGCCGCCGAGGTAGAGCACATCAGGATTCAGGGCCTTTACCTTGGTGAGCTCGGCAGTGAAGTCCTGCTGGTCGGAGTTCACGCCGAAGGAGCCGACGATCTTGCCGCCGAGCTTCTCGAAGAACTTCGTAAAGTACTCAGCATGGCTCTTGCCGTAGTCCGTGATGTCATGAATGATGGCGATATTCCTGTAGCCTTTGTCATACATGAATTTGGCGGCCTGCTCGTTCTGGTTGATCATGGTGCCGGGCGTACGGAAGATTTCCTTGTAGTCATTGCCGTAGGTGATATCCGGCTGCACGGCGCCCCATACAATGGCCGGCATCTTAAAGCGGTGGTAGATGCCCACAGTGCCAAGAGCCACGGCGGAACAGTAATGCGTAACGGCGCCCACCATCTTTCTGTCGGAGGCGGCCTTGGTGGCTACCTGGATGCCGACGTTGGGTTTGCACTCGTCGTCATAGGCCGTCATCTCGTACAGGAATTTGGTATTGGGATCCTCATTGGCTTCCTGAACGGCGAGCTCAGCCGAATTGCGGCCGCCCACGCCCAGAGAGGAAAGACCGCCGGTCAGGGGGCCGATGAAGCCCACTTTGACGGTTTCCTTGGCAAACGACTGGGCCGGAGCGCAGAAGAGCGCGGCGGCGAGACCGGCTATGGCAGCCTTTCTGAAAAGTTTCGAAGCGAACATCCTGAAATCCTCCTTTTGTTTTATGGAGGAAGCAAGAGCCATGCCATTCGACATATAGATTTAACATACTGAAAATACATAATATTTATCTAAAACCCGGAAAAAGCAGAAAAACAAAAACGTATCAATGGTTCGTTTTTGTTTCATCAGACGCCGCAGATACGGCAAAAATCAGAGTATTTCACTATAAATTTCAGCCGGAACTTCCCGTTTTTCCACAGAAAATGCCTGTCAGGCAGAAAACGGCCGCCATGATGAGATAAAAATGTCTCAAAAAGCCTCTTTGAAACAAAATTGAAAAGCGCAGAAGGGGGAGAAAGGAGTCTGGCGGTAAAGGGACAGACGGGGGAGGGCCGGCAGAACACCTCAGAGTGACCGGGTACCTGTGGCTCCCCGGGAGAGGGCGAGGTTTCGGCACCGGATATGAGAAGGCTTCCAGGGCAGAGGGAAACCGGAGCGCCTTTTCTTGAAGGGGCGGGCGAAACACTGTACAAAAAGCCCGCCGGGGACAGGGTCGCAACACCGGGAAACGGGTTCTTTCCCGGACCTGTGCCGGGCTTTTTCCGTGAAGAGGATGCTTATGCTGAAAAAACTTTTTCTGCTGATCTTTCTGGCAATGGCTGTCCTTCAGGCCGCGCCCCAGATCTCATGGGCGGACATGGACGTTTCCTTCAAGGCGGGCTGGACCAACAGCGGTCCCCAGAACTATGGAACCAGCAGCTCTGTCGTCCTGACGCTCACCTCAACTGGTACTTCAGACGTCATTGTACGCCGCGTTACCATGAATGGCGGCCAGGATATCTCCGCGAAATGCACCAACGTTACCATCCCCTGCCGCATGCCCCCGAAATCCAGCCTGCTTTTCACGTTACCCGAAGGCACCAGAATCAGCGAGATCACCATTGTTACGGACGGCGGTCCTCTGACAATGCGCTACAAATAACTCCTGCATTCCGGTAAGCCCCGCATTGTCTCCGGCGGAGCTTACCGGTTTCTTTTCCTGTTGCCAGCCAACGACCAGCAGGTGGACTGCCAGGCTCCCGCGGCGGCCAGGAACACCGGGGAAAAGCTGCTCCATCTATGCCGCAAGGGGGCAGACCAAACTGTCCCTTCACAAACCGGAGAGCACGGCGCGTCTTCATACGCTGGTGAAAAGTGCTCCGGGTTGTCCGGATTCGGATGGAGGGAGAACACATTTCCACTTTTGCCCATAATCGATCCCGCCTTCTGCGCTCATGATAACGGCAGAGTGCGTCATGCACGGATGAAGACGGAGGCCTGTACCAGCCCGCCCCGCAAAACACAGTACACGTCCAGGCTGGGGAAAGACGGTTAGACAGCGTGCCTCTTTATCTCATCCTGCGCTTCCTGGAGCGTTTTGACCTTCCAGACCGAAACCAGCAGATCCTGAAGCTTATCAGGATCAGACACTTTTTTTATGTTCTCACCGGTAGAGGGCGGCAAAGGCGCAAAATGACATTTCAGAGCGTTCTGTACAGCTTTCTGCAACTCTCCAATGAGTTTAGCTTTGCTCTCAGCTATCGCCATAGCTTTGCCTTCAGCTCTGCCTTCAGCTATCCCCTCAGCCATACACTCAGCCCTGAATTTTTCCTTCCACGTATTAAAAGCTTCCGCATACATGGCAACAGCTCCTTCCAAAGTCGTATTTTCAGAAAATCTATGCTGATTCCCGTTCGGCAGGACAATACACCTGAGCCGTTGCTGAAAGGCGGCGCAGACCAGTATGCCAGAGCCTTACGCAGACTCCTTTCCCTGTGGTTCCGGAAGGTAGTGTAAAGAATCTTTCGCATTTTTAAAAAAAGCAAATGGCTCGCCAATCGGTTAAAGTTTTGTGACCAACCAAACTTCCGACAGGAGAGCCATGCCGTGTCTACTACCAAAGACCCCCAGCAAAAGAAAGCCCCGGTCATCCAGATCAACCAGGAAGTCCTTCATGACAACCTCTCGGGCTATGTCCGCAAAAATCTGGAGAATGTTTTTAAACGAATTGCTTGATGCAGAGGCTGATCGCCTCTGCCATGCAAAACGCTATGAACGTAATGCAGAACGGGCCAGCAGGTAGAGCCCATATAGTGGTGTAAATTCCCGTGGCAAAAAGTTGAGCCATGGGAACGCCTTCGGTATGTTTGGAATTGCAGAACC